>Ga0157380_10002457_pt1 | contig 12481 bp, 10 predicted proteins | sample S35metaG_FD_119757 | JGI IMG/M metagenome (GOLD analysis project Ga0157380, IMG submission 119757) | Switchgrass rhizosphere microbial communities from Kellogg Biological Station, Michigan, USA - S3-5 metaG | ecosystem: Host-associated > Plants > Roots > Rhizosphere > Soil | place: USA...
TCCCGGTACATGAGTCGTGATCTCGCCTACTTGCTGCTGATCTGCGGACTCCTGCTGGTGCCCGGGCTGCTGCAGCGCCTGCGCATCCCGCCGCCGCTCACCTGTTTCCTGCTGGGCCTGGCCCTGACCCTCGCCATTCCCGGCCTGCACCATGGCGACGCCGCCGTACACCTGCTTGCCGCGCTGGGCATTTCGACCCTTTTCCTGTACGCGGGCCTCGAGGTCGACCTGGCCACGCTGCGCCGCGCGATCGGGCCGCTGTCGGTCTATCTATCGATGCGGGTCCTGTCCATCGTGGCCGTGGCCTGGCTGGGTGCGTATTACCTTGGACTGCAGTGGCAGGACGCTACGCTGCTGGCCCTGGCGCTGCTGACGTCTTCCACCGGGTTCATCATCGACTCGCTGGACCGCTTCGGCCTGGACCAGGAGGAACGATTCTGGGTGACCAACAACGCCATCAGCGCCGAGCTGCTCGCGCTGGCGGTGATGTTCGTGGTCCTCAAGGCCGGCGCGCCGGGCGAACTGGCGCTGGGTACGCTGGCGCTGCTGGCCACGCTGGTGGCGCTGCCGCTCGTCCTGCTGGCGCTGGGACGCTGGATCATTCCGTACGCACAAGGTTCGGCGTTTTCGCTGCTGGTGATGGTGGGTTTCGCCGCCGCCTTCGTGACCGACGCGTTGGGCGTGGAATACCTGCTCGGCGCCTTCCTCGCCGGGCTGGTGGCGCGGCTGCTGGAAGGCCGCGTTCCGCAGCTGGCCTCGGCTGGCAACCTGCATGCGGTGAAGCTGTTTTCCTCGTTTTTCCTGCCGTTCTATTTCTTTTCGCGTGGCGCGAATGTGCCGGCAGATGCCGTGAGCTGGCAGGCGCTGGGCATCGGTGTTGCGCTGACGGCGGTGCTGGTGCCGCTGCGTGGACTTGCGCTGTGGGTGAAGCAGCGCTGGCTGGGAGTCCGCGATACGCGCGGCAGCCTGCGCGTGGCGGCGGCGCTCACGCCCACGCTGATCTTCACGCTGGTGCTCGCCACGATGTTGCACGCGCGTGGCGCGATATCGGGCGAGTGGTTTGGCGGCCTGTTGCTGTACGCTGGCCTCAATACGTTGTTGCCGTCGTTCGTGCTGCGTTCAGCTTTCGACGTGGCGCCATCGCCCCTGGAGGCGGCCAGGCAAGCCAGCGAACGCGTGGCGCCGGACGCCGGGCGCCCGACCTAGGCCAGGTTGATCCCGGCACGCTGCAGGCCTTCGGCAATCGTGGCGCGCAATTCTTCCGGCTTGATGTAGTGCGCGATGAGCCGGCGACCACGGTGGACGAACTGCGGCTTGACGCGCAGCAGTTCGGCCGCGGCCGCCTGGGCATCTTCGGGGCGGCCCATATGTCCCAGGGAGCTGGCCAGCATCAGTTCTCGCCAGAAGAAATGGGTATCGCGGTATTCGAGCGCGGCGGCGTAAGCGGCATCGAAATCACTGCGGCGCATGGCGTCCGCCCAGAGTCCGTGGCTCACGCAAGGCTGGCAGTAGGGATTGCGGTCCCGGGCCGAACGCATCTGTGCGACACCCCCCTCCCAGTCGCCGGTGAGGGCGGTGAGCCAGCCGATGACTTCGCGGTAGGCCAGCGAGTCGCTGTTGAAGCGCACCGCCAGTTCGAGCTCACGCCGCGCTGCGCCGAGTTCGCCCTTGACCAGCAACGCCGACGCCATGAGGCAGTGGGTGCGGGCGCTGGCCGGCTCGAGCATCACGCCCTGGTTCGCGCAGCCAATGGCCATCTCCACCGGGGTGAACAGGCTGGACAGCTCGAAGGTGTGGTTCATGAGGTAAAGACGCGCCAGCGTGGTCCACGCCAGCTCGATCTCGGGTGAGCGGCTGGTCAGTTGCTGCAGCGATTCCACCGCGGGCAACAGCGCAGCGACCTGGCGCGAGAACAGGAAATGCTGGGCGCGCGCGATGGCGCTGAAACTCTCGCCCGGCTGGAAACCGCGCGCCGAATGTTCGCCGGCGAGCAGGCGCGTGATGACGCCATGCTCCGCGCCGATGCGCGCCGCGATCACGCGGCCGATGTCATGGGCGCTGCCCGACCAGCGCTCGGGGCGATCGTGCGTGTGGAATTCGTCGGCCCATACCTGCTGGCCGGTGCTGCGGTCCATGAGCCGGATGGCGAACAATGGCGTGCCCGAGGCATCGCGGGTCATGCCGTGCAGTTCGAAGCGCGCGGCATTCACCAGCGGCCCCACGGCGTCCGCCATGCGGACCACGTGCACGATGCCGTAGCGGCACAACTCGGCGGTGAGTTCGTCGACCAGCTGGACTGCCGCGGCCGCATCGCGTGACAACTGCACCGCGAAGGGATACACGACGACCGTCGGCCAGTCGCGCACCGGCTCGATGGCAGGGCCCGCCTGTGCGCGCTGGTCCGCGGTGTCCACGAACACCGGGGCGTAACTGCCCTTGGGTAGTTCGATGCGCAGCGAATCCGCGTCGCCCGAGAGCAGGTAGTAGCGCTCCAGCGAACGGCGCAGGCGCCCGGCCTGCACCCGGACGATGGGATCGATGACGGCATCGAAGTCCGGCTTGCGCCCGAACACTTCGACGGCAATCGCGGCCTGCTTGAGGTAGGCGCCGCGGCCGGCCAGGACTTCCTCGACCACGTATTGGAGGAATTCCCGCGAGCGGGCGGAGCCGTCGAAATGCGGACTGTGCAGCACGCGATCGAGATGGGAACGCACTGAGTGCACGAGCTCGTCGGCGAGTGGCGCGTCGCATTGGCGCAGCCGCGCGACCACGGCATTGCCCGACAGCGAGATCTCGTCGTCGCCGCCGGTCGGGAAGACCTGGCGTGCCGGCAGCCGCGTGATCCCGTGGTTCTCAATTGCCATTTCGTGCTCCGCGGTCAAACAACCTATGTTGGGTGGCAGGCACGTGGGCCGGTACGCGCAACGGTGTTGCCCGGACGCCCTCGCTACCCGCTCGACCTACACGCAGTGCGGCGGCCGGGTCTGCTGCCCGGCCTGCACGCCACGTGTATTTGCAATGAACCGCAGCGAACCCGCCAATCGCCGGAATCCTTCGCATAAACGCGACCTTACGTGTCAGAAGTAGGCGGGTATTCGAAGTTCCGGGCCATAAGACCAAGGTCCGACCGCAGGGCTCCGACGCGAAGCATGTGCGCTGCAGTGCCCTACGGGTCTCTTAAATGCGACGACCGTTGGCTGTCACATGTTTGTCAGGTGCGAAACGCAAGCGCGTAAAGCACGTAGAGAATCATGCCCAGGTTCAGGTACGCGGTGGCCGACATGCCCGGTGCGCGGTACAGCGGATGAATGCGATATCCGATCCAGAACACCAGCCGCGCCACCACGAACACGATGGCGCAGGCCCAGAGCGCCTGTAGATAGTGGCTCTCGACCAGCGTCGCGAGCGCCAGCGATGCGGCGGCAAACACGAAATTCTGCTGCAGGGTGTTGTCCGCGACGCGGCCGTCGACGACCTGGCGCTGGTTTTCGGCCTGGAGCGTGGGATCGATGGCATCGCTCAGGAAGCGCGAGTTGGCGATCGAAATGATCATGACGAACAGCGGCAACACGGCCACGAGGTTGATTCGTAATGCATAGGTGATGCGATCCGCCAGGGTCTCGACGCCCGCAGGGGTTGGCAGCGAGGTGGTCAGGAGCCACACGGCGATCACCATGCCGGCCACGCCGCTGGCTGCCCCGATGGCGACGATCTTCTGTTCGGGTCTCATGGGCAGCCGATTGAAGCGAGCCCGCCTGGTCCGGCCATGGGACCAAGGTCCCGGTTAAGCTTCGGCCGATGACAGGCCCGAATACCGAATCCCGACAGGCTCCGCGGCACGCACTGAGAGGCCCCGCGCTGACATTCGTGGCGGACCCGTTCGAAGCCGGTGTCGACGCCGCCATGCGGTACGAGTCGGATGCCGTGTTGGTGATGGAGTCAGGAAAGATCACGCACTTCGGCCCGGCGAGCGCGGTATTGCCGGGAATTCCCGCGGACACGCCAGTCCGCGCCACGAGCGGAGACTCGCTGATCACCGCGGGATTCATCGACTGCCACGTGCATTACCCGCAGACCCAGATCATTGGTTCGTTCGGCGAGCAGCTCATCGACTGGCTGAACCGCTACACCTTCGTCGCCGAGCAGGCCTTTGCCTCACCGGGGCATGCGCGCGAAGTCGCGGGGATTTTCCTCGACGAATGCCTGCGCGCCGGCACCACCACGGCGGGCGTGTATTGCACCGTGCATCCGCAGTCCGTGGACGCCTTCTTCGAAGCGGCGGCCGCGCGCAATCTGCGCATGATCGCCGGCAAGGCGCTCATGGACCGCAACGCGCCGGCCGCGCTCAGCGACACGGCAAAGTCAGGCTACGACGACTCGCGCGCGCTGATCGAGAAATGGCACGGCCGCGGACGCGCGCTGTATGCGGTAACGCCACGATTCGCCGCCTCGAGCACGCCGGAGCAGATGGAGATGGCGGGCCAGCTCTGGGCCGAACATCCCGGTACCTACCTGCAGTCCCACGTGTCCGAGAACCGGGACGAGGTGGCGTGGATCCGCAAGTTGTATCCCGAGCGGCGCAACTACCTGGACGTCTACGACCACTACGGTCATCTCGGGCCACGCGCCATCTACGGACATGGCATCTGGCTCACCGAGCAGGAACTGCATCGCTGCCACGACACCGGCACGGCCATCGCGCATTGCCCGACGTCGAACCTGTTCCTGGGAAGCGGCCTGTTCAGCGTGGCCAACGCGGTCAAGCGCACGCGGCCGGTTCGCGTGGGACTGGCCACGGACCTGGGCGCCGGGACTTCATTCTCGATGTTGCAGACCATGAACGAGGCTTACAAGGTCGCGCAGCTCAAGGGCGAATCGTTGTCGGCGCCCATGGCGTTCTACCTGGCGACACGCGGCGCGGCGCGCGCGCTGTACCTCGACGACCGGATCGGCAGTCTCGCGCCCGGCCTGGAAGCCGATGTGATCGTGCTGGACCTCAAGTCGACGCCGCTCATCGACTTCCGCATGCGTGCCTGCAATTCCATCGAGGAAGCACTGTTCGTGCAGATGACGCTGGCGGATGACCGCGCCGTCGAGTCGGTGTACGTGGCGGGCGTGCTGGCGTATCGGCGCGCGCAGCGCGAGACCGTCTCCTGAACGTGTCGCGCTGGCACGCCATCCGCGATCTTGTCCAGGCCATTCATTGGTTGGAAGACGGCAGGAAGTTCGAGGCGCAGTGGCTGCATCCATCGCCGCCCCCGACGCGCATCGTCGTCGCAGACGGGAAGACGACAGCCGACGAGGCCTATGGTCTTGCGTGCCAGGGGGCCGCGCTCCTCTGGCGCGGTGACTTCCAGGAGGCGCGCCAGATGCTGAATGCAATGGCTAGGCGTGCCGATCGCCGGCAGCAGCGCAAATCGCGAACCGCCGCCGCAACTCCCGTGGAAGATCGTGCCCAGGCATTCCATCTCTATCGGCAAGCCCGCTCGCAACGGGCTCGAACCTTGAACGCGCTGCTGATCCCGCTCAATGAAGACTACTCGATCCCCATGCGGCGAGCGCCGGACATCCGGCAAGCCTGCGCGGAGGCTTACGGACCCTCAGGGTCTGCGTCGGTCACCTCGCTGCGGGCGTTGCTCGGCGTGATCGGTGCGCACGAATGGCGCGTGAAAGGCATCGAGATTCCGGAAGCGGGAGGCCGAATCCATCCGCACTACGGCGTGTTCGCACCGATCCGGCGTGAGTACGTGGACCTCGTCAGCACGACGCCGCTGCCGGAGGCGTGCGCGTCGTCCAGCACCGCGTTCGATATCGGGACGGGCACCGGGGTGCTCGCCGCGGTGCTGGCCCGGCGCGGCCTCGAACGCGTGGTTGCGACCGATCTCGATCCGCGCGCGCTGGCGTGTGCGCGGGAGAACGTCCGGCAACTCGGGCTTTCAGAACGCGTCGATGTCGTCCAGGCGGATCTCTTTCCCGAAGGCCGCGCGGCGTTGGTGGTCTGCAATCCGCCGTGGGTACCGGCGCGGCCGAGTTCGCCCATGGAAAATGGAATTTTCGATCCCGATAGCCGGATGCTGCGCGGATTTCTCGAAGCGCTGCCGGAGCACCTGGAGCCGGGCGGCGAAGGCTGGTTGATTCTCTCCGACCTGGCCGAGCACCTGGGGTTGAGGACACGCGCGCAGCTGCTCGAATTTTTCGAGACCGCCGGATTGCGCGTCGTGGGCCGAAACGACGTGGCGCCGCGACATCCCCGAGCCGCAGACGAAACGGACCCGTTGCATGCGGCTCGCGCGGCCGAGATCACTTCGCTTTGGAGGCTTGCGTCGCGCTGAACGCGACGACGCAGGCTTGCGACTCGCTAGAACTTTTCGTCCGGCCGCAGGTAGCGCCACTTGCCCAGCGGCAGTCCACCCAGGGGCACGTTGCCGCTGCGGACGCGCTTCAGCCCGGTCACGAAAAGACCCACGATCTCGCACATGCGGCGAATCTGGCGCTTGCGGCCCTGGCGCAGCACGAAGCGCAGCTGGTGTTCGTTCTGCCAGGACACCTGCGCGGGCTTGAGCTTCACGCCGTCGAGCGTCAGGCCGTGTTGCAGGCGCTTCAGGCCGTCGGGGGAGAGGTTGCCTTCGACGCGCACCAGGTATTCCTTTTCGACCGAAGAATCCTCGCCAATCAGCTGCTTCGCGACGCGTCCATCCTGGGTCAACACGAGGAGGCCGGTGGAATCGATGTCCAGTCGGCCGGCGGGCGCGAGCCCGCGCAAGTGTTCCTGCCGGAACTGGATGGGCGAGGGATCTGACGCCCAACGATTCTCCGGGCGGATCAGCACGATGGCCGGCTCATAACCGTCTTCGGCCTGGCCGGAAACGTAGCCCACCGGTTTGTGCAGCAGGATGGTGACCTGTCCGCTCTGGTGTTCGCGGGCGGCGGGATCGATTTCGATGCGTGCATCGGGAGATACACGGGTGCCGAGCGTGTTGATGACCTGGCCATCCACTTTCACCCAGCCGCTCGTGATCCAGCGCTCCGCCTCGCGACGTGAGCACAGGCCGAGTTCGCCCATGCGCTTGGAGAGGCGCGGGTGGTCCGGGTTTTCTGGAGATGTAGGAGGGCGTGCCATCGTGTGATTCGCGTGCACCTGTTCCCGCGATGGTAAACGGCCGCACTCGCACAGTCCTGAGAATACATTTCGGAAGGCGGGTGTTGCGCCTATGATGGATTAGCCCATGGCGAGTCGTGATCGCGATGAAGAAACTGAAACACGAAGCTGAGCTGTTCAAGGCGGGGTTGCTTGCAGCGATGAAATACGCGCAGGAACGCGGCGCCGTTGAATTCGAGCCGACGGATTCCGCCAGCCAGAAGTTGCTCTACTGCTACCGGCTCCTCGTTCACGACAAGCTGATGCAGCCGCTGCCCGAAGATCAGGTCGCCGAGACCACCATGCGGCACAAGCTGGCGATCTGGTACTCGAAGCAGCTGCCGGAGGATCACCCGCTGCTCAAGTGATCCCGTGCCTCCGTAGCGATAAACTCTCCGCCAGTGGAGAACGCAACCAGGAACATAGACCGCAGGATCTCGGTGGCCCCGATGATGGACTGGACCGACCGCCACTGCCGGTTCTTCCTCCGCGGCTTCGCGCCCGACACTCTTCTATATACGGAGATGATCACCACCGGCGCCGTGTTGCGCGGTGACCGCGAGAAGCTGCTGCGTTTCGACCCCGAGGAGCACCCGGTGGCGCTGCAACTCGGCGGCAGCGATCCTGCGGCGCTGGCCGAGTCCGCGCGTATCGGCGCGGCGGCCGGTTACGACGAGATCAACCTCAACTGCGGCTGCCCCAGCGATCGGGTGCACTCCGGCGCCTTCGGCGCCTGTCTCATGCAGCGGCCACGGCTGGTCGCGGATTGCGTCGCGGCGATGCGCGAGGCCGTGACCATCCCGGTGACCGTGAAGCTGCGCATCGGCGTCGTGGACTCCAGTGAACTCGGCGATGAAGGCATGTCGCGACGCGAGTCGGCGCGCGCCGCCGCGGCGCGTTTCGGCGCCGCCGAAGCCGCCGCGCTCGACGACTTCGTCGATGGAATCGTGGCCGCCGGCTGCGGTGCGGTCATCGTGCACGCGCGCAAGGCGGTGCTCGGTGCCTGGTCGCCGCGTGACAATCGCGAAATTCCACCGCTGCGTTACGATGTGGTCTACGACCTCTGGGATCGCATCCGTCCGGTGCCGGTCGTCCTCAACGGTGGACTGCGGACCGTCGAAAAAGTGAACGAGATGCTGGAGTGGGGCGATGGCGTGATGCTGGGCCGCGAGGCCTACCATCGTCCCATGCTGCTCTCCGAGCTTTCGCGCGCAGCAGGGCCGCGCGCTTCGCGCCTGCAGATGCTCGAGCGGATGGCCGGTTACGCGCGCCGCGAGATTGCGCGCGGCGAACGCCTGAGCTCGATCACGCGTCACATGCTGGGCCTGTACTCAGGCCAGGCTGGAGCGAAGGAATTTCGCCGGCGCCTGTCCGAAGGCGCGCGCGATGCCGGGGCTTCGCCGGACCTGCTGCTCGCCGCAGGCGAGGCCTGCGAACGCCTCAGCGAGGCGGCCGCCTGACCAGTTGTGTCACCAGGCGCGGCAACAGTGTCCAACTGTCCCAAAAGGGACCAGACTGCTGCGCAACTCACCTGGAGTGCATGCCGTGAAAGACAAACTCGCGTTGGTGCCGGGCGAACTCAATTCGGACTACCGCGCGCGCCTCGCGTTGGCGCAACTTCAAGCGGACAACCGACGACGTGACGAATTGTCGGAGATGACCGCGACCGCCAATACGCCCGACGCCAGGATTCGCGCCTGGGAGCGAACCCACGGTCTCGGCCTTCCGCGCAGTGCGGGACATCCGGTGTTGGTGTCGGTGGCCGCGGCCACCCACCTGACTCTCGAGCAGGTACACGCCGAACAACGTCGTCGCCTGCGGCCGGTCGCCGCGGCGCTTTGAGCAGGGGCGCGTAAGCGCGATTCAGCGACGCGGCGGCTTGACCGTCTGCACGCGTTCCCATTCACCCGGGTACTGTGCGCCGAGCCACACCGTGGCCGCGAACGCGGCCACCGCCTGGCGCAACGCCACCGGATCGACCTTTGCCAGCGTGTCGTTGGCCGTGTGGTGCACGTCGAAGTACTTCGTACCGTCGAGATCCGGCGACATCAGTGGCATGCCGAGCTTGGCCAGGCCATCGAGATCCGCGCCACCGCTGACTTCATTGCCGCCGCGTGCCAGTTTCAGCGGCGCGAGCGCGCGGAAGATCTGGTCGACCGCGGGCAACTGCGCGGAGTTCACGCGACTGGATAGGCGCCACACCGGGCCGGCGCCGAAATCCGCTTCGAAACCGAGCACGTGCCGGGCGGCGTCGCCCTGCAGCGCTTCGACGTAGGCCCTCGATCCCGAGGTGCCGAACTCCTCGTTGGCGAACAACACCACGCGGATGGTGCGGCGGGGTTTCTGATCGAGCCCGCTGATGAGCTTCGCCGTGGCCATCATGATGGCCACGCCGGCGCCGTCATCGATGGCGCCCACGCCCGGATCCCAGGAGTCGAGGTGCGCGCCCAGGATCACGATTTCGCCGGCGAGGTCGGTGCCGGGAATCTCGCCGATGACATTGGCGGAGGGGGCCGGCGCGAGGTCGCGCGAGCTGCTGCGGATACGCACCCGCACGGATTTGCCGTTCTCGAACTGGCGGGCCAGGGCATCCGCATCCGGGTTCGAGATCGCCACGGCCGGGATACGTGGAACGTCAGCGGCGTAGCGGATGGCGCCGGTGTGCGGGAAACGTTCATCGCTGGTGCTGATGGAACGAATGACCACGCCAATGGCGCCGAGTGCGGCCGCCGCCGACGGCCCGGCAGTGCGCACCGGTACCGCGCGCCCGTAGCCCGAGCCGTCGCGCGTTCGCTCCATGCGATTGTTGAAGAAGACGATGCGATCGCGGACCGCATCGGCGGGCAAGGCCTTCAGGGCGTCGAGGTCCTTGACCATGACGGCCTCGGCCTCGATGCCTTCGGCCGGTGTGCCGACGCTGCCACCCAGGGCCAGCGTCGGCATGGATTGCGGCCAGGGCGCGAGCACGGAAAATTCCGCTTCGCCACGCACCCAGTGCGGGACCGTCACGTCCATGCTGCGTACGTTGGCAAAGCCGAGCCGCTGCATTTCCCGCAGGCCCCAGGCCACCGCGGCCTTGTCGCCGGACGACCCGGCGGATCGCGGTCCGACTTCGGTGGTGAGCGACGAGATCAGCTCATAGGCGGTGGCATCGGCGAGGGCGCGTTCGCGTAACTGGCCCGCTGCGGCCAGGTCGGCCTTGCTGAATGACGGGGATTTTTCGGCAGCGGAAGCGCTGGCAAGAAAGGTGAGAAGGGTGCCGACGAGGATCAGGGTTTTCGATGCAGGCATGTGGCGGTGAATTGGACCTAGGGGATTTCGCCGCCATTCTAGGTCATATGCGTATAATCCCCAGCGTCCAAAGACCTGATCCTTATGGCCAAAGACATCGAACTCGCCATCGTTTTTGCCGATGTGGTCGGCTCGACACGGCTCTATGAAGAGCTCGGGGACCAGCGCGCGCGGGAAGTGGTGGCCATCTGCATCGAAATCATGCGGCAGGCCACCGAAGAGCATCACGGCACGGTCATCAAGACCATGGGCGACGAAGTGATGTCCACCTTCGCGGTCGCCAATGACGCGCTGAATGCGGCCGCGAAGATGCAGAAGTCCATCACCGGCAATCCGGAACTCACTGCCGAAGGCCACCACGTGGCCATTCGCATCGGCTGCCATTGCGGGCCGGTGGTGGTCGAGAACCGGGACGTGTTCGGTTCGACCGTGCACACGGCCAATCGCATGACCAGCCAGGCCAAGGCGGGCCAGATCATCACCACCGAGGCCATGGTCGCGCAGCTGTCGCCCGACTGGCAGTCGGCGGTGCGACAGATCGACGTGGCAACCCTCAAGGGTCAGGGCGCAGAAGTCACGCTGTTCGAGGTGCTCTGGCAGACAGAGGACATCACCAGCATGTTGCCCTCGGTGTCGATCTCGGCGCATGAAGGCCGGCGCGCCATGCGGCTGCGGCTCACCTTCGATGGGGGCGAAGTCATGCTGACCGAGCAGCGCCCCAACGTGGCCATCGGCCGCGCGGACGACAACGACCTGGTGATCCGCGGCAATCTCATCTCGCGCCTGCATGCGCGTATCGAGATCAACCGCAACAAGTTCGTGCTGATCGACCAGAGCACCAACGGGACTTTCGTGCAGGCCGAGGGTGGCGAAGAACTCTTCGTGCGCCGCGACAGCGTGCAGATCAAGGGCGAAGGACTCATCGGCCTCGGGCGCGTGCCCGAGCGCGACTCACCGCTGACCATCCGCTTCTACTGCGAAGAAGCCTGAACGTTCAGCCCAGGCGATTCTCGATGGCGTCGAGTTCGGTGGCCATCTCGGCGGGAGCACGCGCGCCGAATTCCTTGAGGTACTCGCGCATTTCCGCGGTCTCCTTGCGCCAGGCATCAGGCTGGACCGCGAGCAGTTCCTGCATGGTCTTCTCGCTCACGTCGACGCCCTTGAGATTCAGGTCAGCAGGTCGCGGCAGGAAGCCGATCGGCGATTCATCCGCACCGACGGCGCCGGTGCAGCGCTTGATGATCCACTCCATGACTCGCAGGTTGTCGCCGTAACCCGGCCACAGGAACTTGCCGGCGGCATCGCGGCGGAACCAGTTGACGTGGAACAGGCGCGGCGGGTGCTTGAGGCGTTTGCCCACCTGCAGCCAGTGCTGCCAGTAGTCGCCGAAGTTGTAACCGGCGAACGGTTTCATGGCCATGGGATCGCGGCGCACGACACCCACCGCGCCGGTCGCAGCCGCCGTGGTCTCGGAGGCCACCGAGGCGCCCACCAGCACGCCGTGCTGCCAGTCGCGGGCCTCGTATACCAGCGGCGCAACTTCGCGGCGCCGTCCGCCGAACACGAGCGCCGAGATCGGGACCCCGCCCGGGTCTTCGCTGTGCGGTGAGTAGATAGGGTTGTTCCTGGCGGACACGGTGAAGCGCGAATTGGGATGCGCGGATACGTTCTCGCCGGTGTATGGCTTGCCCTGCCAGTCCAGCACCGGCGTATTGAGCTTGCGGCCTTCCCACCACGGCTCGTTGTCGGCGGTGAGCGCGACGTTGGTGAACAACGTGTCGCGATGGATCATGTCGAATGCATTCTTGTTCGTGGCGCGGTTGGTGCCGGGGACCACGCCGAAGTAACCGGCTTCGGGATTGATGGCGTACAGCCGGCCATCGGGACCGGGATGCAGCCAGGCGATGTCGTCGCCCACGGGCGCCACGTTGCAGCCCGGCATGGATTCCCGCGGAATCAGCATGGCGATATTGGTCTTCCCGCTGGCGGAGGGGAATGCGGCGGCGATGTAATACGTCTCGCCCTGCGGGTTCTCGAGGCCGACGATGAGCA
>Ga0157380_10002458_pt1 | contig 12479 bp, 13 predicted proteins | sample S35metaG_FD_119757 | JGI IMG/M metagenome (GOLD analysis project Ga0157380, IMG submission 119757) | Switchgrass rhizosphere microbial communities from Kellogg Biological Station, Michigan, USA - S3-5 metaG | ecosystem: Host-associated > Plants > Roots > Rhizosphere > Soil | place: USA...
AAGATCGACGTCTGGTCGGCGCTCTAGGCGGCCGCGACGGCGGCCGGGCCGTACGATCTCTCCGGCCTCGAAGGCGTCGTGGAACGCGGCCACGACCGTCGGGTCGAACTGGGTGCCGGCGCAGCGGCGAATCTCGTCCGCAGCCGCCTCGGGCGAGAGCGACGGCCGGTACGGCCGCAGCGACGTCATGGCATCGAAGGCGTCGGCGACCGCGAGGATGCGCCCCTGGATCGGGATCGACTCCCCTGCGCGTCGCGTCGGATAGCCGTGCCCGTCCCACCGCTCGTGGTGGAAGAGCACGAACGGGAGTGCCGGCGCGAGAGACGTGACGCCCGAGAGGAGCCAGAGCCCCTCCACGGGATGCGTCCGGATCTCGGCGAGCTCCCAGTCCTCGAGCCGTCCGGGCTTGGTCAGCACGTCGTGGCGGACATTGACCTTGCCCACGTCGTGCAGCGCCGCGCCCAGCCGGAGCGCTTCGAGCTCCTCGTCCGTCCACCCGAGCCGGACGGCCACGGCCTCGGCGTTCGTCGCCACGCGCGCGGCGTGTGCGGCGAGCGCGGGGTCGCAGACGTCCATCGCGGTTGCAAAGGCGGCGAGTCGAACCACGGGCTGTCTGGTTCCCGCCCCGCGGCCAGAACCCTTCCCGTAGATTCTCTCCGCGATGCGAGTCTGTGTCCCGAGGGAGTCCGGGCCGGGAGAGCACCGCGTCGCTCTCGTCCCAGAGACGGTCGCGAAGCTGGGTGCGAACGGGTTCGAGGTGGTCGTCGAGCGCGGCGCCGGCGTGCACGCCGGGTTCCCCGACGAGCTGTACGCGGACGCGGGAGCACATCTCGCGGACTTCCCCGGCGCGCTCGACGGCGTCTCTGGCGTCGTCCGCGTCGGATCGCCGGACGCCGAGGAGGTCGGCGCCTACCGGCGCGGGACGGTGCTCATCGGCTTCCTCCAGCCGCTGACCGATCACGACGGGATCGCCCGCCTCAGCGACGCAGGCGTGGTGGCATTCGCGATGGAGTCGATCCCACGGATCACGCGCGCGCAGTCGATGGACGCGCTGTCGTCGCAGGCGACGGTCGCCGGCTACAAGGCGGTGCTGCTGGCCGCGGATCGCAGCCCGAAGCTGTTCCCGATGATGATGACCGCGGCGGGGACGATCGCTCCTGCGCGCGTCCTCGTGCTCGGCGCGGGCGTCGCGGGCCTGCAGGCGATCGCGACTGCCCGACGGCTCGGCGCCGTCGTCTCGGCCTTCGACGTTCGGCCCGCCGTTGCCGAGCAGGTCGAGTCGCTCGGCGCGACGTTCCTCGACCTCGGGATTCGGGGCGAGGAGACCGAGGGCGGGTATGCCCGAGAGCTGACGGACGAGCAGCAGCGCGCGCAGCAGGCCGCCCTGGAGGAGCGCATCCCCGACTTCGACATCGTCGTCACGACCGCAGCCGTGCCGGGCCGCCCCGCACCGCGGCTGATCCCCGCGTCGGCGGTCGAGTCGATGCGCCCCGGGTCGGTGATCGTCGACCTGGCCGCGGAGACCGGTGGCAACTGCGAGGTCACGTCGCCCGGGCACGAGATCGCGCACACCGGGGTGACCGTCGTCGGACTCACGAACGTGCCGTCGCTGATGCCCGCCGACGCGAGCCGGCTCTACTCCCGCAACGTCCAGGCGCTGCTCGAGCACCTCGCCCCCGGCGGCGAGCTCACGCTCGACTTCGAGGACGAGATCACCGCAGGGGCATGCGTCGCGGGCAAGCCGGCCGAGGTGGCCGCGTGACCGACCTCGGGCTCGTCGTCGAGCTGACCATCCTCGTGCTCTCGATCTTCCTCGGCTTCGAGGTGATCTCGAAGGTGCCGACGATGCTGCACACGCCGCTGATGTCGGGCACGAACTTCATCCACGGCATCGTGATCGTCGGCGCGATCATCGTGCTCGGCTACGCGGACGACGGCGTGACGAAGGCGATCGGCTTCGTGGCGATGGTGCTCGCGACCGCGAACGTGGTCGGCGGCTGGTTCGTCACCGACCGGATGCTCGAGATGTTCAAGCGCCGGCCGGACATACGAAGGGACCGCGACGCGTGATCTCGGATCCCGACGTCATCGGGCTCCTCTACCTCGTCGCGATCGTCTGCTTCATCGTCGCGCTGAAGTTCCTCTCGTCGCCGAAGCATGCGCGGAAGGGGAACTGGGTCGGCGGCGTCGGGATGCTCGTCGCGATCGGCACGACGCTTGCGCTCGACGGGATCGGGAACTGGGGCCTCATCGTCGCGGGCGGCGTGATCGGCGCGATCATCGGCCTTGTCGGCGCGCGCACGGTGAAGATGACCGCGATGCCGCAGATGGTCGCCCTCTTCAACGGGGTGGGCGGCGGCGCGGCGGCGCTCGTGGCGCTCGCCGAGTTCCACGTCGCGATTGGCGACATCGCCGAGGACGAGGTCGTCTCGATCGTCCTCTCGGCGCTGATCGGCTCGATCTCCTTCTCCGGGTCGCTCGTCGCCTTCGCGAAGCTCCAGGAGCTCGTCTCGGGCCGACCGATCGTGTTCCGCGGCCAGAACATCGTCAACTCGGCGATTTTGCTCGGCGCCGCCGGTCTGGGCATCGCGCTGGTCGCCGGTCTCGACGAGCAGTGGGCGCTCGTCGGGCTGATCGTCCTCGCGCTCGTGTTCGGCGTCATGTTCGTGCTGCCGATCGGCGGCGCCGACATGCCCGTCGTGATCTCGCTCCTGAACGCCTTCACGGGCCTGGCCGCGTCGGCGACCGGCTTCGTCCTCGACTCGACCGTCCTCATCGTCGCGGGGATGCTCGTCGGCGCCTCGGGGACGCTGCTCACGCTGATGATGGCGAAGGCGATGAACCGGTCTGTGGCGAACGTCCTCTTCGGCGCATTCGGCCAGGTGCAGGCGGGCACGGGCGGCCCGCGCGAGGACGACGGGCGCACCGTCCGCGCGACCACGCCGGAGGACGTCGCCGTCCAGCTCTCGTTCGCGCGCAAGGTGATCGTCGTCCCCGGCTACGGGATGGCCGTCGCGCAGGCGCAGCACGACGTCCGCCAGCTCGCCGAGCTCCTCGAGGAGAAGGGGGTCGACGTCGCGTACGCGATCCACCCCGTCGCGGGGCGCATGCCCGGGCACATGAACGTCCTCCTGGCGGAGGCGAACGTGCCGTACGACCAGCTCAAGGAGATGGACGAGATCAACCCCGAGTTCGCGCAGACGGACGTCGCCCTCGTCATCGGCGCCAACGACGTCACGAACCCCGCCGCCCGCAGCGACACGTCGAGCCCTATCTACGGCATGCCGATCCTCGACGTCGACCGCGCGACGAGCGTGATCGTGATGAAGCGCAGCATGAACCCCGGCTTCGCGGGGATCGACAACGAGCTGTACCTCGATCCGCGGACGACGATGCTCTTCGGCGACGCGAAGGACTCCGTCGTCAAGCTGATCGGCGCCGTCAAGACGGCGTGAGCGTCCCCTTCTTCTCGGGCAACGCGGTGATGGAGGCGGTGTCGCCGCACGAGGCGTACGACGCCGTTCGCGACGCGTTCGTCGCGCACGCGCGCGGCGAGTGGACGATGCAGCCGAAGCTCTACGTGACCAACTACCCAGCGGGCGACTTCCGCGCGATGCCCGCGCTCGGCGGCGGTCACGCGCTCCTCAAGTGGGTCACGTCGTTCCCCGGCAACCCGGCCCGCGGGCTGCCGACGGTCACCGGGCTCGTCCTCCTCTCGAACGCCGACACGGGGCAGCTCGAGGCGGTGCTCGACGCCGCCGCGGTCACCGCGCTTCGCACGGCGGCAGCGGGCGTGCTGGCGGCGGACACGCTCTGCCGCGGCGGTGCGACGTCGTACGCCGTGGTCGGCTGCGGGGTGAACGGCGCGGAGACGGCGCGCATGCTCGTCGCGCACGGTGTCGTCCCGAGCGTCTGGGACGTCGACCAGGCACGGCGCGAGCTGGTCGCCGAACGCCTGGGAGCCCGCGTCGCGGCATCCGTCGAGGAGGCGCTCGCAGCCGAGGTCGTCGTCACCGTGACGCCGGGCGCGTCGGTGCTCTACCCGGCCGGGTCGCTCGCGATCGGCCAGCACGTCTCGCTGATGGGCGCCGACGGGCCGGGCAAGGCCGAGGTGGCCGTCGAGGAGCTCGGGCGCTCCCACCTGTTCTGCGACGACTGGGAGCAGGCGAGCCACGGCGGCGAGCTGGCCGCGGGCGTCGACGCCGGTGTCGTCTCGCGCGAGCGCGTGACCGAGCTCGGCCGGGTCCTCGCGGGCGACGCCGACGGCCGCCGCAGCGCGGAGGACGTCACCCTCTTCGACTCCACCGGTCTCGCGATCCAGGACCTCGCGATCGCGAAGGCAGCCGTGGCCAAGGCCGAGGCGCTCGAACTCCCCCGCGTCGAGCTCTAGCGGCCGGTCAGACGCCGAGCAGCCGCGCGGGCTCGAAGAGGCCGAGCAGCGGGTCGCGATCGCCGAGGATCGCGCGGGCGGCGAGCCGGCCGCATGCGAACCCGAGAACGTTCCCGTGACCCGAGTAGCCGGCGGTGACCCACGTCCCCGACGAGCCCGGCACCTCCCCGACCACCGGCATGAAGTCCAGGACGAGCCCGAAGATCCCGGCCCAGCGGTAGTCGACGCGGAGCTCCCGCCCCACCAGGCCGTTCACGAACGACGAGAGCGCGTCCTGGACGTCGTCCGTGAGCGCCTCCTCGTCGGTGAACTCGCGGTCGAGCGACACGTCGCGGAAGCCGCCGGCGACGATGCGGCCGTCCTCCGCCTGGTGCCAGTAGTCGAAGCCGTGTCGCCCGTAATGGGGCGCCTCGAACAGCTGCTCGGAGAGGGGCTCCGTGGCGATCACCTGCCCGCGGGTCGGGACGATCAGCCCCTCGATCTCACCCAGGAGGCCGCTCGGATACCCGTCGGTCGCGAGCACGACCGTCTCCGCTTCCAGCTCAGCGGTGTCGGCGATGCGGCGTCCCTCGACGATCTCGACGCCTGCCTCCGCCGCCCGCGACGCGAGCGCCCGCACCCACCGTGCCGGCTGCAGCGCGCCGTCGGTCGGGTGACGGATCCCGGCCGTGAAGCGTCCGGCGAGGACGCCGTCCGGGGCGTCGATCCACTCGGCCTCGATCCCGTCCGCCCACAGCGCCTCGATCTCGTCGCGGAGGTCCTCGCGCTCCTCGGCGTCTGCGGCGAGCCGGAGGCTCCCGAGGGGCCGAAAGGCATCGCCCGCGAGACGCGCCATCTCCGCGAGCTCGGCCTCTGTCCAGCGCCAGAGCGCCAACGCCCTCTCCCGTCCGTGGTCGGCGACGACCTGGTCGTACGGACCGGCCATGCCGCGGAGTGCGAAGCCACCGTTGCGGCCGCTCGCGCCCTCGGCGACGCGACGCTCGTCGACGACGCGGACGCGCAGGCCCGCCTCGGCGAGCGCGAGGGCGCACGCGCAGCCCGTGATGCCGGCGCCCACCACACCGACGTCGACCGGGCCGCCGTTGCCACGCGGCAGCTCCGGGGCGGGCTCGTCCAGCCAGTAGGGCGTCATCGCGCGATCGTACTGCGCACTACCCCCTCCTCCACCGAGACCAGGCCTGCGAGCTCGAGCTCGACCAGGGCCGCAGCGACCTCGCCCGCCGAGAGCGCTGTCGCGCGCACCAGCTCGTCCGGGGTCGCAGCGGCGCGCGCGAGCGCCTCGACGACCGCCGCCGCACCCCGCACGACGGGGATCGAGGGCGCCGTGCGCCGCGGCTCGACGCCGACCGCCGCCAGCATGTCCGCGACGCAGGTCGCGGGGGTGGCGCCCTGACGCAGGAGACCGTTGGTGCCGGTGCTCAGGGCGCTCGTGATCTCCCCGGGGACAGCGAGGACCTCACGCCCGTCCTCGAGCGCGAAGTCCGCGGTGATCAGCGCCCCGGAGCGCTCGCGTGCCTCGACGACGACCGTCGCGCGGGCGAGCCCGGCGATGATCCGGTTCCGCGCCGGGAAGCGCCACGGTGCGGGCTCGACCCCCGGCTCGTACTCGGAGACGACCAGCCCACCCGCTGACACGATCGACCGGGCGAGCTCCGCGTGCGCGGCGGGGTAGTCGCGGTCGACGCCGCAGCCGAGGACCGCGACGGTCCTCCCGCCCGCGGCGAGCGCTCCGCGGTGCGCTTCCCCGTCGACGCCTCGCGCGAGCCCGCTGACGACCACGACGCCCGCTGCCGCAGCCTCGGTCGCGAGCATGCGCGCGACGGACCGCCCGTAGCCCGAGCAGGCACGGGCGCCGACGATCGCGACGGCCGGCACGGCGAGCACCGCCGGATCGGCGTCCCCGCGGAGCCAGAGCGACGACGGCGGGTCGGGGATCTCACCCAGGAGCGGTGGATAGCGCGGGTCACGACGACGCACGCGTCGGACGGTCACGGAAGCGACAGCTCTGCCGGAGAGCGATACGAGAGCGCCTCGGCGACGTGCTCCGGCTGGACGTCCGCGGATCCCGCCAGCGCGGCCACCGTGCGCGCGACGCGGGCCACCCGTGCGCGTCCCCGACCGCTCAGGGGGAGTCGGTCGACAGCGCGGTCGAGGAGCTCCGAGGCCGAGGCCGTTCGCCGAGGCGTCGAGCGAGCGAGCCTTGCCGCGCCGGTCAGAACCCGGTCGCGGACCGCTGCAGACGACTCCGACGGGCCGGCGGCGAGCTGCTCGGCCTGCGGCCGAGGCATCGCGACGACGAGGTCGAACCTGTCGAGCAGCGCACGTGACACCTTGTCCCGGTACGCCGCGACCCGGGCGGGCGTGCACGAGCAGTCGAGCCGCGCGTCGCCGCGACCGCCGCACGGGCAGAGGTTCATCGTCGCGACGAGCCGGAACCCCGCCGGGAAGAGCGAGCGGCCACCGACGCGCGACACCGACACGACGCCGTCCTCGAGAGGCTGCCGGAGCGCCTCGAGAACGGGTCGCGGGAACTCGGGGAGCTCGTCGAGGAGGAGGACTCCTCGGTGGGCCAGGCTCACCTCCCCGGGTCGCGGCACCGGGCCGCCGCCGACGACGGCAGCGGCGGACGCCCCGTGGTGCGGCGCCCGGAACGGAGGCACGACGACGAGGCCCGCGCCGGGAGCCAGCGTGCCTGCGACGGAGTGGATCCGCGTCACCTCGAGCGCCTCCGCGTGGGTGAGCGGCGGCAGGATCGAGGGCAGCCGTCGCGCGAGCATCGTCTTCCCGGTGCCCGGCGGCCCGGCGAGCAGGAGGTTGTGCGATCCCGCCGCGGCGATCTCGAGCGCCCGGCGGCCCCGTTCCTGCCCGCGGACGTCGGCCAGGTCGGCGAGGCTGCCGACGACCGGCCCGCTTTCCTGCGGCTCGGCGGGCGCGATCGCCTCGTGGCCGAGGAGGTAGCCGACCGCTTCGGCCAGGTGGCGGACGCCGACCGCCTCGACCCCCGCGAGGGCGGCCTCCTGCGACGAGTCGACCGGGCACAGGACCCGGGCGAGGCCGGCACGCGCGGCGCCCTCGGCGGCGGCGATCGTCCCGGCGACCGGCCGGACCCGGCCGTCCAGGCCGAGCTCGCCGATGCAGGCGTGCTCCTCCAGCCGGTCGCGCGGGACCTGTGCCGAGGCCGCAAGCACCGTCAGCGCGATCGCGAGGTCGTAGCCGGTGCCTTCCTTGCGCAGCGCCGCGGGCGCGAGGTTGACCGTGATCGCGCGGTTCGGCCACTCGAGGAGCGCCGAGTCGACGCCGCTCCGGACGCGGTGCTTCGCCTCCTGGCACGCGCGGTCGGCGAGCCCGACGATCGAGAAGGACGGAAGCGCGCTCGAGCGCAGGTGCGCCTCGACCTCGACGCGCCGGGGCTCGAGACCCACGAGCGCGAACGTGACCGCTCGGCCGAGCATCCCCCGACGGTACGGGCGGTCACGTCACGTGACTGTGCCGACTCCGTGCCGAAAGAGTGGTGGGGCCGCGGGCGGCCCCACCACGACGTTCCGTGTCAGCCGACGTAGCAGAGGACGTACAGCGTGAAGGTGCTCGAGTTGCCGCTGTCGTTCCCGCCCGTCGCGCGGTAGCCCGTGACGGCGTTGTTCGTGATGATCGGCGTCAGCCGCTGCACCCAGAGCTCGCGGTCGGCCGCGTCGTCGCTCCACCCCGTCCCGGCGGAGATCGCCTTCTCGTTCGCGTTGCAGTTGACCGTGACGGTCTGCGTCGAGTACTGCGAGTTGTGGGCGACCCCACCGCCGACGACGACGCCCGCCTGGCGGACGGTGATCGGGCCGATCGTGCCTGCGGGACCGGCAGGACCGGCGGGGCCGGCAGGACCTGCGGGACCGGCGGGCAGCGAGTTCGACGCGAAGTCGTCGCGCGACAGCGAGCCGTTCCGGACGTCGGAGCCCGTGACGGCGTTCGGCGCGATGTCGGCGCCCAGCACGTTGTTGTTCTTGATCTTCGGCGATGTCACCGCGTTCGTTCGCAGCTGGGTCGTGCCGATCGAGTTCGGTGCGATGGCGTTGACGGCCGCGACGCTCGTCCCACCGAGTGCGACCAGCAGCGCGATGCACGCCACGACCATCGCAGGCGACGGACGATGTGCGATCAGTGTGCGCATGAAGCCTCCTGTCTCGACGACGGCCCGAGCGGGGGTGCTCAGGCGGCCCTGCAGATGAGGATCGACTCGTAGTACTCGCCCGCTCGCCGTCCCGTTCGACGGTTCACGTGACGCTCCAGCCGCTCATCGAGGCGAAGCCTTGCACGGGCCAAGATTTCCGAATACAACCCACGCCGATCGTTTACAACCACGCAGACGGGCGCACCGGGTACGAGCCTGCTGCGAGCGTTCGACAGGACCTCGGCGACGCCGTCGACGTACGCGGCGATAGCGTCGCGGCCGACGCCGCGGGCGGGACGCCCGAGCTCATCGGCGCGACGCTCCTCGAGGCCCAGGAGCTCGTACGCGTAGCGGTGCTGCTCGTGGTAGTCGATCAGCCCGGGGTACGGCGGTGACGTGATGACGGCGTCGAACGGGCCGCCGAGCTCCAGCTCGCGGGCGTCCCCGTGGTGGACAAAGGCGCTCGCGTCGGTGTCGCGCAGCGCGGCGAAGCTCTCGATCCGGTCGAGCGTGTCGAGCGTGTAGCGCAGCAGGAAGCGCCGCGCCTCCTCGACGGGCCGGCACTCCCGGCGGTGCTTGTAGCACCAGTACGGCTCGCGCTGCGGCGCGCGCGGGAAGTCGAGGTCGAAATGCGTCGTGCGGCGCGCGGAGCGCGCAGCCCGTGCCAGGACGACACGGAGCACGTCGACGGAGGCGACCGTCTCGGCGAGCGCGCGGAAGTGGAGGAGCTCCGCGGCAGCGCGCGGCGCGTACCAGGCCCGCACGAACGGCGACGCCTCGTCCGGGTAGCGCCCATCCGGCTCGAAGGTCGATGCCCGCTCGTGTGCCCAGAGCAGGTCGCGGCGGATCGCGTCGAGGTTGTGGCGGCGCGTCTTCACGCGCATCAGCAGGCAGTTGAAGCCGGCAACGTCCACACCGACCGCGTCGCGGCCCGACTCGAGCGACTGCACGAGGGTCGTCCCGGAGCCGGCGAAGGGGTCGAGGACGATCCCGCCCGGCTCGACGTACCGGTCGAGCAGGGCTTCGACGAGCTGCGGCACGAACTTCCCGAGGTACGGGTGGAGGCGGTGGACGTGCTTCGTCCGCTCGCGCTCGGGCAGCTGCTGCTCCGACCAGGAGAGCGCCATGTCGAGCCGGCCGTAGAGCGCCTCCTGCGTGGCCGCCATGGGCGCCTATTCGGCGCCCATGGCCCACTGTCCTTGCGCCCGGCGGCTAGAGGCCGCGCTGCGCGTCAAACGCCTGGAGGCGCTCGATCCGCGCCGGGATCGGCGGGTGCGTCGAGAAGAGCGACGCCATGCCGCCGCCCGTGAGGGGATTGACGATGTAGAGGGATGCGGAGGCCGGGTTGACCTCCATCGGGAGCACCTCCACCCCACGCTGGAGCGTCCCGAGCGCGTCCGCCAGCGGACGGCCGGTGCCGAGCAGCTCAGCCGCGGTGGCATCGGCGAGGAACTCGCGCTGGCGCGAGACGGCGAACTGGAGCAGCATCGCCGCGATCGGCGCGATCAGGACCGCAGCGAGCGTCCCGACGAGCCCGAGCGGGCTGTCGTCGTCGTCGCCGCCGAACAGCCACTGGAACTGGAGGAAGTGGGCTACCGCCGAGATGGCGGCGCCGATCATCGCCGCGATCGTCGTCACGAGCACGTCGCGGTTCCGGATGTGAGCGAGCTCGTGCGCGATCACGCCGCGAACCTGCTCGCGCGGCATGAGCGCGAGCAGCCCCTCGGTCACGGCCACCGCGGAGCGCTTGGGGCTCCGGCCCGTCGCGAACGCGTTCGGCTGCTGCGACGGGATGAGGTAGAGGCGCGGGACCGGGATCCGCGCCCGCTGCGCGAGGTCCTCGACGTCCGCGACGAGGTCACGCGCCTCGCCCGGCTCGAGTGGCCGCGCCCGGCTCATCTTCAGCGCGAGGCGGTCCGAGAACCAGAACATCGCGAAGTTGAAGCCGACGGCGATGAGGAGGAACAGGACGATCCCGCTCGTGCCCCCGACGAGGCCGCCGACCGCGACGAAGAGCGCGGACAGCCCGGCGAGCAGGATCCAGGTACGCATGCGCGTGGTCATCGAGTGTTCGTGTCCTTTCCGGCTGACGTTGGTGTCTCTGTCAGCCGGAGGTTTCTCCCGCCTCTCGCGAGGCCGACGCGCCCGGGCACCACGGTGTCGCCACCGGCGGCCGTTCTGACGAACGCGTCCGTTGGGGGATAGTGCCCCCCGGCTCTTTGGTGTACCTACTGTAACGGAGCGACCGGCCCGCTCATTCCGGCCCGGGATCGAGCTCGAGGCGCTCGAGGCGCCGACCGGTGATGGCCACGACCTCGAACGCGACGTCGAGCCCGCGGCGCTGCGGGTTCGCGTGCAGCCACGCGTCCGCCGCGCGTCGCACGCGGCGACGCTTCTCCGCGTCGACGGCCGCGGCCGGGCCGCCGAAGGCGTCACGGGCGCGCTCCTTCACCTCGACGAACACGAGCCGCGAGCCGCGCCGGACGATCAGGTCGAGCTCGTTCCCGCCCGCCCTGACGTTCGTGCCGAGGATCCGGTAGCCGCGCAGGCGGTAATGGCGTGCGGCGGCACGCTCGCCGGCGTTCACATGCCGATGTAGGCGCGTGCCGCGAAGGAGCGGCGGTGCTGCGGGCACGGCCCGTGCGCCTGGACGGCGCGCGTGTGCTCGGGCGTGATGTAGCCGACGTGGGACGAGAACCCGTACCGCGGGTAGAGGGCGTCGAGCCTGCGCATCAGCCGGTCGCGGGTCACCTTCGCGACGATCGAGGCGGCGGCGATCGCCGCGCTCTTCGTGTCGCCGTCGACGACCGCGGTGTGCGGCGGCGCGAGCGGGCCGAGCCGGAAGCCGTCGACGAGGCATGCCTCCGCGGGCGGGTGGAGCTCGGCGAGGACGGTGCGGAGCCCCCAGAGGTTCGAGCGGTGGAGCCCGTCGCGGTCGATGTTCACCGAGGGGATCACGCGCACGGCGATCGACGTGGCTGCCGCGAGGACGGCACGATAGAGCCGCTCGCGCTCCTCGGGGTCGACCTGCTTCGAGTCGTTCAGGCACGCGAGCGGCCGGACGCTGTGGCCCCGGAGCGTGCCGTAGTCGAGCAGGACGCCGGCGACGACGAGCGGCCCGGCGAGCGACCCGCGTCCTGCCTCGTCCGCTCCCGCGACGAACCGCGCTCCGAGCCGGCGATCGTGTCGGAGGAGCCGCTGGCCGGTCGAGAGCGCCACGGGGCGAGGATAGCCCTCGTCCCCGGACGGGACCGTGTCGGCTTCGTGTCGGAACCGCCCGGCTACGCGGGGAGCACGCAGCCGGCGTTCTCCTCGTCGAGGCGGATGCGCGCCCGGGCGCCGGTCACCGTCGGCGTCAGCTCGACGCGAAACCAGTCGCATCCCCCGTCGACACGCCGTGCGGCGCAGATGACGACCCGCGCCTGCCGCTCGACGAACCACGGGCGCGGGTTCCCGGTGCAGTGGACCTCGTCGGCGTCGTACGAGGGGTTCGAGGCGAGCCGGGACTCGGTCGCCTCGCGCGCGAACCGCTGCGTCGGGTCCTCCGTCCCGCCGCAGCCGGCGAGGAGGAGGACGACGCCGAGCAGCGGCAACCAGCGCACACCGTGAATCTACGCTGGACCGTCCACGAGAGGTCTTGCGGCCACGAAGTGGACGCCTTCAGGATCTGCCCCGCCGAAGGCGGGGATCAGCGGCAGGATTCCGCTCCTGCGGAATCCTGCTTCGCGAAAAAGAGGAGCTAGTTCTGGCGGAGCTCGCGGATGCGGGCCTTCTTGCCGACGCGCCCGCGGAGGTAGTAGAGCTTCGCCCGGTTGACGTCGCCCACCATCGCGACCTCGAGCTTCTCGATCTTCGGCGAGTGGAGCGGGAACGTCCGCTCGACGCCGACGCCGAACGAGTTCTTCCGCACCGTGAAGGTCTCGCGGACCC
>Ga0157380_10002460_pt1 | contig 12476 bp, 5 predicted proteins | sample S35metaG_FD_119757 | JGI IMG/M metagenome (GOLD analysis project Ga0157380, IMG submission 119757) | Switchgrass rhizosphere microbial communities from Kellogg Biological Station, Michigan, USA - S3-5 metaG | ecosystem: Host-associated > Plants > Roots > Rhizosphere > Soil | place: USA: Michigan...
ATCATCTACGATAACCATGCTGGAATTAGCATTTTCGTAAACGCGATCGAAGAATACCATGGGTACGCCCTTTGCAAGGATGCCTTCGATATGATCAAACGAATTGGTCTCACGGGAAACAGAAATTAACATACCATCAACACGGCTGTTGAAGAGTGCTTTTATATCGGTTTTTTCTCTTTGGAGGGACTCGTTAGATTGTGTAATGATAACATTGTATCCTGCGCTATAAGCAACGTCTTCGATACCGCTTATAACGGTTGAAAAGAAAAAGTGAACCAACTCCGGAATTATCACGCCCAGGGTATTGGTCTTGCTTTGACGCAGACTGAGCGCGACGATGTTAGGCTGGTAGTTCAATTTTTCCGCTAGCTCGTTAACAGCCTTTTTAGTTTGAGGACTGATATCGGGGTGATCTTTCAATGCCCGTGATACTGTAGAGGGAGAGATGCCCAATTCCCGGGCGATGTCTTTAATAGTTACTTGATTGTACTTCATGCTACAAGTTTAGTCAACTTAATCTGAATCACCGCAACGGCAGCGCAATTTATTTCGCAACTTCGCAATCGATTGCGACCTCGTTTCCGATCTCGTTTCCGTGAATTTTTATAGTACTTTTTAAATTTTACATACATGCAATTATGTACTTTCCCAACCACAATCGTTTGAATTTTATTCGGACAAACATATTTCTAACCTAAATTTTCTTATGATCAAATTTTATCTGTTTAAAACATTTGTTCTGCTCTTTTTGCTGCTCAGCGCTAATCTGGCCTGGGCACAGACACGGGTTACGGGCAAAGTAACATCCGCTGAAGACGGAACAGGATTGCCAGGTGTTAGTATCCTGGAGAAAGGGACCTCTAACGGGACCGTTACTGATGTTGAGGGAAATTATTCCATCACCACCGGTCAAAATGCGACGCTTGTATTTTCATTTGTGGGATTCACAACCCAAGAGGTAGCGGTCGCGAACCAATCAACAGTAAGCGTCGCCTTAGCTGGCGATGTAACGACATTGGGTGAAGTAGTGGTTATTGGTTACGGTGAGCAGAAAAAGGAAGACTTAACCGGGGCGGTTACAGCCATCGGCACCAAGGATTTCAACAGGTCGGTTGTTAATTCTCCCCAAGACTTGCTCGTGGGGCGCGTCGCCGGCGTTCAGATCACCTCCAATAGCGGGGCACCTGGTACTGGTTCTACCATTCGAATCAGGGGCGGTTCTTCCGTTACCGCCAGCAATGATCCTTTAATCATCATCGATGGTTTCCCTGTGGATAATTCAGAGGTTAAGGGGATGTCAAACCCTTTGGCCTCCATCAATCCAAATGATATAGAATCGTTCACGGTACTAAAAGATGCTTCCGCTACAGCCATCTATGGTTCCCGCGCGTCTAATGGTGTAATTATCGTCACGACGAAGAAAGGCAAGGAAGGCAAACCACAGATTAATTACAATGGCACGTTTTCAATAAGCAAAGCACGGGAATTCGTAGATGTTTTGGACGGCGACGAATACCGCGCGTTAACCGCTCAGCTCATTGAAGCGGGTACCGTAAGCGGACTGAATCAGGCTTCGCTGGCAAGACAAGGTACTGCCAATACGGACTGGCAGGATGAAATTTATCAAGAAGCATTTTCACAAGATCACAACGTAAATGTTGCCGGTTCCGTCAAGAAAATTCCATTCCGATTCTCCTACGGTTACACTGATCAGGATGGTATTTTGGAAACAACCAACATGAAGCGTAACACGCTTAGCCTTAACCTTACTCCGTCTTTACTAGACGACAACTTAAAAATTAAGGCCAATGTCAAATACGTGAATTCAAAAACCGACTTTGGAAATCCCGGAGCCGTCGGATCCGCAGTAGCGTTTGATCCAACACAACCTGTCATGAATGGCAATACGCGTTATGGCGGATATTTCACGTGGGTCAATCTTGATCAGACTTTGCCGGATGGATCAATGAATCCCAACGGTAACCCTAACACCTTTAGCATCAACAATCCCGCAGCACTGCTGGCGTTTACCGATAATAGATCCGATGTGAACCGGACTATTGGAACACTTCAGTTTGATTACAAGCTTCCGTTCCTCCCGGGCATGAGGGCTAATCTTAATGTGGGCATGGATTACTCAAAAAGTGATGGGATCAATAACACAGCTCCTGAAGGGGCATGGATCTATCGTAATTACACGACCGGAACGGGTGAACTCATTAATTATACCGGTAAGAACCAGTCGAAAGTTCTTGACTTTTACCTCAACTATCTCAAGGAATTTGATAAGCATAAAATTGACGCAACGGTGGGTTATTCGTGGCAATATTTTAAGCGAGAAGGCACAAATTACCAGAGAAGCGGTGATGAAACACCTATCGTAAGAGATAATTCTGCCTTTGCAAACGAGAACTATCTTGTTTCATTTTTTGGCAGGGTTAACTACACCTTCAATGGCAAATACATGCTTACGGCCACGCTGCGCGATGACGGATCATCCAGATTCTCAGAAGAGAATCGATGGGGACTGTTCCCTGCAGTAGCGGTTGCATGGCGAGTAGGCGATGAGCCCTTCCTGGCGTCTGCCGACTTTTTATCCGATCTCAAATTAAGGGCAAGCTACGGTGTAACTGGCCAACAGGATATCCCTGGTGGCTATCATCCGTATCTCGCTGTTTACCGACAAAGCATAGGGGGTGCGTCGTATCAGTTTGGAAATCAATTCGTGCCGACGCTCCGACCGGATCCATATGATGCTAATATAAAATGGGAAGAGACCGCTACCTATGATGTGGGTGTTGATATGGGATTCTTTAATGATCGGTTGACTGCTTCGGTTGACGTTTATAAACGTGAAACTGAGGACATAATCAACAATATACCCATTGCAAATGGGAGCAACTTTTCAAATTATCTTACGACCAATGTAGGGAATCTTGAAAACGAGGGAATAGAATTTACGCTGAATGGACGCGCTATTGAGAAGCCCGATTTGACATGGAATATCGGATTCAATTTAACCCGGAATAAAAACAAAATAACAAAGCTTACCCTCACTGATGATCCAACCTATGTGGGTGTAAACATCGGGGGTATTTCTGGTGGTGTGGGTAATATGATTCAAATTAATAGCGTGGGATACCCTGCAAATTCTTTCTTTGTGTTTGAGCAAATCTATGGAACGAATGGAATACCGATAGAAGGTTTATATGTGGATAGAACGGGAACAGGTGGAGCGGTGGCCAGCAATAATCTGAATAAATATCGCTATCACAGTCCCGCGCCTAAAATCATGATGGGCTTGAATTCAAGTCTGCGTTATAAGCAGTTTGACTTTGCTTTCTCGGGAAGATTTAGCATTGACAATTATGTTTACAACAATGTGCTTTCCGGTTCTACCTATTCATCCATTTATGTCCAGTCCGGTTTCTTCGGCAACGTCTTGAAAGATCTGGATAAGGTAAGATTTGTGAATCCGCAATACTGGTCTGATCATTTTGTAGAAAATGCTTCATTCTTCAAAATGGATAACATAAGCATCGGTTACAATTTCGATCAGTTGATGGCCAAAAAATTAAAAGCAAGGTTGAGCTTCACCGTTCAAAATGCTTTTATCATTACAGACTATAGTGGCATCGATCCGGAAGTGAACAACACTTCACTTCAAAACGGTATTGTTCAATCAAATCCTGGAATTGACAACAATATCTATCCCAGGCCTCAAGTATTTCTGGTTGGCCTCAGTCTGACTTACTAATCTAACGCTTACAAGAATGAAGAACTTTTATAAATATATGTCTGCAGGAATGATGGCAATAGCCATTACTTCTTGCGTTAACGATTTGGAATTAAAACCAATCGATCCAAATCTGGTGACATCAGCTGATGTCTATGACAGTCCTGAAGCTTATAGGCAAGGGCTTGCAAAACTGTACGCAACCTTTGCGCTGAGTGGTCAACAAGGACCTGCAGGACAACCCGACATCGCGGGCATTGACGAAGGCTTTGGAAACTACCTGCGTCAATATTGGAATTGCCAGGAATTGACAACGGAGGAAGCCGTCCTTTCATGGAATGATGCCACTGTTAAAGATTTTCATTGGCAAACCTGGACGCCAAACGATGTATTTATCGCTGCGGTTTACTCGCGCATTATGTACACCGTTTCGCTTAGCAATGAATACATTCGGGTAACCACCGGAAATGAAGATGCCGATATTAAAAAATATCACGCGGAAGCGAGGTTCCTGAGAGCGCTGGCTTATTACCATGCCATCGATATGTTTGGTAATCCACCTTTTGTAACAGAAGCCGACAAGCCTGGCGCCTATTTTCCAAAACAGACGACACGTGCTGAGTTATTTTCTTATGTAGAATCCGAGCTGCTTGCGATCGAAGCTGATTTAGGCGCTCCAAAATTTGAATACGGCCGTGCTGACCAAGGCGCTGCGGCAATGTTATTGGCTAAGTTGTATTTGAATGCAGAAGTTTACATTGGACAGGCAAAATACACGGAAGCTATTACCGTGTTGAAGAAAGTGATCAGCGGTCCCTATACGCTTTCCTCTGAATATCTGCACAATTTTGTTGCGGACAACAATACCAGTCCTGAAATGATCTTCTCAATCACCTTCGACGGTGCTAATACTCAGTCGTATGGTGGTATGGTTTACCTGGTTCACGCACCTATCGGTGGGTCTATGCCTCCCGACGCATTGTTTGGCGTTGGCGGCGGATGGGGTGGAATAAGAACCACTTCTGCTCTAGTAGCTAAATTTGCTGATACAAGCGGTGATACTGATTCCCGAGCGTTATTTTGGACGGACGGCCAAACGCTTGATATAAATGACATCGGCCAATTCACCGAGGGATATGGCATCACAAAATTCAGAAACAGGAAATTGGATGGAAGTACAGCAACACATGCTCATCCGGATTTTGTCGACACTGATTGGCCCATGTTTCGCCTCGCGGATGCTTACCTGATGTACGCCGAAGCAGTGCTGAGAGGCGGACAGGGTGGAAGTGCAACGGAGGCCCTGGATTACGTGAACGATATACGCCAACGGGCTTACGGCGACAATTCCGGGAATATTACCAGCGGCCAGCTGACGCTTGACTTCATCCTCGATGAACGCGCCCGCGAATTGTATTTCGAAGGACACCGGAGAACTGACTTAATTCGATTTGATAAGTTCACCGGCGGCGCTTACCTATGGCCCTGGAAAGGAAAAGTAAAAGAGGGTATTGCCACAGAATCCTTCCGTGATCTTTTTCCCATTCCAGCTGCCGATATTGGCGCCAACCCTACGCTTGAGCAAAATCCAGGATACTTTAATGAATGATTGTGATGACTATGAAAAATATTAAAATAATTGCGCTATCGATGGCGCTATGCACCCTGTTTAGCATCAGTTGCTCGGATGAAGCCCTGGGCCCGGTATTACAAGACAGCAGCACGTTCGGTCCTCCGGTGTTTGAGAACCCGGCGACTTCTTCTGCTAAAATATTTACCGCGGAGAATTTGGGCGAGGTCTACGAAGTATTCAAGTGGAAAAAGACAGAATATGGAATCCAGATCTCTACGAATTACGTGGTTGAAGTCGATGATAATGCTGACTTCAGCAGCGCAAAAACGTTAGGTGCAACATCATCGGACCAGCTTTCCGTGAGCGTAGAAACGATGAACGATGCAATGCTTGCACTTGGGCTCCCTGCTTTTGAGGAATCCACGGTCCATGTAAGGGTCAAATCCAACATAAACGGCGTTACGTCGGAACCGATATTTTCCGCAACAATCGACCGTGCCGCCACCACTTTCCAGTCGAGTGAATGTGGTAGCTTCTGTACAGTCGGTATTATTGGCGATGCAACACAAGGCGGATGGGATAAAGACACCGACATGAGGCTCGCCGATGCTGCCAAAGTTGACAAAGAAACCTGGACCACTACTGTTTACCTGGTGGGAGGCAAAAAGGTGAAGTTCAGAGCATCTGATTCATGGGATACCAACTGGGGGGCTACAGCATTCCCGGATGGAACTGGAACCGCTGGCGGTCCGGACATTCCAGTACCGACAACAGGATACTATAAAGTCACCTTCAACTCAGAGTCTGGCGCATACACTTTCACGGCGTTGACTACCCCAACGTTTGGAACGGTGGGTATCATTGGAAGTGCCACGCCTGGTGGTTGGGATAATGATACAAACCTCACCAAAGACCCAGGTGATGCACACGTGTGGACCGGAACGGTGACACTGACAGATGGTGCAGCCAAGTTTAGAGCAAACGACGCCTGGGACGTCAACTGGGGTGCAGCAAACTATCCTTCAGGATATGGATTTGGAAATGGTCCCGACATTCCTGTTAAGGCTGGTACCTACTTTGTCCGGCTTAATGATGCAACGGGTGAGTATGCTTTCATGCCCGCCAATAGATCGACACCCTATCCTAAACTAGGTATACTCGGTACATCCACACCGGGTGGTTGGGATTCAGATACTGACTTAACCTCTAACGCTTCGAATCCATTCTTGTGGAGCAAAATCATTACGCTGACGGATGGGGTATCAAAATTCAGAGCGAATGACGCATGGGATGTAAACTGGGGCGCATCTGATTTCCCTGGAGGAATAAGTGCATCAGGGGGCCCAGACATTCCGACAAAAGGCGGTACCTATTTCGTCACCTTTAACACCGGTACCGGCGAATACTATTTCTTAAAATAACAAAAGCTACAACCTAGACTTGACTTAGCTCCATTCCTGCGATGTTGCAGGGATGGAGCTTACAATGTTCGCGATGATAAAACATATTGCCCTTTGGATTTTCGTAGCCAGTTCTTGTGTTGCCTGGGCAAAAGAATCCATTAACCCGACCATTTCCCCATGGTTCTATACGCCAGATACCGAGATAACAGTGACCTACGACGTAACAGGCACTCCGTTAGCCACGCTTTCAGATGCATTTGCCTGGGTCTGGATACCGGGAAAAAATACAGATTCAAAGTACAACGTAAATCCGGCCAGCTCGGACGTTGCAAAAACAAATAACGTAAAATTTATAAAGTCAACTTCCGGAGGCAAAACCCTTTTTAGTTTGACCTTCATTCCATCGGCATTATTTGCAGCAAGTATTGCCTCAGAAATTGAATTTGGAATTTTGCTGAAGGGAAACGACTGGAGCAACGGCCAGACTACTGATTTCATTGCTCCATTTTGGGATGGTGACTTTCAGATGAGATTGATAGCCCCTTCGCAAATGCCTTTTTTCGGATCAGAAGGTGGGGATTTGCTCATTGAAGCCGAAACCCCGATCGATGCCAATTACAATTTATATGTTGATGGAGCATTAATTGACACACAAAATAATACCGCGCAATACAGCTACACCTATACGATGGCAGCAGCATCGAACTATGCTACGGTTAAATTAATGGCCACGGCCGGATCTGATGACGCCGAGTCTGTCTTTCAAATTGTATTTCCGGGTGCAAGCCCATCAGCCGCAAGACCATTGAACATTATTCCGGGCATAAATTACCATCCGGGAGATCAGACAAAAGCCACGTTAAGCCTATGGGCACCATTGAAGACTTCCGTGTATGTCGTTGGCGACTTTACGGACTGGAAAATTCTTCCTCAATATCTTATGAAAAAAGACGGTGAGTACTTTTGGCTGGAAGTATCTGGTCTTACCGAAGGGCAGGAATACGCTTTTCAATACCTCGTAGATGAATCGTTGTACGTAGCGGATCCTTACGCAGATAAGATTTTAGATCCAGATGATCGGTTTATTCCGGCTGAAGCATATCCAAATTTGAAACCATTTCCCGACAAGGCTTTGAAAGGACAATGGTATTTTAACCGCGCGGCCGTTTTGCAAACTGCGCAAGAGGTTTATGACTGGCAAACCCTGGATTTCGAAAAACCTGAAAAGAAAGATCTGGTCATCTATGAATTGTTAGTGCGCGATTTTTTTGCAGCCAGCGAGCGTAACTATCAAAACCTCATCGATACATTAACTTATTTAAAAAGACTTGGCGTCAATGCGATTGAACTGATGCCGATAACGGAATTCAACGGCAATGAAAGTTGGGGATACAATCCCACCTTTATGTTCGCCCCCGATAAATACTATGGAACAAAAAACAAATTGAAAGAATTTGTTGATCGCTGTCACGCTGAAGGTCTCGCCGTTATCCTTGACGTTGTCATGAATCAGCAGGACATTCCCAACCCGTATGTCCTGATGTACTATGATTTTGATGCGGGCAAGCCAGCGGCGAACAATCCCTGGTTCAATCAGGAAGCCACGCACCCATTTAATGTATTTTTTGATCTGAATCACGAAAGTACGTATACGCAACAGTATTTGGACACGGTGAATTATTATTGGGCGCATGAATACAAATTCGATGGATATCGCTTTGACCTGTCCAAGGGATTTACGCAAAAAAATGCAAACGGAAATGTATCGGCATGGGGACAATATGACGAATCCCGCATCGCAATCTTAAAAAGAATGGCTGATAAGATTTGGAATCATACGCCCGATGCTTATGTGATCCTGGAACATTTTGCGGACAATGCCGAAGAAAAAGAATTAGCGGAATATCGGGTGGCGGAAGGAAAGGGTATGATGTTGTGGGGAAACCTTAACGGCGCGTACAGTCAAAATGCGTCGGGCAATGCTGGGGCGGATTTTAGCGCTGTGTATCATGCCAATCGGAACTGGACCGTTCCGCATCTGATCGGATATATGGAAAGCCATGATGAAGAACGGTTGATGTATCGCAACCTTCAGACGGGAAGATCTGCTGGATCATATAACGTTAAGACCCTTACAACCGCCTTAGACCGGATGAAGGCTGCGAGCTTGATGCTCTTTACAGTTCCGGGACCTAAGATGTTATGGCAATTTGGAGAACTAGGATATGATCAAAGCATTAACCGATGCCCTGACGGCACCACTAACGAGAGTTGCCGGGTTTCCCCTAAGCCAATAAAGTGGGATTACCTGGAAAGTGACGATCGCTACAATCTATACCTTCACATTGCTGAGTTGCTGGAACTCCGGAACACACACAAAGTATTTACGGAAGGCGTAGCCACCATTCAAGGCGGAACGTCGTTCGTAAAACAAATCAGTTTAAAGAACGCGCCCTATACCACTAGCCCGGCCGATGCAAGCCAAATGAACGTTCACGTCGTCGCTAACTTTGATGTAATTGCAAAAGGTGCAACAATTGAATTTCAACACCCAGGGGCATGGTTTGATTACTACTCCGGCCAGGCAATTTCCGTGGCTGGCGCAACGCACAGCCTAACGCTAAAGCCTGGAGAATATAAACTTTTCACAGACTTTGCGCTGAAAGAACCCGTTACGGGTGTGATGTCAGAGTTTAACAAAAATGAAATCAATCTTTATCCCAACCCAGTAGATAATGAGCTCTTCACGGATGAGGGTGCAGTAAAATCATTAACAGTTTACACCACCGAGGGAAAGCAAGTAGTTGTACTAAGGCGATCGGATTCATCCTGGAGTCTGGCTGGTCTTCCCAAAGGATTATACATAGTCAAAGTAGAAAGCAAGGTAGGGGTGAAGTATTCTAAAATAGTAAAACGGTGAATCTGTACTTTTGATAAGCAATAAAATGAATTTAAAACTTCTCCTGTTTCTGGTGTTGTTGGCCGGTCCGACCGTCGGTCAAAAGAAGACCGGGCAATTTCAACACGTAGAGCCACCGTTCTGGTGGATCGGAATGAAAAATACTTCGCTTCAGGTTTTATTTTACAACAAGGAAGTTAACATTTCGGAATACCAAGCCTCTATTAATTATCCTGGCGTCGAATTGAAAGCGGTAAAAAAAGTTTCCAATCCACACTATTTGTTTCTTACACTGGAAATTTCGTCAGCTGCTAAGGCGGGTAGTGTACCCATAGCGTTCTCGATGGGAAAAAAGAAATTTGCCTATCAGTACGATTTGAAAGTTAAAGATGCTTCTGCCAGCCGAATTCAAGGATTCAATTCCTCAGACGTTATTTATCTCATCATGCCAGATCGTTTTGCCAATGGCGATATAAAAAATGATTCGTTACCCGGAATGTTGGAGGGTGCTCATCGCGACAAGCCCGAAGCCCGGCATGGTGGCGACATAAAAGGGATCATGGACCATTTGGACTATATAAAAGCCTTAGGGGTAACGGCGATTTGGTTAAATCCAGTGCTTGAGAACAATCAACCGCGGTCCAGTTATCATGGATATGCCATCACAGATCTTTATCAAATTGACAGACGATTTGGTTCGAATGAAGACTACTTGGCTTTCATCAATAAAAGTCACCAGCAAGGATTAAAAGTAATCCAGGATATGGTGATGAACCACATTGGAAATTATCACTGGCTTTTTAAAGACCTTCCAGAAAAAACCTGGGTTCATCAATTCCCCGAGTTCACCCGATCTAATTACCAGAGTAGTGTGGTTTCTGATCCATATCAATCCGAATATGATGCCAACTTGATCAGCAATGGATGGTTTGATACGACGATGCCGGATGTCAACCAAACAGATTCTCTTTTTGCGACCTACTTAATTCAAAATAGCTTATGGTGGATCGAGTATGCAGGGATCGATGGTATTAGAATGGACACCTATCCCTATCCCGACAAAAAATTTATGTCGCGTTGGGTCGAGGAAGTTCTTCTTGAGTACCCAAAATTTAACATCGTGGGGGAGGTGTGGTTTGAAAACAACATTTCGAACACAGCTTATTGGCAGCGTGGATCGAAAAATAAGGATGGTTATCAATCGACGTTGCCGTCCGTCACGGATTTTCCACTATGTTTTACCATACCCAAAGCGTTGAATGAACCTACGGGTTTTGATACTGGCCTGCGCAAATTATACAATACGCTTTGCCAGGATTTTATTTATCCAGATCCAAACGGCAACCTGATTTTTTTGGACAATCATGATATGACAAGATTTTTTCTTTCCGTAAAAAAGGATATCAGAAAATTAAAAATGGGATTGGCCTTTCTTCTTACAACGAGAGGCATACCACAACTGTACTATGGCACCGAATTATTGATGGACGGCGATGGAGGCTATCATCCGAACATCAGGAAGGATTTTCCGGGGGGATGGCCCGGGGATAATGCAAACGCATTTACTGCAGCAGGACGGACAACGGATCAAAATGAAGTTTATTCGTATCTCAAAAAACTTTTGGATTGGCGAAAGTCACAGACCATAATTCACAGTGGGAAGCTCCTGCATTATATCCCGCAGGACAATGTCTATGTCTATTTCCGGTATGATGGAAAAAAGTGTGTCATGATAGTGTTAAATGCAAACGACAACAAAAAGACTCTGAATACTAGCCCCTTTTCTCAAGTTCTTAAGTCGTTTACGAAAGGAACCGAGGTCATTACAAATCAGGTATGGCAATCGGATTCGGTTTTAGAAATTTTGCCGTGGACAGCGCTCATTATGGAGTTGGAATGACGAAGAACAATCGAATGAATTGCAATATGTTGCTACATTCTAAGGATGAAAAGGGGTTAATTGATGGTATTTTCAATACCGCGTTAGCCACCCCCATTTTGGGTAATCTCTTAAAATGTATCGCAAACGTTGTACTAAATCGATTGCGCATTCGATTTTTAAAAAAAAACAAGTGTTAAAAGTACTTTTACAGGAAACTTATCCTTACTTTTTGGGTAAATTCAAACGTATGTTGTGTGACGTCTGTAGTGTGATTAAGAATCTAATTATTTAACCTAAACCTCAAATTAAACCGTATGAGAAAATTTTATCTGTTTTTTTGCAGGTATGTATTGGTTCTACTCTTTCTCTTTGTGACCGCAGCGGCGTGGTCGCAGAGCAAAACCGTTACCGGAAAGGTAACCTCGGAAGATGATGGAGCTGGCATTCCTGGCGCAAACGTTCTAGAAAAAGGAACCAGTAATGGAACCGTAACCGATGCTACCGGAAGTTATAGCATCACAACGGCCGCAGATGCCACCCTTATCTTTTCCTTCGTGGGCTACACATCTCAGGAGGTAGCTGTAGGAAATCAATCAGCTATTAACGTCAACCTTAAATTGGACATAACCTCTTTGAACGAAGTGGTTGTTATCGGGTATGGTACACAGGAGAAAAAGGAATTGACCAGTGCCGTGACCAGCGTTAAATCAGAGGATTTCAATAGAGGTACCGTTAACGACCCTGCGCAGTTATTGCAGGGTAAAGTCGCAGGTCTTAATATTTCCAAAGCGGGAAATGACCCTAACGGTGGGTATAACATACGACTAAGAGGTATAGCAACCTTTGGTGCAAACACTGAACCCCTGGTTGTAAACGACGGGATCATTGGAGGTACTTTAAGCTCTGTCGATCCAAATGACATTGCGTCCATCGACGTTCTAAAGGATGGATCTGCAGCTGCTATTTACGGATCCAGAGGC
>Ga0157380_10002461_pt1 | contig 12471 bp, 10 predicted proteins | sample S35metaG_FD_119757 | JGI IMG/M metagenome (GOLD analysis project Ga0157380, IMG submission 119757) | Switchgrass rhizosphere microbial communities from Kellogg Biological Station, Michigan, USA - S3-5 metaG | ecosystem: Host-associated > Plants > Roots > Rhizosphere > Soil | place: USA...
AGCAGGTTGTTGATGATGAATCTGCGGTAAGAATTCACTGAGCGTTTTACCAGTATCCACAATATCTTCTATAATGATTATCTCTCTGCCAATAATATCCATATCCAGGCCAATAGCGGTGATCACGTGACCGGTGGATTTGGTTCCTTTATAAGATGCGAGTTTGATAAAACAGATTTCCGCGTCGATGGTAATTTCTTTGAACAGATCGGAGGCAAACATGAAGGATCCATTGAGAATAGCGATAAACAAAGGTTTTTTACCGGCATAATCCTGGTTGAGTTGTTGCGCCACCATTTTTATCCGAAGTGCAATCTCTTCAGCGGTTAGGTATGGTTCAAATTGTTTGTCGTGTACACGTATAACCTGCATACATTAATTTTTATAAATAATCAGTTCCTGTCCCTTCTTCAATTGTACGTTTTCTAATTTATTCCATTCTTTTATCTTATCCGTTGTTGTATTGTAATTCTTGGCTATGCCAAACAATGTTTCCTTTGGCCGAACTATATGGGTAATAAAATCTACCGGCTGCGTTTTTTCATTCACCTGCAATGGCTCTTGAATGGCTCCCGACATCCTGTTACTTTCATCTGTTGCCAATCTTGGTTGTGAAGGAGCATCATTCTGTAGATATAATTTCTCCCCAACGGCAGGTTGCATAGTGGGCCTGAGAAAATTATATTGCAATAAGCTTTCCAACCGGATTCCTTCACTCTGTGATATCCCATAGATTGTTTCTCCTTGTTGAACGATATGGTATTCTTCCGCTCCCATTTTGCGTTTACGTTGCAAAAAGATCAACTGATCTTCTATCAGTACATCTTCTTTTTGCAAATCGTTAAAATCAAACAAGCGCTTTAAAGAAATATCATAAAGTTTAGCTACAGCAAGCAGAGAAGTACCTGATTTTGCAAATACAACTCTTGTTTTATTGATTATAAATTCTCCTTCGGGATAAGCCGGGCGGGTAACAATAGGAAGCTCTTCCATTGCCGGGCGCACAGGTGCCGCCGGGCCCGATGTGATAATTGTACCGGAGCCGGGTCTTTTAACACCAGCCAGTATTTCTTCATCTGCGGAAAGTTTACCCAACGCGATCAATGAATATTGCTGAAGATTGTATTGTTCGATAAGTTTTATGAGAATTTGGGAATACTTAATATTAGTAGCATACCCCGCTTTTTTCAAACCAAACGCCCAGGCTTTGTAATCAGTTGGATCAAGCTGGAACAAAAAAGCATAACGGGAACTGTTCTTTAAAAAGTCTGAGTGGTCTTTATATGAATCATTGGAAGAACTATAACTGCGGAAGCATTCGCCGCGGGCATCATCATCATGATAAACCTTATCACCTTCCCAGCCAGTTTTACATTTAATTCCAAAATGATTATTGGATCGGATAACCAAATCGCTATGACCCGCCTCGGTTTCGTGAATTCCCTGCGCCAATTTAATGGAAGCCGGAACACCGGTTCGTATCATCTCCTCCACCGCAATTTGTTTATATGTATTGATATACTCAATAACATATTCTTCTTTCTGCGACATCGCCAGGTTTCCTATAAGAAGCATTCCAGCAAAAAAAACAACTCTCAACATTCCTTATATTTTATTTTTTACGAATCAGCATTATTCCATCCCGGATGGTGAGCAATACCCTTTCTACTGAATCATCCTGACCCACAAAATCGTTAAATGCCTGGATGGAAATGGCATTTTTACCCTTTATTGATTCTTGCAACACTTCTCCATGAAACAGTACATTATCCGCGATTATAATCCCTCCCGGACGAACCTTGGGTAATACTAACCGATAATAATCAATATAATGCACCTTATCTGCGTCTATAAATACGAGATCCCATGTTTCATTAAGAGCCGGGATGATCTCTAACGCATTTCCTAAATGCAAAATTATCTGTTCCTGCCATACAGAAAGCTTAAAATAAGCCCGGGCCGTTTCTGCTTCCTGTTCTCTTATTTCGATGGTATGCAATTTCCCTTCATTATGTAATCCTTTAGCAAGACATAATGCGCTATATCCGGTAAAGGTCCCGATCTCCAACACCCTTCTGGGTTGAACCATACAACTGATCATTTCCAGGAATCTTCCCTGAACTTTACCACTCAGCATATGTGATTGCGAATGTGTTGTATAGGTTTGTCCAGCCAACTCGTCTAATACGAGGTCGGGATTGGAAGTGTATTTTTCGGCATAAGCCTGGGCCAGAAGGTTAACGAGGTCCAAAGCGGGAATGGTTTCCGCAAAGATAGAAGAAGGATTTGTGATTGGGGAATTAGGATTTGTGATTTCTGGTTGTGTAACAGGTCTTTAAATCTTAAAACTCCTTTTCAACCCATTGAAATCAGAAATCCAAAATCATAAATCACAAATCAGAAATTAGGTTGCAGCGGGTGTTTGGTATAAAAATTTAACACATGCTCTACTACCTGCTCAGGTGTATCTGCTATTTTTAACAGATCCAGATCCTGGGGTGATATATAGTTCGTGTTTTGTAACATGGTTTCCTTGAGCCAGGTCAATAACCCACCCCAATAATCATTACTCACCAATATTAGCGGAACCTGTAACATTTTACCGGTCTGTATCAGGGTGGCTACTTCAAAAAATTCGTCCATGGTGCCAAAACCACCAGGCATCATTACAAATCCTTGCGAATATTTGGTGAAAAGTGTTTTCCTTACAAAGAAGTAATCGAAATGCAGATTGGCATCACGATCTATAAAAGGGTTGGCTTCTTGTTCAAATGGCAGCTCGATATTCAAACCCACTGATTTTCCGCCACCCAATTGAGCGCCTTTATTGGCAGCTTCCATAATGCCGGGACCACCTCCGGAAATGATTCCAAAACCTTCTTCCGCCAGGCGTTTTGAAATATCGGTAGCGAGTTCATAATAAACATGGCCGGGTTGTGTACGTGCCGAACCGAATATGGATATACAGGGACCAATTTTAGCCAGCGCTTCAAATCCATCTACAAATTCAGCCATTATTTTAAAGATCTGCCAGCTTGAATGTGCTTTTGACTCTGACCATCTCCGCTGTTTGCTCAACCTTATCGTGTCATTCATACTCACTGAAATTAAGGGTTTAGACAATGAATGCCATCCTTGTCGCTATTGCGAATGCGGGATGGCATTTCAATTATTTAAACGAGAATCCGGATTATTTAGTTTGCAGTAAGTGTTCTTTTTTAGAAATAGTTAACAGACCGAGGAAGGTTAGAATACCATTTATCAAGATCAGTTCATTGCCGATCTTATATCCATTGAATAGGCTGTCTGAAATGGATTTCAGACCCAATTCGACATGCAATTTCTTTTCATACCACTCGGGGCTGCTGAGCATATCAATACCAAGCGCCAGTAGCGGAGCGATTATACAAACCGTCCAGATCAATTTTTGATTCAATTGCCGCTTTGTTAAAATACCAAAGGCAAACAAACCCAATAAAGGCCCATAAGTAATACCTGCGAACTTTAAAATAAAGTCGATGATCAGCTTATCATTGACGGCTTTAAAGATGAGTACCATTATGAAAAATACCAGTGCGAACGTGAAATGCACTTTTAAGCGGGTGCGCTTTTTTTCTTTTTCGGTACCGTTGCTTTTATTAAGTCCAAGTATATCGATACAAAAACAAGAAGTAAGTGAAGTAATCGCTCCATCTACACTCGGAAACAAGGCGGATATCAATGCAATGATAAATATCACTCCAATCGATCCGCTGAACACATCGCTGAGTGCGATGGTTGGAAACAGATCATCCGGTTCAGTTTTTATTCCTTTAGATGAGGCATATAAATAAAGAATTCCTCCCAGCACCAGGAATAAGAGGTTTACGATTACCAGCACGGCGGTAAAAGTCATTATATTTTTCTGGGAACCCTTCAAAGTTTTTACGCTGATGTTTTTTTGCATCATTTCCTGGTCGAGACCAGTCATGGCAATGGCGATAAACATGCCTCCCAAAATATGTTTCATAAAAAATGAGCCCGCCTTTATATCGGTATTAAATATCTGCGTATATCCTTTATCGCTCATAAGTGATAATGCTCCGGAAAAATCTGTACCAAGCGCCTTAACGATAACAATAATACAAGCCACTAGCCCTATCAGCATCCCTGAAGTTTGAAGCGTATCGGTATAGATGATTGTTTTAACGCCCCCTTCGAACGTATAAAGTAATATCATCAACAGAATAACTAAAGAGGTAACAACAAACGGAACCCCCAATTTATCGAGTATGAAAATTTGCAGAATATTGATTACAAGATATAGTCGCGCAGTAGCGCCTACTGTACGGGAAAGAATAAAAAAGAAAGCACCTGCTTTATGCGCGCTTAGTCCCAGCCTTTTTTCGAGGTAAGTATAAATGCTGGTCAGATTCATCCGGTAGTACAGCGGAATGAGCACAAAGGCGATCACCGCGTAACCTAACAAATAGCCCAAAACGATCTGGAAATAAAAAAAATTACCCGTTCCCACGCCACCTGGTACACTTACAAACGTTACTCCACTGAGGGAGGTGCCGATCATTCCAAAAGCCACCAGCATCCAGTTGCTGTTGCGGTTCCCGATAAAGAAGGAATCGTTATTTGAATTCCTTGAGGTGAACCAGGCTACCCCCAGCAGCAATACGAAATATCCGATCACAAAACTAAATAACAGAGCTGGCGACATAGATTGATTTTATATTTATTACTTTCGGTTCACGGTTTGAATGTAAGAAAAAAATTATTGATCAACTTTAGCTCCAAGACTTTCCTATGAATATTGAATCAGTAGCAGTTTTTTGCGCATCAAAGGATGGTACCAATCCTGTATATCTTAAACACGCGGCGGAGATCGGCAAACTGATTGCCACCCTCAATCTAAAACTCATTTATGGTGGAGGTAATGTAGGATTAATGGGTGCAATGGCCAATGGCGCCCTGCAGAACGACGGCCAAATTATTGGTGTAATACCAAAAGTACTGGTAGATTGGGAGCATCAGCATCAAGGATTGACGGAACTGGTAGTAGTGCCCGATATGCACACCCGAAAAAAAATGATGTATGATCTTTGTGATGCGGCCATCGTATTACCTGGGGGTTTTGGAACGCTGGATGAATTATTCGAAATGCTCACCTGGAACCAGCTAAAAATTCACAATAAAAAAATTTACTTGCTGAACTCAGCCGGCTTTTACAAACACCTTATCATGCATCTTCAACAATTAGAGAAAGAAGGAATGCTATACGACCGGTTGGAGGACAGAATAATCATATGTCAGACTCCCGTTGAAATATTCAATCGGATTACATAAGCGTAATTTAATAGCAGCGATTAAAACCCAACAGAATATCCAAAACTAAAAAACACCTGATTCCCATAAGGACTCCGGTATTGTTGCAATAAATCGTATTGCGCCGTTATTATAGTAGCCCCTCTTGCTCCTGTTGGAATCGCCGCTCCTAAACCACCTAATATTGATGGAACCACCATGCCCTTCAATTTTTGTTCAGGGCTGTCGTCGTAGAATTTGTTTCTTCCCCATGTATAATTCAGTTCGGGCTGAAGTTGAAGAAAGAGAAATCGAATAGGATAAATCCGTCCGAAAACGTTCAATCCCGCAACCCCGTATTCCTCCTTGTATTCTGGAACATAATATCGATAACGGGTACTGGTATAAATAAAGTTGATTCCGGCACCAGCGGCAAAATATTGATTGAATTGATAACCAACCTGAGGAGATACATTTACGAGGGTATAGTCACCAAAGCTCAATCCAATATAACCTCCAAAAAATAATTTATTGGGATCAAATTTCTTATCTGGATTTTCCTCTTCCTGAGCATACGCGAATCCCAGGGCACCCAGGCAAAAAACAAGCAGGATTATTCTTTTCATAAAATGATTTATGGATTATACGTATTTAAAGATCAAATATTTTACCGGCATTCAAAATATTATTCGGATCAAAGGTTTTCTTAATACCACGCATTAATGCAAGGCCCGCTTCATCGGATACAATATTCATATATCCCTTCTGAATAAGTCCTACCCCGTGCTCGCCACTTATAGTGCCTCCAAGGCTTTTGGTCAACTCAAACAACGCTCGCAAAGATTTCGTCATTTCCGGATCGCCGTAGCTATTAGGAGTACCTGTTTTTTTTATGCGAATATGAAGGTTGCCGTCGCCGGCATGACCATAACATACCGCATGAAAACCATGTTTCGCACCTAACTCTTTTACACCACGGATGAGCGCGGGCAATTCCGCACGGGGAACTACAGTATCTTCTTCAATGGTATATCCATCCAACTTAACCGCTTCCGCTACTCTCCGGCGCAATTTCCAAAGTTCCGCTTTTTGTTGGGCATCATCTGCAAAGAAAAGATCGCCTGCTCCGAATTTTGTCAATACTTCTCCGATCGCTTCCATATCCTGCATCAATACGTCCATATTGTTTCCATCCACTTCTATAATGAGGTGGGCTTCCATATCGTCTGTAACCGGTACCGCTGTACTATCTACCATCTTACTAACTATCTTAAGGGCATCAATCTCCACTAATTCAAGTGCACTCGGGGTAAACCCTGCGCGAAAGATAGCACTCACTGCTTCGCCCGCTTTTTCCAACGATTGAAAAGGGGCAAGCATCAGCAAATCATATTTAGGAAGAGGTATTAGTTTCAACACAATTTTAGTAACTATACCCAAAGTTCCTTCACTGCCTACCATTAAATGAGTAAGGCTATATCCGGTAGAGTTCTTCAATACGTTAGCACCTGTCCAGATGATGTCTCCATTCGGCAATACTACCTGCAAATTCAATACATAGTCTCGTACCACCCCGTACTTCACTGCTTTGGGTCCACCACTATTTTCGGCAATATTGCCGCCGATAAAACAAGAACCCCGGCTGCTGGGATCGGGTGGATAGAAAAGACCTTTTTCTTTAACGGTATTCTGTAATACTTCCGTAATTACGCCGGGTTCTGTAGTTACTTGCAGGTTGCGTTCATCAATACTAAGTATAGAGTTCATACGATCAGTCGAAAGCAACACTCCTCCCAGATGAGGCAAGGCACCTCCGCTAAGTCCGGTACCAGCTCCGCGGGGAGTTACAGGAATTTTATCGCGATTGCAAATTTTCATTACCGCACTCACTTCTTCAGTGGTTCGGGGGCGGAGTACTACCTCTGGAGGATATAACAATTCCTCCGTTTCATCATGTCCATAATTATTCAAGGATTCTTCATCCACCAGTACAAACTGAATACCGACGATTTTGCGGAAATCAATAAGATGCGCAGAAGTAATTTTTCCTTTTAGAGCCGTTGCTTCCATGGCGTTTTTTCAACTTTAACTACTCTCAAAAATCGTATAAATGCGGCACATTAAAAAAACCGATATGAAAAACGGGGCAAAAAAACATTCGTTTAACAATTATTCAATGACCCATATTTCTGGATCTTTCCCTCGAAATAGTTTTAACCGGGTGGAATAAAGCGTGCGTAATGAATCAATGTATTTTGTATCCTGCGCATCCATCTTATTCTTTATTTCGGGGAGAATGAATACACGTCCCTTATTCGATAATGTAGAATTAAAAACCTGGTCGATTGTTGCATGTGATGAATCCTTTAAGGGAACGGATTGCACGTTGATATCTGTGAAATAATGAAGAAAATCCTTTAGTATCCAGGCGCTTTGTAAAATTACCAGGTCATTTTGCTTAGCCTCCTTTTGTATGAGTTCGGTATTTACATAATATAAATCGTTTTTCTTGTCCTGCATCCATCGCATACTTCCAAAATAATTGATACAAAAAAGCAGGGGTGCGAGAACCAATGAAATGTAAATGGGTTTTAACCGGAATGGTAAAGGTGATAACGTTAGCGTACCCAGCAAAAGTAGCCACATTATAACCGTCTGAAGAATCCAAAACTCAAGAATCTCGGGCATCCAGAACGTAAAGAAAACACTGTACAAAGCAAAGGTTGCAATAAGCGGAACGATAATAAAATGATAAGATGTATTTATAGAACGGAAGTTCCTGATGAAACGGATCAGCAACCATAATGTTATTATAAATAGAAGAACGGTCAAGGTCAGGAGAAACACTGCCATGGGTGTTGATATATTCCGGGCGATATATAATTCATCTCCCAATGAATGCGTAGACAAAGACGCGTTGATCATCTTTTTAACGGGAGGAACCTGAAAAATATAATGTCCGCCCAGCAACGCATGTGAAAACCCATACCCAACATTCACCGGCGTTTTAGTGCTGAGTGCTTGCCAATAGGTGTCGCCATCAGCATATCCTCTCATCCAGGCAAACCATTTTGATACGGTGTTCTGTTTTTCCACCATCCATCCAACGATAAAATAAGCAGTACCTACGAATACGATTCCGCTAATTGCATAAACAGACAACCAACGAATAAAGCCGATATGCTTTCTTTGCTGCCATAACTTTAGCAATACAATTACAGCAAAGAGAATGTTTATCTGGTGAAAGAGTATCGCCAATATATGAAGCATTATCACTTTCCGCCAATCAGAAACAGTTAAACGAGGTTGGCAGATATAATAAAGTGCAAGCAATATAAAAAAAAGGGGTGCCGCGTATACTTCGATATTTGCGCTATAAAACCAAAATCCATAGGAAAATGCAATCACCAGGATGGCGGCAGCTGCCTGGCCAATAGTAAATTTAAACCGGTTGCGGAAAAAAGAATAAATGACCGCCATGCTGCAACTCCCCCATACTGCGGAAAACGATTCGAGGATATAATAATTTTTTACCGAAGGAAAAACAGGCTGCAATAGGTGTAGCCAACACCAGGCAGCATAATGATACAAGAGATGATGCTGGTTCACTAAGGGATAACTATCTACAATGCCATTCAGGTAAGTAATAGAATCATGCGGGCCCGAGAAATTCTCCGCCAATGTTAATAGAAAAAAAACAAAAGATCCAAGGAACACAATGACCTGCTCAGGTAATTTTTTTATCATACAACATTCATTTATGGTTAACGTGCACCGTTACCATTCATCTATTCATATTGGCAAAGGAAATCATACCGGTCTGCCGGAAAGGAGACGCTGACTAAATCAATCTGTATAGTATTGAGTTATTTTTTTCCAAGTAGTTCATCGATACTGACACCGATCATTTGCTCCAATTCTATTTTTGATACATTCAGATCACGTGTTGCCTTCAATTTACGATCCTGCTGATCCTTCCAGCTAGCAAACGCTTTATTGTAGTCGTCTACACCAATCGCATTGTCAGCAAAATCATTTTCCCGCTGACGATAGAACAGATAAGCATCCTGAGTGGACCTGCTTTGGAGCTCAAACATTTCTTTGTACATCAGGTAATCTTCGAATTTGGTAAGCACTTTAGCCCTGATATCGCGGTACCGTTCGTTTTTTTCGGCTTCAGCGATGTATAGGTTTTCGCGTGCCACTTTTGTGGCATTCCTATTAGTAGAATAATAATTAAGAGGAACAATTACACCTACGTTCCATAATGGAAGAAACTGGTTGTTGATTGTTTTTGGTTTAATTGTAAATTCATTCAGGTTAATGCTGGGAGAGATTACATTCAACCAATCACCTTTTGCTCTGTCTAACTGGTAACCCGCAATGGAAACCTTACGATCGGCGATTTCGAAATTAGGATTTTGCAAAGCCAGTTGCACCAATTTTTCGCGTATATCCCCCACTACCGATGTATCGTTATTGGTATGATAGGTAGACCCAAGTTTTCGACCACCCGGTGCCTGTGCCCATAAAAGCCCGCTATTCAGCAAAAGCAGAATAAGTAAGAAATTTTTCTTGTTCATGGTTGTAAGATTCATGCGGGTACGGGGTTTTCTTCCGTTTTAGAGGCCTCAAAATAATGCATCTTTAACAGTAATGCAAATGCCGTGTAAAGGTAAAACACACTTGGATACATAGGAATAGCCATCTGGGATATCTGCGCTGTCATCAATCCAAAAATGAATACCAGGTTTCCCACGTAAAGAGTTTTCAATTCAGGATCCTTCACCTTATAAAAATACTTCACCCCCGTCCGCAAAATAAAATAATAAAAAAGCAATGTTAATATAAGTCCAATAATACCTTGTTCCATTAATACCTGCATATAACCACTGTCGGGCGGGAAATGCGAAAGGAAATGTCCCGGGTTATACAAAATACCAATATTACCAGCGGTATAGATTCCGCCTCCGATCGGATGACGGTAAATATAAGGTTGAACTGTTCTCCTGTTTACTTCACGGATCAGTGCCGAATTATCCTGTGATGGCGTGAAAGTAGATCGAACCCGGTTTATTACTGCGTTTCCATAAATAGGAGCAACCATAATAAACGTCAATAATAACGCGCAAAAAGTCATAAACACAATGGTTCTTTTCTCATACAGCGTCAATACTCCATAGAAACCTACACCAAGTACGATCATCATGGTAGCCGTTCTTGTTCCTGAATAGGAAGAGGCAATTAAATTAATAATTGCTACTACATATAGAATGATTCTACGCCAAAAACCAGGCTCTCGCAAGGCAAGTATTAATAGGAAAGTGCCACTGGCTGCATAAAGAATACCAGAAGAAGCAGGATCCGACAGCAACCCGAACTTACGTGTAAAGCCCCAGTTAATAAAGAGTTCCATTCTCGCAGAATCGCTCATCAACCATCTTAATTCAAAACCAAAGAAACCAAACCATTGTTGTTTACAGGCATACAATGCTTCAACAAGGCTGATCACTATCCAGAAATTAACCATCTGCCTCACCGCCGCACGCGAATTCATTATACAATAACTAACATAGAAGAAAGCAAAGAGACTGCCCTGTTTCCGGATATAATTAAACCATCCCAGCTTACGGTGCATTTCCGGGTTAAAGAATTCGAGGAAGTAATACAACAGTAAAATCACCATAAAGATAGTTATGGTATTACTCCAGAAGCGATTCGTTATTTCTTTCCGGAATTCTTGTTTTGTAATAACACCCAATAAAGTGATATAGGAAAAGTATTCCGGTATCAGGCCGGTTGGGATCACTCCGCTATTGGAAATTTTTTCCGGCAAGCTTACAAATATCGATATGAAATACGTGAAATAAAATCCAAATACCGGGTAAAGCAAGCAAAGAATCATTACCAATATACCGGCAAGTCCGCCTACAATGATCACGGCGAATTTCATATCGATGAGTACGCCAATGTAGGAAATGATAATTGCCGCCAGCACAAAAAGCAACGCTCCGAATACCGTATTCAATTTCCGTGTTACGAAATTATACCGTATCCATTCCTGGAAAGAGGTCGCGGCTCTATATATCGGGTTTGCTTCCACGATTACAGGAATACAAAGTTTACAAATAATGCAACAAAAAATAATAATATGAACAAAAGGCTTATCCTTTCAAATATCGGGTGCTGTCCTTTTTCCTCCGGAGTATCCATTTGTTAATGTTTAAAATTATTGACTGGTTTCTTTCTGTACGATTGGAATAGGTAAGCTGCCAATCATTGCTGTTGCTGCCGGCGCTTTTCCATTCCCGGCAGACTTTCCACCCCTTGGCTTATTTAACGTATATAACCACCACGCGCCCGCTTTTTCTGCCACATTATAAAATATAATCGGAATAATCACCCCTGCAATAGAACCCAACACCAACAAGAACGGTATATTATTTATATTCAACACGTTTACAAAGAGGATACGAACAGAAGCTGTCACAATCAAATTAGCAACGTATATATAAAGAGAATGGTATCCGATTACTCTTAAAAATCGCAACTTATTTGTTTTTTGCAGAAGGAAAGAAACGCAGATCACGAAGCCTCCACCTAAGATAGCCGCCAGGGCAAATAAAACCGGTTGATTATTCTGAACATAATAATCGTTTTTGTTCGTCAGGTTGAGATGAGTAAAATAATGCTGTACCAGTATAAATACCGGAAGAATCAATAAAAGGATTTTATAGGATGCGAACTTCTTAAAATTCGCCGGATTCAGCATAACCCCTGAAATCATGTCTCCAACCGCGAAGAAGAAATAAAAGAAAAATACATCGGTGATAAATCCGGCCTCAATTTCATTCGCATGCAAATAACCTGCCACTGCGTATAATAAAATTCCCAACACCAATTGGTTAATGGCTGTAAAGCGGGCATACACAGAGATCAATGCATACAAAATGCTAACAAAGAACAGTGCGTTCAGGTACCAGAATTGCTCAATAGCTCTAGGCTGATACAATAATCGAAAATAATCAGAAGGCACCCGATTGGCATTTACATAATCAGAAAAAATCAGTTGCAATGAAATATGGATAATTCCCCAAACTATCAATGGATAAAAAATAGTTTGCACACGGTTCTTTACAAAATTTCCGGTACCCTTTGCTTGCAAACTTAATCGCAGGA
>Ga0157380_10002462_pt1 | contig 12469 bp, 13 predicted proteins | sample S35metaG_FD_119757 | JGI IMG/M metagenome (GOLD analysis project Ga0157380, IMG submission 119757) | Switchgrass rhizosphere microbial communities from Kellogg Biological Station, Michigan, USA - S3-5 metaG | ecosystem: Host-associated > Plants > Roots > Rhizosphere > Soil | place: USA...
AATACGAGCCGCAGAATTCGCTCCTTGAGAGCGGCGGTTCGGCGGTAGTCGAGCGTGTCGGCTGCGGCGCAGCTTCGAACCTCCGCTTGGACACCGGCGTCGGCCATGAGCGCGGCTGCCGCCGGCGATGGGCAGACTTCGAGCGCTGCGGCCACGTCGATGTTGAGCGGATTCAACAGCAGACGGCTTGCAGGCGAGTACGGGCTCGCGAGGTCCATATCGTCGGGAAACGGCGCGTGCAGCGGGTTCAGCCCGAGCACGTCGCAACCGTGGCCGGTCACCGTACGAGCGATCGCGGCGAGATCGCCGAAGTCGCCCACACCCAGATTGCGCTCCGACCTGAGCAGATAGAGTTGCAGCGCCAGACCCCAGAGCCCGCGCTCGGCACCGCTCTCCGGAAGGAAGCAACGCCGCGGCGTGACGATCACGGTGCAGACACCGCTCTGCGGCTCCAAGCTCAATTGGTGGTAGCCGAGCGGTAGGCCGCCGAGCAGCAAGCGTCGGCGCTCCTTGCGCCTCCCCGGTCGGCTATCGCCATCGTCGCGGCCGACGAGCTCGAGATCGGCGAATGCGGCTTCGCCGCTGCGCTGCGTGCCGTCCTCGCAGGTGAGCAGCCACGACACCATGCGTGTCGCACTGGGCAGCGCCACTTCGATGACGATGTCCGACTCGTGCACGACGACAACCGGCGGAACGACGGCTTGCCACGCCTGCCGCTCGCGTTCGGCGAGCGCCGCGACGGCGCGCGATTCCGTGTCCGCTTCCACACCCAACGCGGCGAGCACGGTTTGCAGCGTCTCGGCGGACACGCGCTGCTCACCGCGCCCCGCGTTGATCGTGAGAGCGATACCGCAGCGGCGCGCCAGAGTCTCGAGCGGCGTCATCGCTGCTCGCTCCAGAGCGGCGCCTCCGGCGATAGCTTGAGCTTCAGGAGCAGCAGCGAGCGCGCAGCCACGGAGTAGACGTCACCCGCACCGTACTCGTTGTCGCCCGTATGCGCGGGCTCGGAGAATTGCGTGTCGAGCAGCAGCTGCCAGCGAGCGAGAGCACGGTCGTCGCCGGCCGCAGGCAGCGTGAACGGCACGGGATCGTGGTAGGAGTTCACGATCAGGAGCATCGTCGCATCCTGCCCGCGTTGCTTGATGCCGGTGACTTGGGCGCGGCCGTCGAGCAGCATGCCGAAGCACGGCGTCGGATTGGTCCAGTCCGCTTCGCGCATCTCGGCGCCGCTGACATTGATCCACGTGACCTCCTTGACGCCGATGGCTTCGTTGACGATCGTCGACAGGAAGCGATTGCGCCGCAGGATCGGATAGCGCCGCCGCAACGCGGTAAGGCTCTGCACGAAACGCACTTGCCGCAAATTCGTTTCGGCTAGAGTCCAATCCAACCAGCTGATTTCGTTGTCCTGGCAGTAGGCGTTGTTGTTGCCGCCCTGCGTGTGAGCGAACTCGTCGCCGGCCAGCAGCATCGGCGTGCCTTGCGACAGGAGCAACGTAGCGAGAAGGTTGCGCATCTGCCGCCCGCGCAACTCGTTCACGCCTGGATCGTCGGTCGGCCCCTCGGCGCCGCAGTTCCACGAGCGGTTGTGGGACGCGCCGTCCTGGTTGTCCTCGCCGTTCGCTTCGTTGTGCCGTTCGTTGTAGGAAACCAGGTCGTTGAGCGTGAAGCCGTCGTGCGCCGTCACGAAGTTGACGCTCGCCTGCGGGCGGCGTCCGCGCCGATCGAAAATGTCCGCCGACCCGTACAGGCGCTGCGCCAACGCGCCCGCAGGCGCCTCTCCACGCCAGTAGTCGCGCACGGTGTCGCGGAACTTGTCGTTCCATTCGGCCCAACCCGGCGGGAACTCGCCGACCTGATAGCCGCCGGGGCCGCAATCCCACGGCTCGGCGATCAGCTTGACGCCGCCGAGCACGGGATCCTGCGAGCAGGCCTTCAGGAAGCCGCTGCGGTTGTGGAAGCCGTTCGGCTCGCGCGCGAGGATCGTGCCGAGATCGAACCTGAAACCGTCGACGTGCATCTCCTGCACCCAATAGCGCAGACTGTCCGTCACCATCTGAATGACGCGCGGGTGGCTCAGATCTAGCGTGTTGCCTGTGCCCGTATCGTTGATGTAATAGCGCCGTTGCTCGGGCATCAGACGGTAGTACGTGAGGTTGTCGATGCCGCGAAACGACAGCGTCGCGCCGCGCTCGTTGCCCTCCGCCGTGTGGTTATAGACGACGTCGAGAATGACCTCGAGCCCCGCGTCGTGAAAACGCGCGACCATCTCCTTGAACTCCTGCACGCCGCGCAATGGATCCGCGAAATAGCGCGGATCGGCTGCGAAGAACGCGATCGAGTTGTAGCCCCAGTAGTTCGTGAGGCCTTTCTCGAGCAGGTGCCCGTCGTTGAGGAACGTATGAATCGGCATGAGCTCGACCGACGTCACACCGAGCGACTTGATGTATTCGATGACTTGCGCCGTCGCGAGCCCCGCGAACGTCCCACGATGCCGCTCCGCCACCGCCGGGTGGCGTCGCGTGTAGCCGCGCACGTGCGTCTCGTAGAAGATGGTGCGGTGCCACGGCACGCGCGGCGCCGTGTGCTTCACCCAGTCGAAACCGGAGTCGACGACGACGGCCTTGGGCACGAATGGCGCGCTATCGCGCTCGTCGAAAGAAAGGTCTTCGTCCGGCGCGCCGATCGTGTAACCGAAGCAGCTGGGATGCCACACGAGGCTGCCGGAGAGCTCGCGAGCGTACGGATCGATGAGCAGCTTGTTCGGATTGAAGCGGTGGCCGTGCTCCGGGTCGTAGGGGCCGTGAACGCGATAGCCGTACACGAGACCAGGCTTGGCCCCCTCGAGGTAGCCGTGCCAGATCTCGTCCGTGTACTCGGGCAACGAGATTCGCTCGAGCTCGCGCTCGCCCGAAGCGTCGAACAAGCAGAGCTCAACGCCGGTCGCATGTGCGGAAAACAGCGAAAAGTTGACGCCGTCGCCGTCCCAAGCCGCGCCGCGCAAGTGCGGCATGCCTTCACGAAGCCTGTAGTCCGACATTTGCCCTCTTAGCTGGCTTGCTGGACCGGCGCCAACGCCCTGCCGGTGATTGACGCGCCGTGGGAGGCAGCGCGCACGACGCGCTGCAGCGCACTCTTCAATGCCGCGAGCGACGCCGCGACCTCGCTGCACCCCGCTCCTTCGAGCAGCGCGACGCGCTCGGCCGCCTCACTCTCCGGATCGCCGAGCCGCGCGGCGATGAGCGGCAGCGGAGGAATCCGCGCGTGCAGCCGCATGCATAGATGTCGGGCCGGCGTCAGCCCTGCCGGCGGTAACGACGGGACGACCACGGCGGCCGGCGCTTTGGCCGCGATCGCCGCCATCGCTTCACCGATCATCATGTCCATCGGCAACACCTCGAGCGTCACGGGCTCGTCGCGCAGCAGCACACGCGCGAGCTCGAGCACGAGCGCTTCGAGGGGATCGCGGCCAGGCGCGCCGATGAGCAGCACGGGCGGGGGCGCGCTCGGATCGAAAGGCGCGAGCACGTTCGACGTGCGCAGTTCCTCGAGCGCGTCGCGCAGCGCCTCGATCACGAACCCCGCGTCCTCGGCCGAGACTCGACTAGCGTGAAGATCGCGCTTGAGCGCCAGAATCGTGGCGAGCACCAGCTCGCACGCGGCATCGAGGGAGCGTTCTTTGTAATGCCTCGTGATGATGCCGTCGGCCTCGTCGATGTCACGCGCGAGTAATCGCTGATAAAGCGTCTCGTGCGGAGTGAGCGCGGGCTGCTCGCCGAGCAGGCGGCCGATTGCGGCGAGCTCGGGCACATAGCTCGACAGGACGACGAGACACGCAGTGATCGGTGTGGCGATCACGAGGCCGACGGCCCCCCAGAGCCAGGTCCAGAAAATCGCGGCGACGATCACGGCGAACGACGACAAGCCGACGCTGTGACCGTAAAGCAGCGGCTCCATTACATTGTTGCTCAAGAGCTCGAGCACGACGAACAGGCCGACCACGAGCGCAACCTGCTCCCAGCCGGGCACCGTCACGAGGCTCACGGTGATGGGCAACAAGGCGGCAATCCACGGCCCGACGTACGGCAGGTAGCGCAGCAGTCCGGCGGTGAGGCCCCAGAGCGCGGCATAGGGCACGCCGATGAAATAGAGGCCGATGCCGACAGCGAGGCCCATCGTGGCATTGACGATGAACTGCATCAGGAGGTAACGGCTGATGCGATCACCGGCGTCGGCGAGCGCCTTGGTTGCCACCGCAAGCGAGGGTCGTCCGGAGAGGCTGACGAGCCGATTGCGCAGCTCCTCGCGATTGATGAGCATGAAGATTGCGAGCAGCAAGGTGAGGCCGAAGGTCCCGACGGCACCAAACAACGGCGCGAGCCGTCGCGCGTTGCCGAGCAACGGCGGGGGCTGATCGACGGCGATCCGCACCGGCTCGTCGTCGCCCCGCTCTCCGCCGCGTGGCGCAGGCTCACCGCCATCCTCGACCGCGTCGCTGATTTCCTCGATCGTGTCCTGGACGTTCTCGATGGCGCCGCCGCGCGTCAGCGCGACGACTTCATTGATCTTCGTGCGGATGTTGTGCCGATGCGTCGGCAGCTCGGCAGCGAAGCTGCTGACCTGCCCGGCCACGACGTAGCCCAACCCGCCAATCACGCCGGCGACCAGCGTCATGACGAGCAGGACGCCAACGACGCGCGGCACGCGCAACCGATCGAGTCGCGTGACGAGCGGGCCCAGGAGGAACGCGACGAGGGCAGCCAGCACCAGCGGCACGAGCACGGCCTGCCCGAGATAGAGGGCGGCGCAGATGACGGCAAAGCTGATCAGGCGCACTGCAAGGAGCCCCGCTACCGGCCAGTCGCGCTCGGACGTACCGGCCACGGTCACCCCTGCGCAGACCGCACAAGCAACGGCATCAGGTCGAGGATGCCCCCGCGCACCTCGCGGAAACGAAACACCGCCCGCATAGCACTCTCCCTTCTGTGTCATCGAGGGAGCAAGTTGCGTGCCATGCGGGCTCTGCAGCGGCTTCACGCTGTGGCGCCGGCGCTACCAGGATTTGCGCCGGGGGTGCGCAATTCTTGCGACGCGCCGACGTTCCGAGGGGAAGCCAAGGTCGGTACGACCTTTGCAGGTTCGGGCCATGAACGTCGTCATCGTCAATCGCGTCAGTCACGAGGTGATTGCGCGCTATGAGATCCATCGAGCCGGCGACGGCTCGGTGCCGCCGGATGAAACCTACTTCGATGAAGCGTGGCGAAAAGCCGTAGCCGATCGGCTCGTCGAAGCCGACCACCGGGGCAACTACGACTTTCAATTGCAGCGACCGAAAACGCTCTACGAGGCATCGCGCTAAGGAAACTCCCGTTACGCTCCCCGCGCCGCGGGGCTAATGGCCGCGTCGCTCTGCTAGCATGGCCCAGCCGACACGCGCTCGTCGGCGATAAGGGCAACGCGTGCGCTGGCAAGAACTACTACCGTTCGTCGGATTGGTCGCGCTCGGCACCGCGTGGCTGGTGCCGATGAGCGGTCCGCTCGCCGTGCTGTGCGCGCTGGCGTTGCTCGGTGCCGTCTTCAGCGCCGTGCATCACGCCGAGGTCGTCGCGCATCGCGTCGGCGAGCCTTTCGGCACGCTCGTGCTCGCACTCGCCGTGACGGGCATAGAGGCCGGCCTGCTTGTATCCCTGATCTTCGCCGCGGGCGAAGGCCGGGAGGTGATCGCGCGCGACACTCTGTACGCGACGGTCATGATCATCGGCAGCGGCGTGATCGGCCTTTGCGTGCTATTCGGCGCGGTGCGGCATCGCGAGCAGTCGTTTCGCATCGAAGGTGCCGGCCCGGCCTTCTCGGCCTTGACTGCGCTCGCCGTGCTCGTGCTCATCATGCCGGGCTTCACCGTGACCGCGCCCGGCCCGGCGTATACCAAGTCGCAACTCGTGTTCGTCGCGATTTGCTCGATCTCGCTGTGGTGCGTGTTCGTGTTCTTCCAAACGATTCGCCATCGCGACTATTTTCTGCCCCAGGGCGACGGCGCAGCGCCAGAGCATGCACCGCTGCCGACGCTTGCGATGGCCCTGCGCAGCTTCGTGCTGCTGCTCGTCGGGCTCGTGGCCGTAATCGGGCTCGCGAAAGCGATCTCACCGACGATCGAAGCGGCCGTGCATGCCTTTGGCGCGCCGCGCGCCGCGATCGGCATCGCGGTCGCGTTGATCGTGTTGTTGCCGGAATCGATTGCCGCAATTCGGGCGGCGCTCGCCAATCGGCTCCAGACGAGCTTGAACCTCGCGCTTGGCTCCGCTCTCGCGACGATCGGTCTGACGGTGCCGATCGTCGTCGGCGTGTGCATTTGGTTCGACCTGCCGCTCGTGCTCGGGCTCGAGCCCAAAGACATCGTGCTGCTCGCGCTGACGCTGCTCGTCGGCACCATCGGCGTGGTGGCTGGCCGCACCAATCTCATGTACGGCGCCGTGCAGATCGTCATTTTCGCCGCCTTCCTGTTTCTCGCCCTCGTGCCCTAGCGCGCGGCCGGCCCCGTCGCCGCGTTGGCCAGGCACGCATCTTGCTGCGCCAAGTCTTGACGTGAGCAAAGGAGATGCCCGATGCGGTCACGAAGACAGATCGGCGGCCCCGCCTGCTTCGGCGGCTTAGCGGCGCTAGCCATCACGTTCGTGGGCCTTGGCCAAGGTAGCGACCAGGCCTTCATCAAAGAAGCCGTGCAAGGCACCATCGCCGGAATGCGCTTCGGGGCGCTCGCGGCCCAACGTGCCGAGAACCCGGCCGTGCGCGCGTTCGCTGGGACGCTCGAAACAGAGCATCGCGCGGCCCTGCAGCGAGCGACGGACGTCGCGAAGTCGCTGAACATGGAGCCCCCGACGGAGCCCTCGATCGAGGCGAAGGGGACGTACGACGGATTCGCGCAGTTGTCGGGTGCGCAGTTCGACGCGGCGTTTGTCAGTCGAATGATCGAGGCGCACGAAGCCGAGATCGCGACCTACAGCGCCAACTCCAGCAGCAGCAACGCTGCCGTCGCGACATACGTCGCGGACACGTTGCCCACGCTGCGTGCGCACCTCGCGACGGCTCGAGCGCTGCAGAAAGGCGCGCCTGCGCATTCCGCGCATTGAGCGCGCCGCTCACGCCTTGCTAACGGGACGACGCGCGCGAAACGCGCCACACGGTGTTGCCGACATCGTCGGCCACGAGTAGCGCGCCGGTCGCGTCGACCGCGAGGCCGACGGGACGTCCTTGCGCGTCACCGTCATCCGTGAGAAAACCCGTCAGCACTTCGCGCGCCACGCCGTCCGGCCGGCCTGCCGAGAAAGGCACGAAGATGACGCGGTATCCCGATGGCGGCTTGCGATTCCACGAGCCGTGCTGCGTGATGAACGCGCCGCCGCGGTATCCGGGTAGCGCGTCCGACCGATAGAAAATGAGCCCGAGCGACGCGGTATGCGGTCCGAGCGCATAGTCCGGAACGCGCGCGGCGGCGACGAGATCCGGGTTTGCGGGCTCCACCCGCTCGTCGACATGTGCACCGAAGTAGCTGTACGGCCAGCCGTAGAAGGCCCCCTGCGCGACGGCCGTCAAGTAGTCCGGCACGAGATCGCTGCCGATCTCGTCGCGCTCGTTGACGACGGTCCAAAGCGCCCCTGTCTGCGGCTCCCATCCAAGGCCGTTCGGATTACGCAGCCCGGAGGCGTAGACGGTCGTGGCCCCAGTTCGCGGGTCGACCTCGAGAATGGCGGCGCGTTGGCGCTCCTCCTCGAGCCCGCGTTCGCCGACGTTGCTGTTCGACCCCACGGTCACGTACAGGCGCGTGCCATCGCGGTTGGCGATGACGTTTTTCGTCCAGTGGTAATTGATCGCTCCGGCCGGGAGCTCCGCGACGCGTTCACCGGGCGCGACCACACTCGTAGCGTTGGGTCGATAGTCGAAGCGCAGTAGCGCGTCGGTATTGGCCACGTAGAAACTCTCGCCGACGAGCGTCATGCCGAACGGCGAGTGGAGATCGGCCGCAAACGTCGTGCGCAACTCGGGCTCACCGTTGCCGTCGGAATCTCGCAGCAGCGTGATGCGGTCCGCGCTCGGCGTGGCCGACCCCGCCCTCTTCATGGCCAACCCCATGATCGCGCCCTTGATGCCCGTGCGCGCGCTTTCGCGCTCCGGCGCGTTCGTTTCAGCCACGAGCACGTCGCCGTTGGGCAGCACGTACAACCAGCGCGGATGATCGAGGTCGCGCGCAAACGCCTCGACGACAAGCCCGTCGGCCGCGCGAGGCGCCCCGCCGTTCGACCAGCCCGTCGCGGGCGCGATATCGACGATGGGAATCAACGAGGGGTTCGGTGCCGGGAGGACCGGTTGCGTGCCCATCCCTTCGGTGACGGTCAAGCGCGCCGACTCGCCGCAGCCGACGCCTAGCGCCGCGGCGGACAGCACCACCGTGTTGCGGAGCCATATGTCGATCCTGCCGCGCATTAGAGCCCCCGCCTTTCACGCGTATCCAGCAAGAGCTGTGCCAGCGCCCCCTTGGGCCCTGCAGTTTCTGCTACGCGGCTCCAAAGATTGCACGCCGCCGGTGCTAGTTCGCCGCTGCTGCCCCGGGTGGCGCGTTGGTATGTGGCTTGCAACGAACAACGCACCGAGATCGTGGGAGAGCGCAGGTGCAGCCCATTTCAGCCAATACGTTGTCGACCGTCGACGTTCAGAGCCCCGCGGGCGAGAACGTCGGCAGGATCGTCGACTTCATGATCGACACCGAGCGCGGCTCGGTGGTCTACGCGGAGCTCGCCGTCGGCGGCGTCCTAGGCGTCGGCGCAAAGATGCTGGCCATTCCGCCGCAGACATTGGCGTTCGACAGCGGTCGACGCTGTCTGGCTCTCGCTGTCGATACCGCAACGCTCGACGATGCGCCCGGTTTCGATCGCGCCAATCCTCCCGAGAGCGCCGACGGGGCGCTGCTTACGCGCGCGCGCCCGTCTGGCTCTGCAACGGCCACTTCACGCAGCGAGAGGTAACGCCATGGGTGACATTGGCGATGCAGTCGGGTACACGGTCTTGGCGTTGGGCCTCGTCGTGATGATCTTTCTCGCGGCTTTGTTCTTCGTGCAGGCCACACGCCGCGGCAATCGCCGCTTCAAATGGTGGCGCGGACGGAACGCGAGTAACGCTGCAGATCGCAGCGCTACTTCTCGGGGCTCTTGAATAGCGGGTCGGGACGCGTCGGCGGCGCGTCCCGGTCGAAGCCGCGCGCTTGACGCAACACGGCATCGTCCGCCGCAACGACCAAACACTCGTTTTCACTATCGAGCGACAGCGCGTCGAGCGCCACGCCGAGGAGCTTCTCCGGCTCGCCCTTGGCTTCGTAGCGCAGCACTGCGTAGCAGATGCTCCAGCCGTCGGCATCGAGAATGACGTCGTCGATCGCGCCGAGCCTGTCGCCGCGCTGGTTGTAGACGGGGTAGCGCTTCAAATCTGCGATTGACTGCAACATCGGTGCTCCTTCTCTCGGCCGTCGAGATTGAGGGTGCAATCTTCGTGCCCATGGGCACGAGTGCGCGCGCAACGCAACCTGTCGCAATTTGGCGAGTTCAGAACGAGTGGCTGCGGACGCGGTTACGGTCCGTAGCCGTAGCGCCGAATGATCTCGCGTGCCGCCGGGCTTTTTACGAACTCTATGAACTCGCGCGCCGCAGGGACATCAACTAACAGGACGGCTTCCTGCGCGATCGGCCGATGCAAGGATTCGGGCACGAGCCAATGAGACCCCATGCCGTCCGCTCCCGGCTTGTTGATCTGCGAGTACGCTACGAAACCGAGCTCGGCGTTGCCCGTCGAGACGAAACTATAGGCCTGACCAATGTCTTGCCCTTGGACCAGGCGCCCTTCCAGCTTGCTCCAGACGTCGCGCGCCAGGAGCACCTCGCGGGCCGCGGCACCATACGGCGCGAGCTCCGGGTTGGCGATTGCCAAGAATCTAAAATCGCCGGTCTCGAGAACCCGGCCTTCGTCGTCGACGAACCCGGGCCGCGGGCTCCAGAGCGCGAGCCGACCGACGGCGTACAGGAACCGCGAGCCGCGGACCGCGATTCCGTCCTGCTCGAGGAGCTTGGGACGCTCTACGTCCGCGGCGAAGAACGCCTCGAACGGCGCGCCATTCTTGATCTGTGCATAGTGGCCGCCCGTCGAGCCCGCGCTCACGAGGACCGTGTGACCGCTCGTCTCGCTAAATTGCGCAACCAGCGCGTTCATGGGCTCCGCGAAGTTGGTCGCGACCGCCACGCGGATTTCGTCGGCTGCGGCGCCTTGCGCCGACAAGCCCGCCAGAATGACCAGTACCCCCAGCAGTCCGCGAGCGCTCACTACGAGCTCCTCGAGTCGGCATTCCGACATATACGACGGAATATACCGCAAATCTCGAGAAAGAATTCAGGACGTGAAGTCTTTGCTAGCGATGGAACCTTTTTGCGCTTTGGCCGTGTAGGCGTTTAGGGGTGGTTGGTACCCTCGCGGTAACGACACACCTTCACCCGAACTATGGACAAGAGTAATCGCAACTCTATGCAACCTCGCAGCTTCAATAGCCGCAAAGGAGCCCGATGCAGTTGGTCAACGACAAGCAGTCCGTCATTGCCTTCCTCCGCGGTCCGGGCGTTCGCACCTTAGCGCGGCCCGCGCTTGCGTCGGCCATGCAGATTGACGGTGACCACGGTGGCGCGAATGCGCGCTTCGAGCTGAAGTGCTCAGCGTATCAACTGAAGGGGGCGACGCTCGGCTTTGGAGCGAGTGGCACGGTATACAAATTGAGTTGCAGGTTCGTCACGGTTCCCGACTTGAAAAGCCTGCAGGAAGCTGCCGAGTCGCGCGCGACGGTCCGCTTGGTGTTCCCTGATGGGAGCATCGTGCTGTCGCACCTGAAACTGCAGCACCTTGCAGAGGGCTGGACAGGTATCGAGGGCGGCCTCGTCGCCGCACACAGCAACGGAAACGGCTAAAGCGGCGATGGCCGGGGATCCTGTGCGCGACGCCGCTCTGTTCAGTTGCGGGCGCGACCTCAGACGCGCGAGCGGCAGCGCTCGGCTGCGCCAAACCTCATCACGGCCCTCAAGCGAGCTCGCGCCGGCAGCCGCTGCTCGAATCGATGCACCACAGTCGAGCGAATCGACTTTTCAGTCTCTAATCGCCGACATATCGTCGGCCGCGTTCTTCCGGAGTAATGTCTCTGCCACAGTCGGGAACGATACTGAACACCAACAATGCCGAGCATCAGAGAGACCCCATGAGCGACGCTATTTGGATCGCTACCGCCATGCGGCTACCGGCCGATGGTCAGAACGTACTCGTCAAGACCATCAACGGGCGCGTGGAACACCGCGTGACCTTCCGCGCCGAGCCCGAGCCGCGATGGGAGAGCGCGCACTTCATCACGGAGGTCGAGATGTACGCGTACTGGCGCCCGTTGCCGCCAGAGCGTAGACGCCCTGCCGGCGAGGCGCGCGCTACCGCGATCTAGCATGGCGCGAATCCCTAGCTTCGAGCTCCAAGCGTTGAACGCTAAGTACAACGCTGCGCACTTGGCGTATCGAACTGCCGCTCGGGCTCGCAGTCAAACGACTGCGATCGGAACGAACGTCTGGGACATGCTTGTCCAATCCGAGTCCGCAGCGCTCCGCGAACTGACCGCAGCACGAGCGGAGTTCCTGGCCGCCCTGACGCACTGGTAAAGAACACAGAACCGTCGCCCGTCGCGATGAGTAAGGCTCTCCTTCCAACCTACCCGCCGGTCGCTCGAACTGCTTGCCGTCGAACTGGAGTGGACTCCAACAGCATCGCAAGTTCTTTGTAGCCGAACGGCTTGACCAGGTGCGCGTCGAACCCTGCGTACTTACCCAACTCACGGTCGACAAGCTGCGCCCAGCCCGTCGCGCCAATGATGACGGGCTGCCTCACTAATCGGTGCTCTCTAATGCGACGGCACACTTCATAACCGTTCAGCTTGGGGAGCCCAACATCAAGTACGACAACGTCCGGTTCCGTGGAGATGGCAGCCCCTAGACCGGCAAGGCCGTCGAATGCGACCTCCACGTGATGCCCGTTCAGTTCCAGCAACACCCGAATCGTCTCGACAAAATCGAGGTTGTCATCGATTACCAAGAAACGATGGCCGGTCTGGGCGCCCGCCGTCTCGAGGGGCGCGGTCGACACTAAAGACATAAAGATCTCCAGAATCGAACTGGTCCCATAATAGGAACTAAACCCGACGCCCGTAAGAGACCCTGGCCAGCAGACTGTTTTTATGCACAGTGGTCCGCTGCCACGAGGTGGTCGGCGGGTCGAGCGTTTCATCGCTCGACTGACGCGGTGAAGAGCGAACCTCACATTCGTCTTGGCCGCGAGAAACTGCGACCCCGACCTCAGCGCCAGCGTTCTTGTTTTGGTGCAGTGACGGACATGCAGAAAGCATCTTGGG
>Ga0157380_10002463_pt1 | contig 12468 bp, 7 predicted proteins | sample S35metaG_FD_119757 | JGI IMG/M metagenome (GOLD analysis project Ga0157380, IMG submission 119757) | Switchgrass rhizosphere microbial communities from Kellogg Biological Station, Michigan, USA - S3-5 metaG | ecosystem: Host-associated > Plants > Roots > Rhizosphere > Soil | place: USA: Michigan...
CGGCCTCGTGCGTGCGCGGCGAACGGCAGGCATAGGCCACGCGTTCGACGTGATCGAGCACCAGGCTGCCGGTGCCCTCGAGGAAGCGTCCTTCATTCTCGTGATGCGTCAGGTCGATGGTGCGGCGAACCTGGAAGCCGGTCTGCTGAACGACGGCTTCGACCACTTCCGGGCGACGCTCGCTGCGGCGGCTCGCGGCCTGCATGGGATACAGCACCACGGTGCCGTCGGCATGGAAGCTCACCCAGTTGTTGGGGAACACGGCGTCGGGATTGCGTGGTTCGTCGGAATCCCCGGCCACGCACACCGCTATGCCTTCGGCCGACAGCGCCATGACGAAGGCATCGAATTCGGCCTGCGCCTGCGCCGCAGTGTGTTCGGAGCCGCCGGACTGCTGGAAACGATTGGTCTGCGCCGTCTCGGCGTTGTATCCGAAGTGCTTCGGCCGAACCATGAGCACCGCCTCGGCGCACTGCGAGGCCACCGCCGGCACGAGCAATTTCCCACCCTGCATGGCCGACTTCTACATCCCGGACGTGGTAGGCACAATAGCCAGCCCATGAACGACGCCGTACCCACGCTCGATGCCGGTTCCACCCAGGATGCGCAGTTCGCGCGCGACCTGTCGGCGGCCTATGAAGAGTACGGGTTCGTGATCATCCGCAATCACGGGATCGAAAAACGCCTCATCGACCAGTGCCTTGCCTGTTTCCAGCGCTTCTTCGCGTTGCCAGACGCAGAAAAGCGCCGCTACCAGTTGCCGGCCGGCGGCGGCGCCCGCGGTTACACCCCCTTTGGTATCGAGACGGCCAAGGGCGCCCAGCACCACGATCTCAAGGAGTTCTGGCACGTGGGCCGGGAATTGCCCCCGGGTCACCCGTACTCGAAGGACATGGCGCCTAACATCTGGGTGGATGGCATCCCCGGATTCCGCGAAACCACACTCTCTCTATATGAGTCGTTCGACGCACTCGGCCGGCGGCTGCTGGCGCCCATTGCCGCCAACCTGGGCCTGGGCCACGACTACTTCAACGACAAGGTGAACCTGGGCAACAGCGTCCTGCGCATCATCCACTACCCGCCCATGCCGCCCGAACCCACGCCTTCGGTGCGCGCGGGCGCCCACGAGGACATCAACGTCATCACGTTGCTGCTGGGCGCGGAAGAACCGGGGCTGGAAGTCCTGTCGAAGAAAGGCGAGTGGCTGCCCATCAACCCCCCGGCGGATTCGCTGGTGTGCAATGTCGGCGACATGCTGCAGCGGCTGACCAACGGGAAGCTGCGCTCCACCACGCACCGCGTGACGAATCCGCCGCGCGAGCGCGCCAGCAAGGCACGTTACTCGCTGCCGTTCTTCCTGCACTTCAACCCGGATTTCCTCATCAAGACACTGCCGCAGTGTATCGACGAGCAGCATCCCGACCATTTTCCCCAGCCGATCACGGCGCACGACTTCCTGCAGGAACGCCTGCGGGAAATAAAACTCATCTAGTCCCTTGGCCAAGCTCTACTTCTACTACTCGACCATGAACGCGGGTAAATCCACCGCGTTGCTGCAGGCCAGCCACAACTACGAAGAACGCGGCATGCGCACGCTGCTGTACACGGCGCAGCTGGATTCGCGCCAGGGTGGACGCATCCACTCACGCATCGGCATAGAACGCGAGGCGCGGCATTTCCATCCGGGCAGCGACCTGAAAAGAGAGATTGCCGATGAACACGCGAGTTCCCGGCTGGCCTGCGTGCTGGTCGACGAGTCGCAGTTCCTCACGCCCCAGCAGGTCAAACAACTCGGCGGCGTGGTCGACGAACTGAACGTCCCGGTGCTTTGTTATGGACTGCGCACCGACTTCCGCGGCGATCTTTTTCCCGGCAGCGCGCAACTGCTGGGCTGGGCCGACAACCTGGTCGAAATCAAGACCATCTGTCATTGCGGGCGCAAAGCCATCATGGTGGTGCGTGTCAAGGCAGACGGTTCGATCGAACGCGAGGGCGAGCAGATCGAGATCGGCGGCAACGAGCGGTACGTATCGCTGTGCCGCAGGCATTTTTCGCAAGCCGTTGCCGGAGCAAAGATTCCGGGCTGACGATTCCGGGGTGGTGCGCAAGATTCGTACAGCGCACCCATGTTGCGCACACGCAGCACACGTGTGATCCCGGGTTGTAACTCCATCGCCATCTGATTAACGTGTACTGCATAAATCACGCAGCGCCGCACAGATGGCCGCGTACAAAACCGGAGATATCAATGCGTAATGCCAACGGAGCGATGTTGCTTCGATTCCACAAGTATTCCCTCGTTACCGCCGCGTTGTTAGGCGCGGGATTCGCGTCGACTGCCTTTGCCCAGTCCACCGGCACCGAAGCCATCGAAGAAAGCATGAGCGAAGTGGTGGTTTCCGCCACGCGCGTCAGGCAGATCGGGATCGTGGGTGACCAGACGGCCCCCAAGTCGCGCATCACGCTCAACGAGGAATACCTGGCGAAGCAGCCGCCGGGACAGACGGTGTTCCAGGCCATCAACCAGCTGCCGGGCGTGAACTTCACCAACACCGATCCCTACGGCACCTCGGGCGGCAACCTGCGCATCCGTGGCTTCGATGGCTCGCGCATTTCGGTGACCTTCGACGGCGTGCCGTTGAATGACTCCGGCAACTACGCGCTGTTCACCAACCAGATGCTCGATCCCGAACTGGTGGATCGCGTCGACGTGAACCTGGGCACCACTGACGTGGACAGTCCCACGGCCTCCGCCACCGGCGGCACCGTCGCGTACCGCACCAAGAAGCCCACCGACGACTTCTCGAGCGAGCTGGTGCTCTCGGCCGGCGATTTCAACTACCAGCGCGGCTTCCTGCGCGTCGACACCGGCGAATGGGGCGGCACGGGCATCAAGGCCTTCCTCGCCGGCTCCTACCAGAGCTACGACAAGTTCAAGGGCCCGGGCGACCTGGAGAAGAAGCAGGTCAACGCAGTGATCCGCAAGGATTTCGAGAACGGCAATTTCATCTCCTTTGCCGCGCACTACAACGAGAACCGCAACGCGTTCTACCGCACGGCGAGCCAGCAGAACTTTGCGGACTTCGGCCGGGACTACGACAACCTCGTGTCCTGTACGCGTGACGATCCCACCAATGGCGTGCGCGACGACGAAAGCCGCAATAACGTCGTGGTGGTGACGCCGCCGGCACAGGCCAACGACCAGCTCGCCAATCCGTCGAGCTGCACCAACTACTACGGCGTGCGCATCAATCCGTCGAACACCGGCAACATCCGCATCCAGTCGCTGTGGAACCTCGGCGAAAACCTCAAGCTCACGTTCGACCCGTCGTATCAGTACACGTTGGCGAATGGTGGCGGCAGCTCGCTCATCAACGAGACGCCGAACAACGCCGACATCCGTCCGCTGGGCAATGCGAATGTCGCGGGCTTCGATCTGAACGGCGATGGCGACATCATGGACAACGTGCGTTTCTATACGCCGAACACCACCAACACCAATCGCTACGGTGCGACAGCCTCGCTGATCTGGGATATCAACGAAGACAATCGCGCCCGCCTCGCCTACACCTACGATCGCGCGGAACACCGCCAGACCGGGCAGTGGGGTTACATCCTGCCGGGCGGCGTGGAAGACGTGTTTGCCGGTCGCGAAGGTGAACGCGTCTATGCCGCGGACGGCGACATCATCCGCGGTCGTGATCGCTTCTCGGTGGCCGAGCTGAACCAGTTCGCGCTCGAGTGGCGCGGCCAGTTCGCCGAGGACAAGTTCACGGCGACGGTCGGTCTGCGCGCGCCCTACTTCAAGCGCGAGCTGAACCAGTACTGCTACACGCCGGACGGCGGCACGGGCAACTCGGGCACCATCCAGGCCCAGGGCGGCGTGTTGTGCACGTCGCGCTCGCCGAACTTCACCTATGCCAATGGCAACGTCGGCTTCCAGGGCAACAACCCCATGGGCGTTCAGTTCATCGCGCCGTGGAGCGATGAGGTCAAGTTCGACGACATCCTGCCGAACGTCGGCCTGAGCTATAACCCGACCGATAGCCAGCAGTTGTACCTGTCGTACGCCGAAGGCCTTTCGGCGCCGCGCACCGACAATCTCTACGCCGTGCGCCGCCAGGCCGACAACTCCGTCGGCAGCCCGCTGCCGGAATCGGAAACCACCAAGTCGTACGACATTGGCTGGCGCCTGAATCATCCGCGCACCATCGCATCGCTGGCCGTGTATCGCATCGATTACACCAACCGCATCGTTTCCACGTTCGACTCGGCCCTGGGCTTCAGCGTCGACCGCAACGTCGGCGACGTGAAGGTGCAGGGTGTGGACGCCCAGATCGGCCAGCGCCTGGGTGAACTGTTCGCCCTGACCGCCTCGGTCTCGTACAACGACAGCGAATTGCTGGACGACGTGCCCACGGCCGGCGCTCCCATCGAGACTTCCGGCAAGCAGCTGGTCGAAACGCCGGAGTGGATGTTCACGATGCGCGCCGACATGGACGTGACGCCCGACCTCAAGATCGGATTGCAGGGCAAGAAGGTGGATGACCGTTACGGCACCGACCTCAACAACGAAGTCGCGGCGGGTTACACGGTGTTCGACCTCGACCTCACCTACGGCTTCTCGTTCAAGGGCGTGGAGCGCGCCGAAGTGCAGTTCAACGTCACCAACCTGCTCGACGAGGACTACTTCGGCAACATCAGCTCGGGCACGGGTGTGGGCACGTCGGTGGGTTTCTATTCCATCGGCGCCCCGCGCACCATCATGGGATCGGTGCGGTTCGAGTTCTGAGGCCGGCCGCATGCGCGGCCGTCTCGTATTGCTGATCCTATTGGCGGCGGGCTTGATGCCCGCCGCCGCTTTTTGCGCGGCCGGCGCGAAGCCCATTCGCATCGCGACCTTCAATTCCAGCCTGAACCGCGCCTCGTCCGGCGAGCTGCAACGCGATCTTTCCTCGCCGGACAATGCCCAGGCGCGCGCCGTGGCGGAGATCATCCAGCGCGTGCGCCCCGACATCCTGCTGCTGCAGGAGTTCGACTACGACGCGGCGGGCGCGTCGCTCGCCGCCTTCCAGGCTAACTACCTCGGTCGCGCGCAGCACGGCCAGGCGCCGCTGCGTTACGCCTACACGTTCTTCACCGAGTCCAACACCGGGGTGCCGTCGGGATTCGACCTCGACAAGAACGGCCGGATCGCGGGCGGCGCCGATGCCCTGGGCTTCGGCGATTTCCCGGGGCAATACGCAATGGTGCTGCTGTCGCGATTCCCCATCGACACGCGGCAGGTGCGCACCTTTCGCAGGTTCCTGTGGCGCGACATGCCCGGCGCCCTGCTGCCGCTGACGGAGGCAGGCGCACCGTGGTACTCGCCGGAGGAGCTCGCGGTATTGCCGCTGTCCTCCAAGAGCCACTGGGATGTGCCCGTGAAGATCGGCAAACACACGCTGCACCTGCTCATCAGCCATCCCACGCCGCCGGCCTTCGATGGACCCGAGGATCGCAACGGGCGGCGAAACCATGACGAGATCCGTTTCTGGTCCGACTACCTGACGATGGGTTCCGACGTCTACATCCGTGACGACCAGGGCAAACACGGCGGCCTGCCAAACGGCCTGTTCCTCGTCATGGGCGACCTGAACTCGGACCCGGTGGATGGCGGCAGCCTGCACGACGCCATCGAAGGATTGTCGAGGCACCCACGCGCCGGCAGTGCGTTCATCCCTCGCAGCGAAGGCGCGGTCGAGGCCGCTGCCGTGCAGGGCGGCGCCAACGCGGCACAACGCGGCGACTCGCGTGTCGACACCGCCGACTTCAACGACGCTTCCGCCGGCAACCTGCGCGTCGATTACCTGCTGCCGGAGAGATCGATGTCGGTCTGTGGCGGCGGCGTCTTCTGGCCGCGCCAGGACCAGGACGGGGCGCAGCTGGTGTGGGGACAACCCCCACCGAGCTCGGATCATCGCCTGGTCTGGCTGGACCTCATTCCAGGCGCAACTCGGTGCCCACGGGGCAGTGATCCGACAGCCAGTGGGTCTTCGCATCCTGGTCGTTGAACACCACGCGTACGAAGGATTTCTTCAGCACGGATTTCTCGAGGTCGCGGCCCAGCAGGATGTTGTCGATGTACTCGCGGTACTCGCTGTCGCTGGTGCAGGGGATGAACTTCTCGCGGCCCGTGATGTTGGTGAGTTTCGCCGCCGGCGGGTCGCCGTCGTTGATCCCCGCGTAGAAGTTGACCGGTCGGCCCTGCGCGTCGCGCGCCGGCCCCTTCTCGAGCGTGAAGCGGCGATTGAAGTCACCGAGCAGGCCGAAACGCCGGCCGGCGCGCGCTTCCGCGTCGATCCAGGCGGTGAGCGGCTCGATCTGCCGTGACAGCAGCTGGCAGTTGCGGCCTTCAGCGGTCAGCGGTCCGGCCGGGCAGCCGGATTTCAGGTGCACGGACATCAGCCGGAATTCGTTGCGCGTTCCCGGGAAGAACGTGGCCACCACGCCGCGGCGCACCGCGTTGTCGATGGACAGCGGTTGGTACTCGCTCTCGCAGCGGAACGGCAGCCCGCGCCGGATGGCGAAGCCATTCTTCTGCGTATGCGCGCGCGTCGAGAAGCAGAAGTCGTATCCCGGGAAGACCTGCGCCGCCGCTTCCGGCCCGTCGACTTCCTGCAGGGCCACGATGTCGGCCGCCAGCGTGGCCGCGTAATGGCGCAGCGAAGCGTAGTCGGCCGCGCTCCTCGGCTCCTTGCGCGTGATCGCGCAGGGCAAGGTGCGATCGTCGCCACCCACCATGCCGCCCTGCTCCGCGCAGGTGTCGCGCAACGCACGGTGTGTCTCCGGCGTCATGAGGTACTCGACGTTCCAGCTCGCGACGCGCACCCGCGTCGACTTGTCGTTCCATGGACCACCGCCCGGCAGTTCCAGGATGGGCGCTTCGATGTTCAGCCCGGCGTACTTGTCCTCGAGCTTCGGATAGGGATTGGTCCAGGAACCATAGATGGGATTCGGCAGCACGAACCAGCTCACCCCGAACCGGGGCTCGAGCCGCTCGCGGTCGGCGGCGAAGGACTTCGGGTCGATGAAGTCCCCGAGGTCGTCGCCGACCAGCGCCACGATGCGATAGTTAGCCGCGACGAACGAGCGTCGCAGCGTCTTGAGGCTGTTGTTCCATTCCGGGCGTTCGCCGCGCAGCAGCATGTGCGAAGGATCGGGTCGCGGATCGATGCCCAGCTCCACCAGGTTGCGCATGGTGGAGGTCTTCGCCGGGCAGGGATCGCTGGCCGTCGCCGGCGGTGCGCTGCAATCGCGGTTCGACACGTAGAAGACCGAATGGCCGAGGCGGCGCGCGGTGGCAATGAATTCGCGTGCACCGGGGATGGCGTCGGCCTTGCCGGCACCCACCCACTCTCCCCAGCTCTTCGCGTCGTAGGTAGCGCGGTCGTGCAGCAGCCGGGCCTGGTACACGGTGTTGTCGAGCACGGTTTCGTCGAGATCCAGCACCACGGCGGTGGGCATGCGCGCCAGCACCTCGGGTGCGACACCCTGCTGTTCGATCGCCGCGCTGCCCGGGGCCGGCGCCGCGAGCTGCTGCGATGCCAGCCGGTAGGTCTGCTCCGCGATGGCGCGGAATTCCGGCGCGCGCTGCATCCACAAGGTCGAGCCCAGCATTTCGCGGCCTTCCCAGTCCTGCGCAGACGCCGCCGTCAATAGCGAACACGACAGGACTACCGCGATGCGGCCTTTCCAGCCTCGCACCATGAAACCTCCATCACCGGGAGAATTGCTCCGGCGCCAGAGTATTTCAGAACCCGCGACGAGGAAAAGAGGATGAAGGGTTTTTTAATGTTGGCGCGGGCGGCGCCTAACCGGTCTCGGCGAGCGCATTGGTCTGCCAGTTCGAGTCGAGCAGGTCGAGCGGCTCCACGCGCAGGTAACGCAGGGCGTCGCCGGCGCTGCAGGGCTTGGCGAACAGGAAGCCCTGTGCCAGTGCACAACCCATGTTGCGGAGTATTTCGAGCTGCTGCCAGGTCTCGATGCCCTCGGCGACCACCTGGATGTTGAGACTGCGCGCCATGGCGATGATGGCGCTGACGATCGCGTGGTCCGAAGGGTCGGTGACGATGTCGTTGATGAACTTGCGGTCGATCTTGAGCGAGTCCACGCGCCAGCGTTTCAGGTACGACAACGACGAGTAACCGGTGCCGAAATCGTCGATGGCGATCTTCACGCCCAGGTCGCGCAGGCTGGCCAGCGCATCTTCGCGGAACTCGCCGGAGCGGGTTTCGAACAGTGAGCCTTCGGTGAGCTCGAGCGCGAGCAGTTGCGGACCGATCCTGAAGCGGTCCATGGCCTGTTGCACCAGCTCGCGCAGCTTGGTGCGCTCCAGCTGCACGGCCGATACGTTCATGCTGACCGGCACCAGGTGGGCGCCTTGCTCGCGCCAGGTGCTGATGTCGCGGCCGACGCGCTCCAGCACGAATTGCCCGATGGGAATGATGAGGCCGGTCTCCTCGGCCACGCCGATGAAACGCTGCGGCGAGAGATACCCCTGCGCAGGATGTTTCCAGCGCAGCAATGCCTCGAGACCCGCCACGCGCCGCGTGTGGATGTCGATGATGGGCTGGTAGTGCACGTCGAACTGCGACAGCTTGAGACCGGCGCGCAGCGAGGACTCGATGGCCACGCGCTCCTTGAGCGTGCGGTCCATCTGCGGCGAGAACACCTGGTAGTTGTTCCGGCCCAGGTCCTTGGCCTGGTACATGGCCGTATCGGAATGCTTGAGCAGCTCACCCATGGTGGCGCCGTCGCGCGGAAAGATGCTGACGCCGATACTCACCGTGGCCACCAGCGCGCGGCCGTCGATCATCACCGGCTGCGAGAGGACTTCATTGATTCGGGTCGCCGCCAGCGCCACTTCGTCGGGCGCGTTGACGCGGTGCAGGACCACGACGAACTCGTCGCCACCCATGCGGACCACGATATCGGCGGGTCGCACCGCCGCGCGCACGCGCTTGGCGATTTCCTGCAGCAGCTTGTCGCCCACCTCGTGGCCGCGCGAGTCGTTGATGTGCTTGAAGCGGTCGAGGTCGAGGAACAACACGGCCAGCATCTGCCGGGATTCCTGGCAGCGGGCGATGGCCTCGGGGAGATGCGCCTGCAGGAACAGGCGGTTCGGCAGGCCGGTGAGATGATCGTGGTTGGCGAGCTTGTCGAGGCGCTGCTGGTTGGCCAGCAGCTGGCTCTGCGCCTTCTTGCGCTCCGACAGGTCGCGCATCAGGTAGGAGACCAGCCGACGGTCGCTGGACTCGATGGGCACGCAGCTCACTTCCACGTCGATCTGCCGCCCGTCCTTGAGCCATTGGACCAATTCGACTCCACGGCTGGGTTCGACACGCGCCAGTGTTGCGATGACCGGATCCTGCGAGTCGTTCGGGCCGCGCAGCACCGAGAGGATGGAGCGTCCGCGGAGTTCGTCGAGCGTGAAGCCCAACTGCTGCTGCACCGCGGGATTGGCATCGACGATCTCGCCGGTGCGTGCGTCGGCCACCAGCAGTCCGTCCTGCGCCTGTTCGATGATGGCCCGGTATCGTGATTCCAGCGCGAGGCGATCGGCATTGAGGCGTCGTGAACGCGCCAGCAGCAGCATCGCGGCGATGGTGAAGCCGCCCACCAGCAGGCCCAGCAGGATAGTCTGGTACAGAGTGGTGCTGGTGGCCTGCGCCGAAGCGCTGCGCGGGATCTCGAGCTGCAGCAGCCAGATCGGCGAGCCGGCCTGGTCGCGCAGGATCAGGTAGCCGTTGATATGGCTGCGGCCCGCCACGCGCGTGAGCAGGTTGGCGGACAGCGGCGAACCGCGCACCCATTCGCGCACGTCGTCGGGCACGCCGGAGCGATCCAGGCTGCCGACCGGGTAGCCAGTGACGGGCCAGGGGGAGAATCTGCCCACGCGTTCAACTACGGACGGCGTGAAGGCCCGCGTGAACGCGATCCATCCCTGCGGCTGTCCGGCACCCGTGCTGTCGTACACCGGGCGCGCGGCGAACAATGCCGGCCCGCGCGCGCGCTGCACGATGCCGCGAACACCATCTCCGATGCCATTGAGCTGGCCCGACGTGACGCCTTGCTTGACGGCCGCAAGCAGGTCGGGGTCGGGCGGTATCTCGTATTCCTGCGAAGACGTCGCATCGATGGCAAACGAAGCGCGGGTCTCCAGGTTCCGGTCGAGCAACAGCAGGCTGTCGATGTCGAGCCGCACCAGCGCCGCTGCATTCAGCGAGCCGGTAAAGTAGTCAGGGCGCGCACCGCGGACGAAGTCGGCCGTCTGGGTGGAAATGGCGTGGTCGCCGAGCACCGAATGCAGGTCGCCCAGCTCGGTCTCGAAGCCGCGCCCGAGCTGCCGGCTCTGCATGTCGACGTCGCGTGATTCGATGTCGGCCACGTTGTGCAGCCAGCCGCGCTGCGACCAGCCATAGAACACGACCAGAATGACGGCGACCACCGCGCCGATCAGGGGCAGAGGTGATTGCCGGATCCTATTTTTGCCTTCCGGGACTGTGTTGCGCGACATAACGTGAACTGCGTCACGTGGTGATCAGGGGCATCCCGCAGTGTGCAACGCGGTGATCCCACGCCCCACTACACCGCGCACACTTCTGTGATTGTCTGCTCCCGGACCGCCCTGCCAGGCCCGGGCCGGGCCGGAGTGAGCGGTAACGCAGGCCGGAAGGGGGCTGCTTCCCCAGGCAGACGGGGCGCCACGGCGGCAGGCCCTGGCAGGCGCCGAAGCCCGGGAACACCACGGAGTAGTTAGATCCGCCGAGCACTATCGTTGGATCTGGCCCGGCGCCCGATTAGCACCGGGATCAGGAACGCGCCAACGCCAGGGTCCGCGTTGCGCCGGTCCCCGAAACCCTTCGAGCGTCCCTCTGCGCGTGGTCTACGTGTTAGGATGACACCGGTTACCTAACGGCCGACTTATAGACGACCCGCACCATGAGCGCAACCACACGCCGCCACGGGCCCTCCGCCGGATTCGATTGCGGGCATGGAGGCTGCTCCGCGAAAATGCCGCCCTCTTCCGACCCAGCCCCAGTGCGCCACTTTCCCGGAGAATGTCGATGAACAAGGATCGAATGACCGTGCTCGCCGCGATGATGGACCAGGGAGTCATCCCGGTTTTCTATCACCCCGACGTCGAGGTCTGTCAGAAGGTCATCCAGGCCTGTGCCAACGGCGGCGCGAAATGCATCGAATTCACCAATCGCGGCGACTTCGCCAGCCATGTGTTCTACGAGGTGACGCGGCACTTCGACAAGGCTGACCCGAGCGTGATCATGGGCGTCGGCAGCATCGTCGACGCGCCCACCGCCGGCATCTACATCGCCAATGGCGCCAAATTCGTGGTCGGGCCCATCCTCAACGCGGATGTCGCCAAGGTCTGCAATCGCCGCTGCATCCCCTATTCGCCCGGCTGCGGTTCGGCGAGCGAGATCAGCGAAGCCCACGAACTCGGTTGCGAGATCGTCAAGGTATTCCCGGGCAGTTCAGTGGGCGGACCGGAGTTCGTCAAGAACGTGCTCGGGCCCATGCCGTGGACGCGCATCATGCCCACTGGCGGCGTCGAGCCCACCGAGGAATCGCTGCGCAAGTGGTTTGGCGCCGGCATCGTGGCCTGCGGCATCGGCAGCAACCTGATCACCAAGGAGCTGCTCGCCAAGGCCGACTACGCCGGCATCGAAGCGCGCGTGCGCGACACCGTCAAACTCATCAAGTCCATTCGACAGAAGTAAGCAGGAACATGACTGACAACGTACTGAAGATCCGCTCCGCGGCGGAGACCCGCTGGGATTGCGCCTCGTTCGGCGAGGTGATGCTGCGCTTCGACCCGGGTTTCGGCCGCGTGCGCAACGCACGCAACTTCCAGGTGTGGGAAGGCGGTGGCGAGTACAACGTCGCGCGCGCCATGCGCAAGTGCTGGGGCAAGCGCGCCACGGCCGTGACGGCGCTGCCCGTCAACGATCTCGGCTGGCTGGTCGAAGACCTCATGATGCAGGGTGGCGTCGACACCTCGAAGATCATCTGGCGTGAGTTCGACGGCCTGGGCCGCAATACCCGTGTCGGCCTCAACTTCACGGAAAAAGGCTTCGGCATCCGCGCCGCGCTGGGCTGCTCCGATCGCGGGCATTCGGCCGCGTCGCAGATCAAGCCGGGCGAAGTGAACTGGGAGAAGCTGTTCGGCGAGGAAGGCGTGCGCTGGTTCCACACCGGCGGCATCTTCGCCGCGCTCGCGCCCAATACCTCCGAAGCGGTTATCGAAGCCGTCGAGGTCGCCAGGAAATACGGCACGATCGTCTCGTACGACCTGAACTACCGGGCTTCCTTGTGGAAGAGCCAGGGCGGCAAGGAAGGCGCGCAGAAGGTCAATCGCAATATCGCGAAGTACGTCGACGTGATGATCGGCAACGAGGAAGACTTCAC
>Ga0157380_10002464_pt1 | contig 12468 bp, 8 predicted proteins | sample S35metaG_FD_119757 | JGI IMG/M metagenome (GOLD analysis project Ga0157380, IMG submission 119757) | Switchgrass rhizosphere microbial communities from Kellogg Biological Station, Michigan, USA - S3-5 metaG | ecosystem: Host-associated > Plants > Roots > Rhizosphere > Soil | place: USA: Michigan...
CTCCGGCGCTGAATGGCGATGCCCGCCTGGAGCGAGGCCGCCTGCTCGACCGTTTGGGAAAGTACGACGCGGCCTGGGATGACATGGTCGCAGGCAAGAAGCTGCTGGCTGCCGAACGAGGGGGACTGACTTACAACGCCCGCGCGGTCGACGCGTTCTTCGCCAGCCTGCAGCAGTTCTTTGTCCGGGCAAACATGGAGCTGTTGCCCAAGGCCCCGGTGCGAAAGGACGTGCCGCAACCCATTTTCATCATGGGCTTTCCCCGCTCGGGCACCACGCTGATCGAGCAGGTGCTGTGCAGCCATCCGGCGATTCGCGCCGGCGGTGAATTGTCGTTCGTGACGGAATTGCGCAGCTTCTCGCTGTTGCAGTTTCCCGGCCCCGAATCGTTTCCCGACAATCTTGCGCGAACCTGGACGGCAGACAACCGCTATGCCGCGACGTTGTTCCGCGATTTTTATTTCGCTCGCGCCGAACAGTACGGCCTGTTGGGCAACGACAAGGCGTTCTTCACCGACAAGATGCCGTTCAACGAAATCTGGCTGCCGCTGCTGCGCATGGCGTTTCCAGCAGCGAAGATCGTCCGGGTCCTGCGCCATCCGCTCGACGTGTGCGTGTCCATGCTGGCGAACAACATGACCCACGGATTCAACTGCGGGTACCGGATCGAAGATATCGTGCATCACCTGCTCGCCGTCTCATCGTTGGATCTGCATTACGCCCGTGAACTCGGCAATGGCGGCTACGAGCTGCGCTATGAACAATTCGTCGCCGGACAACGTGAAGGCACGGCACGGCTGCTGGACTACCTGGACCTGGCGTTCGACGACTCGTGCCTGAACTTCCACGAGAATCCGCGCTATGCGCCGACGCCGAGCTATGCGCAGGTGACCGAGAAACTCAACGACCGGTCCATCGGGCGGTATCGGAATTACCCGCGGCAACTGGCTCCGTGGATGTCGAAGCTGCAACCGCTGCTGGAGGCTCGGGGGTACCGAGGCTAAAGGTTGGGGATGACCAACGGGAATGGTCTAGCACCACACGCACCTTTTGCCTGCGCTACCGGAGCATGTCCCCGAGCCATCAGAACCTCAATCTCACACCCGCGTAATAAGTCCTGCCGTTGTCATAGATGGCGCGCGGGCGAAACTCTTCACCCGCGAACTGCTCGATCTCCTCGTTGGTGAGATTCAGCGCATCGAACGTCAGGGCCAGAGATTCCATCACGTTGACATTGATCGATGCATCCAGCGATGACAATGCTTTCTGGTTCAGCGAGGTGGACCGATCGAAGCTCACGAAGAAGTCGGATCGGTAGGTATACGCGAGCCGCGCGCCGAGCCTGTCGTTTTCGAAGAAGGCGGCGACGTTGTACGTGTCCTTGGAGTTGCCCGGCAGCGGATCGCCGCTGTCCGTATCCGCATCCGAGTAAGTGTAGTTACCAGCCACGCCGAAGCCGCCCCAGATGGGCTGGGTGATCGACAATTCCGCGCCGGAGATCGACCCGCCGCCGCCGTTGGCGCGCCGATTGATGGCGAACGGACAGTTGAACAGGTTCGCCGTGCCCGTCGCCGTACATTGCAGGGAGGGCGCCGTTGCCGACTGTACTGCGAAGAACTCGGTACCCGGCTTATCGGTGATGAACGACTTGATGTCCTTGTAGTACAGCGCCAGCGCTATCACGCTGTTCCGGTCGCGGTACCACTCCAACGACACATCGGCCTGGCTGGCGCGATACGGATCGACGTTCGGATTGCCGCCGGTGCCCGACAATGCGCCCGTGTTCAAGGTGACCCGCGGAGCTACATCGGTGTAGTCAGGACGCGCCATGACTTTAGCCGCGGCAAAACGCAGCACCAGCTCCTTGGTCAGATCGAACGAGACGTTGGCCGACGGCAGCCAATCGTTATATGAACGGTCCACGCTGATGGGATCGTAGTTCCCGAACGGATTCGCAATCGAGCCGGCGGCGCCGACGATGTAACCGCGTGACGTCTGGTCGGTCTTCACGTAGCGCAGGCCGACGTTGGCCTTCCATGCCTCGCCCGCCAGGTTGCCCATGACGAAGGCGGCATTGGCTTTCTCCGTGACGGAGAAACTCTGCTGGGGATATAGCACACGGCCCGCGCTCTTGGACAGGTTGCCGAACAGGATGCTGTTCACCGCCCCTTTGTTGATCTGCCAATACTGATCGAGCGTACCGGGCGCGGCGATGCCATCGAGGAAATCGCCGGGCGTTTGCGGACCGGCGAATGCCGTTGCCGGCAGCGCATTGATCGGCACATGGAATCCACCATAGGTCGTGCCGTTGAAGCGCAGGTCGCGGTTGTGATCCGTATGCTTCACGCCGAACTTGATCGATTCGAGCGGACCGATCTTGAGGTCGCGCGTAGCGTCGGCATAGCCATAGGTCTCGTCGTCGTCGTTCAGGATCTGGTGCAGCGAGCTGAAAATGAACTGCATCTGCGACGGAACCCTGGGATCGAGATTCTGGAACGCCACTTGTGGCGTCTTGCCGCGCAGGTCGTAAGTAAATCGGGCCGGCGCACCGAACTCGACGAACGGCTGTGCATCGGTGTTGCCTTCCGCGTCGGTATAACCCACTTTGAAATGCAGGTTCCAGCCTTCCGCCGGATTCACGTTCACATCGAGATCGATGTCGCGCGTCTCCGTCGACGCAAACCGATTGATGGCATCGTAGACGGCACCGAAGTCCTGCGTGCCGTTGCCCAGCGAGGCAATCGTGCCCGCGACGGCGGTGTTGCCGACCACCGTCGCATTCGTCAGCGTGCCGCCGTTGTTCAACGCACGGCTGCCCCAGGCGAGGAAGTTCTGGTTGGTGTTGTCGGCGTCGAACTTGGAATAGAGGCCGGTGAAATTCACATTCCAGGTGTCGTTGGGGGCGAATTGCAATGCAAAGTTACCGCCCTTGCGAATGCGTTCCTGCGTGAACAAGGCCGAGCCGATGAGCTGCGGCGCGAGCAAGGTGCCCGCCCCGGGGTCCGCATCCTGGTAACCCAGCACTTCCACGCCATCGCGCCGGATGTTGCGACGCTGATAGATCGCCGCGACCATCGCTCCGAACGTATTGTCGTCGTTCTTCCAGCTGTAGAGGCCGGACAGCTGCGGGTCGCTCTTGTCGGCGAGTTCCGTGTACGCCATCTGGCCGGACAGGTAGACGGCGTTGGCTTTCATATCGAGCGGATTGCGCGTCTTCACGTCGATCACGCCACCGATACCGCCTTCTTCGAAGTCCGCCTGCGGCGATTTATAGACGGCGACCTGGCCGATCACATCCGATGGCAACATCAGGTAGTTGAAGCTGCGGGTGGTGTTCAGCTGATCGAGGATGAACCAGTCGGCCGTGGCCAGGCCGTGACCGTTCAGCAGGGTGCGAGTGAGACTGGCACCGAGGCCGCGCAGGTTCACGCGTTCGCCTTCGCCGAACTCGCGATTGATGACTACGCCGGGCACACGCTGCAACGCTTCGGCGAGATTCTTGTCCGGGAACTTGCCCACATCTTCCGCGGAAATGGCGTCGACGACACCGACTGCCTCGCGCTTGGTTTCCAGCGATTCGCGGATGCTGGCACGAATGCCGGTGACCACCACTTCCTCGACCTCGGCGCCGCCCATGGCCGTAGCACTCGCCGTGGTCGCTGCCTGGACCGGCTCCGCCTGTTTCAGCAATGCGATGGCAACCGCTGTCCCGATCGCCGTGGAGTAACGCGTTCTCATACAGACCACTCCCCTTGTTGGTATAGACCACTTAGAGTCCAATATAGTACCAATAGGCGGAGCCTGCCAAGACCCTCGCAGAAAAAAAATCTATTTTGATCTTTTTCGGCCGTTTTTCCGTTGTAACGAACAATTCGCAAAAAATGACTGGACGGCCACTGGTACTATATTGGTAATATTCGACCGCCTGGTCTGACTTCTCATGGGGCAGGCGTAACCTGATCGAGGAGTGTTCTGGTGCAACTATCGGAAATGCTCGGCCGGCTCGACGACTCGAGCAGCCAGCCGCTTTATCAGCAACTGCAGCGTGCACTGCGCAATGCCATCGAGAAACGCATTCTCGGCGCGGACGACGCATTGCCTGCGGAGCGCGAACTGGCGGAAGAACTATCGATCTCGCGCATTACCGTGCGCAAAGCCATCGATGGGCTGGTCGAAGAGGGTTTGCTGACGCGACGCCAGGGTTCGGGAACATTCGTGGCCGCCCGCGTCGAAAAGAACTTCTCCAAGCTGACGTCCTTCTCCGAGGACATGCGTGCGCGTGGTCGCAAGCCGCATAGTGTCTGGGTGAGTCGCGCTGCGGGCACTGTCACTCCCGAAGAATCCATGACGCTGCGATCGAGTCCAGGCACGCCGGTGCTGCGCTTCCATCGTATCCGGTACGCCGACGACGCCCCGATGGCGATCGAGTACGCAACCATCCTGGCGTCGTGCCTGCCTTCGATCAACGCAGTCGAAACGTCGCTGTACGAAGCTCTCGAAAAGACCGGCAACCGGCCGGTGCGGGCATTGCAGCGCCTGCGCGCCGTGCTGTTTACGAAGGACCAGGCGAAATTGCTACGCGCGCAGGAAAAGGACGCTGGCTTGCTCGTCGAGCGCGTCGGCTTCATCAAGGATGGCAGCGCGATCGAATTCTCGCAGTCGTACTACCGCGGCGATACTTACGACTTCGTCGCGGAATTGAGTATCTCCACGTGATTCGCCCTTCCTGCGTTGCCAATGAGAGGGCTCTGCCCCTACCCCGACCCTCCCCCGCTACGCGAGGGAGGGAGTAGATATGCAGACCAGGATGTATCGCGAGGCTGGCGAAGCGGCAGCCGCCGTACGTGCGCAGCTGGAGCAGGATCGCGAATCGGTTCGGCGGTTGGGCGCCATTCTGCGTGACATGCAGCCGCGGATCGTCGTCACTTGCGCACGCGGCAGTTCCGACCACGCCGCAACATATGCAAAGTACTTGATCGAATCGCACGCGCATGTAGCGACCTCCTCCGCTGCTCCATCGATCAGTTCGATCTACGCAGCGGGGACGGACTTGCACGGCGCCGTGTTCATAGCGATTTCGCAATCGGGGCGCAGCCCGGACCTCCTGGCCACCGTGGAAAATGCCCGTGCCAGCGGTGCGCGAGTGATTGCGTTGTGCAATTCGCCCGATTCTCCACTGGCGACGGGCGCCGATTATTTCATTCCGCTGCGCGCCGGTCCGGAAACGAGCGTCGCCGCAACCAAGTCGTATATCGCTTCGTTGAGCGCGATACTGCATCTCGTGGGTCAGTGGACCATGAATCGCGATTTGCTGGCTGCGCTTGCTCGCCTCCCCGACTTGCTCGCGGCGGCGTGGGAACTCGATTGGAGCGACGCAGTCGGGCCGCTGCAAGCGGCACAAAATCTATTCGTGGTCGGTCGCGGCTACGGCCTTGGCATCGCACAAGAAGCTGCCCTCAAGCTAAAGGAAACCGCCGCCCTGCATGCGGAGGCGTTCAGCTCCGCCGAGGTGCAGCATGGGCCGATGGCGCTGGTGCGAGCGGGATTTCCGGTGCTGGTGTTCTCACAGAACGACGACACTCGCGAAGGCATCCGCGTCCTGACGCGTGCTTTCGTCGAACGCGGCGCGACTGTCATGAGCGCCGGCGTGGCGGCGAACGGCACCGTTCGCCTGCCGGCCATCGAGGCCGATCCGGTGATCGAGCCCATCCTGATGATCCAGAGTTTCTATCGCCTCGCCAATGCGGTTTCCATGGCGAGAGGCCTCAACCCAGATCTGCCGCCGCATCTGTTGAAAGTGACGGAGACGCGTTGATGCGCACGGCGTTGATCAATGGGCGGGTGCTGCTGGAGTCCAACTGGGCTATGGACCAGGCAGTGTTGCTGGAAGACGATCGCATCGCCGCCATCGTTTCGCGAAAGGATGTCCCGCGCGATTTCAGGCCGCACGACCTGGCTGGCGGACTCCTGCTGCCCGGATTCATCGACGTGCAGGTCAATGGCGGCGGCGGCGTACTGTTCAACGATGCATGCAAGCTTGGAGAGCTGGAGTTGCTGGCTCGTGCGCATCGTGCTTATGGCACGACGGGACTGATGCCCACGCTCATCAGCGACGACATGGCAGTGATTGCCGACGCACTCGATCTCACGGCGAAGGCAATCGCGGCCGGCGTGCCGGGCATTCTAGGTATCCACGTCGAAGGCCCGTTTCTCAGCCCGGACCGGCGCGGCGTCCACGATGTGTCTAAATTCCGCTCACTGGACGCAGAAGCGGTCGCCCTGCTGACCTCGCTTCGTCGCGGCAAGACGCTCGTCACGCTGGCTCCCGAGATGACCACGCCGGCGATGATTCGCCTCCTGACCGACGCAGGCGTCGTCGTTTCGGCAGGACACACGAACGCGACGTATGCGGAAATTTCAGCCGCGCTCAAAGCAGGCGTGCGCGGCTTCACCCACCTGTTCAACGCGATGTCTCCGCTCACCGGCCGCGAGCCGGGCACGGTCGGCGCCGCTCTCGAAGACATCCATGCATGGTGCGGCCTGATTCTGGACGGCCATCACGTTCATCCCGTCACGCTGCAGCTAGCCTTGCGCTGCAAGCCCGCCAACCGCTTCATGCTGGTCACCGATGCCATGCCCACGGTAGGAATGAGTGGTGACAGCTTCCAGCTGCAAGGGCGAACGATCACGGTTCGCGACGGCATGTGCCTGGACGAAGCCGGCACGCTCGCGGGATCCAATCTGGACATGGCTGCGGCCGTGAAGAATGCCGTCGAGATGCTCGATATCGACCTCGCCCGCGCAGTGCGCATGGCAAGTGAATATCCCGCCGCATTCCTGGGACTCGACCAGGAGCTTGGCAAGATCGCCGCCGGCTATCGTGCGAGCCTGGTGCTGGCGGACGCGAACTTGAATGTGATCGAGACGTGGATCGATGGGAGAGCCAGCACCTAGGATTTTTCACGGAGATTTCTACTGAAGAATCCGCAATTCCGACTCTCAATCCTTTCTGTTCTGCCCCGTGTTCTCCGTGCGATTCTGATCCATTCAGCAACCCCACTCTCGGCGAGTATCGCGGGAATGTGTTTTTTCCCACCCCAGCGCCATGATGTGAACGCCGGCGCAATGCGACCTCACCTCGCGAATGATTTGAGTTCGTGTCCCGCCATGTCGCGGCCGGCGTTCGATGCCGCCGCTGCACGCAACAGGCCGGCCGTCTTCAAAGCGAACAAATCGGTAAGGGCGATACCCTTGGGCGGCGTGAGTTCGGTTGTGACGACGACCTTTTGCGAGCGGATCTTCGCGGACAGCGAGGTCACGGATCGATGGCTGACCGGCGTCTCGACAGGCTACGCCGATCCCTGCGTTGCTCCATGACTAGGCAACCTCGTCCGTCTGGCGTCGCCGGAATGCGGATCGGGTTGCAGTGGTCGAGCGCTCCGCCGACAGGATGGTGTTGTGCAACAGCATGGTGACCGTCATCTGCCCTACACCGCCCGGCACCGGCGTGATGTAGGAAGCTTTTTCCTTCACGCCGTCGAAATCCACGTCGCCCACGATGCGTCCATCGGGCAGGCGATTGAAGCCCACGTCGATGACGACCGCGCCCGTCTTCACCATCTGCGGCACGATCAGGTTCGGCACGCCGGCCGCGACCACCAGGATGTCCGCGAGCAGCGTGAACTGGCCGAGATCGCGCGTCTTCTTGTGACAAATGCAGACGGTCGCATCCTGCTGCATGAGCATCAGCGCCGTCGGCTTGCCGACAATGTTGCTGGCGCCGACCACGACCACATTGCGGCCTTCGACCGGAATGTTTTCGTGTTCGAGAATCTTCTGCACCCCGTACGGCGTGCATGGTGAAAACACGGTGCTGCCCGTGACCAGGCCACCCATGTTGTAGAGATGGAAACCGTCGACGTCCTTCTCGACGGAAATGCGCTCGAGCACGCTCGATACGCGAATGTGAGGCGGCAACGGCAGCTGCACGAGAACCCCGTGCGTGGCGTCATCGTCGTTGAGCCGCTCGATGTTATCGAGCAATTGAGCTTCGGTGGCAGTCGCCGGCAGCTCGATCAGTTCCGACCGAATGCCTACTTCGCGGCAACCGGCAATCTTGTTGCGGACGTACGATTGCGATGCCGGATTGTCGCCGACCAGGATCACCGCAAGCGCGGGCTGCACGTCGTACGCCAGCCGCAACTGATCGACTCGCGCGTGATACTCAGCGCGGAGTTTTTTTGCGATGGCCTTGCCATCGATAATTTTCGCTGTCATAAGGAAATCGGCTTCGACCTTGTCCTTCCCTCCGGTCTCGGGGGGGAACCGAAGGGGGCGTCTCCCTAGACCTTGTCTTCCCGGAGATAAAGACAAGGTCGTGGTCGGACGTTGCTGGCCCCCATCCTAACTTCCCCCGCTTGCGGGGGGAAGGGACAGAGCTGCGGCCACGTTAGTAGCGGTAGTGATCCGGCTTGTACGGACCCTGCACCGACACGCCGATGTAGTCGGCCTGCGCCTGTGTCAGCTGGGTCAACTGGACGTTGAGCGTTGCCAGCTGCAGTCGCGCGACCTTTTCATCGAGATGCTTGGGCAGCACGTACACGCCGATCGGATACTTCGCCGTGTCCTTGTAGAGCTCGATCTGCGCCAGCGTCTGGTTGGCAAACGAAGAACTCATCACGTACGACGGGTGGCCGGTGGCGCACCCCAGGTTCACCAGGCGGCCCTCGGCGAGCAGGATGATGCGCTTGCCATCGGGGAAAATGACGTGATCGACCTGCGGCTTGATGTTGTCCCAGGTGTACTGCTTCAGCGAAGCCACGTCGATCTCGTTGTCGAAATGGCCGATGTTGCAGACGATGGCGTTGTTCTTCATCTTCTTCATGTGATCATGCGTGATCACCTGGAAGTTGCCGGTCGTCGTCACGAAGATGTCGCCCTTGTCGGCGGCGTAATCCATCGTCACGACGCGATAGCCTTCCATCGCCGCCTGCAGCGCGCAGATCGGATCGATCTCGGTGATCCACACCTGCGCCGACAGCGACCGCAGCGCCTGCGCCGAGCCCTTGCCCACGTCGCCGTAACCCGCAACGATCGCGACCTTGCCGGCGATCATCACGTCGGTCGCACGCTTGATGCCGTCGAGCAGCGATTCGCGGCAACCGTACAGGTTGTCGAACTTGCTCTTGGTGACCGAGTCGTTGACGTTGATGGCCGGGAATGCCAGGCGGCCTTCCTTCGCCATCTGGTAGAGACGCTTCACGCCGGTGGTGGTCTCTTCCGATACGCCCTTGATCTGCTTCAGGCGCACGGAATACCACTTCGGATCGACCTTCAACTTGGCCTTGATCGAATTGAACAACGACGTTTCTTCTTCGCTGCCCGGCTTCGCGACCACGCTCGGGTCCGTCTCGGCACGGGTGCCCAGGTGCAGCAGCAGGGTGGCGTCGCCGCCGTCGTCCAGGATCATGTTCGAGTAGCCATGGTCCGGCCAATCGAAAATGCGATGCGTGTAATCCCAGTATTCATCCAGTGTTTCGCCCTTGTAAGCGAACACGGGCGTACCGCGAACCGCGATAGCGGCGGCGGCATGATCCTGGGTCGAGAACACGTTGCATGAAGCCCAGCGCACTTGTGCGCCGAGCGCCTGCAGCGTCTCGATCAGGACCGCAGTCTGGATCGTCATGTGCAGCGAACCGGTGATGCGGGCGCCCTTCAGAGGCTGGGTCTTGGAATACTCCGCACGGATGGCCATCAGGCCGGGCATTTCCGTTTCGGCGATCTGTATTTCCTTGCGGCCCCAGTCCGCGAGGGAAATATCGGCAACGTAGTAATCATTCGAAGTTGGCTTGGCAACTGCGCTCATGAGTCATCTCCATTCAAGTTTGACGGGCGCCGTTGCCGTTGAAGGCAAGCGTGCCGAGCCTGGCAGATCGGCGGGAGCCTTGCTCCCGTCGCCGCTGCAGCGCCCCTCGGCACGCGGAAAATGCGATTGATGGGCCCTATGTTAACCGTTTGACGCGCGCTTGACCCCTGCATCTGCTGCCAGGGCCTCGGCCTTGTCGGTCTTCTCCCAGCTGAACTCCGGCTCGCTGCGGCCGAAATGGCCGTACGCCGCGGTCTTCTGGTAGATCGGACGCAGCAGGTCGAGCATCTGCACGATGCCTTTCGGGCGCAGGTCGAAGTGCTTGGCCACCAGCTCTTCGAGCTTCTCGTCGGACACCTTGCCGGTACCGAACGTGGTGACCATGATGCTGGTCGGCTTGGCGACGCCAATGGCGTACGAAACCTGCACCTGGGCCTTGGTCGCCAGGCCCGCGGCGACGATGTTCTTGGCCACGTAACGGGCGGCATACGCCGCCGAACGATCGACCTTGGTCGGGTCCTTGCCCGAGAACGCTCCGCCGCCATGAGGCGCCGCGCCGCCATAGGTATCGACGATGATCTTGCGGCCGGTCAGACCGCAGTCACCCTGCGGACCACCGACGACGAAACGGCCAGTCGGGTTGATCAAGTAGTTGATCTTCTTACCCAGCAGCTCCTTGGGGAGCACCGGCTTGACGATTTCTTCGATCACGGCTTCCGACAGCGGGCCGTGCTCGATTTCGGGATGATGCTGCGTCGACAGCACTACCGTGTCGATCTCCTTGGGCTTGCCATCGACGTACTTGACCGTGACCTGCGACTTCGCGTCCGGGCGCAGCCACGCCAGCTTGCCCGACTTGCGCAGTTGCGCCTGCCGTTCGACCAAGCGGTGCGCAAGATAGATGGGCAAGGGCATCAGGTCCGGCGTCTCGTCGCAGGCATACCCGAACATCAGGCCCTGGTCGCCCGCGCCCTGGTCGAGATTCAGGCCACGGCCTTCATCGACACCCTGCGCGATATCGGGCGACTGCTTGTCGTAGGCGACCAGCACGGCGCAACCCTTGTAGTCGATACCGTATTCGGTGTTGTCGTAGCCGATGCGCTTGATGGTTTCACGAGCGACCGTCTGGTAGTCCACCGTCGCCTTGGAAGTGATCTCTCCGGCAAGCACCACCAGTCCGGTGTTGCACAACGTCTCCGCGGCGACGCGCGAATATTTGTCCTGCGCCAGGATCGCATCGAGGATGGCGTCCGAAATCTGGTCGGCAACCTTATCCGGATGGCCTTCGGAAACCGACTCGGAGGTGAACAGAAAGCTGGAGCTCATGGGTACTTACCTGATGGACGAAGTGAAGAATGAGTGCTCGATATGACGCTGGCTCAACGGGATGTCAGATTGAGCGGCTGGCCGAAGCTCGCCTGGTAGCGGCGCTCGAATTCGGCGGAAGTGAACTTGTGATTCTGCGTGCCACGCGACTCGATCTTGAGTGCGCCGAGCAGCGAAGCGATGCGGCCCGTGACCTCCCAGTCGAGCCCATGCAGCAATCCATGGATCAGGCCGGCACGATAGGCATCGCCGCAGCCGGTGGGATCGACGATGGCGGAGGGCTTGGCCGTCGGAATCGCGATCTCGCGTCCCTTGGTATAGATCACCGAACCCTCTGCGCCACGTGTGACGATCAGGGCCTGAACCTGCTCCACGATTTCCTGCGCGGACAAGCGGCTCTTATCCTGCACCAGCTGCCACTCGTAGTCATTGAGGGCGACCCAGCTCGCCTGGCCTATGAATGCCCGCAACTCGTCGCCGCTGAACAGCGGCAGGCCTTGGCCCGGATCGAAAATGAACGGAATACCGGCCGCCGCGAACTGCGCTGCGTGCTGGAGCATGCCGTCGCGGCCGTCCGGCGCGACGATGCCGATCGCGATGTCCTTCGCGTCGGTCACCTGGTTCCTGTGCGATAGCTGCATGGCCCCGGGATGAAACGCCCAGATCTGGTTGTCGTCGAGGTCGGTAGTGACGAAACCCTGCGCCGTGTGCTCGCTATCGATCACGCGAACGTAGTCGGCGGGCACGCCGGTTTGCTGCATCCAGTCGGCATAGCGTGCGAAATCCTTGCCGACCGTCGCCATGGGCAGGCCGGTATCTCCCAATAACCGAAGGTTGTAAGCGATGTTGCCCGCGCAGCCGCCGAACTCCTGGCGCATCGAAGGCACCAGGAACGAGACGTTCAGCATGTGGATCTTGTCGGGAAGAATGTGCTCCTTGAAACGCCCCTGGAACACCATGATGGTGTCGAATGCGACCGAGCCGCAGATCAGGGCACGACGGGAGGAATGACTGGCCATGAGATCCTTGAGTTACTGTTGAGTCTCTAGCGCCCACCGAATACCTCAGTGCGCTGCATGAGTCGAGCGTACGTTGCCGGAACTGTGCTACGTAGACGGCCGCATTCCAGGCTGCAAGCAGCGTGGAGGTGCCGATGCGATCGTCCATGCCCGCAGGCAGGACGTGCATTTTCGTAGCGGAAAATCGCCTCGTCGTCGTGAAGATCGACAACGCGGTAGTCCGGCATGCCGCTCCCCCCGTACATCCTCGAGGGCGGC
>Ga0157380_10002465_pt1 | contig 12466 bp, 10 predicted proteins | sample S35metaG_FD_119757 | JGI IMG/M metagenome (GOLD analysis project Ga0157380, IMG submission 119757) | Switchgrass rhizosphere microbial communities from Kellogg Biological Station, Michigan, USA - S3-5 metaG | ecosystem: Host-associated > Plants > Roots > Rhizosphere > Soil | place: USA...
TCGCCCACCATGAACCAGCCACGGGGATACTCAAATTCTCCCAGACGATAGTCCGACGATTTGGCCATTATTCCGATCCTCTCACTGCCAGACCGATAGCATCAAGCGCAGCGAGTCACCAGCCTGCACCAATCGTCCGAACCCTAAAATCTGCGTCCTACTACGCAAAACGCCAGACAAAGTGCAAGTTCATATGTTAAATGCGCGGCATTGTCCTATTTTAATCACTCCATGAGGAGGTAGCCTAATGACCAAGCTAACCGCCACGTCCGCTGAGGGGGCCCTGCCCAGCCAGACGCAGATGCGGGCTACGCTTCAAGCCTATGCCGACAGGATCAACCTGGGCGACCGCGACGGCGTGCTGGCGCTGTTCGCGCCCGGCGCGGTAATCGAGGACCCGGTCGGTTCGCCGCCGAAAAGCGGCGACGACCTTCCTGCGTGGTTCAGCGATACCGTCGCGTTCAAGACGGAGATCCGGCCCGTCGCACCGATCCGGGGATCGCACGCCAATGCCGCCGCGCTGGTATTTGACCTCACATTCCAGCCGCCCGAGGGACCGCGCCTGCTGATCCGCTCGCTCGACGTATGCACATTCGACGCTGAAGGGCGGATCACGAGCTTGAAAGCCTATTGGGGACCCGAAGACGTGGAACCGGCGATCGACTGATCTAAAAGAAAGGGCGCCAGAATGCTGCGCCCTTCCTATTACCCTTTCGCTGGCCGGTCAGGCCGCAACCAACTCACGCGGAGCGTCGGCCGGATATTCGGCAGGACCGCCATAGTCATAGGCGTCGTTCAGCGCCTTGATGAACGCCGGATCGTTCAGCGGGTCGGTCGGCGTCTCGATCTGGATGCCGCGCGAACGGACATCCTTGATCAGCGTGTCGAACACCTGATCGTAGGTCAGGTTGTCCGAACCATCCATGTTCTTCTTCAGTTCGGCATAGTCTTCGAAGACCTCCGCCGACCAGTGAACGAGGAAGCGCAGGTCGTCGGTGTGATAGCGCTCGATGACCTGATCGCCGGTCTTGACCAGCCAGCCATCAGGGTTGCCCGGTTCACCGCTGAACAGCGAGTCGAAGCCCAGCCCCTTGGGGTTCTGCCGCTCCAGCGGGCCGTTGGCCTCGCCGCGATGCACCAGCATCTCATTTTGCACCACTACGCCCCGGTTATAGACCGGCGGCTGCAGACGGGCAGGCTTTTCCAGCGGACCCTTGGGCCAATAGGTGAAGCCGCTGTTGGGATCGTGGCTGAACCAGGTGATGACCTGCGCCATCTTGATCAGATAGTCCTGGAACAGGCCCGAACGGCCCATGATCGAGCACAGCCAGGTCGGCGAGTTTTCATAACGCACACCGCGGAAGCTGGGCGAATCCAGATGGCCCGGATCCTTGTTGCCGCACGGGCCGTTCACGTTGAACAGCATCATCTGAGGCTTGGCATAGTCTGCGTTCCAGTAGGACTTCGCATATTCCAAGAAGGTCGGATTGTAGAAAGTGTCCTGGATTTCCGGGAACATGCAGGTCGAATAATTGGCGTAGAAGCCGCGGAAGGCCGGCGTCAGGAACATCTCCAGCGTCGGCTCGAACCCTTCGGGAAACCCGCCTGCGAAGGTGGCGATCAGTGCTTCGGCATTGGGGAAATGCTGGGCAATGATCAGCTTCCAGGCGCCGCTATGCACCACGTCCAGCAGACGGCGACGCTGATCTTCGGTGTAAACATTGTGCAGTTCGCGCGGCGGCGAAACCGGCTGCAGAATATCGGACAGATGACGCTTATGCGCATCGGTAAGCATGACTTTCTTACTCCTCTCACGGGCGAGCGACTCGTGCAGCCCACAGGGCAGCCCGGCTAACGATCCTCGAAAGTTATCAATCTATAACTTTCTGGTCAATGCCGTTCGATTGGTCGCCCAATCGGGCGTTCACCGCCACGGCTGCGCACGCAGCAGAAAACCGGAATGTTTACGCGAGGGAGTGCGCCTTGCTGTTTCTGCCCGGGTTACGAGCGCGAAAGGACCGTTGACGGGTGAAGGGGTGGGCGGGCCCACCCGATCGTTTCAATTGGAATAGATCTTGATGTCCTTGACGATCATGTCGCCCGAACCTTCATCATAATCGCCAGTTGTTTTCACTGCCACATCCATGATCGGATACCAGCGAAAGCCCGCGAAGGGATTGACCGCCTGATAGGTTTCCTTGCCGTCTATGAACCAGGTTATGTAATCGGGCTGTATATCGACAGCAAAACTGTGGAAGCCCTTGGTGAAGCCGCCGATGCCGTAAACCTCTTCGGTGTTCATGAATATGCCTTGCTGAAAAGTCCGCGTGATGTTTGCGCCTCCATGCAAGGTGTTGGCGGTGTATCGATCGAAATCCCACCAGCTTTCGAAGCCGAAACCTTCGTAAATATCTATTTCCGGAGGCCATCCAGCCGTCGAGATCAGCCAGAAGGCGGGCCAGGAACCGCGCCGATCAGGCATTTTGGCGGTGAACTCATATTGGCCATAGCCGATCTGGACCGGTTTGGTGTTATGGCCGCTCAGGACGACGGATCCATAATTATAAGCAACACCATCCCACTCCAGCGGCTGTTTCAGTTTCTGGCTGTGCATGATGAGCCCTTCGTCGGTGTAGCGGAGGGGGGCCTCTATCCCGGCGTCGCGGTAAACCCAGCCATCGAGATAGATTCCGGTTTCCTGATTTCCGGGCTGCGACCTGCCGTTCGGCAGCTTGGTCGACCAAGCCTTGTCATGACCTGCATCAGACCATTTCAGCGTCTCCCGGCTCATCCGCCATTGAAGCGTCCCGCTCGGCGTGAAGCTTCGCGCCTCCCGGCCTGCTGTCTGCGCAGGCGTGGGCTCCTTCTGAAAATCGCACTGCACATAAGCGCGATCGGTGCCCATCTTCCCACCCCAGGGCGCCTCTACGAACCTGAGGATGAAGTCGGCCTGCGGGACGCCAAGAATGATAGGCACTTCAACGGTCTTGATCAGCGGATCGCCCGGGCGAAAGATGACGGATTTGTAGATAGGCTGGTAGTTCACCCCGGCAACGCCGCGCACTAATCCCGTGCCATCTTCCGTCATGACCCTGGCGATGACGGTATTCGGCGTCGGCCGGTCCAGGGAAATTGGGACATAAGCGATCGTAGCGCCGGGCCGGTAGGTGGCGGGACCAACGGACGCGGTGGCCTGATCCGGGTAGCGGGTGCCGCCTGCGAAATCGAAGTTGGCAAAATCGCCTGAGGCTTCCGACGAGAGGGATGGAGCAAGAGCGATGTCGGAGCTGGCGAACTGCTGATTGGACGCGGATTGAATTGCGGAGCGCAGGAAATCCAATGTGCCGAACTCGGCGACAGCAGTTGATGCTGACGCAGGCGGTTTGGGTTTATCAGGGTCAAAAAAGCTGGCGTTCGAGGTCAACCCCCAAGCGCTGACACAAATCAGAAAGAAGCAGACGAACAGAGCGCCCGCAAGCGAGCGCGAGATCGATGATTTTTTCATGATGCAACCCCTGTTGTTTTCTGTGGCAGGCTGATTGGCTCTAGGCTTTCTCCTTCCATGTTCAGAGGGATACGCGCGCCGCGTTCACTGCGACGCGAGTCTAACAGATTGATTATGTTGTAGTTTTACATACCCGAAACGACCTTTTTTCTTCTCCTCGTCGGCTTCGCGGCACGTTTTGCCGCGACTAGCCGGCAGACGGCGCGGACGCCGGGGCCGTGAAAGAAGCAACCGCCGTGGTCGCGAGCCCCGGCATCATCCTGCTCCCAGGATCAGGATGCGAGGCGCATGGGCAGGCGGACATCTTTTGCGTCACACAGGAAGGATAATGGCACGGGATCGACAGAAGAAAGGCTGGCTCACGGGCCGGAGCGATGGCACCTTCGCCCGATAAAAATGGGAAGAGGATGCGCCGCGATGGCTGACGCGCTGAGAGAAGCGACCGACATGAATGAGGCCGAATTGCGTGCAGCGCAGCGGCTGCTTTCGGGGCAATCCTGGGACGATTTCTGCGATGTCCTGAAGGTTGCGGGCCGGATGATCGATCGGTTCGGCGACGATCCTTCCGACCTGGACCGCGCGGAATGGTATCGTTTCCTCACCCGCCTGGCCCGGTCCGGTTTCGAGCGCCTGATCGAAAATGCCGAGCCGACCCGGCCTCGGCTGCGGGACATGGTGTGGCGGCAGTCGATTAACGTGCAAACGGTCGATCAGGACCATCTGATGTGCCAATTCGACGAGGCACGCGATTATCGCATCATCGGCAAACGCGGCACCATTCCCTATTTCGTCCTGGCCTTGCTGGCAGCACCCGCGCCGGACGATGCAGGCGCGCGCGACTGGGCCCCGCTCGGGGTTGATGGCCTGAAGCAATTCGACCCCGCCAACCTCAAGACCACCGGATTCCTCGGCAGTCAGCAGCTTCACATCGAAGATGATGGGACGTTCGAGATCATCCTGTCGCAAAATGATCCGGGCGAAGGCAGGAACTGGCTGAGGCTGCAGCCTGACACCAATTGCATCCTGATCCGCCTGGTTTGGAGCGACCGGGGAAGGGAAATTGCGCCGGATATGCGGATCGAGCGGCTGGACGGCGCAGCGCCCGCGCCGGTCACGCCCGCGCTGATGGCAAACAACCTGGCCTGGGCGGCACAGAATGTGCTGGGCTACGCCGAACTAGTCCGCAACTGGTGGAACGGCACCCAGGGCAATTTCGCCGCCAAGCTAAACAGGCTGGATTATAGCCGCGCTCAATATCTGTCGAATGGAGGCGTGCCTGACCGCCATGTCGCCTTTGGTGGGTGGGAAAAGCGGCTGGACGAAGCGCTGGTGCTGGAATTCGTGCCGCCGGACTGCGAATATTGGAACTTCCAGATCTGCAACATGTGGCAGGAAAATCTCGACACTTTCGAGGACGGCAATGGCTGGGTAAATAATTACCGCTTCGCCGCCGAGCCGGACGGACGCGTGCGCATCATCGTCGCCGAACATGATCCGGGCCTGGGCGGCAATTGGGTAAATTCCTACGCCCATGAAAAAGGCATCTGGGGTCTGCGGCTGGTGCAAACCGAAAGCACGGCGGCAGTTAACCTGTGGCGCCTGCCTTGGGCGCAGTTGAAGGCCGACGGACTGGCTGCGCTCAAGCCGGAGGCTGCGATCGCCACCGGCCAGTTCGTGGACTGACGCCATGGCCGTGAGAAGCCTTGACCATGTGAATATCCGCACCGCCGATGTGCCCGGTACGGCGGCCTTTTTCCGCGATGTGCTGGGCCTGCGAGCAGAGGCTGCGCCCGGCTCACCCTCGATCGATCAAGGCTGCTGGATCCATGATCCGGACGGCCGCGCGATCGTGCATATCGGCCCCTTAGACGCAGCTTACCCCAGCGACGATGCGTTGCCTTTCACCCCCGCCCGGGGCAGCGGCGCAGTGCATCATGTCGCGCTGGAGTGCGACGACCTGCCCGGCATGCTCGCGCGGCTGGACGCCGCTGAGCTTCCGGTGGTGCGGAAAGATTATCCGCCCGCCAACCTCTGCCAATTGTTCGTCGAAGAGCGAAATGGGATCATTCTGGAACTGAATTTCCGGCTGGAGGCACCATGACAGACGATCTGCCGCTGGTTCTGTCCGGTCCGCCCTTCGTGCATGTGCCGCTGCTGGACCGGCTCACCCCAGCGCGTGAAGCGGGCTTTGCGGGCATATCGCTGATGCCCGGCGATGTCTGGTCACTGGAAGAAGCAGGGATACAGGCGTCGGAGATCGCCGCGCGGATCGCGGACCATGGACTCATGGTGATGGAGATCGACTGCACGGCTTGCTGGCTCCCCAGCCATCGCCGCGCGGGAGACGACGCGCCTTTGGCTGGATTGCTTCAGTCGCTGACACCCGAGCGCGTTGTGGAAACCGCCGCCCGGATCGGCGCGCCATCGGTCACGGCCGTGGAGATGATGGGTGTTTCCCCGTCTCTGGATGAGGCGGCCGAAGCCTTCGCGCATCTTTGCGATCTGGCGGCCTCCCACGGCCTGAAAGCGCATATCGAATTCCTGCCCTTTGGCGGCATCCCGGATTTGGCGAGCGCATGGGCGATCGTACAGGCGGCGGGACGGGCGAACGGCGGGCTGACGGTCGATAGCTGGCACTTCTTCCGAAGCGGGTCGAGCTTCGACCTGCTGGAGAGCGTCCCCGGATCGCGCATCCATACAGTGCAGATCAACGATGCACCTGCGGAGCCGGAGGCTGACCTGCTGCACGAAACGATGACTGGCCGGCTCGTTCCCGGCCAGGGAAGCTTTGACCTGACGCGCTTCATCCGCACGCTGGATCAGATCGAGAGCACAGCCCCCTTCTCCGTCGAAATCTTTTCCAAGGACATCAGCGGAATGCCGATGGCGCAGGCCATCGCTTCATGGGCGCCAGCCGCCCGCGACATCATCAGAAAGGCTAGAGAAACTAGATGACCGGCAGGGAAGCGCCCATCGGCGCAGTCGTCGTAGGGACAGGCTTTGGCCTGTTCACGCATGTTCGCGCACTGCGTGACGCTGGTTTCGAGGTGCGCGCCATCGTCGGGCGTCACCGGGAGCGAACCGCCCAGCGGGCGGCTCCGCTGGCTATCCCGCTTGCTTCGGATAATCTGACAGAGGTGCTGGCCGACGACCCGGCCATCCAGCTCGTCACCGTCGCCACGCCACCGCACGCGCATTATACGCCGGTCATGCAGGCGATCGCCGCAGGTCGCCATGTCATGTGCGAAAAGCCCTTTGCACGCAACCTGGCCCAGGCGCGCGAAATACTGGCCGCAGCCGAAAAGGCCGGGATCGTCCATGCATTAGGCGCCGAGTTCCGGTTCGACAGCGCGCAGGCATTGCTGCGCCGGGTGGTGCAGGACGGCCTGATCGGCGATCCGCTGATGTTCAGCCGCATCTATCAGCAGCCGGGCAGCGGAGAGGAAGAACCGCTCGCCGACTGGTGGACCGATGCCGCGCAGGGCGGCGGCTTCCTGGGCGCGTTCGGCACACATATGATCGATCAGGTCCGTTCGACTCTCGGAGAGATCGTCGCGGTCAATGCGATCCTGCGCAAGCTGACCACCACGCGCCCGGCGATGACTTCGGACGATTATTACAACGTCCAGTTCCGGACCCAGAGCGGTTGCCTCGGCGTAATCGAGGCGGCGATGAGCTTCCCCGGACCCTTCGTCATGGCCACCAAGGTGGCGGGCACCAAAGGCGCGGCCTGGATCCAGTCCGGCGGCGCCTTCGGCGACCCGGAGGAAGTCTGGATCAAGGATGCCAACGGCGAGCGGCAGATTCCGATGCCGGCCGAACTTGTGAACCCTGCACCAGCACCTTTCGCCATCGAGGAACTGATCCAGACGGAAATGGACCGCTGGCATACGCAGGGCTTCGATGTCGCTCCCTATGCGAAGCTGTTCGGGCAGATGAAGGCGAAGATCGAAGGCCGCGCGCCACCCCTGCCCGACCCGGCGGGGGATTTCCATGACGCGGCGGCGGGGCAGGCAGTGCTGGACGCCGCGCGCCTGTCGGCGGCGGAAGGCCGCTGGGTGGAAGTGGAGGCGGTATGACGAACCCATCCTATGATTTTTCCGGTGCGCATGTGCTTGTCACCGGCGGCACCAGCGGCATCGGCGCGGCAACGGCAGCCGCCTACCGCGAGGCGGGCGCGGATGTGACCATCACCGGCACGCGCGGCGACGCTGACGATTATGACGCCGATCTGTCGGGCTACCGGTATCTGCGGATGGACATAGAGGATGGCGAGAGCATCGATGCTGTGGCGGCCAGCCTTTCAACGCTCGACATACTCGTCAACAATGCCGGGATGGCGCTGCCGAGCCTGGGCCTCGACGAATATGAGCCGGATGTGTTCGCGCGGGCCGTCAACATGCTGTTGATCGGCGCATTTCGCATGGCCCGGCGCAGCGCCGACCTTCTCGCACAAAGCCATATCGCGGGCGGGCCTAGCATCATCGGCATCGCGTCGATGAGCAGCTATTTCGGCATACCGATTGTGCCGGGTTATGGCGCGGCCAAGACCGGCCTTGTCGGCCTGACCCGCACCCTGGCGGTGAAGTGGGGCGAGCGGGGCATCCGCGTTAACGCCGTCGCCGCCGGATTGACACGCAGCCGCATGACCGAAGGCACCTTCGCACAGGAAGACTGGATGGCGCCAACGCTGGCGCGGACTCCCTTGGGACGGCCCGGTGAGCCCGAGGACATTGCCAACGCCATCCTCTTTCTGTCGAGCCCTGGCGCGGCATGGATCACAGGTCAGACACTGGCGGTGGATGGGGGATACACGGTCTCAGGCTGAGCGTCGGCGCGCTCACGCACGTTCACGACGCCGTTCGTGTCGAGTGAAATCGAGGCGTGCTGTTTGCGAGGCTTCTCGACTGCGCTCGAAGCGAACGGAACTTGCGTCGTTTCAAATTCGCAGATGATGCCCCTTAAACAGGGATAGCCGGCCCTTCCGGACCGGCCATCACCCGTTATCCACCCATCGAAGCTGCTCAATGCAGTTCAAAATTTTCCTTCACAGGCCCTCGGGTCTGGTTCCACAGGTCCACAAGCCGCCACGGCCAGGACAGGAAGACCCGGCCCTTCGAGTTGTTGTAGTAGCTGTTCGCCCGTGGGTGGGTCCAAATCATATTCTTCATCTGTTCATCGACCTGGCGGTTCCAGGTCTCGAACGCCTCCTGCTTGGGCTCCACGGCACGCGCACCGCTGGCGTTGATCCAGTCGAGGCATTCGATGATGTAATTCACCTGCGCTTCGGAGATAAGGTTCTGGCCCGCCGCATGGTTCGGCGCACTGTTCGGACCCACCGTCATGAAATAGTTCGGATAGCCCGGCACGGTCACGCCCAGATAGGAACGCGGATCGTCCTTACCCCATTCGTCGCGCAGCGACCGGCCGCCCTTGCCGCGGATTTCCAGCTTGCCCATCATGTTGGCGACGTCGAAGCCGGTGGCGCAGATGATGATGTCGAATTCATACTCCGTCCCATCCTTCAGGCGGATGCCCGTGGGGGTGAAGCATTCGATGCCGCCCTGCTCCAGCGTGACGTTGGGCTGCTTGAGCGCGTCAAGCCAGCCCGCGTCCAGAATGATGCGCTTGGAGAAGATCGGGAAGTCCGGCGTCATCTTTTCCTTGAGATCGGGGCGGTCGTGGAACTTCGCCTCCAGATGGGCGAGCGCCCACTGCCGCGCGCCTTCGTTCATGGCGGATACGGACGGGCTGTCCACCGGCCAGTCGGGATCCTTCACGACGTTCGCATAGAGGCCGTCGGCCGCGAACCAGTAAACACGGAACCGGAACCATTCACGGAAGTGCGGGATGTAGCGCAGGGCGAACTTCATGCCCGGCGATACTTCATGATTGATCTCAGGGTTGTAGATCGTCCAGTAGCGGGTGCGCTGGAACACGGTGAGTTGGCCGACCTGATCCGCGATCGCGCCGATCAGCTGCGCGGCGCTCGCGCCGGTGCCGATTATGCCGACGCGCTTGCCTTCAAGCCGGGTGGATGGATCCCAGTTCGCCGTATGCATGATCTTACCCTGGAATTCTTCGCGGCCAGGGATGTCGGGCCACTTCCAGCGATTGACGGGGCCATGTGCGTTGATGACCGCATTGGCGCGGATGACCTCTTCCGTGCCATCCTTTCCACGAACGGTGACGTTCCACATCGCCTCGGCATCGTCATAGCGCAGGGCGACCACTTCGGTGTTGAAGCGGATGTTGCGGCGCAGGTCATATTTGTCGGCGACGTGCAGCAGGTACTTCTGCATGTCCACGCCCTTGGGATGATAATGCGTCCATTCGGGCGTGATTTCGAAGGAATAGGAATAGAAGTGGCTGGGCGTGTCGACGCCCACGCCGGGATAGCGGTTTTCGTACCAGGTGCCGCCAACTTCGGGATTCTTCTCGATCACGATATGCTCATAGCCGGCTTCCTCGAGCTTGAGCGAAGCGGCAAGGCCGGTCATGCCCGCGCCGATCACCAGCACCTTGAAGTCGGACTTCGGCGCAGGACGTCCTTCGATTTCCTTGCGCGGCTTGGGCAGCTTCAAGCCGATCTGGTCAAACAACAGCGGCAGGAATTCGTCGGCGACTTCCTCGCCCACGCCCACGCTCATCATCCGCTGCATCAGCGCGTCGGACGGATCATCCTCACGCGCAGCGCCCGGGGTGGTCAGAACATGCAGCAGCTTCGAGCGCAGGTCCTGCAGATATTCAGCCGGAATTTCGGTGCCGGGAACGGCGAAGGGCGGTTTGATATAGTTGCTGAAAATATCCAGCATCACCGCATCATGGGTAAGATGCACATATACCATCAGCAGCGTCTGGATGTTCGCTTCTTCCAAGGCATTGCGCAGTTCTTCGGTGTCGGCGAGCGGCAGGCTACGGTCGTGCCAATCCCGTGCAATCACCGCGCCATCACGATGTTCAGCCATTTTCTTCAATCCTCTCCGACTCAAAAAGCAGCAAAGTGAGTAAACACTTACTTGTTAATAGCAACGGCGGTTGTGCTGGTCAAGCCGCCGCTGCTGCGCGGGCATCTTCCCCTTTCCCGCGCAGAAAGGTGCGCACCGCCATATCGACATGCAGCTTGCATTCCTGCTCATCCGGGAGAGCATCATCGACCAGCAGCGCATTGTGAACCGGCGCCAAAATCATCGACAACAGCAGCATGGCCGCGTGGCCGCTGTCCCTGGGCGCCAGGCCCACCCGCTTCAGATAATCAGCAAGCGGCTCAGCCAGATGATCGTCCCTGCTGCGCCGAATCAGCGGCCCGAACTCGGTGAATTCATGCGCCTCACGCATCAGCAGACGAGCCATTCCGATGGTCGATGGCCGGATAAATTCCCGCAGCAGTTCCATGCCAAAGGCGCGAAGGTCGGCCTCCGGCTCCGCGGCGTCGCTGAACTGCGGCAGGGGAAAACGCTCCACCCCCGCATTCAGGCAAGCGCGAAACAGCGCCGCCTTATCCTCATGCCACAAATAGAGCGTGCGTTTGGACACGCCCGCCGCCTGGGCGATCGCGTCCATGGTCACTGCGCGATAGCCCTGCCGGATGAACTCCTCACGCGCGATCTGCAGCAGGCGGCGCTTTTTCGCGAGCGTCTGATCTGCGCGGCCGATCGGAGCAGCAGAAACTTTGCTATCAATCGCCATCTCAGTCCTCGTGCCGCACAGGAAAGCGTTCATAATAGAAAGCGAAGCGCTCGCGGGCGGCCGCTTCGTTCAGGCCAAACACGCCTTCCAGATCATAGATCACCTTGCCATGCTTGTTACGCGGATTTTCGTCGAGATAGCCAAGCAGTTGCGCCTCGACGTCCGGCGTCAGTTCCAGGCCAGCCAGATTATAGACCTGCCGCATAACGCGTTCCTGATCGGCCATATATTCGTGGAACAGGATGTCGGCGGAGTGATCCGGACCCCATGCGCCGCGCTGATCGACGCAGGCCCGCAACAGCATTTCGATACGGTCGAGCCAAAGGCGGGCGAGCGCGGGCGGATCCACCGGATCACGGCGGATGCGATCGCTATAGCCGAGCATCGTGGTCAACGATCGCAGGACCGCGATCGGATCGCGATGGGTGATGACCATGGTGGCGTCGGGGAACACAGTCTTGATCGCCGCCAGATTTTCCATGTGCTGCGGTGATTTCAGCAGCCAGCGGTTGGGCCCGCGGTGCCAGGTCAGGACTTGCAGCACCTTCTTTTCGTAGGCGTAGCTGGCTGTGCGGTCATGCGCGAAATAATAGTCGGTCCAGCGAGGTATCCGGGACTGAAACTCCCAACTGTAACAATTGAGATCCATGTAGAGCAGTTCATTATCCTCATGGATCGACGCTGCATCCATGCCGTGCATCGCGGCCATGTGCGGCAGCATCGCTTCAAACGCGCCCCAAATCTCTGCGCTGCGCAACTCGCGGGGGTCGACCTCACCGGGCGCAAGCTCGCGCAACTGAACCGGCTCCTCCGATTCCCAGAGGGTCAGCGATCGCAGCCGCCCGTCGCGGGCCAGCCAGTTGACGAGATGCGTGGTGCCCGAACGGGGGAGGCCAGCGATGAACAGCGGCCGGTCGATCTTGATCTCCAATATCTCCGGGTGGCGTTTGACCAGATCCTCGATACGCAGGCGGTTGACCATCACGCGCACCAGATGGTTCAGCAGCGTGATCCGCCCCCCACGAGTAAGGCCCGCATCCTCTTCCCAAGCCTGTAGCGTCACGGCCATTCGCTCTCGAAAGCTTTGGTCTTCGCCGAAATCATCAAGGCCGTCGGCGTCGGCGACCGCACGCGCGAGCACTTCATCCACCGTCATCCGGTCGGGCTCATTTGGCGGGCCATTGCGGGCGGTACGGATCGCCGGAGTAACCACCGGGTCGGCCATGTCATCGATGCGGATTTCCTGCGGCTCACGCAGTTCAGCTTCACTCA
>Ga0157380_10002466_pt1 | contig 12463 bp, 9 predicted proteins | sample S35metaG_FD_119757 | JGI IMG/M metagenome (GOLD analysis project Ga0157380, IMG submission 119757) | Switchgrass rhizosphere microbial communities from Kellogg Biological Station, Michigan, USA - S3-5 metaG | ecosystem: Host-associated > Plants > Roots > Rhizosphere > Soil | place: USA: Michigan...
CAACCTGGAGCTTGGCTTCACTCATAAGGCGATTGCCATTCTCGAGGAAAAATACGGTGCGGGCGATTCCTCCGCCGCGACGATCGGAGCGCTCGCGCAGGCCCGCGCCCAGGTCGGGGATGTGGCGGGCGCCGTCTTTCTCCTCGAGCAGCTCCTGAGCGAACACCCGCGCGACCCCGAACTGCTTCAGGCTCTGGCCGGCTATTATCGTCGGCTCGGCCGCCTCGAATCGTCCCTTCGCATGGTGGAACGGCTCGGCACGATCCAGCCGACGCCGGCCACCCTTCAGGAACTCGCGCAGCTTTACGGCGAGCTCAACCGCCCCATCGAGCAGCGGCGCGTGCTTCGCCAGCTCGTCGGCCGGTCGCGTCCCGATGCGGCGCATTTCATCGAGCTCGCCAAGCTGGAAAAGGCCACCGGCAATCCTGCAGCCGGCATCGAGCTGATCAGGCGGCTCGAGACCCTTCGCCCCGGCGCGGTCGATGCGAGCGTCGTGGCTCTCGACATGTCCCTGCGGGTCGCCGCCAGCCAGGTGGCGGGCGCCTTCGAGCGCGGCGAGCGCTTTCTCGCCAAGTCCCGCAATCCCGCGCGGGACGTCCTGCCTCTGGCCGGCGCCCTGTCCGTTCAGGGCTATCCGGACCTCGCCCTGAAGCTCCTGACGCCGCTGGCGGGCAAATCCCGCGAACCCGCCCTCGTGATGGCGACGGGACAGGCCGAAATCGATTCCGGCCGGCGCGAAGCCGCGCTGCGACGCCTGGAGGCCTTCGCTGCCGGCGCGAAGGTCCATCCTGACGTGGCGCAATTGCGGCTGCGCCTTGCGGCTTCCATGGGCCTGCACATGCGCGCGGCCGATGCTGCCGAGGCGATGGGCATCGCTTCGATCCCGGCGGATCTTCTGCCTGCGACGGCGACGGTGGCGCTGCGAGCGGGACGGTCGGCCGTGGTCGATTCCGTTCGAGAGCGGCTGAGGAACGAGCGGAGCACCCTGCCTCCGATCGTCATGGCCGAAACCTCTTCGGCCCTGAGAGACCGCCAGGCCGCGATGGAATGGGCCGGGCTCGCGGCGCGGGACGCCAAAGACAATCCCGAGACCGCCATGAAGCTCGCCCGGCTCGAGCTGAGCCTGATGCGCAGGAACCTCGCGCTCGCCGCGCTCAGATCCGGTCTTCCTTTCGCCTTCCAGGACGGTCAGCGCCCGGCCTTCGCAGGCGGCGCCGACATTCCCGAGAATCTGCTGGATCCGATCGCCCGCCTCTATGCGGATCTCGGCATGCCGGCCGAGGGACAGGCGGTGCTCGAGGTCCTGAAAGACAGGCAGCCTTCGCTGCAGGCCGATCGGGCCTGGGCGATCGCGGCGACTGCAGCGCGCCGGCAGGATGCCGTGATCGAATGGCTGAAGACGAACGAAGACCGCAGGATCGGCCCCGACTTCCTGAAGGATCTCGTCTTCACGTCGATCAAGAGCGGAAGCCAGGGCCTTGCGCTGGCTGCAGCCACACGCCTCGTTCAGGACCGCGGAACCGACAGCGACCGGATGCTGCTCGCGGAAGTCAAAGTGCTCTTCGGCGCTCCCCTGGTGCGGCTGAAGCCGAGCGAAGCCATGGCGAGCGCGGGACCGTTGGACCGCACCGCCACGCGATGAGAATTCAACCGATTGAGGAAACCGATAATGCCGATGTTTTATAGTTCCCGATCCGACAGCCGCTCCATCAAAGCCCGTGGGCGCATCGCGGCGATGCTCAGGACCATCTCGGTGTGGACCTGTGTTGCCGGCGCAGCCTGGATGAGCCCTGGCGCGGCCCTCGCGGAGTCTCCCGTCTACGAACTCGGGCCCCAGGACAAGATCCGCGTCAGCGTCATCGAGTGGTTCACGGGAGCCGGCGAACTGCGCTCGCCCATCAACGGCGAATACACGGTCAGCCCCAACGGTCTCATTTCGCTTCCGCTCGTCGGCGACGTGAAGGCTCTCGGCCTCGAGCCGACGGTCCTCGCCGCGCAGGTTTCCGAAAAGCTGCAGGCGAAGCTGTCCCTGTCCGAGCGCCCGACCACGTCGATCGAGATCGTTCAGTTCAGGCCGTTCTTCGTGATGGGCGATCTCGAACGTCCGGGTGAATATGCGTATCGTCCAGGGATCACTGCCCTGCAGGCCGTCAGCCTGGCCGGCGGCTTCTATCGCGCCGCTTCCCAGACACCCGCTCAGGCACAGCGGGAGGCGCTGCAGGCCGCCGGCGAGCGCCGCTCCCTGAGCGCCCGCGTCACGGAGCTGACCGTCCGCCGCTTCCGTCTGGAGGCCGAACTCAAGAACGCCGAGACCATCGAGTTTCCTGAGGACATGGCGTCCCGCAAAGCGGATCCGGTCGTTGCGGCGGCGATGCGCCTCGAAGGCACGATCTTCGACGCGAGACGCCGCGCCTTCAGCACCTCCATCGCCGCGCAGAAGAAGCTCATCGATCTCTACGGGCAGGAAATTCAGGCCCTCAAGGCTCAAGCGGAAAGCCTCGAGCGCCACAGGGACGCCACCAAGCAGCAGGCGGACAACCTTCGCTCGCTGCAATCGCGGGGCCTGGCGACCATGGGCCGCGAATTCGACATCGACCGCATGCTCGCCGATGTCGCCATCCGCAAGCAGGAGCTCGACGGGAAATCCTTAAGGCTGCAGCAGGAGCTGGTGAAGGCCGAGAATGCCACGCAGGAGGCCGACGCCCGCCGCAAGCAGGACATTGCGGGCGAGCTGCAGACCCTGCAGGGCGCGCTCGACGATTTCGAGCAGAAGCTCCTGCTCGCCGACCAGACGCTCGCCGAAACCGAGCTCATGCCGTCACGCGGCCAGCGCCCCGGCTTCAAGCTGGTTCGCCAACATGCTTCGGGCACGGAGACGGAAATCGTCGCCACGAGCGCAACGCCCCTGCAGCCGGGTGACATTCTCGTCGTCCAGTCCGCTCAATCGGTTCGTACGAACGTTGCCGGGCGCGAGACGGGCTCGACGCTCGGCGCGCAGGTTCCTCCCAATGGCGCATCCGTGACGGAGGCTAGCGCAGCCCGATGACGCAGCCTGGTGTATCGCATATCGACGAGTCCCGGACGCATCGGGCCATCCTGGGCCTGCGTGTCTCCGCGCTCGTCGAAACGCTTCTGTTTCTCGCCGTCGCCCTGCTCGTGGATTCGCTGCTCGGGGCCGGAGACCGCTTTTCCGAAATATCCCCTCACCCCTTCTGGATCATCGTTCTCCTCGTCTCGACCTATTACGGGACGAACGAGGGCCTCGCGACCGCGGCCTTGTGCGCCATCGCCGCGCTCGCCGGGCATATTCCCGAGCAGGGCTTCAACGAGGAGAGCACGGCGTGGCTTCTCAGGGTGAGCGCCGATCCGGTGCTCTGGATCATGGCGGCGCTGCTCCTGGGCGAGATCAGGTCAGGCCACCGGCACCGGTTCGAGGCGCTCAAGGGAACGCTCGAGAATGCGCGCCGGCAGGTGGCGGCCATCGCGCAGGCCTACGAGATGCTGTCCGAATCGAAGAGCACGCTGGAAGTCCGGGTCGCGGCGCAGGTTCAGACCGTGCAATCCGTCTATCGCGCCTCCCGCGCCATCGAGCGTCAGGGAACCGATGACGTGCTCGCCGGCATTCCCGACCTGGTGCGCGCGATCATGGCGCCGGGGAAATTTTCGCTGTTCCTGTTGAACGGTTCGTCCCTGTCCGTCTCGGCGAGCGAGGGCTGGCATGTAAGCGATGGGTTTCTGAAGACATTCGGATCCACGTCGCCCCTGTTCCAGGCCATCGTCGCCCGTCAGCAGACGCTGCTTGCCTCCGACACGCCCCACGAGTCGACTCTCGCGGGCCAGGGAATTCTCGCGGCGCCTCTGGTGCATGCGCAGACGGGAGCGGTCTTCGGCATGCTGAAGATCGAGCGCATCGGCCTGACGGGCCTGAACCCGGCGAGCGTGCAGAACTTCAAGACCCTGTGCGAATGGATCGGCACCGCCTATGCGAACGCCGAACGGATCGAGGCGCTGAAGGCGGTGCGTGATTCCGATCCGATGCAGCAGCTCCTGCCGGGATCCTTCTATGACGGCCAGCGGGCGGCCCTGACCGATCTCGCGCGGGAATCCGGTTTCGACGCGTGCGCCTTCTATGCCAGTTTCGAGCCGGAGGCCGGCCATGTCGTTCCGGACGAGGCTCTGGTCGCGCAATCCGTGCTGCAGGCCGCGCGCGACATCCTCTCGCCCAACAACCTGCGCTTCAACTTCGGCAAGGGAGGATGGACCTATGCCGTTCTCCTGCCGGGGCACGAGCCGCATACGGCCGACGATATGGCAAAGCGCTTCATCCGCCGCGTCTGCGCCATCCTGGCGGAAGACGGCCACCCGGTGCGTTCACGCCACCTCGTCGAAATTCTTCACCGCAACCGGCGCGAGAAGAGCCTGCGCTCGGAGACTCTCCTCGATGTCACCATCCAGCTGCCTGTCGATGCTCAGCAGAAAGCTTGAATATCTTCGGTCGCGGCGTGAGCTGCTGATCGGCGGCTCCGTTGCGGCCGAGATCGCCCTCGTGTTTCACGGCTGGTCCTCGGGCGCCGCCATGACGGAGCTCGTGCTGTTCCATGGAATCGTATCGGTTTTCGTCATTGCCGGCAGCCTGCCATGGCTCCGCCGCAGCGATTCCAGTGCGGGCATGGCGCTCTATGTCGTGTCGCTCGTCACTCTCGGGCCCATCGGAGTCGTCGGCTGCGCCGTGATGGAGCTGGTGCGATGGATTTCGAGCCGCTCCTCGATATCCTTCGAGGAATGGTACGAGCGCCTCTTCCCGCGCGCCCTCGCCGACCGCGCCCAGGCGCTCTACGAGCTGATCGAGTGGCGCGGCGCGAAGCCAAGCCGGGAAAGCACGGTCGCGCCGTTCTGCGATGTGCTCGACCAGGGCTCGGTGGTGCAGAAGCAGTCGGTCGTCACCCTGATCGCCGACCATTTCAAGCCGGAATTCTCGCCCGCGCTGCAACAGGCCCTGAACGATCCCGAGCCTGCGATCCGGGTGCAGGCGGCAACGGCGGTGGCGCGCATCGAGAACCACTTCCTTCAACGATCCGTGGTGCTGCAGGAGGAGCGCGCAAGGGATCCGGGCAACCCATCGATCATGCGCAGGATCGCTCTTCACCACGAATCCTATGCCCAGACGGGCCTGCTCGATTCGGAACGGGCGGCGAGCGAGCGGACAATCGCTCTCGACATCAACATGAAGCTCCTTCGGGCCTCGCCCCACGATCCGGAGCTCGTCGCCACCGTTGCGAGGCTTCTCCTCGAACTCGACCGGCCTGGGCTTGCGATGCGTCTGCTCATGCCCTGGCTGCGCGCGAAATCGATTCCGCACCCGCTTGTTGCTCCCATGGCGGATGCGCTCTACAGCCTGAAGCGGCTCCGCCTCCTGCGCCGCGTCAGCACCCGGCTGCTCTCCAGCCTCACGGCGAGCGCGGAGGACGAACCGATCCGCGCTTCCCTCGGCATGTGGACACCCGCTCATGGTTGAGAATCGAGTCAATGACCGAGAGGCCGATGTGTGCCTCATCGTCGAAGGCGCCTATCCCTTCGTCGCCGGCGGCGTGTCGAGCTGGATGCACGACCTGATCCAGGCGCAGAGCCATCTCACGTTTCACCTGCTCGTGCTCTCGGCGGACGACAGCCCCAAGGAGAGCCGCTTCAAGCTGCCGCCGAACGTGATCGGGATGACCGAGATCGCCCTGCAGCAGGATTCTTCGCGGGTGTCGATCGTCTCCGGCCGCCAGGATGTCGCCAAGGATATCGAAGGGCCCATGACGCGCCTTTTCGAGCGCGGCGGGCTCGCGGATTTCCGGCAGCTCCTCGACGTCCTCGAGCGCCATGGCGCCAATGTCTCGCGCTCCTCGCTCCTCAACACCGAGGCGATCTTCGCCATGGTCGAGCGCATGTATGAGCGCTCGACGCCGGGAAGCTCGTTCCTCAACTATTTCTGGAGCTGGCGCGCGCTGGCGGGCGGCCTCTTCTCCGTGCTGCTGGCCAAGCTGCCTCGCGCCAGGGTCTATCATGCGATCTCGACCGGCTATGCGGGCGTCGCCATGGCGCGCGCCGTTCTCACGACGGGCCGCCCCGGCATCCTGACCGAGCATGGCATCTACACCAACGAGCGCCGGGTCGAGATCGCCATGGCGGACTGGCTCTCCGACCAGATGCCCTCGTCCCTCGATATCGAAGGGCGGCGGCGGGACCTGCGCGACGTGTGGATCGATGCCTTCACCGGCTATGCCCGCACCTGCTACGAGGCCTGCAGCCGCATCACCACGCTCTATACCGGCAACCAGGTCCTGCAATCCCGCGACGGCGCTCCGGCGGAGAAGCTCCAGATCATCCCGAACGGCGTGAACTACGACGGGTTCTCGAAAGTGCCCCGCGATCCCTCGCCGCGCCGGCCGACCGTCGCCCTGATCGGACGGGTCGTGCCGATCAAGGACGTGAAGACCTTCATCCGAGCATCCGCCCTCCTGCGCGACATGGTGCCGGACGTGCGCGTCCTGCTGCTCGGCCCGACGGATGAGGATCCCGAGTATTTTCACGAATGCCAGCAGATGGTCGCGCATCTCGGCCTGGAGAACACCTTCGAGTTTTCCGGACGCGTGAAGCTCCAGGACTATCTCGGCAATGTCGATGCGATCGCGCTCACCAGCATCAGCGAGGCTCAGCCGCTCGTCCTGCTCGAAGCGGGCGCGGCCAGCGTGCCGAGCGTGGCGACGGATGTGGGCTCGTGCCGGGAGATCCTCCACGGCCGTGCGGACGAAGTCCCGTCGCTCGGCCCGGGCGGCTTCGTGACGCCGCTCTCGAACCCGCTGGCGACGGCCAAAGGTCTCGCCGATCTTCTGCTCGACGACAATCTCAGAAAGCAATACGGCGAGGCCATCCGGGCGAGGACGGAAAAGTACTACAACAAACGCGTCGTCGACGGACTCTATCGGGACCTCTATCAGGATCATCTGCAGATGCCGGAACGATCGGCTCTCGCTCTCGAGGATGTGTGATGGCCGGCATTGGTTTTGCGCTCAGGACCCTGGTCGAACGGGACGATCTGAGCGCCCGGCTTCAAGGCTACGGTCATGCCGCCATCGTCGCCGCGGGCCCCTGGCTGTTCACGGTCCTGGCGCTCGCGGCTTTCGAGGCCGCCACCAAGGGCGTGCTCGACCGCGAGGCCCTGTCGCGGGTCACCGCGATCCTGATCTACAATTTCTCCTTCTCGCTGGTCTTCTCCGGGCCGATCGTCATGGTGCTGACGCGCCATCTCGCCGATCTTCTTTACGCCCGCCAGGCTGAGGAAGTGCCGGGCGTCCTGATCGGCGCGCTCATCCTGCTCTGGGGCATCCAGGCTCCTGTCGGCATCGCCTTCGTCGCGCTCGTTCTCGACCTCTCCGCAGCGGAGAGCCTTCTCGCGCTCCTCGGTTTTCTCGTGACGGGAGGCGTGTGGCTGGCCTGCGTGTTCCTCTCGGCCCTGAAGAACTACCGCGCGATCAGCCTCGCCTTCGCGCTCGGCATGCTGGTCGCCTTCGCGGCGGGAACCTATCTGTCGCCGCGCTTCGGCGAAGCAGGCGCGCTTGCAGGCCTGACCCTCGGCCTTGCCGTCATCTTCTACATCCTTCTCGGCTGCATTCTCGCCGAATATCCCTATGGCATCAGAAATCCGTTCGGGCTTCTGCCGTCCTTCCGCAAATACTGGGATCTCGCCTGCGTCGGGCTGTTCTACAACGCCGCCATCTGGGTCGACAAATGGGTGATGTGGCTCTCCCCCGACGGTCAGTCCGTGGCGCCAGGGCTGATCACCAATCCGTCCTATGACAGCTCGATGTTCCTGGCCTATCTGACCATCGTCCCGGCGCTGATCCTCTTTCTCGTCTCCATCGAGACGCGCTTCTTCGAGCAATATGTCGCCTTCTACAGGGACATCCAGAACCACGCGACGCTCCAGAGGATCCGGCAGAACCACAAGCTCATCCTGAGCGTGCTGGGCGAAGGGATCAGGAACATCGCCATCGTTCAGGGCATCATCTGCTACCTGGCGATCCTGGTCGCGCCGGGACTGATCGGGCTGGCGAAGGGCGGGATCGAGCTCGTCTCGATGTTCCGGTTCGGCGTTCTCGGCGCCTTCTTCCACACGCTGCTGCTCTTCGCGATGATCGTGATCGCCTATTTCGATCTGCGCCGCATCCTGCTCGGCGTCACGTGCCTGTTCTTCGCCTCCAACGCGATCCTGACGCTGGCCTTCATTCCCTTCGGAGCGCCGTGGACCGGCTATGGCTACTTCCTCGCCAGCCTGCTCTCGTTCGCGGTGGCGTGCCTGGCGGGCATCTGGTGCATCACGCGCCTGCCCTACATGACCTTCATCGCGAACAACCGCGGGCTGCATTAGGCTCTCCCGGCGTCGTCGGCTCCGGCCGAGCCCTGCCGGCCGGCGCGGGCGGTCCCTGTCGCCTGCGCATAAGAGAGGGCTTGACCTGAGCGGCTGCCACGGTCTCTCTTGGGCGCCTCGACCAATGCGGCCGCAGCCGCCATCCCGAGGAACTGGATTGGACTGGGACAAGATCAGGCTGTTCTACGAGGTCGTGAGCGCCGGGAACTTCACCCGCGCCGGCGAGAAGCTCGGCGTCAACCAGTCATCGATCAGCCGGCAGATCAGCGCCCTCGAACACGACCTGAAGATCCCGCTGTTTCACCGGCATCCGCGCGGTCTCGTTCTCACCGAGCACGGAGACGTGCTGTTCCGGGCGGCGCAGGACATCCGCCTTCGCCTGGAGGAAACCCGCCAGCGCCTCACGGAGACGAGCGAGCGGCCGGCGGGCGATCTCAGGGTCACGGCCACCGTCGGCATCGGCGGCATCTGGCTGGCGCGGCGGATCACGGAGTTTCTCGACCTCTACCCGGAAGTTCGCGTCCAGCTGATCCTGACCAACGACGAGCTCGACCTCTCCATGCGCGAGGCCGACATCGCCATCCGCCTGCGCCGTCCGGCACAGCCCGATCTCATCCAGCGCCGCCTCTTCACGATCCAGTACCATGCCTATGCCGCGCATGCTTATCTCGAGCGCTTCGGAGAGCCGGAGCGCATCGAGGATCTCGACCGTCACTCCATCGTCTGCCTGGGCGGCGACCAGCCGACCTTCATCCTCGACCTGCATCGCCTGACGAGCATCGGGCGCCCGGCCCGCGATCCGCGCCCCAGCCGGTTCGTAGTCAACGACAGCCTGGCGCTGCGGCACGCCATCGAGAACGGAGCCGGGATCGGCATGGCGCCGGATTATGCGATGAGCAACAATCCCAAGGTCAAGCAGGTTCTCAGAGACGAGCAGATGCCGGTGCTCGACAGCTATCTCGTCTATCCGGAGGAAATGCGGTCCGTCGCACGCGTCCAGGTCTTCCGCGACTTTCTCGTCTCGAAGGCCCAGCGCTGGGATTTTTGAGGACGCGGAACGCAGGCCCGGAACAGGCACGGCACGCGGAACGGAGATCGGCCAGCGCATTTTTCGGCGAAGTGGATCCGGTTCGCCGTCAAAAATGCGGCAGACACTAAAGAAGAGATATGATTCCACGTCAGTGGAAACAGCTCTAATCTCACTTTCTCCACGTTTCTTAGGCTATTTACGGTTTTCCTTCGAACCCCTGGGCTCCACCCCGATGTCACGATCCTTTGTCGCCGTTCTCGCGATTGCTCTCGGACTTCCCTTCCTGATCCTGCTCGCCCTCGTTTCCTCGGCAACCGGGGTCAGCCCGAGCGTGTTCACGCATGCGCTCGGCCTCGTGATCACGTCGATTTTCCTGATGCTGGTGATCTACGAGATCAAGCGGATCGTCGATCTGCCGCCGGATCTGCACTGACGGCAGTCTTGAGGGTCAGCCCGAAGGCACGACCCTCAAGCTTTCAGACTGGCCGCGATCGTCTCAAGCGGCAACTCTCGACCGGCCGGGCCTCTCCTCCGCCGCCGCTCCCTCCAGAGCAACGAGCAGGACGCCGATGTCTTCGTGAAGAAGATCGATGGCGTTGCTGGCGTATTCCCGGTATTCCTGCTTGATGTAGTCCGCCTCGAACTCCCATGAGCCATCGTCATACTCGGCATCGTAAAATGCACGAGCAACCAGTTCTATCTGATAATTCATGTATGCCCCGCCGCACCATTGAGGTGATTTCTTCTCGGTTGGCCTGAGGCGCGATTACGCGATACGGAACAGTTTTTGGCTCGCCGTCAGGACGCTAACAGGAGTAACGTCCGATTCGAGTGATCCGCAACTCGCCACTTGAACTACCCCCATAGAGGTATGGCGTCATCCCCGAAGAGGGATGACGTTCGCCACGGGCGGGTCTGGCGCCGGAGGCGCCGACAAATATTCTTATTCCCCCGGGGCTTGGGCCTCGCCGTTCTGTGCGGCGCTGAAATGCCCGGCCGCCCACATGGCCGCCTGTGTCCTGTTGCTCGCCTTCACCTTGCGCAGGATCGCCTTGATATGCACCTTCACCGTCGCTTCCGCAACACCGAGTTCCCGCGCGATCACCTTGTTCGAGGACCCCAGCGTGAGGCAGCGCAGAATCTGGGCTTCGCGCTCAGACAGCTTGTTCAGGAGCCTGAGGGTGTCGTTGGCCGGTATGGCGGCAGCAGAAGCAAGGCCTCCCGCCGGCGCGCGCCGCACCTGGTCGAGAAGGGCAAGGCCGATGGACGCCGGGATGAAGGTTTCGCCGAGCATCACCATCTCGAATGCCTTGACGAGCGTGGGGCGCTCCATGTTCGTCGGGCAGAAGCCGTCGACGCCCGACCGGCAGAGTTGCGGAACCGTTTCGGGATCGATGGTGTCGGTGAGAAGGACGACGCGCGCCGAAGGGCAATGCGCCTTCAGTTCCTGTATCGAGGCCGCATAGTCTTCCGGCGTCCAGGTGTCGCAGATGACGACGAGGACGGGCACCTTGTCGGCGAAGGCCCGCAGGCCTTTCATGTCTTCGCTGACGTCGTCGGCCGGAGTGAAGCGGGTTCCGGAGAGGATATGGCGGAGCCCGGCACGCAGCAGAACGTTCTGGCAGATCAGAACCGTCGTCACATTCTCAAAAGGATCCTGGGCGATCGGGAGGATCTGCTCCTTGTAGACGACGTCGTGCCCCATGATGTTATGCCCCTTGTTCGTGTTCGGCGATGCGGCGTCGAGGATCGTGACGCCGATCGCCTTTTGATGATCAGGCGAGAAGCCTTGGCTGAAAGGCGCCATGTCCAGGAAGCCGATCCGGTACCGGATCATGCCTGCCGACAACCGCCCCCTGAGGTTTAAGTTCCTCAAATTCGCAGGAGCGAAAGAGGTAATCCCCTCCATGCGGGTGCCGTGGCACGGAATGATTAATCCGTCCGATCGATATTCGGTCCCTGCTACAACGATTCGCCATCACGCACACTCGGCCTGCTTTGAAAACTGGCGGCCTTCCACAAAAGGCTGCAATACATTCGACGAAGCGCGGCTCAGCATTCGCGTGACCTGCTTCTCGGGGATCGGCTTCGAGAACAGATAGCCCTGCATCTCGTTGCAGCCGGCGTTTTGAAGAAAGTTCTTCTGCGTCTCCGTCTCGACACCTTCGGCGGTGACCGTCAACGACATGGCATGGCCGAGCGATACGATGGCCTTGATGACGGCCGCCGCCTTCGTGCCCTGCCCCAGGCTCTGGGTGAAGGACCGGTCGATCTTGATCTTGTCGACCTCGAATCGATGCAGATAGCCCAAGCTCGAATAGCCTGTGCCGAAATCGTCCAGCGCAATGCGAAAGCCCGCCTCGCGCAGGGTTCGCAGCGCATCGGCGGTGGCGGATACTTCATCGAGCAGAACGCTCTCCGTGACCTCGAGCTCGACCCGCCGCGGATCGCAGCCGGTTTCGCGTACGATGGCGATGACCTGCTCGGCGAAGTTCGCGGTCCGGAACTGCACCGGCGACAGATTCACCGAGACGAAGAGATTGGGCCAGCTTTGCGAGGCCCGACAGGCTTGGCGCAGAATCCACTCGCCGAGCGGCACGATCAGCCCGGTCTGCTCCGCGACCGGAATGAACTGGCTCGGCGGGATCAATCCGCGCACCGGATGCCGCCAGCGGATCAGCGCCTCGACACCGACGATCGCGCCGCCCGCTGCGATCTGCGGCTGATAGGCCACTTCGAGGCCGTCATCGGCGTCGAGCGCGATACGAAGCTCCTCCTCGACGATCCGGCGTACATTGATGGTCTCGTCCATCTCCGGCGTAAAGGTCCGGAAGCAGTTCCGTCCCTCCGCCTTGGCGCGGTAGAGGGCGATGTCGGCCCGGCGCAGAAGCTCGACGCGGTCGGCTCCGCCATCGGGCGCAAGGACGAGGCCGATGCTCGTGCCGACGAACACCTGGTTTCCCAGAACGTCGTAAGGCTCCAGGGCCACGGCAAGGATGCGCTCGCACAGCCGTTCCGCG
>Ga0157380_10002467_pt1 | contig 12463 bp, 7 predicted proteins | sample S35metaG_FD_119757 | JGI IMG/M metagenome (GOLD analysis project Ga0157380, IMG submission 119757) | Switchgrass rhizosphere microbial communities from Kellogg Biological Station, Michigan, USA - S3-5 metaG | ecosystem: Host-associated > Plants > Roots > Rhizosphere > Soil | place: USA: Michigan...
AGCCAAAGCTATTCGCGGTATTGCTATTGTTGACAAAAATTATGTGGTGATCCGTGACGAAATTGAAACGCTGGATAGTAATACAACCATTCGCTGGACAATGCTGACTCCGGCAACAGTAAAAATTACGGGTAACAATAGCGCCGAATTAACACAAAAAGACAAAAAGCTTATACTACAGGTTGAAGCAACATCTGAAGTTGTGATGAAAACCTGGTCAACGGACCCGCCAAATAGTTATGACGCTCCTAATCCAGGAACAACCCTGGTTGGTTTTGAAATTACAGTACCCGCACATACAAAAACAGTATGCACTGTAAAATTGATACCAGAAAAAGCGCTTAGCAATTCAACCAAAAAGGTTCAATCTTTAAAAGACTGGAAATGAAAAATAAGTTATCGAAGAATTCCTTTTGGGTAGCGTTTGCATCCGTTATTTTAATTTTATATAGTTATAACACCCCGAGGAAGGTAGAAAAAATTAAATTCTCCCCCGATCTGGAAACAATAAGGAAGCGAATTATTGATGATCTGTTGGAACCTCCAGTTAACGAGCAAAAAATACAAAAGCTTATTCAATCTATTAACCCGGACGGGAGCTGGCCGGGAATAAATTATAAGGACACCACCAGAACTGGCTTCCAACATAGTGTTCATTTGGAAAATATGCTGGATCTGGCGAGAGCTTATAAAAAGCAAGGAACTAAGTTTTTCCAAAACGCTGATGTAAAGAAAACGGTTTCCTCGGCATTGGATTTTTGGATGGTACACGATTTTATTTGTCAGAATTGGTGGTGGAATGAAATGGGCACTCCCAATTGGATGATTAATACAATGCTGGTTTTAGATGATGATTTAACGGATCAACAAAAAACAGAGGGCGCGAGAATAGCAAGCCGTGCAAGTCTTACCGGTGTGGGTGCCAGGGCAGGTGGCGATTTTGTACCTATTGCTGGAATGATTGTTAAACAAGGACTATTTAAAAGAAACGACTCTATTGTGCAGAACGCCCTGAAGGTGATGGCTGACCAAATTAAAATTACCACAGACAGGGGAATAAAGCCCGATCTCAGTTTCCATCACCGGGTTGATAATGTAACGTCAATTCATAGTTATGGTACAAATTACGTTAGCTCATTTGCATATTGGACCGTAAAAACAGCCGGAACAAAATATAAACTACCGGATGAAGCCCTAAAACTGTTGATTGATTATTACCTGGATGGCATTTGCAAGTCTATGGCATATGGCATCTATCCGGACCCTGGTGCAAAGAACCGCGACCTTAGCAGGAAAGGAGATCTTGGGCCTGAGGATACCAGTATCCCCGAAAACCTTTTAAAGTCTTCTGATTACAGGAAAAAAGAATTAGAAGAGATCATTAACATTAGAAGAGGTGAAAAAAAGCCAGATAAAACATGGAACGGCTATTATTGGTGGTCCTCCTATTTTGTTCATCAACGTAAAAACTATTTTGCGTCGGTACGCATGTATTCTTCGCGGCAAAATAATGTAGAAGAACCTTACAATGAAGAAGGATTAAAAAACCATCATTTGCCTGATGGTTCAAACTTTTTATCGCGAACTGGCAGAGAATATATTGATATTTTTCCCGTATGGGATTGGCAGAAAATCCCGGGAACAACCGTGGTGCAAAAACCTGTTCTTCCGCATTGGAACCAGATCGTAAAAAAAGGATTGAGCGAGTTTGTTGGAGGCGTATCAAATGGCAACTATGGTGCAGCGACATTTGATTTTAAAAGCGTACACGATCCGCTTAAGGCCCACAAAGCCTGGTTCTTCTTTGATAATGAATACGTATGTCTTGGTGCAGGCATTAATTCCGATGCTGAATATCCAGTTGCAACTACATTGAATCAATGCTTGCTTAATAAAGATGTCGTTGTTAAAACAAAAAATCAGTCCCAACTATTGAGCAAGGGAGAACATAATTTAAAGAATGTTTCCTGGGTATTGCATGATAGTGTTGGCTATTACTTCCCTGTTCCCGTTACTGCCAATATTAATAATACTACTTTAACCGGTAATTGGCGGCAAATAACCCATCAATCGAGAGCTACGGAAGAACCTGTGCAAAAAGATGTCTTTACTTTGTGGTTGGATCATGGGAAAAAACCAGTTTCCTCAAGTTATACTTACATTATTGTGCCTGGAATTTCATCATCGTCTCTGGAACTATATAGTAAATCAAAAAACATAGTCATCCTGGCAAATTCAACCGGAATCCAGGCAGTGCAAAGCAAAAGCCTTAACATTAGCGAAGTAGTGTTTTATCAACCCGGCAAAATCAACCTGGGAAATAACCTGATTCTTAATTCTGATAGCCCTTGTATATTAATGATTAAATTAAATGGAAAAACGATCGACGAAATTGCCGTTTCTGATCCTACCGAAAAATTGAGTTCGCTCCGCTTATCTGTGAATGTTCCCGTCAAAACCTCAACTACCAATTGGCATTGGGAATGGAATAAAGAGAAAAAAGAAAGTACGATTTCTATTGATCTACCTAAAGCTGAACAAGCAGGAAAAACGGTAGTTATGAAATTTTTCAAATGAAAACGTGAGTCGTGAGGTGTGAATCGTGAGACGTGAATCGTGAATCGTGAGAAAGTCCCTAAGTAAATTGAATTAGTGAGTTGTCAGGAAGCCACTCACGACTCACCACTCACGCCTCACGTTTCCCATTAGGAATTTTGAATTTTAGTTGTTAGCTTCCCTCTTTTGAAGATCTGTTATTATGGAGTCTGTCGACCTGAAAAAACTGGCCAAATTATTAAATCTATCTCCTTCCACTATATCAAAAGCACTGCGTGATAGCTATGATATAAGTAAAGAGACTAAAGCGAGGGTGATTGCCCTTGCTGATGAATTAAATTATCAACCCAACCCACACGCCAGCAGCTTACGCAGGCACCGAAGTAAAATAATAGCGGTAGTTATTCCTGAAATTGCTAATAATTTTTTTACACTTGCTGTCAACGGTATTGAATCTATAGCACAGGAAAAAGGGTACCATGTATTGATTTATATAACGCATGAAGCTGTGGACAAGGAAGTTGCTTTCACTAAGCTTTTACATAACGGGAGGGTGGATGGGCTGCTCATCTCTTTATCCAGTACCACTAAAGACTACATTCATCTTGCGGAATTACAGAAAACCGGATTGCCCATTGTATTTTTTGATCGTGTGTGTGAGCAACTCAATACGGCTTGTATTACAACAGATGATTATGAAAGCAGTTATAAAGCGACAAAGCATTTGATTGACAAAGGCTGTACAAAAATTGCTCACCTCATGTTCTCCGAGAGCACCTCAATCGGCAATAAACGACTAAAAGGATATGTGAACGCATTACGGGACAATGGTATTCCTTTAGATGAAAACATGATTGTTCATTGTACTAATAATGATGAGCAGGATTATAAATTATTGGAAGAATTATTTAAATCGAAAAAGCCGGATGGAGTATTTGCTTCGGTAGAACGATATGCGATTTTATCTTACGATGTTTGCAATCGTCTTAAACTTTCTATTCCTAAAGACATTAAAATAATCAGTTTTTCTAACCTGCACGCGGCAGCTTTTTTAAATCCACCTTTAAGTACTATTAAACAGCCTGCTTTTGATATTGGCAAAGAAGCAGCTTCAATCCTTTTTCAAGCGCTGGACAAAAAAATGTTTAAATTAAAACAAGAAAATATTGTTTTTAAATCTACGCTTATAGAGAGAGAATCTACATCAAACAGTATAATCAAGAAAACTTCTAATAATAAGAAAGTTTCTTAATACATTATTTCCTTTCTTACAAATACCATTTTTTATACCGTGTCAATGCTTCGATAAAATAATAATCAGCATAAGTAAGAGCCACATCAATTTCTGAACCTCCGGGTTTGTGACCAGTACTATGCATCAATAAAAATCCCCCATTTGTTCCAGGCTCAGCTTTGTAATTGGACGATGAAAGAGATTGAATAATTATTTCAGCAGTAGAAACATATTCTTTCCTGACTTTTCCTTTTACATATTGTGCAAGCTCTAAAAGCGCAGAAGCGGTAATAGCTGCTGCCGATGCGTCTCTCGGTTCGGCGGGAATGCCTGGTGCGTTGAAGTCCCAATAAGGAACTTTATCAGCGGGAAGATTTGGATGATGCAAAATAAAAGCAGCAATCTTATTTGCCTGATCCAAATATTGCTTGTCTTTTGTAAATCGGTACATTACTATAAAACCGTATAAGCCCCAGGCTTGCCCCCTGGCCCATGCCGATTCATTTGAATAACCCTGGTGTGTTACACGGCGGGCAACAGTTCCGGATTTAAGATCGTAATCCAAAACATGATAGGAACTATTATCAGGCCGAAAGTGATTTTTTAATGTGGAATTCGCATGGTTCACTGCAATTTCTGCAAAGCGTGCGTCACCACCATTTTTAGTAACCCATTCCAGCAATTCTAAATTCATCATGTTATCAATGATTACCGGGCAAGTGAAATTTTTGCTCGAGTCCCAGGATTGAATGCTTTTAATAGATGGCCGGTAACGAGTAGCAAGAGAAGATGCAGCAGTAAATATGACGTCTTTATATTCTGCCTTTTTTGTTATACTGTACGCGTTTCCAAAACTGCAATACATCATAAAGCCAAGGTCGTGATTACCAGTATATGTTTTTTCTTTCTCTAAAATGGCCAACCTGTTTTCTGCTTCTTTTTTTATTATGGTATCCCTGGTGGCATCATAGATCATCCATAAAGTACCGGGATAAAAACCACTGCACCACCATTTAGTATTGCTGGTTACCAATTGATCTTTTTTGGCATCATAATTTCGTGGCATTACATCAGGCGGCACTTTTTTCATTAGCACTTTGTATTGCTGTGCCGCAAACTTCAGGTCACTTTCTATCAATTGCTTCATAAGCTTTTTGTTACTCTGGCTGAAACCAAGAAGGTTTAAAAAACAAAAAGCAATTGTTAATCTCAATACTTTCATAGTTGGTAATTGCAAAATTTAATTATTGTTAAGTAGACATTCGCCTGATTAATTGTACAGGCGTTATTACAGGATCGGCATCCGCGGCTATTTCTTTTACTCCATTTTTTAAAATTCTCAAAACTTCTTCCGCAATCGCCTTACCGATTTGCGCAGGAAATTGTTCAATGGTAGTAATAGAAGGAGAAACGATAGAAGAGCGGGGGTCATTGGAATAGCCCACAATTTTTAATTCACCCGGCACTTGTATTCCTATTTCTCTTGCAAATGAAATTGCCTCCAATGCCGTTACATCATTTGCAGCCAGTATACTATCCGGGTAGGGTTTTTTACTAAACAAATGATGCATGTCTTTTCGTGCATTCACAGCAGTCAGTTCGTGAAAAAAAATATAGTCTTCTACCAGCGGAATACTGTTCTGCTCCATGGCCTTTTTAAAACCATCATACCGGTCGATATATAAATTGCAGGACATGGGGCCAGATATAAAAGCAATCCGTTTACATCCCAATTCAATTAAATGGGAGGCTGCCAGATATCCTCCCCTGAAATCATCTCCTTTTACAATAAAGGCAGGATAAGGCTTTGTCGGTACACGATCATAAAAAATTACAGGAATATCATTTTGCGAGAGAATGTCAAAGTGATCAAAATCCGTAGTGTATAAAGTACAGGCAACAATTGCTGCATCTACCCGGGAGGCATATAATGTTTCGACCAGTTCTTTTTCCATCTCAACAGAATCGTTGGATTGGCAAACAATCAAATTATACCCGTGTTTATGCAAGCCATTTTGAATAGTCGTTATGATCTCAGCATGTACGAACATTGAAATTCGGGGTACAATCATACCAATGGTATTTGTTTTGTTCGTACGGAGCCCGGATGCCATTATATTTCTCTTATACCCGATACGTTGCACCATCTTCATTACTTTGGAACGGGTATACTCGTGAACATGAGGATGGTTATTTAACACACGGGAGATAGTAGCTGGAGATAAATCGAGCGCGTCTGCTATATCCTGTAGAGAACTGTTTTTTGGTCTGCTTTGTTTTTTCATGACGTTGATAGAAAACCTTATAGCAATCGTACTCCTCTGATACTATTTTTTCAATGTGATTTGCTTTCGCTCGTAAAATATCATTAAAGGATGTTTTACGAAGTAAACCATTTTGCTTACTCCGTTAATTTGATTTTTGAAATATTTATTTTTCTACTTGTTTAAAGTGCAAGGCGTTTTATACTAATGAGTGCAGTACCCGCAGTAGTCACGGAATTAATATAAATATAGGCCCTGTATTTGCCATCGGCTGTTTCTACCCATACACCCGCTTCTTGTTTCAGGTTGATTCCGAAATTGGGGGCAGTCACAAAATTCAGTTGCTGAAAGTCCAGGTCATCAATATAAATGCCGTATTGTAACTGTGCAAGATTAAAATCCTGCAGGTTAAATACCTTGATCATTTTGGTACTCCTGTTAACGCCTGCAGGTAATGTTATACCTGGCAGGTATTGTGTATCTGCCGCAGGAGATACAAGTGCATGATTGAAGGCACTGGTGGTTAAATTACGATAGAGGTATACAAGATCAATCTTAGCGGCATTTGCAGCTGCATTCGCAGCGTTATAAACGGTCATATTTTCAATCGAAATGTAAGCGAGATTATTATTGCTTACAGCAAGATTACGGACCATATCCATGTTGGCAACAGTATAAGGGCCCAATTGATAAGACGCAGTGGCGCCATCGCTGCTTTTGACAGTGAATTTAAAACTAACGGTTTTGCCCCGGGCTTCCGGGGGTATCACATAAAAATAACGGAGTGTGGAAGCAGAAGTGTCTTTGGAAAATGTAACGGTCGTTTTTGTTCCGCTGGTAGTCGATGGCTGTCCGATTACAATACCTACATCCACACCACCCTGATTGGTAAAATAAGTATTGTTTTCGAGGTAAGTGCCAGTACTACCTGCAACAGTAGCCTCAACTTCTGCGGAAACAAGCTTGCCTTTGCTAGGCTGGATAGCCATGGCATACATAAACTCGATAGTCTGTCCCACAATGTTAGGTCCAAGCGTTCTCTTAATAGCATCGTTTTGGAGCACGTCTTTGGCTGTTGGAAGTGCGTATTCCTGTTTTTTACATCCAACCATAAAAAACAAGACTGTCATCGTGCAAGTGACTATATATATAAATCTATGTTGCATCACAATAGTTTTAAATTTTTAAAATACTAACGAGGCTGAACCGTGATTAAGATGGTATAAGGTTTCCTTATCTGACGGTTACCAGATACGACTGTGTACTTCCTTGGATTTGCCAGCTCTGAAAAATCAGTCTTGCCTGTTATTTTGGGATCCAGCTTGCAATCACTTGCCAATGTAAATTGCGGATAGAGATTTTTTAAATCCGTACCGAACTGTACGGTTACTTTAATAGTCTGGGCAGTGGTATCAATTACCGCTGCTCCTACCCGTACGGTTACGAAATCACTTCCCAATAATTCAAAACTGCTTACATAACATTCCGCTCTTGTTGTAATTAGCAATCCATCTTCATCTACAGGAAAATCTTTATTGCACGACAGGAATATACAAGTTGCCAGCAGTAGGGTACATGCTATCGTAAAATATTTTTTCATTGTTATTATACTTTAATTTTTGTTATTGCTGTTTCAGTTTTCTTATCTCCATGGAATATTTTGAGTTAAGTTGGGATTCTTATCCCGCTCTCCGGGTGGTATCCTGAAAATATAATTCTGCTGGTATTCCCTATCTGAAGTATTCTGGTAATAGCGTGTCTGGTTAGCACCCCATGTATCGATGCGCCATACACCCGGGTTACCCGGAGGTCCCCATACTCTTTCGATGGCTCTCCAGCGGCGAAGGTCAAATCCACGCTGTCCCTCACCGATCAGTTCAACAATTCTTTCCTGCTCAATAGCATCAAAAAATAGTTGCTTTGAAGCTGTTTTCGATACATCCAATGGTGGGAGGTTACCCCGGCGGCGTATTTTATTAACCAGGTCAATAGCATCGGCCATCGGGCCGCTCACTTCATTTGTTGCTTCGGCATACATGAGGAATACATCTGCCAAACGTATTACAGGCCAGGCATAATCACCATCGCTTCGGCCCTGTCCGGCATAGTTGCGTACAAATTTGCGGAATACAAAGCCCGAATTACATCCATCTGTATTATAAGTAATGTATTTAACACCGTTGATGGTTACATTTCCCGCCCATGTTTGGTAGATAAAAGGAACAAAACCGGTAGATTGAAGGGAGGCCATACCGATGCTCATTTCATAATCCCATTGAATAGTCGACTTCATCCGGTAATCACGGTTTTTATAACTGTTCGGATTAACCGCAGAGTTAAGTGTGGTGCGTGCATTGGGATTGGTGGTTGGGTTCATAGGTATTAGCTTGGGAGCAAAGTCACCGGTAGTAAGCGATTGATACCGGTCTGCAATCTCGTAACGCGGAGATACCCAGCATTGTGAACCTTCATGGGAACGACCCGAAAAATCACGCATTAATTCCTCGCCCTGGCTGGTACCTGTACCACCATGCGTAAATACCATAATCATTTCCGGGTTACCGTTGGCCTTTGGTGTAAACAGGTGATAGTAGTTGGGAAGATTATCGGCCTTGCCTGGAGTGTCAATTAACCCGGGATCACCATTCAAATAAAGTGTGAGACCGTAATCATTGATCACAGATTTGAAATCGGCTGCTGCAGCTGTAAAAGCGGCTGTAGCATCAGCGGTATTTGCAGTAAAACCTTCTAGTTCGGGCCATCCATTCTTTTTCCATGAGGCCCAATAAAGTTGCAGTTTACCTCGGATTGCAAGCGCAGCAGGTTTAGAAGCTCTTCCAAATTGTGAGGCTTTGATGGGTAGTTTATCAAACGCATAGGTAAGATCCGCCATGATAGAATCTTTTACCTGTCCTATCGGGGTTCGTGAAATCTTCGCTACTGCCGCGTTTTCATACACCACGTTTGTGAAGTAAGGAACGTCGCCCCACATGCTGATGAGTTTAAAATAGGCCATGCCGCGAAGAAGGGAAGCTTCTCCTTTAATTATTTCCAGTGTAGCGGAAGTATTACCTCCCTCGGTTTGCATTTTATTGACATTAAAAATAACATAGTTGGCACGGTTCACTACACCGTAAAGATATTTGTACATATTATCAAACAGGCCGCCATAAGCGGTAGGACCAAACATACCGCCTGTGTTAGAACTTTGATAGGCATCTCCGAGCCTTAGGTTACCGGCAGTAGAGCTAACACCGCGTGCCCTTACATATTCTCCATGTCCGTCCAAATAATAATCACGGTCCCAGCATGGTCTTGACGATGCATACAAACCCATCAGGCCAGCAGTGGCATCCGCGTCTGTTTTCCAGAAAACATCGGGAGAGAGTTCCGTAGTAGGTTCTTGATCCAACAGATTTTTTCTGCAGGATGTTTGTAATACTATCCAGCATCCAAATATTGCTATAATAAGTGTTGAAGTCTGAATTATTTTTTTCATAATGATCTATTATGGCAGTTTTTTAAAAACCGAGTTGAATGACTAATGAATATCCTTTGTTGATGGGATAAAGGTTATTGTTATTGCCAGCCTTTTCGGGGTCAAGACCACGATACGAAGTAATGGTTAAGAGATTTTCTGCTGACCCCGCAAACCGCAAATTGGTAATACCCGTATTACCGAAGAATTTCTTTGGGAAATTGTAACCCAACTGTAGATTTTTAATCCGCACGTAACTCATATCATCCATCCAGAAAGTTGAAGTAATAGTGTTATTACCGCTTCCTCCAAGTCGTGGCCATTCACCGTTGCGGTTTTCTACAGTCCATGGTTTGTTCCAATGATCCCATGTAGTTGCATAACGTGATGTACTAAAATTGACATTATTAAATGCATTTAGCCAGAAGTCTTTCCTGCCGGCAGAACCTTGCAAGAAGATTGCAATATCAAATCCCTTCCAGGCCGCATAACCATTTAATCCAAAAAAAGTGGTGGGCCTGTCGCGTTGAACATCCGTATATGCTTTCTGATCATTGCCATCAATACGTCCATCACCGTTTAAATCTTTTCGTAAGATATCGCCTGGCTGTGCACCTTGAGGCGTTGCATTGTAAACATCTGCCCAGGTTTGAGCAATGCCTAGAGATTGATAAGAATACACAAAATTCCATGGCATATTCAGGAATATATTGGCGCCTCCGCTTGTGGCGCCGCGTGCGATAAATTCATTCCATCCTTCTAACATGTTTTTATTATAGGACACATTGCCATTAACACCGTAAGTAAAATCGCCGGCCTTGTCGCGCCAGGAAATATTGGCTTCAACGCCCCTGTTCCTTATCTGGCCAATATTAGTTCGGGGAGCTACAAATGCTCCGGTCAACAGGTTTGATAGATCTGAAGGACGAACAAGCCCCGTAGTGACGCGATCATAATAATCCAATTCTATTGTAAGACGGTTATTAAGAAAACCCAAGTCCAGGCCGATGTCCAATATATTGGTTGCTTCCCAACTCAGCGCCTGGTTGATCAGTTTGGTATTCACAAAGCCACGTTGAACACTATTCGCAATTATATAATTACTTGCGGCCAGTGTTGCTTGTTGTTCATAGCGCCCGATACCACTGTTATTACCCAGGCTTCCATAAGAAACCCTCAGTTTACCACTGCTTAAGAATTTATCAAGGAAAGATTTCAGAAAATCCTCTTCCGTAAAACGCCATCCTACAGCTACCGAAGGAAAAAACCCATACTGTTGTCCAGGAGCAAACTTAGAAGAGCCGTCTACACGAAAATTGGCTTCCAGCAGGTACTTATTATACGCGGTATAATTAACGCGGCCAATATAAGATTGAAGCCCTTCAGTACTTGAATTGCCACCAGTGCTCTGTATATCTGTTAATGCTGCATCAATTTCGTGAAGGGTTGGAAAGAGCCGGTCGTTTCTTGAACTACCCTGGAAACGATCGTACCAGTATTCTTCGCTGTAAACAAACAATGCAGACAGATCGTGGTTTGTTCCGAATTTAGTTTGGTAGTTCAATCGCGCATTCAGCAAAGTTTTATAACCCGTATTGGTGTTGTTTACAATTGGTGCATTGGGTCCTACATAAACCCGGCTTCCAAAAGAATTGGTTTGAAAATTAAATGCCTGGTTGGGCATATTGGCATTCCAACTAAATTGGTTATAATAAGTAAGACCGTAATCCAGCGTAGCTGTTAATCCTTTTAGCGGGCTCCAATCGAAATACATACTCGCATTTACTTCCTGACGGTCCTGATTGGTAAGGGTGTTTACATAAACAGTATAGGGATTGTAGGCTTGCGGATCTTCTCCATAAGCCATTACACCTCCAAAATTTTTTGAAACAGGATCATAGGGAGTGATACCCGCGATTGCATACTGCATATCAAAACCGGCCGTATTGGTAGGTGCCGGATCGGTAAAACCTTCTTCAAGAGCATAAGAGAATTTTGACCAGTTGCCATTGAATCTAACTCCCGTGTTCATATTATTCCGGAGCTTATAATCAAAATTGAAGCGGGCATTGTATTGTCTATAGTTATTATTTATTTGCAGGCCCTCCTCTTCTTTCATACCAACAGAAGCAAAGAAATTGGATTTATCATTGCCGCCCGAAGCGGAAAGATTGTAATTCTGAAAAGTACCCTGGCGCATTATAATATTCCACCAGTCTGTATTTGGATATCGCAATGGGTCAATCATGCCGAGCGCCATCCACTGGTCGATAGTGCCTTTTTTGAAAAGCTGATTGGAAGCAAGGGTATTGGTAGCAGCGCGCCTCTGTTCCAGCGTTAAAGAGCGCGGATAATCGGCCATAAATTCAAATCCTTTGGTAGGAACCTCAATCGCTAAGTTGCTTGTAAAGTTGATAGAAGTTTTTTTCGATCCTTTTCCGGATTTTGTAGTGATCAGAATTACTCCATTAGCAGCACGGGATCCATATACCGAAGCAGAAGTAGCGTCTTTCAATACAGATATTGTTTCAATATCATTTACGTTTACTCTGTTAATGTCTACATCAGGCATACCATCTACTACCACCAGCGGATTACTATTATTAGATGTTCCCAGTCCCCTGATTAATAAAGCTGCACCATTCCTGCCTGCCATGCCCGTATTTTGAACGACCGACAAACCTGGAACAAGTCCACTCAGGCCGGAAGAAATATTGGGAATGGGCCTGCCGGTCATCTTCTCATCTACATTAACTGTAGCGACTGAGCCTACCAGGTTTACTTTCTTTTGCCTTCCGTATCCAACTACCACAACATCCGTTAAACCAGTAATCTTTAGCTTTAGAACGACATTGTACTCTAACTGGCTACCCACAACAACGGTTGCTATTTCAGTGTTGATAGATGAAAAAACCAGCGTATCTCCGGTAG
>Ga0157380_10002468_pt1 | contig 12462 bp, 15 predicted proteins | sample S35metaG_FD_119757 | JGI IMG/M metagenome (GOLD analysis project Ga0157380, IMG submission 119757) | Switchgrass rhizosphere microbial communities from Kellogg Biological Station, Michigan, USA - S3-5 metaG | ecosystem: Host-associated > Plants > Roots > Rhizosphere > Soil | place: USA...
ATCCCTCGCGTGGGCGGCAACCTCGGCAGGAATCTTCGGCGTGCTCGTGCGCGGGCCAAACTGACGCAGGAGCAAGTAGCCGAACGCAGCGGCGTCCACGCCACCGAGGTTTCGAGGATCGAGGGAGACAAGCGCGACCCGAAGGTCTCGACGGTGGAACGGCTGGCAAAGGCGGTTGGCGTTCTGCCCAGCGACTTGCTGCGCTGACGACCGGGCCGGTCCCCGGTCCTATGCGAGCGGCCGAAGACCGGCCCGTCTCGCGGCGTGCTTACCGCACCTTCACGATGTGCAGAAGCGGCACGACCGAATCGACGGACGCGATCTTCATCCTGGATCACCCCCTCCCGCTAGTCAGCCCCCGGCGAATTGCCGGGCGCGGGAGAGCCCAGACTAAGGAAAACCTGAGCGTCGAGATTCTAGTGAGCGCTCATCATGCCCGAGCGCCAGCTAAGACCTATGCTCAAAGAGTCAGCGAAAAGCCCTAAGTAACTTGATCGGGGGATGAAAGATGGCGCGTGGGGCATCCAAGGCTGGACGGAGGCCGCTGAAACCAGGACGGAGGCCGCTGGAGGAACGGACGCGACTCCCGAACGATGCACCCTCTTTCGCCACTAGCTACGGCATCCGGCTTGAAGCGCTCATCATCCTCCATGAACGAGAGTCCAGCGCGGCGGACATCGCCAGGATGATCGATGAGGATGTGAGCATCGTCGCCAATCACCTTCGCGACCTCTATGAGGCTGGCTGCATCGAATTCGTGGGGTACAAGGGAGAGGGCAACCTCAAGAGGGCCGTCTACCGAGCGATCACTCGACCACTCGTCACCGATGAGGAGTATGAGGCGATGTCCCCCATGGAGCGCCACGAAATCAATGGCGCAGCCATTCAGTGGATCACGGCCGAGTGCCTATCGTCGTTTCGGAAAGACAAGATGGATCGCGACAAAGCGCTTTGCCTCATCACGGATTCACCGATCCTCGATCCTGAGGGCCGAGTAGAACTTCGGGACTTCCTTACTGCTTCTTGGAATAGGCAATCCGAAGATGCCGAGGCCGAAGATGCTGTCGAGGCACTGACGAGCGTGCAGGAGATCGCGGCCAGAGCAGCAGCCCGCATGGCTCAGTCAGGAGGGTCCGGCACAACGGTAGTCGTAACGCTAATGGCCTTCGAGCGCGGGACCCCCTGGGATCTGAGGGATCACCGCGCGAGCCACTAAGCGAAAAGTGAGCGTAAACCGAATCCGGGTTGTCAAGTGCGTACCCAACTGCAACCGTCTACTACTCCGACGAAAACGAGTGGATGAGTCTCACTTGGCGGGCAGTCTGTTCCAGCGCTCCGGGCGGATAAATGGCCTTCCCCGTCCGGGGTCCTGGTGCAGGAGGTATTCCACGTGCAAGGTCACAGCGAAAATCCCAACCCGTCAGAACCCACAACCAAGCGGGCGCTCTGCCACCCCAAGCGCGTTGAAATGCTCATTTGCCTCATGCAGAAGGGGACGGGAATGGACGAGGGGGAACTGGCCGAAGCGCTCGGTCTGACCACCCCCCTGGTGAAATATCACCTGACGGTCTTGCACAGCGCCGATCTGGTCGCACAGGTCGATGATGGGGAGCATGGGAACGCTGGGCGCTCGTACATAGCCTCGGCTTCAGCGGGCATGTGATGACGAGTGTCCGATGAGCCGGGAGAGACCGTGGCACTGATCGTCCCGCAGTCGAGGGCATTCCTAGTCGAGATGTTCACCGACTTGCGCGACGACCTCGAGGATCAGATCAGGGACGGTGGGAAAGACGACCCTGCTCCCGAGGAGGCCACTCGCAAACTGGCGATGTATGAGGCGCTCCTGGCGGGCCTCGCACAGCGCGAGGCGCTTCCCGACGACAGCGCCATACGCGAGTACGTCGCCGGACTGGCGAAGGCCACCGACGAAGCAAACGGATATGAGCAAGCGGTGCTGGAACATCGAGCGCTAGGAGAACTTGTTACGGCCCTCGGGGCATCTACTTAGACGGCATCGTTCACCCATTCGCGCGAAGGGGGTGGGCCGGTCGCTAGCCTGACGCTTCCAATTCGCTTCCAACGGCATTCGATCCACCCGTGGATAGGTTGCGCCGCTTAACCAGCGGGCAATGCAGCGATGGGCGGTACTGGGCTCGAACCAGTGACCTCCTCCTTGTAAGGGAGGCGCTCTCCCAACTGAGCTAACCGCCCAGGCCTTCCTGATTATGGAACACGCGGGGCAAAGCGGTGGCGCGGTGGCTGGGATGGAAGAATCCGCGCCGTGAGATTCGAGGTCTTCTGGCGGGTGGGGGTGGTGCAGCTGGCGGCTGTCGTCGTGGTCTCGCTGCTGCTGGGCGCCGTCTTCTCGCGCGGCTTCTTCGAGGATTGGGGGTGGATCGCGGGCCCAGCCGCCTGGTTCGGCTGCGCCTGGATCACGGCCCGGGTCGTCGGGCTGGAGTTGGCGCCGACGCTGGTCCGGGCGCTGCTGGCGGGGATCGTCAGCGGCCTCGCGGTGCTCGCCGGGCTGCACTGGCTGGGCGCCCTCGTCGCGATCGGGCTGCTCGCCTACCTCTGCGCGCGGGACTCCGCCGATAGCCTTCTGCCGCGATGAGCGCGCGCGACAGCGGAGAGATCTCGTGAGCTGGAGCGTCGCGGACATCCCGGACCTGTCCGGGCGCACGGCGGTCGTCACCGGCGCCAACGGCGGGCTCGGCCTGGAGACGGCCCGCGCTCTGGCAGGCGCCGGCGCCGACGTCGTGATCGCGGCCCGCAACCAGCAGCGAGCGGCGGGGGCGATGGAGAGCATCCGCGCCTCGGCTCCGGGCGCCTCGCTGAGGCTGGTGGAGCTCGACCTCGGCTCGCTGGAGTCGGTCCGCAAGGCTGCGGCGGAGACGCTGGACGGGGGCGAGGCGATCGACATCCTCGTCAACAACGCCGGCGTCATGGGCATCCCCGAACAGCAGACGGTCGACGGCTTCGAGATGCAGCTCGGCGTCGACCACCTAGGCCACTTCGCGCTCACAGCCCTGCTGATGCCGGCGCTCCTGCGCGCCGAGGCGGCGCGGATCGTCACGGTGACGAGCACGGCGCACCACATGGGCCGCCCCGTCGACCCCGGGAACCCGCACCTCCACGGCCACTACCGACCGTGGCGCGCCTACGGCCAGGCGAAGCTCGCGAACTTCCACTTCGGCCTCGGGTTGCATCGCCTGCTCGCGGAGGCGGGTTCCCCCGCGGCAAGCCTGATCGCCCACCCCGGCCTCTCCAACACCGAGCTGCAGGCGGTGAGCGTGAAGGAGACCGGCGGCGGCCTCTCCCAGCGCTTCTTCCTGATGCTGGCCCGCTCGGTCGGCATGACCCCGGCGACGGGCGCGCTCTCCCAGCTGCGGGGGGCGACCGACCCCGGCGCGAAGAGCGGCGAGTTCTACGGGCCGCTGTTCGTCAACAACGGCCCCCCGGTTCGCAAGCCGATCCTGCGCCGGGCCGGGATGGGCCGGGCGATCGCTCGCCTCTGGGAGGTCTCAGAGCGCGAAACCGGCCTCGAGATCAAGGCATGAACCTCGGGCTGGAGGGGCGCGTGGCACTGGTGATGGGCGCCAGCCGTGGCATCGGCCGGGCGATCGCGGCGGCGCTGGTGGGCGAGGGAGCCCGGGTCGCGATTGCCAGCCGCTCAGCGGAGCGACTGGAGGCGGCGGCCGCGGAGATCGGTGCGGGGGCAACGCCGTTCGTCGCCGACACTTCCGACCTCGACCGCCTCGCCGCCCTTCCTGGCGAGGTCGAGACCGCGCTCGGACCGGTCGAGATCCTCGTCACCAACACCGGCGGCCCGCCCTTCGGCGGGGCACTCGACCACGAGCTCGACGAGTGGGAGGCCGCCTACCGCTCGCTCGTCCTCGCACCACGCGTCCTGGCCAGCGCAGTCGTCCCCGGCATGCGCGAGCGCGGCTGGGGGCGGATCGTCAACGTCGGCTCCAGCTCCACCCGCGAGCCGATCCCCGGCCTCAACCTCTCCAACGCCCACCGGATGGCCGCGGTCGGCTTCCTCGAGACGCTCTCGCGCGAGGTCGCCGCCGACGGGGTCACCGTCAACACCGTCGCCACCGGTCGCTTCGGCACCGAACGCCTGGCGGACGCCGCCGGCTCGCTGGAGGGCGCCGAAGAGGCGGCGCGGCGCGAAGTCCCGGCCGCGCGCCTCGGCCGCCCCGAGGAGTACGGCGACCTCGTCGCCTTCCTCTGCTCCGAGCGCGCCGCCTATATCACCGGCACCGTCATCCCCATCGACGGCGGCCTCCTGCGCTCAGCTTTCTGAGTCCCGAGGTCGTAGGACCAAGCGAGGGCGTGACGGCGGCGAAGCGACAGTGCTTCGCACGGCGCGCAGCCGACGGTGCGGCCTCACGCCGTGTCCTACGACCTCGGGTCGCGCATCGAGGGGAAGAGGATCACGTCGCGGAGGTTCTCGGCGCCGGCGAGGATCATCGTCAGGCGGTCGATCCCGATGCCAGAGCCGCCCGCGGGCAACGACCCGTACTCGAGCGCCCGCACGAAGTCCTCGTCGCTGGGATAGGGCGCCTCCTCGCTCTCGGGATGCCTGCGCTGGCGCTGGCGCACGAAGTTCTCGCGCTGCATGTCCGCATCGTTCGTGTCGGTGCCACCGCCGATGATCTCCATCCCGTCGACGACCCCGTCGAACGCCTCGCCCAGCAGCTCGGGGTGCTCGGGCACGGGCTTCACAGTCGGCCAGAGTTCGCGTGGCAGGTCGACGAGGAAGGTGGGCTGGACCAGTTTCGGCTCGATCAGATTGCCCTGGATCTCGTCGACGATCCAGGCCCAGTCCGCGTCCGCGTCGACGTCCTCGTCGAGCAACTCGACCAGCTCGTCGCGACTCGCGGTGATGATGTCGACGCCGGTCTCCTCGAGGACCGCGTCGCGCAGGGTGATGCGCTTCCACGGGGCCTTGAAGTCGATCGTGCGGCCGTCGCGCTCGACCACCGTCGTCCCCAGCACCTGCTCGACCACGGCCGAGAGCATCTGCTCGGCGAAGGTCATCACGCCGTCGTAGCCGGCACAGCTGAGGAACCACTCGAGCATCGTGAACTCGGGGCTGTGCTGAGGCGAGAGGCCCTCGTTGCGGAAGAACCTGCTCAGCTCGTAGACGTTCTCGAAGCCGCCGACGATCGCCCGCTTCAGGTAGAGCTCGGTCGCCGTGCGCAGGAAGAGCTCGCGGTTGAGCGCGTGGTGGTGCGTGGTGAAGGGCCGAGCGGCGGCGCCGCCCGCGAGGGGCTGCAGGATCGGCGTTTCGACCTCGACGAAGTCGCGCTCGTTCAGGTAGTTGCGGATCGCGGCGACAAGCTTCGCCCGCATCGCGAAGATCTCGCGGGAGCGCTCGTTTGCCATCAGGTCCAGTTCGCGCTGGCGGTAGCGGACCTCGGGGTCGGAGATGCCGTGGAAGAGGTCGGGCGGGTCGCGCAGCGCCTTGCCCAGCATCGTGCACTCGCGCGCCGCGATGGCGAGCTGGCCGCGCTTGGTCACGTAGAGGTCGCCCTCAACCCCGACCGCGTCGCCGATGTCGAGCGCCTCGATCCGGGCAAACGCCTCCTCGCCGATCGCGTCCTTGCGCGCGTATGCCTGGATCGTGCCGGTCAGGTCACGAACGTCGAAGAAGGCGGTCTTGCCGTGGCCGCGCTGGCCGACCAGGCGGCCGGCGATCCGGTAGGTGAACTGAGAATGCTCCCCCTCCCCCAGCTCCTCGGGGTCGTGGGCCTCGAGGATCGAGGAGATCTTGTCCCGGTCCGGCCAGCCCTCGCGCGGATGGGGCTCGACCCCTTCGGCGCGCAGCCGTTCGAGCTTCTCCCGCCTGACGCTCTCCGTGGAGCCCTCCGAGGGCTCCACCTCCGCAGGGACCTCGCTCACGGAACGAAGCCGACCGTCACCCGCTCGTCGCCGCGGTAGTCCGCCCGCGTTTCCGCCTCGCGCAACAGCTCGCGCATGGCGGGGCCGTGGTGGGTGTCGTGCTCGAGCGCGACGCGCCACGCGCTCGGCGTTTCGGTAAGCAGGCCGCGGATCACGCCGAGGCCGTCGTCGCCGCTCTCACCCATCACCGCGATCTCCGGCTCGCGGCGGATCTCCGGCGAGCGCTCGTCGATCGAGGTCACGGTCACGTAGGGAAGGTTGGCGATCAAGAGGTCGACGCCATCGACGTAGTCGGGAATGCCCTCGTCAACGGTGACCTCGAGCTCGATGCCGAGGCGAGCCGCGTTCTCGCGCGCCGCCTCCGCCGCTTCCTCGGAAAGGTCCGATGCGGTCACCCGCAGGTCAGGACGCTCGCTGAGCAGGGCCAGGGCGATCGCGCCGGATCCCGTGCCGACCTCGTGCACCCGCGCGCCCTCCGGCAGCTCGACGCCGACTGCCACCAGCAGCTCGGTCTCGCGGCGCGGGATCAGCACTCTCTCGTCGACGGCGATCTCGATATCGCGGAAGCGGCAGCTTCCGAGGATGTACTCGAGCGGCTCGCGCTGGCCGCGGCGGACGATCAAGCGCTCGATCTCCTCGCGCACCTCTGGGCTTAAATCGGTCGCCCCGTCGCGCTCGAGATCCACGACGTCGATTTCGAGCGCTTTGGCGACCAGTGCCTGGGCGTCGGCTTCAGGCGTCTCGCAACCGGCGGCGGCGATCGCCACGGTTGCCTGCTCCACGATTTCCCCTGCGCTCCCCATAAGCGAGGCTCCCTCCTTCTGGGCTTCCACGTCTACAACCCCGCGGCAGGCCTGATCGGATCGGTGAGAGCCACTTTCGACAGGCTACCGTGTCGGCGCCTGACGACGACGATCCACGTCGCCCCGATCAGCATCATCGCCAGGCTCTCCAGCTGGGCGGTCGTGAGGCCGAGGGCAACCTCATCGTTGCGGCGCAGGAACTCAACCCCGAAGCGCTCCGCGCCCGCGTAGAGGAGGTAGATGGCGAAGAGGACACCGGTGCGGAAGCGATCGCGCAGCTGCCAGAGCACCCAGGCGCCAAAGCCCATCACCAGCGACTCGTAGACCGGGGTTGGGTGGACGGTGCGATCGGTTGGAACCGTGCCGTCGGGGTAGGCCATCGCCCAGGGGCCGTCCCAGGGCTTGCCATAGTCGCCGTCGCCCGAAAGCTGGCAGCCGACACGGCCGATCGCGTAGCCGAGCGCCAGCGCGGGCGCGGCCAAGTCGAGCAGGGCGAGGCCGAGGAAGCCGCGGTAGCGGGCCCAGAGCAGAACGGCGATCGCGCCCCCGATCGCGCCCCCGTACCAGACCAGACCCGAGCCGGAGAAGAGGTTCCCGATCAGGTCGTCCTTGACGCTGTCGTAGTTCTCGACGACGAAGTAGAGGCGCGAACCGACGATGCCACCGATCAGCGCGGAGAACCCCATCTCATAGGCCCAGTCGACCGGCTTGCCGATCTCCCCCAGCCGCTTCCAGATCAGCGCCCCCGCGGCAAGAAAGGCGAGTGCGAACATCAGGCCGAAGGTCTGGAGGGTTATGGGCCCGATGTGCAGCTCGGGGTACACGTCACTCGCCGATCAGCATCTCCAGCAGCGCCTTCTGCGCGTGCAGGCGGTTCTCCGCCTGGTCCCAGACGGCGGAGCGCTCCCCGTAGAGCACCTCGGCGCTGATCTCCTCGCCCGGATGGGCCGGCAGGCAGTGCAGGACGACGGCATCGTCCTTTGCCGCCGCGAGCAGGTCGGCGTCGATGCGGAAAGGGGCCAGGTCGGCGCGGCGGCGCTCGGCCTCGGCCTCATCGCCCATGCTGACCCAGACGTCGGTGTAGATCGCGTCGGCACCAGCGGCGGCGTCGCGCGGGTCGCCGGTCAGCTTCACGCCGTGGCCCTCCTCGAGCTGGTAGCCGGGGGGCGCCGCGACGAGGACTTCGACGTCCGCCAACTCCCCGGCGACGGCCAGCGAGCGCGCGACGTTGTTTCCGTCGCCGACGTAGGCGAGGCGCAAGCCGGCGAGCTCCCCACAGCGCTCACGCAGGGTGAGCAGGTCGGCGAGCGCCTGGCAGGGATGGTGAAGCGGGGTCAGCGCGTTGACCACCGGCACGTCGGCCGCGGCAGCCAGCTCGGTGACGGCCTCGTGGGAGCCGGAGCGGATCACGATCGCGTCGACGTAGCGCGAGAGGACCCGCGCCGTATCGCCGATCGACTCCCCGCGCGAGAGCTGAAGTTCGTCGCCGCGCGGCACTACCGGCGTGGCGCCGAGCTCGGCTACGCCAACCTCGAAGGAGATCCTCGTCCGCGTCGAGGGCTTTTCGAAGACGAGGGCGACGCTGCGCCCGGCAAGCGCGTCCCCGCCGAGGCGCTCCCTCCGACCCGCTTTCAGCTCCGCGGCGCGGTCGAGCAGCTTGCCGAGCTCGAACGCGCCCAGCTCTTCGCCTGTGATGAAGTCCCGCTTCAAGCTGCGGATACTACGAGTGTGCGGTTCAGAGCGATCAGCTGGAATCTGTTCCACGGTCGGGATTTCCCGCCCGACCGGGCGCTCTTCACCTGGCGTTCGCGCCTGCTGGGGATCGAGGAGCGGGGAGCGACCCACGTTCAGGTGAACCGGGATCTCGGCGCCGAGTTCGCTCAGGTGCTCGCCGCCGCCGAGTGGGACGTCGCCCTGCTGCAGGAGTGCCCACCGCGCTTCGCCGCGTCCCTCGCGAGCGCGTCTGCCGCGGAGCCCCACCGCGTGCTTACCTCGCGCAACTCGCTCGGCGCGCTGCGGGCCGTCGCCGCCCGGATCAACCCCGACCTGATCGCCTCCGGCGAGGGCGGCTCGAACCTGACCCTGGTCCGCAGCGGTGGGCCGCTGGGAGAGATCGTCGAGCGGCGCGAGCTCGCGATCCACGAAGGGAAGCCCGAGCGGCGGGCGATGGCCTTCACCCGAACCGCCTCCGGAGTCTGCGTGGCCAACCTGCACGCGACCAACGACCAGCCGGCTCTCGCTGTCGAGGACGTTCTGAAGGCGGCGCAGGCGAGCACCGAGTGGGCCGGCGATGCGCCTCTGATCTTCGGTGGCGACCTCAACCTGAGGCCCGGCGAGGATCCCGGTGTCTTCGACGTCCTGCGCGAACGGTTCGGCCTCGCGGGCCCCACCGGGCCCCGCGCGATCGATCACCTGCTCTCGCGGGGAGTGACGATCACCGATCCACCGGCAGCTTGGCCGACCGCGCGCCGGGAGCTGCCGCGGGCGGGGCTGGCGCTGCGCCTCTCCGACCACGATCCCGTCCAGGTCGGCTTCGAGTACGGGTAAACCCGGATCACCGAAACGGCAGGGATGAGATAGTCAACCGGGAAGACCCCCGGCAACCCCACCAGGAGGCAAGAGATCATGGCCGCGAAAAAACAGACCACCGGCAAAGCGACGAAAAAACCAAAAGCCGGCGCGCGTGCCAAAAAAGCCCCGAAAAAAGCCGCTGCGAAAAAAAAGGGTGCGGCCGGGAAAGCCAAAGCCAAGCCTGCGAAAAAATCCACGGCGCGGCGCGGCGCGGCCACGACCGGGCTCGACAAGAGCGTCGAGCAGTTCCGTGAGAGCCTCGAGCGCAGCGTCACCCTCAGCCGCGACCGACTTCAGGAGGTCGTCGACGACGCGGTCCAACGCGGTCGCATGACCCGCAGCGACGCCGAGAAAATGCTCTCCGACCTGGTCAAGAAGGGACGGCGGCAGACCGACTCGCTGCTGAAGGAACTCGAACGCCTGGTCAAACAGGCGCGCAAAGAGGTCGGGGGCCGTGCCGAGCCGGTGCGCAAACAAGCCACCCAGGCAGCCCGCCGCGCCCGCAAGAAACTTGGCTAGGTGAGCCAGACCACGGGTGAGACTCCGGCGGTCCGCCGGCACCGCGGAGAGCAGCTCGAGGTCGAGATCGACTCGCTTGCCTTCGGCGGGCGGGGCTTGGCGCGGTCGGAGGGGCTGGTCGTCTTCGTCGCCGGAGCGCTGCCCGGCGACCGCGTGCGGGTCGAGATAACCAAGGCGAAGAAGCGCTTCGCCGAGGCGCGCGCGGTCGAGCTCCTGCAGCCCGGCGCCGAACGGATCGCCGACCGCTGCACACACGACGGCGAGCCCTGCCCCGGCGCGCCTTGGCAGGGGCTCTCCTACGAGCGACAGCTGACCTGCAAGCGCGACCAGGTGGACGAGGCGCTGCGCCGTATCGGCGGCCTCGACGGCTTCGAGCTGGAGGAGATCGAGCCGGCAATCGAGCAGTGGCGGTATCGCAACAAGCTCGAGTACTCCTTCGGCGAGCGCGACGGAGAGGCGATCCTCGGCTTCCACGCCCGCGGACGCTGGGACGTGGTCGTCGACGTCGACGACTGCCTGCTCGCTTCCGAGCGGGGCAACGCCGCGCGCAACAAGGTCCGCGACTGGGCGCGGCTGGAGGGAGTGGCCGCCTACGACGGCAGCGCGCGCGAGGGAGTCCTGCGCAACCTGGTCGTGCGCGAGGGCTGGCGCACGGGCCAGATCCAGACCCGGCTGGTCACCTCGGCTGCCCGCTTCCCGAAACCACCGGTCGACCTGCACACCGCGATCGAGGGCGACTCCGGCAGCACCGAAGGACCGACCGGCGCGCTGGGCGAGGAGCGTCTGCGCGAGGAGCTCTGCGGCCTGCGCCTGGAGATGTCACACGGTGCCTTCTTCCAGACCAACACCGAGATGGCCGAGCGCCTCTACGCGGTCGCCGCCGAGTACGCGGGCCTGAGCGGCAGCGAGCGGGTCTTCGACCTCTACTGCGGGATCGGCACGATCGGGCTGACGATGGCGGCGCGGGCGGGCGAGGTGTGGGGGCTGGAGATCGTCCCCGACGCGATCGCCGATGCGGAGCGAAACGCCGAGCGCAACAAGATCGAGAACGCCCGCTTCATGGCCGGCAGCGCCCGCACCGGCGTGCGGCCGCTGATCGAGACGGCTGGCAAGCCCGACGTCGTCGTCATCGACCCGCCGCGTGCCGGCCTCTCTCAGAAGATCGTCCGCCGCGTGCTCGAGTGCGAGGCGAAGAAGATCGTCTACGTCTCCTGCAACCCGACCACCCTGGCCCCGAACGCGGCCCAGATGGTCGAGGCCGGCTACACCCTGAAGCGCGTCAAACCCGTCGACATGTTTCCCCAGACCCCGCACATCGAGTGCGTGGCGCTGCTGGAGAAATAGCGCTCAAACCTGGGTGGAGACGATGGCAGCGAAGCCCGCGATAATGGCGCTGGTCATTGCAATGAACCCAAAGACCATCGTGTGCTGGACCCCATCGATCTCTTCGCGCACTCCGTGGATCTCGCTGCGCACCCCATTGATCTCATCGCGCACCGCTTTGAATTCGTCCTTCATCTCCATCCGCATGCCGCGAATCTCGGCTTCGACTCGGTCGAACCTCTGATCCACCTGACCGAAACCGCGATCGACCGTCTTGCTCAGTTCGTCGAGCCGCCCATCTGTCCATTCCTGCGCCATTGCCTCCATGATGCCAGGCTAGCTTGAAACTTGTTGTCTGTGGTTGAGCTGGCATTAGAAATGCGTCACGGCTTCCACGCGAAAGTCACGCAATAGGCTTCGCGACATGGGAGGCGAGCAGAGCAGAGGCTTCGGGGTCGCCGCCGGGGTCGACCCACAGGTGGCCCATCCACTGGCGGAACGCGGCGCCGAGCTGGGCTACGGCTCGATGTGGTCCAACGACCATCCCGGCGCAAAAGGCCTGGAGACGCTCGCCGAGTTCGGCGCCGCTGCTCCCGGTCTCGACCTCGGCGTCGCCGTGATCGCCCTCGACCGTACGCCGCCGGAGACGATCGCCGCCGACGTCGAGCGCCTCGGCCTCGATCCCTCCCGCCTCTGGCTCGGGGTCGGCGCCGGCTTCGCCGAGAAGCCGCTGACGCGGATGCGCGAGGCGCTGCCGGAGTTGCGCGAGCGACTGCCCGGCGTCCGCCTCGTCCTCGCCGCGATGGGCCCGAAGATGTGCGCCCTCGCCGGCGCCTCCTACGACGGCGCCTTCTTCAACTGGATGACCCCCGAGTTCGCCGCCGGCGCCCGCACCATGGTCGAAGCCGGCGCCAAGGAGGCCGGCCACGAAGCGCCCCCGGTCTTCGGCTACGTCCGCACCGCCGTCGGCCCCGACGCCACCGAGCGCCTGGCCAAGGAGGAGTCCTTCTACCGCGACCTCCACGACGGCTACCGCAACCACTTCGCCCGCCTCGAAGAGCCAGAGGGCACGGTGGGCGTCGCGGCCCCCGACGCGGACGCCGCGCGGAAGGCCCTTGCCGCCTACACCGCCCTCGACACCGTCGTGGTCAGGGGCCTCGCCAGCGCCAAGGTCGAGGCGATGACCGCAGTCGCCGAGGCCGCGGCACCCTGAGCACAGCACGCCTGACTTTCGTCGCCTCAGCTTCGGTGATCGATTGACCCCCGCATAGGTGGGTCAATCGATCAGTCGGCCGTCCTCAGGACGGCGGTAGGTCCCCCGTTAAATCGCGACTCC
>Ga0157380_10002469_pt1 | contig 12460 bp, 9 predicted proteins | sample S35metaG_FD_119757 | JGI IMG/M metagenome (GOLD analysis project Ga0157380, IMG submission 119757) | Switchgrass rhizosphere microbial communities from Kellogg Biological Station, Michigan, USA - S3-5 metaG | ecosystem: Host-associated > Plants > Roots > Rhizosphere > Soil | place: USA: Michigan...
GATTGCGCCACATTGACGGCACATTGTCGGACGATCTTGTCGATCAGCAGTGGCTCGATTTTCAGGCAATGTGTGCTAACACTAACAAGCGTGATGCTTCATAGCAAAGCATCACGCTAATTCTGATGTCCGATACGCTCGCGCAGATTGATAAGCGAAAAGGGGAAAAGGGAAATAGGGAAAGCGGGAAGAGAAAGCCCCTTTTCTCCTCTTACCCTCTTTCCCTTTCCCCCTGTACGCTTCAGTTTATCTTGTCGAGAAGATTAACCAGATCGTCCGCGTGTTCCTCTTCGACTGCGAGAATCTCTTCCATTAACCTTCGCGAAGTTGGATCGTCGTTGCCAAAGTACGCGATCATCTCGCGATAGCTATCGATTGCGATTCGTTCGGCAACAAGATCTTCGCGGATCATATCGGTGAGAGTTTCACCCTCTACGTACTCGGCATGGCTACGCGTTAGAAGTCCCTGAGGGTCGAAGTCAGGTTCACCTTTTAGCTGGACGATGCGATGCGCGATCGAATCCGCGTGGCCCTGCTCGTCATTCGAATGTTGCAAAAACTCAGCAGCAACACTCTCTGCGTTTATGCCTGACGCCATGAAATAGTGGCGCCTGTACCTGAGTACACAAACGATCTCTGTCGCCAGTGCATCGTTCAAAAGTTTGATCACAGTTTCACGATCTGCTGTATAGCCCTGTGTCACAGCGCCGTCTTCGATATGCTTCCGAGCGCGGTCTCGCAAAGTTTTAATATCGCTGAGAAATGGTTTATTTGCAGGTTGATTTGCAGCCATCGTCCCTGACTCCTTGTGGTTTAGATTTTTGGGGAAGGACGATATTACTCGGCGGACTTCGGAACGGCAAGTAAGCAGATCCACCGATTTTCACAGATTACACAGATTAGGAGTTCTAACTGCTAACTTGATTCATCGTGCCTAAGCTTGAATAACTTAATAGTCAACTTAGCTGTTTAGGCTTGTAATCTGTGTAATCTGTGGAAATCGGTGGATCTGCCTTATTGAATGTTTTTAATCGAGGGACAGTTTTGCGTTCAGCTTTAGCTCAGTGGTAGCCGCGGCATCATTCACAACTTCCACCGGAACATTCCAGACAAGCGTCTTGATTCGGCAAGTTCCTGTGTTGTCGTCGCGACAGTAGATTAACGTAGCTTGCGCGCGAACTTTTGCTGCGCCCATCTCAAGCGCTTGAATCGGAACCCTGATCGGTAGCGTCAGCTTCTTGTCACTTCGCTGCGCATTTTTTTCCGCGACGGCAATCACCTTCGCATTGTCGACTGTTACAGAATAGCGTTGTGGCGCCGCTGGATTGAGATGATGTCCCGCTGGCAGGTCAACATTTAATATCAACGTCGCTTCTGAGCGTGCGCGAACCTTCTGGGCCAACACCTTCTGTTCTTCCGCGTTCGGCGCAGAGTTGTTGCTGCTAACTTCTATAGCTTGCGGCGGCATGAGGCCATTGATGCGAAGTGTCATGGTCTCTCGCGTCTTCAAATCAATTACCCGAATCGCGTGATTGTTAGTGTCCGCGACATACAGTTTTCCGTTCGCGACACTGAGGCCGCCCGGCTCATAGAAAGACGCGGAAGTTCCATCAGCCTGGCCCGGCTTGCCGGTCCCAAATAGCGTTGTCACTTTCCGTTTCAGCGGATCGAGTTCCTTGATCTTGTGATTGTAAGTATCAGCAATCAGCACTTTATCGCCGACACTAATCACTCCCAATGGATGTTGCAGGCGGACGTCATCTCCGGTCGCGTCGACATCTCCGAACTCAAACAGATCGCCGCCGACGAGCGTATCAACCTGGCTTTTTGCGAGATCAATCTGCCGAATGATGTTCGATTCGCTGTCGGCAACATATAACGACTTCCCATCAGTAGTGATACCCGACGGCTGAGCAAACCCGGATTTCAGCAGCTCACCATCGATTCGCGCTTCGCGTCCGGAGCCTGCAAACGTTGAAACTTGATCCTTGTCTAAATCGAGCTTCCAGATCTGATGCGGACCCGCCATGGCGATGTAGAGCGTGCGACCGGCGAGTTGTAAATCCCAGGGCGAGTTCAAGCCGACGGATCTGCCCGGACCCTCTTTGAAATATTCGGTCGACTGTCGTCCTGTTCCCGCGATCGTCTCGACCGTTCGCGCCTTCAGATCCACTTTGCGAATAAGGTGATTTTCGGTGTCAGCGATGTAGAGCGTGTCGTCATCCAGCGCCATGCCCTGTGGCCTGTAGAATGTTGCTTTCTCGAATGGACCATCTACTGCAGCGCGTTCGCCTGTCCCGATAGTTTCGACGAGCGTGCCATCCAGTTTGGTAATGACGATGCGATTGTGATTTGAATCGGCGATGAAGAGACGATCGTTGTGCGCGTCAGCCAAAACTTTGCCGGGAAAAGCCAAAGGCAAATCACCAACCTTCGCCCGCTCAAGAACCAGCTTCAACGGTTGTTCATTGAGCTCGCCTCGCTTGCGAAAATCCGCGACGGTTTTTGCAATTGCCTCATCGATCACTTCGTAGTTGCCTTCGCCAGACACAGCGCCGATTGCGTAGCCCGCCGGATCGATCAAAACCTGCGTGGGCCACGCGCGGACTCCGTAGCTTTGCCACACACTGAATTCCGAGTCGTTGTAAACCGGATGCTCCAGTTCGTAGCGCAAAATGATGCGCCGGATGTTTTCAGTCTCCTTCTCATTCTTAAACTTTGCGGAGTGGACACCAATCACGACGAGCTCATTTGGATACTTCGCTTCAAGTCGCTTGAGATCGGGAATGATGTGCATGCAGTTGATGCACCCGTAAGTCCAGAAGTCGAGCAGAACAACTTTCCCTTTTAGTGCCGCGAGAGACAATGGGCGATCTGTATTCAGCCAACCGCTGCCGCCGGTAAGCTCCGGCGCGCGAATTCGAACCCGTTCCTGTTGAGACATGGCAAGACCTTTCAAGGGGTTGGACGACGATTTGGTCCACTCAAATGAGCCAACACCCGCGATGACAATTATTACGACCAGAATGCAGAGCAACTTGAAATGAGACATTGCAGACGCGCCTAGTTCGCGGAGATTACGCAAAGGGTTGTCGTGTCGTTTCATACTTAATTAAGTACGTCGGCTAACTTTGAACGGATTGCTACAGACTCCGGCGCTTAGTTCTTCGCTTCAAGCAACTGATCCACCCGTTCTATTGCGCGTCTCAAATGGGGGATCGTTATTGAACCACCAACGACTAAGGCTACGTTGAAAGCGTCAAGGAATTGCTCACGGGTTATGCCAATCTCAGCGCACTGTTTGATGTGATACGTGATGCAGTCGTCGCAACGAAGAACGGTCGAAGCAGCGAGACCCATCAGCTCCTTCGTCCGCTTATCGAGTGCGCCGTCTTCGTACGCCTGCGTGTCGAGTGCGAAGAACCGTTTGATGCCAAGATGATCGCTGCCAACCAGTTTTTCATTCATCGCCGCACGATAACGGTCGAACTCATCCATGCCAGTTGTCCTTTCTGAGAACGCGCAGTGTCTTCTGTTGGTCTTGATTCTACTCGGCATCCTCGCAAAACCACCAACGTGAAACTCTGACAGGATTTCAAGATTGCAAGATTAAAGAGAATAAGGGAGCAGTGGCTTCAGCTCTAGTCCGCTTGATCCGGTAATCCGGTAATCCTGTCAAAGATCTGCGGGATCATTTGTCTCGCACTGTCCTAAGTTGTAACCTCTCGCAAACGGCCATGAACAATGATTCGCAGAACAAATTGACCTTACAGTTGTTTCGCGTCGGCAATGTAGACCTGGCGCTGCGTGACGAAGAGGTCTTGGCAGTCACTGACTGGCGCGAACCCGCTCGGCTTCCATTCGCTCCACAAACCGTGCTCGGCGTTGTGTCAATTCAAGGACGAGTGTTGACCGTGCTCGACACAGCCAAATTGTTGGACCTTAATGCGAGCACGCGAGAATCACTCGTGGCGCTTCGCGGACCAGAGCAATTGGCGCTCGCAGGTAATGCTCAAGGAACAATCGAGATCAATCCCACCGACATCCAGCCGGCCGCCAACTTCGGTTCGCTCAGTTCAGGGACAATCCACAAAGACAGTCGCACCATTCATTTGCTAGCGACGGATCAACTCTTTGGCTCAGCACTGCGCGGTCATGAGCGACGACGCAAAAGGTCCTGAGCTCAATGAACGACCAGGCTTTTACAACTCTCGAATTCCATCATTTGCGTGAGCTCATAAAGCGAGGAGCTCAGACCGAAAGTGGTCGCTCCAGGATCGAGCAAATGGCACCACTCGAAAATCTCCGCGAACTTCAACGTGAACTCACCGCTCTTGCCGAATGCGTCGGACTTCGAAATCGCGGCGTAGCATGGTCGTTCAGCGAGCTTACGGACCCGCGGGAGTCGATCAGTTTGCTGCGCGTTGAGGGTTCCGCGCTCGATCCGAATGCGATCCTTCAACTGGCGCGCTTGTGTGAACAAGCACTGTCGGCACGTGCGTCGATTCTCGCCGAGAGAGAGACCGCACCAACGTTGTGGGGGTTGGTCGATAATCTACCTCGTGACCTCAACAGTCTCGTAGCGAGAGTCACAACTAAAATTCTGCCCTCCGGAGAACTTGACGATCGTGCAAGCCCGGAGCTTGGAAGAATTCGTCACGAGATCACGGTGTTGCGCTCACGCATCACGCGAACGTTGGAAGGCCTGATGCGTAAGTCGGAGGAGGCGATTCAAGACGAACTTGTCACTATCAGAAATGACCGCTTCGTGATTCCAGTAAAGGCGGACCACCGTGGACGCGTGAAAGGCGTTGCGCACGGCTATTCGTCTTCGGGTGCCACTGCGTTTGTCGAGCCGTTGGAGACCATTGACGCAAACAATGAACTACAGAGCCTGCACGAAGCAGAGGCCCGCGAGACGGCGCGAATTCTTTTTGCATTGAGTGAAGATCTTAGAACGCAGTTGCCGGCGATTGAGTCAGCTGCCGCGGCCGTAACCGAACTCGACGTCATCAACGCGAAGGCGACCTTTCATCGACGTTTCGATTGCGTCGTGCCGCGCATACACAAGGAATCGAAACTGGAACTGGCCAATGCTCGACATCCACTGCTTGAAGAGAATTTGAAACACGACGGCAAGGCGGTAGTGCCTGTTTCATTCACGCTCGATGAAAAGCACGACACGATGGTTATTTCCGGAGCTAATGCAGGCGGAAAAACCGTCGTCCTAAAAACTACTGGTCTACTAGCACTGATGGCGTTGTCAGGTGTGTCTGTTCCCGCGTCCCGAGCTGAGTTTCCGTTCTATCAATCAATCCTCGCAGACATTGGCGATCACCAGTCTATCGCTGCAAACCTTTCAACCTTTACGTCGCACGTAGCTAACATCGCTCGCATGATTCAACTGTGCGAAGCCCCTGCGCTTGTCTTGCTCGATGAAGTCGGCACCGGCACCGATCCAGAAGAAGGTTCAGCGCTCGGAGTCGCTGTAGTCGACTACTTCAGGCACGTGTGTCACGCGAATGTTATTGCGACAACTCACTACAGCGGCCTAAAAATGTACGCCGGTTTAGAGGAGGCGGTCGTAAACTCCAGCGTTGAGTTTGATGAAAAGACACTTGAACCAACCTATCGCTTGATTCTCGGCGTTGCCGGATCCTCTTCAGGCCTGGAGATAGCGCGCCGCTTTGGTGTTCCCGAAACCATTACCAAAGCAGCAGTCACATCGGTCAAAGACTCATCGCGTCAGGCGTCCGAATACCTGGGCCGCATCAAGCGTGAAGCAGAGGAGGCTGAAAGCCTGCGCGTGGCACTCGAGGAAGAGCGGGCGGCCGTTGCCGAGAAGTTCGCGTCGCTCGATAAAGAAGCAGCAAAACGTGAACAGCAACGGCAGAGCGATTTTGAACGCATGCTGCAACGTCAGGTCAGCGACTTTGAAAAAAGGGCACGCGAACTAGTGGCACAGATTTCCGACCGTGCAGATCGTTTGAAGATCGAGAAAGAAGCCCAGCGACAGACGGCGGAAATGAAACGAGAGGCGCAACGTGTTGCTCGCGTGACTAAACCTGGACAGTCGAGTAAACCTGAAGAAGAGTCGCGTGGCGTTAGAATTATTCGCGATGGACACCTGGTTTCGCGCTCAACAACACCAGACGACAGCGAAGTAGACGAGCCTCGCTACATCTCAGCACAACAACGAGAACTTGCAGTTGGCGACAAAGTGAAACTGCGTTCGTTTGGTTCTGTCGGTGTGATTGAGCAAATCAAAGGTGACGACGCGGAAGTGCGTGTGAAGGCACTGCGTTTCAAAGAGAAACTTGAAAACCTGGAATTGGTTGAAGTGCAGCCGTCGCTAAAACCGCAGGAAGGAAAACTCGAGAAGCTGCGAAGGAGTTCAGGAACAGAAGTTCATTTGAAGGATGCAGAACACAGCGCTACATCCGAAATAAACGTTATCGGAAAAACTACAGATGAGGCAGTGGACCTTGTCGACAAGTTTCTTGATGAAGCATCACTGGCGAGCATGAGCGAAGTACGAATCGTTCACGGCCATGGAACTGGAGCATTGAGACGTGCCATTGGAGATCTATTGAAAGATCACCCTCACGTGGGAAGATTTATTCCGGCCCCGCAAGACCAAGGCGGCTCGGGAGCGACGATCGTGCAACTGCGGGGAAGTTAGCCGCAGCTTTTCACAGATACCACCGATAAGAAATAGAATGAATTGCTGAGATCGATCTCTATCATTGCTTGTTTAATCTCTGATCTGTTTTATCTGCGTAGATCTGCGGCCGGTTCTTTTTCTAACCCGACGTGAACGAGTAGAATCTCCGTCCCGACCGAACCAAAACCTGATTTAACTGCGTCTGGCTAATGCGTTATCCCCAAACCTTCATCGACGATCTTCGACGACAGGCAGACATCGTCCGCGTAATCCAGGACTACGTCCAACTTAAGAAAAAGGGCGCAAACTGGATGGCGTGCTGCCCCTTTCATAAAGAGAAGACACCGTCGTTTTCCGTCAGTCCAACCAAAGACATCTTCTACTGTTTCGGCTGTCACAAGGGTGGATCTGTCTTCAACTTTGTGATGGAGATCGAACGCGTCGGTTTTCCTGATGCGATCAAGATCGTTGCCGACAAAGTCGGCATGCCGCTGCCAAAGATGGTTGACGACAGTCGCTTCGAATCACGACGACAAGAAGCCGATGATGTAATTCAGCTGAACACCTGGGCGCTTCAATGGTGGGAACAGCAACTCGAGTCGAGCGCAGAAGCCCGAATCGCCAGAGACTATCTGACGGCACGTGAAATCAGCACTGAAACACAAAAAAACTTTCGCCTGGGTTATTCGCCTGACAGTTGGGACGCCTTATCTCTGCACCTGCGTCAAAAGGGTGCGACGCAGGCGCAGATCGATCGAAGTGGTCTCGTTGTTTTGAAGGAAGGTGGCGGCTCGTACGATCGTTTTCGCGGTCGTTTGATGTTTCCGATCCTAGATATTCAAGGACGGCCAATCGCTTTCGGTGGACGCACGCTAAGAAATGAAGATGCTAAGTACATCAACTCGCCTGAAACTGCCGCGTATGTCAAAGGGCGAAATCTTTATGGTCTAAATCTCACCCGTGATGAGATTCGGCGTCAGGAATTCGCGATTCTAGTGGAAGGATTTCTTGATTTGATCGTGCCGTTCCAGGCAGGCGTGAAGAACATCGTTGCGAGTTTGGGAACAGCTTTGACTCCAGACCAGGTGAAACTACTAAGTCGGTTTGCACGCAAAGTCGTCGTCAATTATGATGGCGACCGCGCGGGGGTGCAGGCAGCGAAAAAGTCGATTGAGATTCTCCTCGCCGAAGATATCGACGTCAAAGTTCTCGTGCTACCGGAGAATTCCGACCCAGATGAATTCATCCGAAAATTTGGCGTAACTGAATACCAGCGACGACGAGCAAAAGCACTTCCCCACATTCAATTCGTAATCGATCACGCTTTGCGAGACCGCAGTCTTCACCGACCTGCGGAAAAAGCGGAGGCGGTCGAAGAAGTTCTTCCATACATTCGGGCCGTCCAGGATCACGTTCAGAAACGTGAGTACTTTGATATGGCCATGAATGCGTTACACGTCACGGACTTAACGCTACAACGCGAGTTGTGGCAAACAATACGGCGCAGCGCCATCGATCAAACTGGAGTTGCCAGACGGGCAGTAAGGCGCAGCGGTGTCAAGCGAACGATGGCGGAGACTCGTCTGCTTCACTTGTTGTTGTCGAACGAGGAATTAAGAAAGGACTACCTACCGCGGCTCGAAGTCGCTGTTTATGAGAGTTTGGCGACCGGAGCGATTTTCGAAGCCTTGATAGACGTCGAACGAAGCGGCGGAGAAGCAAACTTTGAATCTGTTCGCGATCGCATACAAGAAGACGAATCCGCGGTTGAACTACTCCCGGTTCTTTTCATGGGCGATTTCCCTGGTGTTGTCGATGGAGATGCTGATGCCCGCATTGCCGCGGAACGTGATATCGAGGCACTAAATAAGATGTGGATCGATGGGCGAATTGCTCAACTTGTTGTCGATATAAAGGCGGCGGACACAGGTGGCGACGCCAATCTGCGTGACCAGCTGGTTCTGGAACAATTCGATTTGGAGAGACGTCGAAAGGCACTAATGCCGAGGCCCGACGCACCTGTAGGTACCAACTAATTGGTGTTTAAGATAGGGATTATGAACAGGATTAAGTACAGAACGGGAGCGAAGCGACCGACTCAACATACATTGAGGATCCCGTCAGTTGAATCGGTCGCTTCGCTCCCGTTCTGTACTTGAGTAGATGCGACGACACAAGCTTTGGAGTGACGACTGAGTGAGCACTGAAGACAAAGATCGAGACGACGTGATGGAACGCCTCCTTGAATTGGGCGGCGATAAGAAGTACCTCACGTTCGACGACCTTAATCGGGAGCTTCCCGACAATGTCGTGTCTCCAGACGACATTGAGGATGTACTGCAGAAGCTTGAGGGCTCAAACATTCCCGTAGCGGATTCAGATGAGCGGTTGTTGGAACAAGCCGCAGCCGTCGTTCCAGAAGATGAAGAAGAGTCGCTCGAAGAAGATATCGAACTGGACCTGTCAGCGGGGGCGCTTGAGAAAACAAACGATCCGGTCCGCTTGTACCTCCGCGAGATGGGTGTAGTGCCACTGCTGACCCGCGAAGGCGAAGTCGCAATCGCCAAGCGAATTGAGCGCGGTCAATTAAAAACACAAAAATCAATCGCTCGCTCTCCGATCGCTGTATGTGAGGTGTTGCGAATCGGTGATGAACTCGAGGCAGGCAAGCTCAACATTCGCGAGACAGTCACATTCTCAGAACAGGCTGAATTAACAGGCGACGAAGACAAGGCTGAAGAGTATCGTGCCTGGACCATCGAGGGTATTCAAAATATTCAGAAGCTTTACAAGACCGGGTTAAAGGAATGGGAGAAACTTCGGCTGGAGATGAAGGCCCAGCGCGGAAAGAAAAGTAAGAAGGTGATGCGCCTGCGTCGCCGTGTTGCGCGTCTGCGTCTGGAGATTGCTCAGGAAATAGGTCGTTTGAATCTGACTGAGCGCGCGCGTCAACGGCTGATCAATGCAATTCGCGCCGTTCAGAAACAAGTTCGCGAAGCTGAGCGCGAAATCGAAACCTACGGTGAGAAGCTCACCAAGAAACGAATCAAGCCCGACGACCAAAAAGAATTCAGGCGCAGGATCCTCGCGGCCAGGAAACGTTTGCAACAAGTAGAGATTGATAACAACGTCGGTCCGATCGAGATCAAACGCTCATTGCAAGCCATCGTCGTCGGAGAACAACAAACAGGCCAGGCAAAACGTGAACTCGTTGAAGCGAATCTTCGATTAGTTGTGTCGATTGCGAAGAAGTACACCAACCGCGGGTTGCAGTTCCTGGATCTGATACAAGAAGGCAACATCGGTTTGATGAAGGCTGTCGATAAGTTTGAGTGGCGTCGCGGTTACAAGTTTTCAACATACGCGACCTGGTGGATTCGACAGGCAATCACTCGCGCGATCGCCGATCAAGCACGGACCATTCGCATTCCAGTGCACATGATCGAAACCATCAATAAACTCATTCGCACTTCGCGCGCTCTCGTTCAGGAGCTCGGGCGCGAGCCAACCAGCGAAGAGATTGCGAAGAAGATGGACATTCCCGTGTCGAAGGTTCGAAAGGTCCTAAAGATTGCCCAGGAACCCATCTCACTGGAAACGCCGATCGGCGAAGAAGAAGACTCGCATCTCGGCGACTTCATTGAAGACAAGTCGATTCTCAATCCGGCTGATGCAGTGGTTGCCTCAAACCTTCGAGAAATTACCGATGAAGTGTTGGCTACTCTGACGCCACGCGAAGAGAAAGTGATCAAGATGCGCTTTGGATTGGGGACTACCGGATCCGAACATACGCTTGAAGAAGTGGGCCAACACTTTGCCGTGACCCGCGAGCGCATCAGACAGATCGAAGCCAAGGCGCTCAGAAAACTCCGCCACCCATCTCGCTCACGTAAGTTAAAAGCTTTCCTCGACGGCGCACCGCCACGCTAAGAAGAACGCAGATTACACAGATTAAGAACTAGAAAGCTTAATTGAGAGTTTGGAACACTCAACTTAGCTGTGTAGTTCTTAAATCTGTGTAATCTGCGTAATCTGTGGATATTCTTATTTACTTGAACGTCAGAAACGCGGAACTTCGTGCGGTGTGATCAAATTCGTACTGGTAGGTATAACCGGGAAATTCTATCGTGCGGGTGTACTGCACTCTCACCTCTATCCTGTTATCACGAGTGGCGGGCGTGATGACAGCATCTGGCGGAATATCGTATTCAGGCAAACCCTTCTTTAATTGATCGTTTACCCAGACCGGTTGGTAACCCGAGGCACTTGCGACATCGACGATATGCTGCATCCAATCCTTGAACAAATAGGCCTGATACGCGACGGGCACATAAAGATACCCGACGTATCCAATAGCGCCGACCACCAACAAAAAGATCAGCAGTTTCAGCCGGGCGGCGCCGCGCTCACTTGAACGATGCAAATCCATTAGTGGCTTGTGCTCCTTTCGGGGTTACACAGCCCTCGATCAAGGGCCCTTCGCAGTAGTTTCTGACTGATTTCTTTTCCGTTAACGATCAGCGGTGAGCCGATTCCATTCAACAAGACCCAGTTGACTTCGCCTGCCACCCTCTTCTTATCGTGTTTGAATGATTCGACGATCTGTTTCGTATCGATGTTGTTGAGAGCGGGAAGTGGACCGCAAAGCGCCACTGCACGACGCAACGATTCTAACCCCGCATCACTCAGTAAGCCTAGATCTTTTGAAATCTCGCCAGCCACCAACATGCCATAGCCCACTGCTTCTCCATGGCGAAGGCTCTGATAGTTTGTCACAGCTTCGAGTGCATGGGCGGTTGTGTGCCCGAAGTTGAGAATGCGACGCGACTTCGCATCAGTGCGCCCGGTTGATTCGCGTTCATCGTTTGCCACGATCGATAATTTGAACTTGCAGTGGTCCCTTATGAGCGATTGAAAGTTCGCGCTGTCGAAATCGTTTCGACGGCTCTCAAGATACTTAACTGTCTTCGTAAAAAGAGGATCGCCTGCCATTAACGACTGCTTCACCATTTCGCAAAACCCCGCAACTAATTCACGTTGCGGCAAAGACGAGAGTGTTTGCGTGTCGATGATTACCAACTCGGGTTGATGGAATGTCCCCACGAGATTCTTTCCTGCGGGCAGGTTGATTCCTGTCTTTCCTCCGACCGAGGAATCGATCTGTGCGAGCAATGTTGTCGGAACCTGCACGAAAGGAATTCCTCTTAGATAAATGCTAGCGGCCAATCCCGCAACATCGCCTACCACACCGCCACCCAACGCAATCACCGCGTCATTTCTTTCAAACTCTCCCCTTGCGAGAACATCCACCAGGCTTTCCAAGGTCCGAAAGGATTTGTACCGCTCCCCTTCAGGTATGAGCCAGGGATAGGTTTTGTAGCCTTCTCGTTGTAGGGCACTTAGGATCTCGGTTCCAAACAGATCGAAAACGCGTTTGTTGCTAACCAGGCAGATCGACTTTGGCACGGACTTGAACGTGTTTCGAACATGCTGGACAAGATTCAGTCGGAGCCCGGATCCAATATTGATTTCACTTCGTCGCGGTTGGGTTGTTAGAGAGATTCTCAGACGAAGCATGAGCAAGAAGGTTCGACGTAAAGATCAATCACAGCCATATTAACATGGGCGATTTCTTTCGCTTCTTCTGCTCGATTTGGATTTGGGATTCTATGAGAAAAGCGAATGGGCGCGACATACGTGGGAGTGCGTCGCGCCCATCCATATTCGTGGTTACTGTCCTCACCCCAGCAACCACTTGAGACGGAGGATCCACCAACCGTCTCTCTTGCCCCACAA
>Ga0157380_10002471_pt1 | contig 12458 bp, 12 predicted proteins | sample S35metaG_FD_119757 | JGI IMG/M metagenome (GOLD analysis project Ga0157380, IMG submission 119757) | Switchgrass rhizosphere microbial communities from Kellogg Biological Station, Michigan, USA - S3-5 metaG | ecosystem: Host-associated > Plants > Roots > Rhizosphere > Soil | place: USA...
CGAAATCGAGTCCCCTCCATCAGTCACCGCGGCGCTCACACTATGCCCCGTGACAATCCGCAATGGACAGCGTTGAGTCGTTGAGCTAAACCAGCGCCCCGGGGGACTGTCGTTGTCAAACTTCTCATAGAGGGACCTATGAAATCGACATCGATCAGATATCTACTCGCATGCTGTGCCGCCTTGTTCCTGTTTTCGGCAAGCGCGCACGCGGTCATCTACCAGGCCGAGAGTTTCAACAGCGCGAACGACACGACCACGGGCAATTCGGGTGGCGCGTGTACCAACAATGCCAACGTCAACGTGGATATCCAGACGACCACCGATTCCGGCGGTGGCTGCAACGTCGGTTGGATCGCGCAGGGTGAATGGCTGGCCTTCAGCGGCCTCAATGTGCCGACGACCGGCAGCTACATCATCCGGTTGCGCGTAGCCAGCCCGAGCGGCGCGACCGCCTCGGTGGACTTGAACTCCGGCACCATCCAGCTCGGCAATTTCGCCATCCCCGCCACCGGCGGCTGGCAGAACTGGACCACGGTGAGCCGCACCGTCACGCTCAACGCCGGCAACTACAGCCTGGGTGTCTACGCGCAGACCGCGGGCTGGAATTTCAACTGGATCGAAGTGGTGCCCAGCAGTGGCGGGCCTGGCCTGGTGTGGAGCGACGAGTTCAACAGCATCAACACCGGGACCTGGAACCACGAAACCGGCGGCGGTGGCTGGGGAAACAACGAGCGCGAGTACTACACGGCGGGCCAGAACGCTTTCATCCAGTTCGATTCGCAGGCCAATAGCAATGTGCTGGTGCTCGAGGCGCGCCGCGACAACCCGGCCAACTACAACTGCTGGTACGGTCGTTGCGAATACACGTCGTCGCGCATGAACACTTCCGGCAAGCGGACCTTCCAGTACGGGCGCATCGAAGCGCGCCTCAAGCTGCCGCAGACCCAGGGCATCTGGCCCGCGTTCTGGATGCTCGGGAACGATATCGGTTCAGTGGGCTGGCCGGCCTGCGGTGAGCTCGACATCATGGAACACGTGGGCTTCGAACCTACGATCACCCACGGAGCCATGCACGGGCCAAACTACTCTGGCAATACCCCGTTCGCCGGCACCAACTACCTGAACGAGCAGGTCAATGCCAACTACCACGTGTACGCAATCGAGTGGAATTCCACCAGCGTGCGGTGGTTCGTGGATGGCGTCCAGTTCTACTCGGTGACGAAATCGCAGGTGCAGGGCTATGGAAACTGGGTGTTCGACCATCCCATGTTCCTGATCCTGAACGTCGCGGTCGGTGGCAACTGGCCGGGTAGTCCTAACGGCAGCAGTGTTTTCCCGCAGCGCATGTACGTCGACTACATTCGCGTATACCAGTGAGCATGTACCACCCGGCCGGCATTCTTGCCGGCCGGGTGCCGATTGCTCTTGTCTCGACGCCCGCTACGCCCCTGACTAGGTGGCCGTCTCTCGCCGGACGAGATTCAGGACCGCCAGCAGCGCAACCGCGCCACCCAGCGAGACGAGCAGGCTCGCGCCACTGAAATCAACGTCATTGATGGTCGCGCCACCCACCAGGGGGCTGAGGAGCCAGCCACCGAGCACGGCGCCGACGACGCCCACCAGGATGTTTGTCGCGATGCCGCCCTGGCGAGGTGTCCTGGGCATCACGACGCTCAGGACCCAGCCCATGACGGCGCCGACAACCAACCAGACGACAAGGTTCATTGGCTGCCGCCTCCGGCACCAGCGGCCTGGCTGATGGTGACCTCCACGCGGCGATTCTGCTGGCGTCCGGCCATCGACTCATTATCGGCGATCGGCGCGTTCTCCCCGCGACCGCTGCTGCTGAGTCGCCCGGATTGCACGCCGCGCGCGACGAGATATCGCTTGACCGAGTCGGCGCGGCGCTCAGAGAGCGCCTGGTTGGAATCTTCGCTGCCCACGTTGTCCGTGAAGCCTTCGATCGAGGCGTTTCGATTCGGGTATTCGGTGAGGAAATTGCTGAGACGGTCGAGGTTGGCAGTTGCCCCTGCCTTGAGTTCCGAATTCCCCGTGGCAAACAGCGTGTCACCCAGGGTGAGCACCAGGCCGCGATCTGTCGGCTTGGCCTGCAGGATCGCGAGTTCCCGCTGCAGATCGGAGGCCTGCTGCCTGGATACGTCTGCCTCGAGCTTCGCGGCATCGGCATCGCTGCGGGCCTGGGTCGTGGCCGCTACCTGTTGTTCACTCTCGGCACGCGCCGTCACGGCGTCGGACTTTGCAATGTCCGCTTCACGCGTGCGCGCATCGAGGCGCGCCTTTTCGCTTTGTTCGTGGAGCGTCGTACGGTATTCCTCCGCCGACTTGGTCTCTGCCTGGGCTCTTGCCGTGTCAACTTTTCGGTCGGCGATGTACACCCGGTGCGCCGCCAGTGCGAGGTCGGGCTGGACAATCTCGGCTTGCGTCACGGCAACCTCGGCGTCCTTGGTTGCGACCGGCGCCTTCGAGGCGAGGGCCGCATCACTCTGCAATGCGGTGAGCTTGGCACGGACTTCCGCGGAACCAGCGGGAGCCTTGGGTGCAGAGGCACATCCGACGGCTAGCGCCGCGGCTACTGCCGCTGCGATCAGGGTCCGGCTCATGGTGTAGTAAGTGTTCATCGGCTGTCTCCCGTCTTGCGCTGCATCTCTTCGGTGAGAGTGACGTTGCTATGTTCCATATCGGAATTCACGGCGCTAGCCTTGGCGAGGCTGGTCCTGGCCACTGCGAGATCCGCTTCCGCGCGGGCCTCATCGGCCAGCCGCCCGGCTGACAGCATTTCCTTCTGGCCCAGCGCCATTTGCGCGGCAGAGAGTTTGGTCCGCGCCTCGCTGAGCTCGGCTGCGGCGTGGGTGCCTGCGTCGACTCGCTCGGCATTGGCAATCGACTGCTGTGCGGCCTGCAAGCTCGCGGTGGGAATGGGAGGTGTGCTGGCGCAAGCGGCGGTAAGGATAAGTATTGCCGGCACGGCGATTCGCAGGCGGCGTCGCGAGACGCGCGCTGACACGGGAAGGGGATACATGGGCTTTCTCTACTGATGACGATGGAGTGCAAGACGTGCAGTCCACCAGAGGCACGAGGTTACGCTCGCGACATCCCGGCGTCGGTACGCGAACGAACATAGCGGCGGAACGGGTCGCGAATGCCCAAACACGATTCGCATTGAATGCGTGCCGTGTAGGTGTCCGTGCGGAACCGCACCGAGACGCCGGCCGTATGCTGGCATCCTGTCTGGATGACCGGCCCAGTCCACATCCAGCCAAAACGGAATCGGCCCGGCGCGGCTGAGCGCGGCAACTACATGATCGATGGGTTTCGCGTGTCGTTTCTGCACCAGGCAGAATGGAATTGCGCCTGCCGGGAGTTCAGCGTGGCCGGCGCATGCCGCCATACGAGGGAGGCCGAAGGGATGCGAGATGCGCAGACGCATATCCGGCGCCGGATGCGGCGGCGTCTCGGCCAACTGCTATGACCACCGCGGTGTTTTTCTTGCTCGCCGGCGTTTGCGGGTATCTCGCAACCCGGCTTCACGCCGCAAAGGCCGAGAATTCCACCTTGCGCGTGAACATTGCCCAACTCAAGCGGCGACTGAACCAGCGGTACTGATGTATCACCCTTGAACGGATGCTTCGCTGATCCCCAGGATCCTGTCGAGCTCCTGGTGCGAAACCGGTTTCAAGAGCAGTCGCTCGAAGCCAGCAGCCCGGGCCTTCGCGTACATCGGGTCTTCGGAATGCTTCGTGAGAGCGATCAGCCTCGGCCGACGCTTGCGCGCATCGCGGACGAGATGCTGGGCCACTGGAATGCCGCCACCATCGGGAAGTTCAAGGTCGAGAAAAACGATGTCGGGCTGGAATTGTTCCGCAACCGCCATGGCACGTTTGGCCGATCGGACGGCACGAACTTCATCGAATCGGCGTGTGGCAAGCATGAAACCCAGGGCCATGCCGATCTGCCGATCCTGGTCGACGATGAGGATGCGCGTTAAGGTCTCGGCTTGCAGGGGACGAATCTGGGAAGGCAGCATTCACGCACATTGCCGAGTGCGGCGTGACTCATCTGTCTGCTGGCGTACATAGCGGGCGAAACGAGCAGGAGCGCCACCTAGCTCCTGCCCACAGGCGCGCCCCAATTCGGAATGCCATCGGTGCCCGCAAGCTCCTCGCTGGCGGCGCGCAGGCTGTCGGCCACCGAAATCATGCGCACGGCCAGCGTTCCATCCGGAGGCTCGGTATCCCTGGCGAGGCGCGCGAAATTGAGTGCGAAGTCATTCAGCCGCTTTACGGCGTTGACATGGTCCTGCGTCGACGCGAGCACGGAGCGGTTGATGTTGTCGATGTGGACCAACATTCTTCCCACGGAACCGAGATCGAGCGAGGGTGGAAGGTGTTCAAGGTGTTCAACATCGTGGCAGATGTCGCGTATCTGGTGGGTGGCCGCTTCGAGCGGATTGTCGAACATGGGTGCGAGGGTTGACATGCACGCAGGATTTCAGGTTCGCGGGGCCCTGTCGAAGGGCGATGATCACCGGATTGCGGTGCGAGACGCCTACATTGCGCACGCCATCCGGCGGCGGGCACGTACGCTCAATTGAGCGGATATGTTCGCTGGCGTACCGACCGGACGGGTGATCGACCGTAGGGTGCACCCATGGCTATGGCAACCCAACGAATTAGCGAGCTGAGCACCGACACGCCGGCCGAACTGAGTGCGGGCGTACTGATCGTGGTCTCTGACCGCCTGGTCGGCAGGCAGCTCGCGCGCATGCTCACGCAGAAGGGGTACGAAGGAGTTCGGGCCGTGGGCAACGCGGAGCGCGCGCTCATACTTGCGCACGAATATGCGCCCGGGATCATCTTCCTCGATCTCGCCCTGTCGGGCGATGCCTATGACCTTGCACGCGCCCTGCAACACCAGGCCGGTCGGGATGTACACCGCCTTATCGCACTGACCCCTTCCATCGAGCATTCGACGCGAGAGCGGGCGCGTCGCGCGGGCTTCGAGCGGTGGCTAGTCACCCCCGTCCAGCAGGACGAGCTCGACGACCTGTTACTCAAGCGCAAGGCAATCCCTGCAGAGTGACTCCATCAGGAGCCGCCGCCGCTTCGCGGAGTACGGCCCTCGTTTACGCCCACTGGGGCAGGATGGAGAACTCCAGGCAGAGTGTGCATGCGACCCCGCGTTGGCGCGTGCCGGCGCACCGAAGCTGGCCGCGGATCTGCGCATCGCGCGAGCTCACCGCGACATCCACGGATTTCACCAGGTCGAACTCGCCGTCGCAGTCACCATAAGGGCAGGCGAAGAAGAAATAGGCCGGAGCGGGCGGGTGAAAAACCGTCACCTGGGGCGAGGGAAGAGATCCTGTCCGGTCGCTGAAATTGAAGTCGACCTGCAGCGCGTTGAGAGCGGGATATCGTGCACGCATCGTCGGCGCGACGATACGGTCGTGGCGCCGTCGCTGCTGCATCACGCCGCGTGCCCCCATTGGAGTAACGCCTGCGAATTTCATGGGGAAACCTCCGTCTAACGGCTGCTCTGGCCGTTGCCGCCCCGTTCACGGGCCTGCGCCTCGTTGACCTTCATTTGACGGCCCCCGAAGTCCTTGCCATCGAGACCCTGCATCGCCTTGACGGCGTCGTCGCTGGACATTTCCACGAAGCCGAAGCCCCTGGGATTGCCGGTCTCGCGATCGTTGACCAGCGCGAGGGATTGCACGGTTCCGTATTCGGTGAACATGGCCCGCAGCGTTTCCTCGTTGGCCGAGAAAGGCAAATTTCCAACATAGAGTTTGGTCATGTGAATTCCTGAATAAATGGAGAGAGCACCGGGCGGATGCCTGGCCGGTTCGCGAGGACTAGGAGGTGACTGTCTCTGGCCGGGAAGTCGCCGGAACGGCAGGGCTCAGGGAATGACAAGTCGAAGATTCACAATCCGAGTCGCAGTGTAGTGAAGAAGCACGAGGCCCGTTGCAGTCATTTGGCCGATCTGGACGGTATTGAAGCCGGCGGTTCCGGTCCGCCTACTTCAGGCCGGGGCAGCGACTAGTCCGCTGCCCCGGGCTATTCGATCACAGCGAGAAACTCATTCCCAAGTACCACTGCCGTCCAGTCGGATCGTACAGGGCCGGATCGGTGCTCCACTGGGAAGTCGACACCCTGACTGAGAGTTCGTCGGTGAGATTCGAGACGCCGGCGCGGACGGTAACCTTGTCCGTCGGCGACCAGGTTCCGTACAAATCATAAGTGTTGTAAGTCTCAGTGCCCGGCTGAGGCGTGGCTGGTGTGGTGATGACCGTTACGTCGTCCATCGATTCCAGATATCTCCAGCGCAGTCCGAACGTGAATGACTCGTTCTGATAGCCGACGTCGGTCATAGACTTCCACCGGGGATGAGAATTGCCGACGGAGATCGTGTGTATGTAATCGACCGTCGGATCGCCCTCGAGTGTCTGGATCTCGAAGGTATCCGTGTAGCTGACGTTGGTTCTCAGGAACAGGTTGCCCACGGCGTCCATGCCCATGCTGTTCAATGTCGGGCGCCACGCGAAATCCAGGTCCACGCCCGACGTCGAGAGCTTGCCCATGTTCAGGTACGGCGTTTCGATGAGCTGCAGGAGTCCATTGGCGTCGCGGTTGAGCAATTGGCAGAAGGTGTTGGAATTATCGTAACCAGGATTGGAGCCATCGAGGTTGTAGCACTTGCTCAGCGTATTCAGACCCGGCACGACCGATATCACGTCTTCGATGTCGATCTTGTAGTAGTCGAGTGACACGGTCATCTTGCCCATCAAGCCGGACTCGGACATCGACGTCCACTGGAAGCCAATGTTGTAGGTGTTGGCAGTCTCCGGTTGGAGATCCGGATTGCCGCTCAGCACACCAGCCGTTGCCGTGGTCGGGAAGACATAGGTGTCGATGACTGATGCCGGAATTCCTTGATCGAGGCAGAGCTGCCGGACGCTCGCGCCGCCGGCGCCGGTGCGGCCACTGGAACGAATGTCACAGGGATCACCGATGGAACCCGGAGGAGTGCCGAAGGCCACCTGGCTGCCGACGGCCGCGGCGTACAGCTCGCCTATGCTTGGCGCACGAACGGCCCGCTGATAGCCGGTGCGAATCAGCAGTGAATCTGTCGGTCGCCACTTGAGATCGCCTTCGTAGGCATCCACGCCACCCGCTGTGCTGTAGTCCGAGAAGCGATACGCGGCGCCCATCGTGAGACTTTCGAGAATCGGTATTTCAAACTGGGCGGCGATTTCGCTCACGTCAATGTCGCCCTCTGCGGGCAGTGACGCGAGTACCGCTTCAATGTTCTGCGATGCCAGGTCTGCATCCGGGTTGTACTCGTAGGTGTTTTCGCGCCAGCCGCCCAACAGCGCCATCCGGACATCACCCGCCGGCAACGAAAAGAGGCTTCCCTGTATGGTGCCTTGCACGATGGTCTGGTCGAGATACTCGGTGCTGGTGGCGTTGGTGGTCATGTAGGCCTGACACGCCTGCGAAATGTTCATGCTGTTGACGAGGCCGAACGGATTGAACCCGCCAGCGCAAATTGAGTTACCCCCGTCGGGGGCGTTCAACAATGCCTGCACCCGGTTCTTGAGCACGGCATGGCGCATGGTCTGGTTGTGATCGGTCGTGTCGTACGAAACGAACAGGTCGTACGACCAGTCGCCCGCGATGTCACCCTTGCCGCCGAAGATGTACTGGGTCGTCGTGTACTGCTCGTCCCAACCCTTGTAGTGCAAGCCGACATAGCGACCATTCCAGGTGAAAGGTGCAGTTGCGTTCGGCCGTGATGCCAGCAAGGTGGCGAGGTCATCGGGAATAAATGGGTTGGTGACCGGTACGGTCGTCAGGGTTCCGAACTGCGTGAGGCTGCCGCCGCTTTCCGTGTAGACCTTGGAATCAACGTACATCAACTGGCCGTAGAGAGTCAGCGCATCGCCCACCTTGTAGTCGAACTTGGTCAGGAGCGAGTTTCGATCCGTGGGACTGACGAGCAGGAACTGGGGTCCCACGGGCATGCGCACGTTGCCGGCAAGGACCGCAAAGCCATCGGTCGTCGGGCCCTTGTAGTTCTTGGCGCCCGTTTGCGTGAATAGTGTCCCATCGTCGTTGAAACCGAGGTTCAGCGTATTGGCGACGGGGGTGACCGCGCCGTAGCTCGCAAACAGGTTGTTGACCACGGTCGCGTTGGGAAGGTTCGTGGCCGCGGGAACGAACGTGCCTTGTCCGATGAAGGAAGACGGCGTGACGAACTCGAAGAAGCTTCTTTCGGTTCCGTACATGCCTTCGCGGTCGGTGTAACCGAGCGACAGGAGTACCTGTCCGCGATCGTCTGCGAACGAGGAACCCATCGACAGCGAGGCCGAGGCTTTCTCGAGGTCGCCGCGGCTGGAGTTGCCGTATTGGATGTCGGCCTTGATGCCGTCGAAGTAGGGCGCCGACATGAAGTTGACGACGCCGGACATCGCATCGGAGCCATAGACCGCCGATGCGCCCCCCGTGATGACGTCGAGCGAGGACACCGAGGCGTCGGGAATTGCATTCGTGTCGACGTTTCCATTGATGTCTGACAACGGAAGCCTGCGCCCATCCAGCAGGACCAGGTTGCGGTTCGAACCGAGACCGCGAAGATTGATGGTGACGCGGCCACCCGTTCCCTGGCCGCCGCTGAACACGCCGGACTGGGCATTGAACTGCGGCATCTGGTTCAGGTTCGCAATCAGCGATACATCACCTGCGCGCTCCAGGTCGTCCATGCCCGCGGAAACGATGGGGCTGGAAGACGTCTGGTTCGGACTGCGTATCAGCGATCCCGTGACGATGACTTCTTCGAGCTCCGCCTGCGCCGGCTCGGGATCCGCAGCCCATGCGGATCCCGGCGCACACAGAGATGCGATTGCGCTGCCATAAATGGCGGCTCTGACCGAGACACGAATCGAGCTGATTGCCGAGTTGCAACGGAAGTGCGACTTCTTCATGTGCTTTCCCCCAACGCATTAAAGAAATCCGCTGGCGTCCGCTGTTGTGATCCGAATGTGGACTGCCGCGGCTAAAATCTGTCGACATGGCAAGTTATACGTACCGGTTCGTACATGTCAACACGACGACCGGGCGGGGAATCCATGTCCCGCCGCATCAAGGACATATGGCTGCAGCAAATCGCGATTGAGGTAGGATGTACGAACCAGTACGTCAATACGCTGGAGGGAAGCGATGAGAGTGCGGGGACCATGGATCGGCGCATTCGCGGTGGCCGTCACAGTTACGTTCCACCTGGAAGCGCGCGCGCAGATCGTGGAGCGCCCGATTCCGGGTGATCCAATTGCCCTCGACAGCGGCAAGGTCTCGGGAAAACTGCTGGACACCGGCGTGCGCGGATATTTCGGCGTGCCGTATGCCGCGCCCCCGACCGGGGCACTGCGCTGGCGTGAACCTCAGCCACTCAAGCCGTGGAGTGGTGTGTACAACGCCGACCGGTTCGCGCCCGAATGCATCCAGATATTGCGTCCTCACGACATCAATCATTACTTCGGGGAAGAGGCAACCAGCGAAGATTGCCTGTATGTGAACCTTTGGATTCCGCCGAATGCCACTGCCGGATCGCGTCTGCCGGTAATCCTGTGGATCTACGGTGGCGGGTTGTCGATCGGCTCGGCGGGAATGGCTAACTACTCAGGGGAGAGCCTCGCCGGGAAAGGCCTGGTATTCGTGAGCGTGGGTTACCGGGTCGGGGCGTTCGGTTTCATGTCCCACCCGGAACTCACGGCGGAGTCCCCACACCACGCGTCGGGGAACTACGGGTATCTCGACCAGCTCGCGGCGCTGCAGTGGATCCAGAAGAATATCCAGCGCTTCGGGGGTGATCCGTTCCGCGTGACCATCATGGGTCAATCTGCCGGCGCGGGCTCGGCGTTCAGCCTGCAGGCGAGCCCGCAAGCCAGGGGGCTGTTTCACCGCATTGTCGGCATGAGTGGAGGAGGCATGCGATTCGGCGTCGACCTTCCAACACAAGCGGAAGCAGAAGCCAGCGGTCTCGAGCTCGAGAAGGCATTGCGCGTCGACTCGTTGGCTGCGCTGCGAAATATCCCGGCGGATCGCATTCTTGCCGCCCAGGCCGAATTCCAGCTCGGCGGAACGGCCGGTACGGTGCGCTTCCGGCCTAACCTCGATGCGCATTTCATGCCAAGACAGCCGCGCGAAACATTTGCCGCGGGCGAACAGAATGACGTGCCTCTGCTGATTGGTTTCACGCGCGACGAGAGTTCAAATGACCTGCGCGCGGCGGCGAACCTCGCCCAATTCCGTGAGGCGGCGCAGAAATATTTCGGTGAGCGCAGCGATGAATTCCTGCGGCTGTATGCGGCCACCGAAGCGGATGTCTCGTCGAAGGGCGCACAGGCCGCTCGCGATGGCGGCATGGCCACCTCGATGCGGAGCTGGGCATACGCTCAAATGCAGAAGGGCCGGGAGCCGGTCTTCATGTACATGTACGCGCACCCGCACTCCTATGCGAACGGTGCGACCTTTGCCGACCTCGATCCGCAGGCCGCTGGCGCTTACCACTCGAGTGAGATTCCCTTCTTTCTGCTCAATCTTGATGCCTATAACCGGATTCGGCCCACACGCGCCTGGACTGGGCAGGACCGGGCACTCGCCGCCACCATGTCCGACGTGCTGGTCGCTTTCGCCAGCCAGGGCAGCCCGCAAACTTCGTCGGTGCGCCTGCCGCGTTTCGATGCGAATCGCGAGCAGCTGATCGAATTCGGTGATCCGACCAGGGTGATCTCGTTCAACAAATCACGCATGGAGTTCTTTTCCACCGTGAATGCGCCGGGAGCGGTCGGTCCCGCTCGGGCGCCGAGGATGCCGCGCGATTGATTGCGGCCCGGAGGAGTACAAATGAGAAAGTTCTCGAGCTTGTTGGTTTTGACCGTAGCGTTGATGCCGGCAGCTCGCCCGGCAGTCGCGCCCGTCGTCGACGTTCCGGTGGAGGCGAGTCCTGTGCTCGAAGATCGGTTCCCGCAGCCCACCGTTGCCTTTGGAACGGACGTCGAGGCACTGCCGGACCTGGTGTATTCAGTGCCGCCGGGCTTTCGTCCGTTGCGCCTGGATCTGTATCGGCCACGCAATTCTCGCAGTGCAACTGGGGGCCTGCCGCTCGTGGTGTACGTGCATGGTGGCGGTTGGCAGGCCGGACATACGCGGCACGCAGGCGCGTTCGCGAACTGGCCGGCGGTGTTGGCCAGGCTGGCCGCGAGGGGCTACGTCGTCGCGTCCGTCGAGTACCGGCTGAGTGGCGAAGCGCGATTTCCGGCGGCAATCCAGGATGTGAAGACGGCAATTCGCTGGCTACGCTGGAATCACACGCAATTCGACATCGACCCCAATCGCGCCATCATCTGGGGAGGCTCGGCCGGCGGACAACTCGCCGCACTCGCGGCGACCACGTGCAACGATTCGTCGCTCGCGCCAGTTTTCATGAAGCAGGGCAGCCCGGATCCGGAATCGCCACTGGCGACACAATCGGACTGCGTCCAGGGACTCGTGACGTGGTACGGGATATTCGATTTCGCCAATGCGCCGCTTTCGGGCTCGGATGATTCATCGGGGAACTCGGCTCCGGGCAAGTACCTCGGTTGTGCGCCCGCGGCCTGCAGGTCGACCGCAGAGCTGGCAAGCCCGCTCTCGCACCTCGACAAAGACGATCCCCCGGCCCTGCTCATTCATGGGGAACTCGACAAGGTGGTGCCGGTCGCCCAATCGCGGAAATTCAACGACGCACTGCTTCAGAGGAAAATTCCGGTCAAGCTGCTGGTGATCAAGGATGTTGATCACAGCTTCATCGGGGCAAGCGCGGAGGCCACGCGCGCCGCCAGTTTGCAGGCACTGAACGCCACATTCGAATTCATCGACGCAACAGCAGGCAGAACTGCGGCTGCTTCGCGGTAGGCCGCGCCGTGAAGTCGGAATGCGCCTCGAGGCGGGCGGTTACGGTCATGTTGTTGGTCGCGACAACAGCAATGGCCGAGTCGTGCTCATTGCCGCACGAAGCCGATCCCGCGGACGAGCGCATCCCCGGCGCCCATATTGAAAGATGCCAGTCACGGGGAAATCTCGGGTTCCTGTGCGGGGCGCAGAGACCTGAAGACGTGGTTCGCGTACCGGGAACGCAATGGCTGGTCTACAGTGGATTCAGTAATGGCGCCGGATTGAAGCTCGTCGATACGGCCGCGCGTTCGATGCGGCAACTGACCTATCGAGCAGCCGGAGAAGGACCAGGCAGCTGGTCACAGTGCAAGTCGCCTCCCGACAGCGCGACATTCAATACCCAGGGCCTGAGCATTCGCGAATTGCGTGCGCCGCATTCCAGGCTTCACGTGGTCAACCATGGTGAGCGCGAGAGCATAGAAATCTTTTCGGTCGAGGCCG
>Ga0157380_10002472_pt1 | contig 12458 bp, 10 predicted proteins | sample S35metaG_FD_119757 | JGI IMG/M metagenome (GOLD analysis project Ga0157380, IMG submission 119757) | Switchgrass rhizosphere microbial communities from Kellogg Biological Station, Michigan, USA - S3-5 metaG | ecosystem: Host-associated > Plants > Roots > Rhizosphere > Soil | place: USA...
CTCGCCGATCCCCGCGCCGCCGTCGTCTACGCCATCGACGTCGCCGAGTCGTTCCGGGACACGACGAAGACCGGCGTGCGGATCGATGACGTCGACGGGAAGATCGCCGCAGCGCTGGGCACGACGCGCGACCAGATCCGCATCGTCGACATGGTCGCGCACCCGCTCTCGCAGTCGCTGTACTTCTCGCTCACCCGCGGTCGCGGGAACGATGCGGTGCCGGTGCTCGTGAGCGTGACGAAGGCGGACGAGAAGGTCACCGTCCTGCCGCTCGAGAGCATTCGGCACGCGCGCGCGGACATTCCGCATGCTCCGTCGCTCGATGCGAAGACGCCGTGGGGCGCGCCGCAGCGCAGCTTCTCCGTGACGGACATCGCGCTCGTCGACGGTGAGGTCTACGTCGCCGGGCTCGGCAACGAGGAGTTTGCGTCGACGCTGCGTCGCCTGCCCTATCCGTTCAAGGGGCCGGGCGCTTCGACGACCGTGGAGATGTTCCACACGTCGCACGACAAGTACGAGACCGCGGCACCCATCGAGTCGTTCGTGCCGATCGATCTCGCTGGCAAGCCGTCGCTGGTCGCCGGCTATGGCTGCTCGCCGATCGTCACCGTTGCGCGGGCCGAGCTGGCGGACCGGAAGCATGTGCGTGGGAAGACTGTCGCGGAGCTCGGCGGCGGGAACCGTCCGTTCGACATGATCCGCTACACGAACCTCAAGGGCAAAGAGTACATCCTCGTCGCGAACAGCAACCGGACGCTCACGCGGCTCGATCCGACGGAGATCGCGTCGGCGAAGGCAATGACGACGGCGGTGAAGCAGGCGTGGGAGCCGGCCGGCGTCGGCTACCTCCCGGTCGCGATCGTCGGCGTGTTGCAGCTCGACAACTACAACGCGGCGAACGTCGTGATGCTGCGGCGCGACATCGAGACGGGGGAGCTCAAGGTCGTGAGCCAGGGGTTGAACTGGCTTTAAGGAGTTGTCATTCCGAGCGTAGCGCCGACGGGCGCGGAGGCGAGGAATCGCTGTCATCCCGGCTGAGGGGCCCCTCTATCGGGGTGATTGCGATTCCTCGCCTCCGCCTGCGCTTCGCGCGGGCTCCGCTCGGAATGACTGCTTGCTTCCGCTCCGCCGGTGTGTCGTTGCTCGCGCTTGCGTGCAGCAGGCCGTCGAAGGTCGAGATCAGCGCTGTCGTCACGGGTCCGGAGCACGCCGTCGAGGTCTCCGGGCTTCCGGGCGCCATCACGCGATCGCTCGAAGGTCGCGCGCCTAACGACCAAGCCTGGCCACGCCGGCTCGCGGTGTACGTCGAGCAGCCCGGCGCGACCCCCATCATCGGACGGTACGCGCTCGCGAGCGGCCGCGTGCGGTTCGTCCCGCGCTTTCCGTTCACCGCGGGTGTCTCGTACCGCGCGGAAGTCGACACGTCGGCCGTGGCGGCTCCGGTCGGCGAACGCATCACGCAACGATTCACCGTGCCGGCGACCGTCCGGCCGCGCACGACGCGCGTCGCCGGGATTCATCCATCGTCGCCGACGCTGCCCAGCAACCTCCTTCGCTGGTACATCGAATTTTCGGCGCCCATGGAGGCGGGCAATGCGCTCGCGCACGTCCACCTCCTGGACGAAGCCGGGCGAGAAGTCACCGGCGCGTTCCTCGCGCTGGACCAGGAGCTCTGGGACCCCGAGCGTCGCCGCGTCACGCTGCTGTTCGATCCGGGACGTGTGAAGCGCGGCGTTCGGACGAACCTCGAGTCCGGCGCTCCGCTCGTCGCCGGCCGGCGCTATCGCCTCGTCATCGATGACCGCTGGCCGGATGGGAACGGTGCCGCCCTGGCGTCGGGCGCGGAGCTCGCGTTCGACGTGTCATCGGCCGACCGCCAGTCGCCGGACCCGAGCCGCTGGCGCCTAACGCCGCCGGCGGCCGGTGGGCGCGTCGCGCTGCGCGTCATGTTTGGCGAGCCGCTCGACCACGCCCTCGCCGCGCGCCTCCTGTCCGTGTACGACGTGCTCGGCACGCGTGTCGCCGGCGCCGCAGAGCTGGCGGCGAACGACAGTGCGTGGCTGTTCGTCCCGGAACGCCCGTGGCGCGAAGGCGAGTACACGCTTCGCGTCGACGCCGCGCTCGAAGACATTGCCGGAAACAGCGTCGCGCACGTGTTCGACGCCGACCTTGGCGCCGACACCACCGGTGCGCGTACGGTCGAGGGCGAGTCCGCACGAACGGTCTCGTTCCGCGTGAAGTCGGGCGACAAGTAGCTCAGCGCTGTCGAGGCAGGGCCCGGCGGCGATAGCTTGAGGGTCAGCGCCGCGCGCGCGAACGTGGGCGCCCGGACGCATCGGATTGCCCTGACCTCGCTCTGCCATGACTGCCGACGCCACTCCAAGCGCACGCCCCGACCCGCACCGCTACTTCATGGGGATCGCGATCTCCGTGCGCGAGCGCGCCGACTGCACCGGCAACCGCGTCGGCGCCATCGTTGTCGTCGATCGGCGCATCGTGTCAACGGGCTACAACGGCACGCCGGAGAACATGCCGAACTGCTCGGAGGGCGGCTGCCATCGCTGCGCGAATCGCGATCAGTATCCGTCCGGCACGGGCTACGATCTCTGCATCTGCGTGCACGCGGAACAGAATGCGCTGCTCGCGGCCGCCCGATTCGGCATCGCGGTGCAGGGGAGCGCGGTCTACTCGACGATGCGCCCCTGCTTCGGCTGCACGAAGGAGATGCTGCAGGCGGGTGTGAAGGAGGTGTACTACCTGCACGACTGGACTCACCCCGACGCCGCGAAGCAATCCGAGTACGCTCGGCTCCAGGCCCGATTCGCGGGCGGCATTCGCCGGCTCGACATGGACGATCCGCGCGCCGACTGGGCGATCACGACACGTCGTGACGCCCGCCCACGCTCGGCCGACGAAACGGGTCACATCGCGGGCTGATCGGCCGCTTGCCGCGCGCCCTCGTCATTCCGAGCGGAGCGAGGAATCGCCATCGTCCCGACTGAGGGGCCCTCTAGCGGGATGATTGCGATTCCTCGCCTGCGCGCCTCCGGCGCTACGCTCGGAATGACGAAGGATCAGAGCCGCGTCAGCTCCCCGAGGAAGTAGAGCGTGCCTGCGTCGTTCGCGATCGTTCCGATCTCGAGACGCACCGGGAACCCGAGCGCACCGTCGTACGCCACTGAGACGTTGCCGCCCTGGGAGCGCTCTGCGATCGCGCGATCGAACAGCGTGGTGATGCTTGGGTACGGTTCCAGATTCGTCACCGGCTTCGCCGTCTCCAGGTCCCATACCTTCGATACCGCGCCGCGTCGCACCTCGACCAGCACCGGCCGCCTAATGTCGCCCCCGCAGAAGCAGGAGATGCGGAGCTGCACACGATAGTCATCGATGCCCTGCGCGATCCAGGCGGCGCGCCGCTGCTGCAGCTCGTTGAGCTGACCGTTGCCGGTGACGGTATCGGCCGGGACGGCGATCTCGTTGACGCCGAGCCCGGCGGGGACGGACGATTCCCGGCAGGCGAACGCCGCGGTGGTCGCGACGAACGCGAGGAGATAGGTTCGAAGCCGAACGCGTTGTGTAGTCATGTCCCGCCAAACCACTCGAAGCCGCGAACGGTCACGTCGTCACCGGATCGCCACCATGCGTCGAATCACCGTTGCATCGTTCGCCGTTGCTCCGACTCTCCTGGTCGCGCAGCAGCCTTCCCGATTCACGCTCGCACCCGCGACGGCGTCCCTGGCCGAGGAGTTCAGCAACCTCGTGTGGGCGCGCGAGCTGAAGGACGGCCGGGTGATCATCACGGATTCCCGCGACGGACGGATCGTCGTTGCCGATCTGCGCGCAGGATCCGTTCAGCAGATCGGACGAAAGGGGCAGGGGCCCAACGAGTATCCCCGCGCGCAGCCGGTGTGGTCCGTTGGTGGCGATTCCAGTGTGATGATGGGCAGTCCGGAACGGTGGCTGATGTTCGACGGACCGCGCATCGTCGCCACGCTCGCGCCGGATGCACCGGGCGTATCGGTCATTCGCGGCATCGCGCGCGGGAGCGATGAACGCGGATACGTCTACAGCGCCGAGTTCCTTCCGGCTGGCAACAAGCCCATTGGCGACTCCACGGGGCTGCTGCGCGTCGCGCGAGGCACTGGCAAGGTCGACACCATCGCGCGCCTCAAGGCACTCGTGCCTCGTCGGACATCTGCCGCGAACAAGGACGGCTACTTCAGCTTCTCGATTCCGACGCTCGAGGCGGCCGATGAGGCGGTGCCGTTCGCCGACGGATGGGTCGCCGTCGTGCGGACGGACCGCTACCGCGTGGAATGGCGCTCGCCGGACGGCCGGTGGATCGCTGGTACGCCGCTTCCGTTCACGGCCATTCGCGTGGACGACAAGGAGAAGCGTGCACACATGGCGCGGCTCGCGGCCGTGAGCGGGAAGACGCCGTCGCCGCCCGACTCGATCGGCGACTGGCCCGCGACGCTCCCGCCATATCGCAGCCCGGTGCTGCTGCTCGCTTCACCGGATGGCCGGCTGCTCATCCCGCGGTTGCCCACTGCCGAGCATCCGGAGGCGCGCTACGACATCGTCAACCGGCGCGGGGCGCTCGACGGTCAGCTCGTTCTCGCGACGAACGAGCGCATCGTCGGGTTCGGCGCCGGCACCGCGTACGTCGCGGTGACGGACGACGACGGCATCCAGCGCCTGCGCCGCCATCCCTGGCCGCCAGCGAGGTAGTGGTCGAGGAGTTAGTGGCCGAGATTTATGGCCGCCATCCCGGATCGCAGGCGCCAGTGCCATGTGCGCCAGTGTGCCAGTGGTAGTCATCGGTGTTGAGGTCCAGGGACTCATGACTGAAGACTCGTACTGACCTGCTGGCACACGTAGAACTGGCCAGGCCCCATCCCGGATCGTACCGTGGGCTGTTCCCGGGGTGTTCCTCGTGACGACTGCCGCGTTAGGCGATGGCCGGCGCCGTCACGGGCGTCGGCGCCAGGCGCTCGGCGATGGGCATCGAGGCCAGGGCGATCACGAGGTGCAGCACCCGCACGATCCAGTGCAGGTCGCCCGGCAGGAGGAGATGTTGTGTGAACCCCACGGCGGCAACCACCACGCCCCACATGACCGCGAAGAACGCGAGTCCGATGCCTCGACGCTGCACGAGCGCGATCACGGCGATGCTCCACAGCGCCAGCACGAACAGCACGCCGATCGTCCGGTGGACATCCACGAGTGAGTACAGGTGGCCAGTCCACAGGCCAATGCCGACAATGACCTGCACCAGCGCAGCAATGCGCATGAACATCAGCAACAGGAACGGAACACGCATCCTCGCCTCCAGGGCAGCGGTGTACCATGTTAGACACAGTATACAACGAAACTAGACAGGCAGTATAACGAAATCAACTCCGTGAAAAGCCGTTCCTATACGTCCGGCGAGCGCCAGCGCACCGTCGAGGCCGGCCGAGAGCGCATCGTTTCCGCGGCGCGTGAGCTCCTCGAGGACGAGGAGGGCGAAGGATTCTCGATCGACGCCGTCGCGCGCCGAGCGGGAGTGGCGAGGATGACGGTCTACAACCAGTTCGAGTCGAAGGCCGGTCTGCTCGAGGCGCTGTTCGACGCGCTGGCGCTGCACGGTCCGCTCGGCGGGATGGTTGAGATCTTCAAGATCGCCGACCCCGTCGCGGCATTCGATGACTACGTCGCGCTCTTCGGCCGGTTCTGGACGGTCAACCGCCGCACGCACCGGCGGTTGCGCGCAGCGGCGATGCACGATGCCGAGCTCGCGGCCGCCATCGCGAACCGCAACGAGCGCCGTCGAAAGGGCGTCGCGGAGCTCATTCGCCGACTCGGCGACCGCGCGCGCGCCGTGGTCCCGAGCGAGGAGGCGGTGAACGTCATCTACGTCCTTCTGAGCTTCGACACGTTCGACGCGCTGGCGGGTCCGTTGCGGACTCCCGAAGACGCCGTCCCGACGGTCAGACAGCTCGTGCGTGCGGTGCTCGGTTTGCCGACGAGCTAAATCGCGCGGGACCCGAACGGCGCAGCGCCCGAACGGCGCAGGTCGAACGGCGCACGGCCCGGAGAGCGCAATGGCGCGGAACCCGAACGGCGCCTTTGTAGTTTGGGCCCTGCGCCGTTGCGCCCTGTGGGCGTTGCGCCGTTCGGGTCGTGCGTTGTTCGGGTCCAGCGCCGTCCGGGCTCTGCGCCGTTCGGCCGGCGCCGTTTCCCTCCTCAGACCTCGCGGACGACACGTCCGCGGCCGAGGTCGCGAGAATAGACGCGTACCGGGCCGCGCATCCCGAGTGGGGTGCACGGCCGAGCCGACGTTCGCGAACGAGATCATCACGCCTAACGGCGCACGGCAGACCGTCACGCTCGGTGACGGCTCCACGTCCCTCGGGATGGCGAAGCATGCGCTAGGCGGTTGGCGGGATTTGGCGTAGTATCAACGGCAATGCCCGCTCCGCACCTGATTCTTCCCCCGCCCGGGTCGACGCCGGCGTCCAGGGATTCACAGGGCCGGCCGCGCTCGCTTCCGCCCGATCTCCTCCGCGAAGCGTCGCAGCGCATCGGCTTCTTCTCGCTGATCGGTGCCGGGCTCTGGTTCCTCGGACCGCTGCTCGGGCACGTCGCGATCCGCGCGCAGAGTCCGCCAGGCGATACCCGATGGCGCTCGATCATCCTGCCAATGGATGCGATCGCGGTGACGAGCATCATCATGTCGCTCGCGCTGTTCGCGTACACGCGCCGGAACAGGAACTCGAAGCTGAGCCTCGACCTCGGGCTCGCGTACATGATCGCGATCTCGCTCGCGCTCGGCCTCCTGTTCCACGTGGGAATGATCTACTTCGGCGCGTCGGTGAGGCCGAAGGTCGTGATCACGCCGGAGATCAGCTGGATCGGCGCCGTCATCCTGATCTTCGCCGCGATCGTACCGACACCGACGCGAAAGACCGTCGTGGCGGCGTTGATTGCCGTGTCGATGAATCCCATCGGGATGCTGATCGCGGGCTGGCACGGCACCCTGGACTTTGGTGCCGCGAGCAACGTGCTGGTCATGCACTACCCGGACTTCCTGCTCGTCGGCGCTGCCGGGGTGATCTCGCACGTGGTGACGCACCTCGGGCGCCAGGTCACGAGAGCGCGCGAGATGGGGAGCTATCGCCTCGGCGAGCTGCTCGGAAGCGGCGGGATGGGCGAGGTGTACAAGGCGACGCACACCATGCTGGCGCGTCCGGCCGCGATCAAGCTCATCCGCCCGGAATCGCTCGGGGGAGGGAATGGCGAAAGCGCACAACTCGCGATGCATCGCTTCACGCGCGAGGCGGAGGCCGCCGCGAATCTGCGCTCGCCGCACACGGTCGAGGTCTACGACTTCGGTGTGACCGAAGATCAGACGCTGTACTACGTGATGGAGATGCTCGAGGGGCTGGATCTCGAGACGCTCGTCAGGCGGTACGGCGCGCTGCCGGCCGGCCGCGTGATCTACCTCATGCGACAGGTGTGTGAATCGCTCGAGGAGGCGCACGCACGGGGGCTCGTGCATCGGGACGTCAAGCCGGCGAACATCCACGTCGGTTGTGTGGGACTCCGGCACGACTTCGTGAAGGTGCTGGACTTCGGGCTGGTGAAGGAAGTAACGCGCCGGAGCAGGGACTCGCTTGCCACGGAGGCGGGACTCGCGATCGGGACGCCGTCGTACATGTCGCCGGAGCTCGCGCTGTCCGAAGCGGTGGACGGGCGGGCGGACGTGTACGCGTTAGGCTGCGTGGCGTACTACCTGTTGACGGGCCGGCTGGTGTTCGAGGCCGACAACCCGATGCGGGTGATGGTGATGCACATCGACGCGAAGCCGGTGCCGCCGTCGACGCGGACGGAGCTGCCGATTCCGCCATCGCTGGACGCGGCGGTGATCGGCTGCTTGGCGAAGGACACGGCGTCGCGGACGCCGAGCGCGGCGGCGTTTGCGGAGGCGCTCATGGTAGCGGAGGCGGACGTCGAACCGTGGGGGGAGCCGCAGGCGGCGCGCTGGTGGCGCGAGCGAGCGAACGACGGCTGATCAACCCTCGTTGCCGGTGCCGCCAAGAAATTGGGGTCAGACTCCGGAGGCCACGCGCTTCCCGAGGGTTTTCTTTCGCAGTAAGCAGCACCAGCAAGCAGTAAGCAGCGCTCTACGCAGTTCGGTCAGGGCGGTCCCACCGCGACCCGGCCGCGCGAGACGACGAGGACCACGCTTCGAAGCGCGCCGACATCGCGCGATGGATCGCCGCGTACGGCGACGAAGTCCGCGGACATCCCGACAGCGATATGTCCGACGCTGTCCGCGATCGCGAGTGCCTTTGCCGCGTTGATCGTGGCGGCCTGAATGGCCTCGAGCGGCGTCAGGCCTGACGAGACGAGCGCGTCCATCTCGTCGATGCCGCGCCCGTGCGGAAGCACGCCGCCGTCCGTGCCGAACACGAGACTGACGCCGGCGTCGTGCGCCACGCGCACTGCGGCCGTGAGCGCGCGGGCCGCAGCACTCGTGTCGCCCGCCGTCAGCGATGCGATCGTCGGGCTCATCCACATGCCTCGCGCACGCATCGCGGCCGCGAGCGACGCGTCGACGTATGCGGCGTGCACCAGTCCATCTACGCCCGCGTCGAGCGCAGCGCGTGCGGCGCCGCGACTGATCGAGTGTGCAGTCACCGGTCTGCGCGCAGCGTGTGAGGCCTCGACGATCGCCCGCAGCACATTACGCGGAATCTCCACGCTGTCGGGCGATGCGTAGGACGCGGCCGGCCAGGACGAAAGACACACCTTCGTGAGGTTTGCACCCGCCGCGATGTTCTGCTGCACACGCTGGACGAAGGCCTCGGCACCGCCGGCAATGCCGATTCCGCTGAACTCGCAGACTCCACCTTTGGCGCCGACCCAGATTCCGGCCGCGAGCACGCGTGGCCCTTCGATGTGACCACTATTGATCGAGTCTCGCAGGACGAGGAGTCGGTGCGTGAGCGCGCCCTGATCCGCGACCGTCGTGAAGCCCGCGCGAAGGTCCGCGAGTGCGTTCGCCCGAACGGGACCGCCGATGGCGAGGTGCACGTGCGCGTCGATGAGTCCGGGGACGACGGTCATGTCGCCGAGGTCGATGATGCGCGACGCGCTTCGCGTATCGAACTGTGCGGCGGGGACCGTAGCCGTGATGCGCGTGTCGGTCACGAGCAACACGGTGGGGCCGCCGTATCGGCCGGTCTTCACATCGAGCACACGGGCAGCGCGAACCGCGAGGTCCGCGCGCTGACCCACAGCGGGTGTTGCACTCCAGGCGCTGCAGCCGAAGCCAAGGGAAGCCAGCGTGAGCGCCCGGAGGAGTTGCATTCCCTGATCTCCTACGGTCGCCCGGGAACCATCGTCGGCACGACGTAGAAGTTCTCGTCGACGCGGAAGTCCGACGGGTTCCCGAGCCTAACGCGCGTCGTCTGCCACTGCTCGGTGGGATGAATCAGGGTCATCGTCGGCCAGTCGAGCGTGGCACGAAGCGGCATGTCGAATCCGGCGACGACGTTCGCCCAGCGATACGACAACGTGTCGCCGGAGATCCGGTACTCGAACGTCGGGACCATCACCGTTCGCAGATACTGATCGAACACCTTGCCGAAGTCGACGCCCGCCTGCGCGCTGATGTACTCCTCGACCTGCTTGCCCATGACCGTCTGGTGCCAGAAGGTCTGGTTGAGTCCGCGCAGGATGCCACGCCATTTCTCGTCGTCGTTCACGATCTGTCGGATCGTGTGCAGCATCTCGCCGCCCTTCGGGTACATGTCGCCCGAGCCCTGGTCGTTCACCTCGTAGTCCGGGATGATCGGGCGGTCGTTTCGGATCCCGCGCCGGTTGCCGACGATGTACCGCGCGCCAGCGTCCTTGCCGTGGAGGCACTCCGTGTAGATACCCTCCGCGTAGTTCGCGAAGCTTTCGTGCACCCACATGTCGGCGTTGTCCTTCGCCGTGATGTTGTTGCCGAACCACTCGTGCGCGCTCTCGTGGATGATGATGAAGTCCCACGTGAGGCCGAGCCCCGTGCCTGACGACTCCCGCTTGCGATAGCCGTTCGCGTACCAGTTGCCGTACGACACGGCGCTCTGATGCTCCATCCCCGTGTTCGGCACCTCGAGCAGCTTGTAGCCGTCTTCGTACCACGGGTACGGTCCGAACCAGTGCTCGAAGCACTTGAGCATCGTTCTCGCCTGCGGGAACTGGCGCTTCGCGTTCTCGACGTTGTAGTCGAGCGGCCAGTAGTCCATGGTGAGCGTGCCCTTCGCACCGTCGAACGTCTCGCTGTAGTGGGCGTAATTGCCCGTGGCGACGGCGATCGCGTAGTTGTTGATCGGGTTCACGGCGAACCATTCGTACGTCGTCGTGCCGTTCGCATTCTTCTTCGTGCTGCGCAGCCGTCCGTTCGAGACATTGATGAGCGGATCGGGGACCGTGAGCGCGACGCGCTGGGAGTCCGGCTCGTCCGCCTGCGTGTCCTTGTTGGGCCACCACACCGACGCGCCCATGCCCTGATCGGTGGTCACCACCCATGGGCGGCCGAGGCTGTCCTTCACCCACGAGAAGCCACCCTGCCAGGGCGGGTTCTTCGCGATCTGCGGATTGCCATGATAGTAGACCGTGATGGTCTTGAGCTGGCCCGCGAGCTGTGGGGCCGTGAGCCTCGCGAAGAACGCGGCGCCCTCGCGCCGGTGCGTCACGCGCCGTCCGTCCTGCGTCATGCTGTCGACGACGAGCGGCTCCATGAGATCGATCTGTATCTCGGTCGCGGGCTTGAGCACCTTGTAGGTGATGCCGTTGTAGCCGGCGATGGTGCTGTCGTTAGGCCGGATGGCCACGTGCAGATCGTAGAACGTGACGTCCCACCAGCTGCGGGCGGGGGTGGTGAACGAGCCGCGCAGTGTGTCGGCGCGCGAGCGCTTCGGGACGTGCTCCGCCGCTCGGCGCTGTGCCGCCGAGTCGGGGCGCGCGGGTCGCGTGGTCGTCTGCGCGACGAGCGAGGACGACGAGAGGATGAACAGCCCAGCGGCGAATGCGAGGCGAGGCATAGTGGGTTCTCTCATGAGCGATGGCGCGATCGGTCTTGGCGGTAGCGCGGAGCCGGTGCGACGTGGCCGAATCGGATACAATATACCGAAATTACTCGACAACCGTTCCGGTCGATCCGATCTTCGAGACCCCTCCCACGGAGTCAGGTCATGTCTGTCGCCAAGATCACCGAGATCCAGTCATCGTCCACGACGAGCTTCGAGGATGCTATCAACGCCGGTATCGCCCGCGCCGACAAGACGCTGCGCAACCTCACCGGCGCGTGGATCAAGAGTCAGAAGGTCGTGATCGAGAAGGGCAAGATCACGGAGTATCGCGTGCTCATGAAGGTCTCGTTCATTCTGCAGGACAAGTGATCGCGGACTGGCGTAGTCCGTCGCCGGCATTCTCTGTATCAGTCCTCGGGTCCTGAGTCTCCTCGTGCGGTGCGAGGAGATTGACACCGTGCTGTTGCAAGCGATGATGCACACGCCTGGGCCGTAGGCGCCTTGTCACCAGCAGCGGCAACCTCCGCTGCTCAACGACCGCAGGTCGTTAGGGTGGATCGGCGAAAGAATCGCGAGACGGCGTCCGTCTAAGACCGAGCACCCCCCAGTGGGAGCACGACGTCGTACGCCCCCGGTGCGTGCACCGAGACCGTCTGCCGCGCCCCGCGCCGCCTCCAGCAGGCGCAGCGCCGACGTGTGCCGACGCGCCTCGCACTCGTTCACCACGAGTGGATCACCGCTGTGATCGACCGGCCCGCCCGACGCCCCTGCGCCGAGCGGCCAGGAGCTCCACATGTTCAATCGTACTTCCCCCGCCGTGCTGGCGCTGCTCATTGCCGCCTGCTCGGACGACCTGCCGACCGGGACCAAGCCCTCGAGCACCCCGGCCGCCATCGCTATTCAGAGCGGCGACGGGCAGTCCGCCATCGTCGCACGCTCGCTCGCAGACCCCATCGTCGTGAAGGTCACGGACGGGCGCGGCAGACCCGTACGCAACGCGGCCGTCTGGTTCGAGATCGGCTCGGGCAGCGGCGCCATAGTCGGCGGCGCCAGCAATCGCACCGACTCGCTGGGCCTCGCGAGAGCCACCTGGCGACTCGGCACCTCGACAGCCGCCGACCAGGTCGCAGTCGCGCACGTGTTGAACGCGTCAGGCGCTCCCCAGGGTATCAACGTCACGTTCCACGCCACGAGTCTTCCCGACGCCGCGTGGACCGTCGAGATCCCGACGCTGCCCGGAGTCATCGAGACACTGCCGGAGTTCACCAGCAAGGTCGTCGCCCGCGTCTACGATGTGTACAAGAATCCCGTTCCGGATGTCACGGTGAAGTGGATGGCACCGGTCGGAGGCACGCTCGTCGGCGCGGAAACCGTGACCGGTGCCGATGGCTC
>Ga0157380_10002474_pt1 | contig 12452 bp, 6 predicted proteins | sample S35metaG_FD_119757 | JGI IMG/M metagenome (GOLD analysis project Ga0157380, IMG submission 119757) | Switchgrass rhizosphere microbial communities from Kellogg Biological Station, Michigan, USA - S3-5 metaG | ecosystem: Host-associated > Plants > Roots > Rhizosphere > Soil | place: USA: Michigan...
AGCGACGATCGGCATCGTTAAGGGGATTCAGGGCGCCTACTGGTTTGACGTGACGCTTATCGGTGCGTCCGCCCATGCCGGTCCAACGCCGATGGATATGCGGCGGGATCCCTGGCGCGCCTTAACCGAGATCGTCCGCGGCGCGTTCGAGCTTGCGGATGCCCGGGCTCCATGGGGTCGAGCGACGTTCGGCGACATCAGGGCCCTTCCCGGTGCGCGGAACACCGTTCCCGAAAAACTAGTCCTGACGATCGATATCCGGCACCCCGATCCCGACGAGCTTGAGGCGATGGTGCTGAACCTCAAGCGCCTCGTCGCCGAAAGCGCAGCAGCGCATCAGCTGGACGCTCGTGTCGAGCAGGTTTGGTATATGCCTCCGACAGCATTTGACGCGTCACTGGTCAGCCAGATCGCCCGCAGCGCTGCATCGCTCGGTCTGTCCGCGCGCGAAATGATCAGCGGAGCTGGTCACGATTCTCTGCACACGGCCCAGTATGCTCCCACCGCAATGATCTTCGTCCCGTGCGAGCAGGGCATTAGCCACAATGAATTGGAGGCAGCATCGCCGGAGGATCTGGCCGCCGGAGCCAATGTGCTTCTTCACGCGATGCTCGCGTTCGCAAACGATCGGAACGACGGACGATGAGTACGACCCTACGCACACGCGCTGAAGGGGGGCGTACCCCACAGCATTCCCGATGGGGAATAGACAGCGAATACGGCACTTTGCGCGACGTTCTGGTGGGTCCAATCGATCATTTCAGCTGGCAGCCGGGCAATGCCGTAGCCCAGCGTACCGAACGAGTGGGCCTGAAGTTCGAGAAAGACGTCGCCAGGCGCCAGTACGGTGAAATGATCCAGGCGTACGAGCAGGCCGGCGTAAAAGTTCACTGCCTCTCTCCCGAAGCGGAGTTGCCGTACCAGATATTTGCGCGGGACAGCAGCGTGATGACGCCATGGGGCGCCATCATCATGCAACTGCAAAAACCCTATCGGCGCGGCGAGATCGCCTCGGTTCTTCGCTTCTATCTCGATAATGAGATCCCGATTTACGACATCGTCTCGGCGGGCCACGTCGAAGGTGGCGACTTCATGGTGCTGAAGCCGGGCGTCGCCGCTTGCGGCTATTCCGGAGAGCGCTCAATCGAGCCCGCCGTCCGTCAGATCGGGCGCTGGTTCGAAGCCGAGGGATGGGAATTCCACACTTACGCCTTCGACCCTCATTTCCTGCATCTCGATGTCCAAATGGGCATGGTCGCACAAGACCTTGCCGTCGTGTGCGTCGAGGCTGTCGAGCCAGAACTGATCGATTGGCTTAAGGAAAAAGGGATTCGGATTCTTCCCGTTCCTTACAGCGATGCGATGAAGATGGGCACGAACATCGTGGCGCTTGGCGATGGTCGTGTTCTCATTCCATCGACCAGCAAGAACCTGATCGCTTTATGCCGAGCCGAGGGACTCGAAGTATTCGATCCAGACGTTTCGATGATCGCGCTGGGCGGCGGCGCCGTGCACTGCATGTGCCAGGCCCTACGCCGAGACCCGGGATGAATAGTCGAAGATTCTAGGTCAGAGGTCGTGACGATCTCAACTTATTTAGAGATATACACTAAGTATAAGGTAAAATGAATTGTTCAGGAGGAATGGGCTGGACGGCTCAAGAGAGCCGGTAGTCCATGGAGCACAAGCTCAACGTACGACCGCTCCCGGTTTAACACTTGGGCAAAAAGGGGTAAGGACATGCGCAGCTCTCAGATTTCCGTTTACACTGCCGCTCTATTTGCGGGGACGGCGCTGGCAATGCCCGGGCCGGCGCTTGCCGCTGACGACGCAGGCCAGGATCGCAGTGCGATCGAGGCCCAGTCCGCCGACGCTGCGCCATCAGTTGCTAATGTCGGCGAGATCATCGTCACTGCCAGCCGGCGGGAGCAGACCGTCACCAGCGTGCCATACAATATCTCGGCATTGACAGCGGAAGCGCTCAGCCGCAACGGCGTAACCGACATCACAAAGCTTGCGCGCAGCGTGCCGGGCGTCGCCATGATCGATCGCGGCGCCCGCGAAGCGGGGATGAACAATACGCTCGTCATACGCGGGATCACCACGAGCGATGCGGGCGCGCTCAATCCAGCGGCGCAGGCCGCCGATACGGTATCAACCTATGTCGGTGAAGCGCCGCTCTACGTGAACATGGCGATCAAGGATGTCGAACGGGTCGAGGTATTGCGCGGGCCCCAGGGCACTCTCTACGGGTCAGGTTCGCTCGGCGGAACGATCCGCTTTTTGTTCAACCGGCCGACGACCGGAGGCTTTTCGGCGAATGTCGACGGCTCGCTGGCGGGTACCAGGAAGGGTTCGCCCAGCTACTCGGGAGATCTGATCGTCAATGTGCCGCTGGGTGAGAACATAGCCGTACGCGCTGTCGGAAGCTATTCGCGCAGCGGCGGTTATGTCGATCAGATGTTCCTGTTCAAGCGCGATGGAGAGCATGGGCCGGCCACGAACTCGAACCCCGCCGACATCGTAAACGGGGCCCCGATCATTGAGCCAAGGAAGGATGTAAACTGGGCCGATACCTACTTCGGCCGCGTTTCGCTGCGGGCAACACCTACCGATAATCTCGATCTGCAGCTTAATTACCAGTATCAGCATACCGAAGTAGGTGGTTCTGGCGGCGTCAATCCGGGGTATAACGGCAATGACGGGTACGAGGGATCCCTACGGGTGCTGGACCCGCTTGAAAGCGACACGCATCTGGTGAATCTCGACGCCAGCCTCGATTTCGGCTTCGCCACCCTGACGTCCTCCTCCTCCTATTATGATCAGAAGGTCAGCTCGAGCCGCGACAATACCGGGGCCTTCGAGACATCTGGCTTTGGCCCCCTCTATCTGGGTAGCCCGCGCTTCATAGCGGAGGCGTTGGACACCAGCACCAGCCAGGGCTTTGTTCAAGAGGTTCGCCTGGCCTCCAATGGCAAGACGCCGCTGCAATATATCCTCGGCGCCTTCTACCAGAACACCAAACGCTATCTGGAGTTGAACGAGATCCTGCCGGGCTATTCGGCCTGGCGGCGCGCGGACGGAACCAATCCGTTCGGTCCGTTCCCGCTTCCCGCGAATTTCCAGCTGCCAGGCGCAGAGACGGACTTCGTGACAACCGAAACGCAGCGTTTCCGCGAATTCGCGCTGTTCGGGGAACTCACCTACAATATCACCGACCGGTGGCAGATTACGGGCGGAGCGCGCGTCTTCTGGCAGCGCTTCCAGGACGAGGCGTCGCTCATTCTGCCCCAGTCCGAGATCATTTTCGGTCCGGGCTCGGGTTCGACCGCAGGTGACAACGAGGTCAAGACGTCGGATCACATCTTCAAGGTGAACACGTCCTACGAGGTGTTCGACAATGTCCGCCTCTACGCCACCATTTCGCAGGGCTTCCGCCGCGGCGGTGCCAACGCCCTGCCTACGGTCGGGCCCTTTGCCGAACGCGCTGAGCTGAACAGCTATGCCGCCGACAAGATCAACAATTACGAGATTGGCTTGAAGGGAAGATTGGGTCGGTCCCTAAGCTTCTCCACTGCGGTCTTCCAGATTGATTGGAAGGACATTCAGCTTCCGCTGCAGACCGTCGCCGCTGGCCAGCCCTTCGTGACTAATGGCGGCCGGGCCCGATCAAGGGGCTTCGAGTTCGAAGCCAATTGGCAGGTGTCCGAACCGCTGTCCGTAAACCTGGGCTACGCCTACGCCGATGCCGAGCTGATCGACGACTTCGAGATCCGTACCCTGGATTCCTCTCTGACCGACCAATTCGGCGGAATTGCGGGTGCAGGCGATGCGGGGAGCCCGACGCCGGGCACGCCGAAGCACAGCGTAACGATCGGCATCGACTATCGCCACGAGCTTTCGGATGATCGGGCGCTGCTGTTCCATGTCGATGGCAATTATCGATCGAAGATACTGCGCAACCTGGAAAGCAGCACCCAGGCGGCCTTTTATCTGAAGGGTTACTCCATGTGGAACCCGTCAATAACCTACGAAACACCGCGTTGGTCGCTGACAGCCTTCGTGGACAATGTGTTCAACGTCAAAGGCGTCAACGCCATCGACTCGCTGACCCCTGACGTTGCGAATCGCCAGCGCTCGATCTTCATCTCCCGGCCGATCACGGCGGGGATTCGTTTCAACGTCAAGTTCGGAGAGAACAGGTAGGATTGGAATCCTAAGTGGCCGAGGTGCTGCGCGGGGCTGGCGACTGCCGACGCAGCACCAGGTTTCAGCTAGCTCTCGATCTGTGTGGATTTTCCTACCGAACCCAACTGAAAAATGCCTCCTCACGCTTCTTATTCTGCATTGGGAATCTCGATATGCGACTGAAGACAATGCTTTCCGCCATGCTGGTATCGACTCTGCTGACCGTGCCGGTATGGGCCGGGCCCGCACCGGGGGGGCATGTCGATCGCATCTTCGTTAACGGGCGCATCTGGACCGGCAACGTGGCCCAACCCTGGGCGAAAGCTCTGGCGGTATCGGGAGACACGCTGGTCGGGGTCGGAGAAGACGCGGACGTCAGGACGCTGGCCGCAGCCGATACGGCCGTCGTCGATCTGGGGGGCCGTTTCGTAACACCGGGTTTTCAGGACTCGCACATCCATTTTCCCGGACCGTCCATCAATTCGGTCGATCTCAGCGACGTCACCACGCTGGCCCAGTTCCAGGCCAAGCTGAAGGCCTTTGCCCAAGCCCATCCGGAACTGCCCTGGATAGTCGGAAAAGGCTGGGGTTACGCGATCTTCCCCCAAGAGAAAGCCGACAAGAAGTTTATCGACGCCGTCATATCCGACCGGCCCGTCTATCTGGCGGCGCGCGACGGGCACATGGGTCTGGCGAACAGCGCGGCGCTGCGCCTCGCGGGCGTTACGTCGGCCACGCAGGATCCACCCAACGGGCACATCATGAAGAACCGAAAAGGCGAGCCCATCGGCGAGTTCAAGGAAGCCGCGCAGGCGCTGATCCGCAAGGTGATCCCCCCCGAAACCGAAGAGGACCGCTATCGTACCCTGCTCACCCACCTTGACGAAATGGCGCAAGCGGGGCTGACTGCAGCACACGATGCGATGTCAACTCCCCGACTGGTGGAGATGTTCGAGCGCGCTCTTGCGGACGACCGGCTCAAACTCCGTGTGCGGTTCGGCATGGTGATGGTTCCCGGCGTAGGCGGCTATTCGCGCCAGCACCGCCTGGAACGGCCGATCACCGAAGCAGATGTCGCTCCTTACGTGAACCTGCGCAACAAGCTGCACGGCTCGATGCTCAAGGTGACCTCGATCAAGGGCGTCCTTGACGGTACGGTCGATGCAATGACCGCGGTCATGGACAAGCCCTATGTCGGAACCGACATCACCGGCATACCCTTCTGGGAGACGAACGAGCTGAACCAGACGGTCTCGCTCTATGACAAGCTCGGCTTCCAGGTCATGCTCCATGCGATCGGTGACAAGGCGGTCGCGCAAGGGCTGGATTCCTTCGCCTACGCAGCCAGGGTCAACGGCACGACCGGGCGACGGCACCGCATTGAACATGCAGAAGTGCCGCGCCTGGAAGATCTTCGGCGCATGCATGACTTGGGCGTAATCGTCGTGACGACGCCGATGTTCGCCAATCCGGACGAGACCGTGCTCAAGAACTTCGACCCGCTGCTTGGACCGGAACGCGCGCCGCATGCGGACTCGTTCAGGATCTTTGATGATGCGGAAATCATCCAGGCATTCAGCAGTGACTGGGATGCATTCACCTTCGATGTGATCGAGGGGATCGCTGTCGCCGTCACGCGTCAGACTGCGGACGGCAAGCCGGTTGGCGGATGGTATCCGGCCGGGCGTATCTCGGTTGAGGCGGCGCTCCGGCATTACACGGTTGATGGCGCCTATGCGACTTTCGACGAGGCGGAGCGGGGCATGCTGACCAAGGGTAAGCTCGCGGACTTCGTCGTGCTTTCGCAGGATCTCACCGCGATCGATCCGATGAAGATCCGCCAGACAAAGGTCCTGCTGACCGTGATGGGCGGCGAGGACACCTGGCGTAGTCCCGAATTCAGATAGCGGCAGGTCGCCAACCGGCGTCTGAGCCACCTGCCAAGAGGAGATCCAATGATGCGTCGTCTGACACGACTGTTGCTTGCCATCGGAAGCTGCGGCCTCCTGGCGTCGCCTGCGCTGCGGGCTGAGCCGTCGGCCGCCGTCGCGGATCTGGTGTTGGTCAACGGCGACGTGCGCACCGCCGATCCAGCACAGGACCATGCCTCGGCCTTCGCCGTGCGCAATGGACGGTTCGTTAAGATTGGCAGCGACAGCGAGGTCAAGGCCCTGGTCGGCAAGCAGACCCGGGTGGTCGATGCCGAAGGCAAAACCGTCGTCCCCGGCATGATCGACGGCCACACCCATCTGCTGATGGGGTCCGACATGGTGGCCGGCGTCGATCTTTCGTACATACCCGATAAGAAGACCTGGCTGAAGAAGATCAAGGAACGATCCGACCAGCTGCCTCCGGGCGTGTGGCTGGTCGGTGGCGGCTGGGACTACACCCTGGGCGAAGGTGTGCTGCCGACCAAGGAAGACATCGATTCGGTCGTGCCTGACCGACCCGTGGTGTTGCAGGACATCGATGCCCACTCGCACTGGGTGAACAGCATGGCGCTGAAGATGGCGGGGATCACCGCCAAGACTCCGGTGCCACCGGGCAGCCAGATCATGGTTGATCCCAAGACGGGCGAGCCCACCGGCATCCTGTTGGAGAACGGCGCGGCCGAGCTGATCATGCGCCAGCCGGGAATGCAGCGGACCGAGGCCCGCCGGCTCGACGCGCTGCGCCAGACCGTGGCCTATGCCAACAGCCTGGGGGTCACCGGCGCGCACGACATGGCCGGGCGCGAAGCCCTTTACGACTATCTGAAGCTGGCCAAGCAGGGCCAGCTCAATATGCGCATCTGGTATGGCCAGTTCACCGATACGCCGGCGGAGATCCCGGTTGCGGTATCTGACCGCGCGCTAGTCGATCGGGAGATCGCGGCGTTGCCGATCACCAAGGTCAAGGGGCCGACGCTCAAGTTCGGCTACATCAAGATAATCATCGACGGAGTGCTCTCCACCCGCACGGCGGTGCTGGAAGAGCCCTATTCGGATATGCCGGGCTGGACGGGCAAGCTTTTCCGCACCCAGGCCGATGTCGAGCAGATGGTCGCGGCTGCCAATGGCGCGGGCTTCCCGATGGCGGTTCACGCCATCGGCGACGAGGCCGTGCACGTCGTGCTCAATGCCTATCAGAACGCGCGCAGGCCGCTCCCGGCGGGCCTTCACAACCGGATCGAGCACATCGAAGTGCTCGATCCCACCGATCTGGCCCGCTTTAAGGCGCTCGACGTGGTCGCCTCGATGCAGCCCAACCACGCCACCGGCACGATCGGCAAATACATCACCGAGCGGATCGGGCCGGAGCGCGAGCCATGGGCCTATGTCTGGAAGAAGATGGTCAATACCAAGGTGCTGCTCGTGTTTGGCAGTGACTGGCCGACCTCGCCGCTGAGCCCGCTCACCCAGATTAACGATGCCGTGTTCCGCGAAAGCCCGTTCGGGCTGGGCAACGGCCCGTGGCACCCGGAAAACGCGGTCAACTTCGACGAGGCCCTGACCGCCTACACACAGGCCGGTGCCAACATGACTCCCTGGGCCAAGGAGATTGGCAGTATCACCGCGGGCAAATGGGCCGACTTCGTGATCCTCGACGCGAAATTGCCGACACCGCTCGATCGGTCGATCCGTCAGCGTCACGTGCAGGCCACGTACCTTGCCGGCAAACCAGTGTTCCAGAAGGACTGAGGAGCGGCTGTTGATTCCAGACACACGCTCTCAAACCGACGCGCCAGGAGGGGAGGTACGGTGACCGTGTCTCCCCGTCCGCATCCCGAGATAGACCAGGGATGGCGATTGCTTGCCGCCGGCCGGCCGGCTGAGGCACTCGCGCTTGTCGAGCGGATTCGCGCGCGCGGAAACGGCTCCGGCGCCACGTTGCATCTGATCGCCGAGGCGGCGCTGCAGGCCGGCCAAGCCGTCAAGGCGGTGAGCGCCGCAAACGCCCTCGTCGAAAGCGCGGATCACTTATCCTGGGCATGGAGCCTGCTTGCGCGCTGTACGCTTGCCGTTGGTCGCCCGGGCGCGGCGGCCGAGGCCGCGCTGCGGTCAATTTCCTTGCCGGGTGCGACAGCCGCGACTTTGGGGAATGCCGCCACGGTGCTGTCGGTGGTGGGACGGCACGATATCGCGCTCGACACATTCGCACGCGCGGCGCAACTGGCGCCCGACGATCCCCGGCACCTTTTCAACCTGGCCATGGAGCGGCGTTTTCTGGGCGATCTCGCCGCCGCCGAAGCGGATTGCGACGAGGTTATCGCGCGCGATCCCGATCATTTCGAGGCATGGCTGGTCCGATCGGGTCTGCGTCGGCAGACCGCGGACAATAATCATATCGATGCCATTCGCGCCCGCCTTGCTAGTTGTGTCGGAAACTGGCGCGGCGAAGGTCAGCTCCTTTATGCGCTGGCCAAGGAATTGGAGGATCTGGGCGAGCACACGCACAGTTTCGACGCGCTAGCGCGGGGCGCCCGGCTGCGCCGGTCGCGCATGGATTATGATGTCGAGCGTGACGTGCGGATGATGGAGGAGCTGATCGGAGCATTTCCTCCCGAGCGCTCGGCGCTCGACGTCGATCCCGCCCAGGGCGCGGCCGCGATATTCATCGTCGGACTGCCACGCACGGGCACGACGCTCGCCGAACGGGTTTTGTCGAGCCATTCGCAAGTGGAATCGCTGGGTGAACCGACCGCTTTCTCCGCGGCGATGATGGCCGCTATGCAAAGGATGCCGCGACAGGCACCCCCCCCCGCGGAGCGAATCGCTGCTGCCAAAGCCATCGATCCTTCAGCATTAGGCAGGGCATATCTCGAACGGGTCGCGGGGCTGCGAAGCGGTGCGCCTCGCTTCATCGACAAGCTGCCGATGAACGTCCTGAATATCGGCCTGATCCGTCGGTCCCTGCCGGGTGCGAAAATCATCCATCTGCGCCGTGATCCGATGGATGCTGGTTATGCCATGCTGAAGACGTGGTTCGCCGATGCCTATCCATTTTCCTACGATCAGCAAGAGCTCGGCCGCTACCTCGTCGCCTATCACCGGCTGATGACTCATTGGATGAGGATATTTCCGGAGGCCATTCTCGAGATCGAATATGAGGCACTGGTCGACGATGTCGAGGCGCAGGCGCGCCGGATGCTCGCCCATTGCGGGCTGGATTGGGAAGCCGCCTGCGCGGAGCCTCATCGCAATCAAGCGCCGTCGACCACCGCCAGTGCGAGCCAGGTCCGCGAACCTGTCTATCGGCGCTCGATCGGCAATTGGCGTCATTACGGGCGCGAACTGGAGCCGATGAGGGCGTATCTGGCGGACGCCGGACTGGTCACGCGCGAAAACTCTGGAATGCAATCATGATGTTGGTCGCTGCCAATCAAAGGAAGTCATTGAACATGTCAGGAAGTGCCGTGACCAAACCCGTTCCTGTGACACCCAGCACAAGCCTGCAAGTGGGAGAGGAGGCGTGACCGCGAAGCTCCGCACGGGGGCGCTGTCGTTGGGGGAATCGGTCTTGATGGGGGTGGCGGGCACCGCCCCTGGCTTTTCCATCTCTGTGGCGCTTCCCGCGCTCATCGCCATTGCCGGCGTGCTGGCGCCCGGTGCGTTGATCATTTTCGCCTTGCCGATGTTCGGCATCGCCATGGCGTACAAGGGCCTGGGCGCGCGGATGCCCAATGCGGGTGCCGGCTACGAATGGGCCGGCCGGCTGTTCGGCAAGCCGCTGGGCTTTGCTTCGGGATGGGCGCTGTTGGTCGCGGCGGCCGTGTTCACTGTCACGGGATCGTCCCCGCTTGGCGCAGCGACGTTGAGCCTGTTCGTCCCGCACCTGGCGGACAACGTGGTCCTGGCGACTGCCGTGGGGGCGGCCTGGTTCGTGGCTATCGGCGTTGTGCTGACGGTCGGCATCGAACTTACCGCCAGAGTGCAGTTGACTATCACCCTCATCCAGCTCGCTGTCCTGACGATCGTTCTGGGCGCGGCCGCTGTCCATGCAATCAGTGAAGGTGCGGTGAACATGCCTTCGTGGCGCTGGTTCAGCCTCGACTATCCCCCCGGCACCCTCGCTTCCTCGGCGCTGCTGGTCGTGTTCTTCTACTGGGGGTGGGAGGTCACCGCCAGTCTGAGTGAGGAAACCACCAGCGAGCACGACGGGGCGGGTACCGGTGGTTTTCTGAGCGTGGTGGTGACGGCGTCCTATTTCGTTGCCTTCGCGCTCGCCACGCTGGTCCTGTTCGACGTCGGGGACAAGCAGACCTTCTCCGACAATCTCGTCTACAGTATTGCGCAGCACGCCGGACTTGGCCGCATTGGCGGGCTTGCTGCCAGCCTTGCCGTGATCCTTTCCAGCGTTGCGGCGATGGAATCGCTGCTGCTCCAATTCTCCCGGACGCTTTTCGCCATGGGCCGGGACGGCTCGATCCCGCGCTTCCTGGGTGTGATCCATGAACGGACCCAGACGCCGGTTAACGCCATGTATCTGATCCTCAGCCTCGGCCTGGTGCTCATTTTCATGGCGAGCTTCATGTCGAGCATCGGGACGATCCTTGCCACTTCGGTCACTGCGATCTCGTTGCAGGTGTCTTTCTATTATGGCCTGGCCGGGCTCGCTTGTGCCTGGCTCTATCGGGACACCTGGCGGACGCCGGGCAAGTTCGTCCTCTACGCGGTCTATCCATTGGTTAGCGCTTTCTGCCTGGCTGCGGTGGGGGTCTATGCCTTCCTGACCTTCGATACCGTTACCCGTGTCGTCGGCCTCGGCGGACTGCTGCTCGGTTTGCTGTTCTTCAGGCCGAACGGCTACGGCTCGGGGGGCGCGCGATCAAAGACCAGCGAAGATCAAGCGGATCAGCCCGTGAGCCCTGCGCCGGTCCTCGAGTAGGTTACGTAAACAGCCGCGGACGGGACGGCGAAAGCTGGGCCTAGAGACCCAACCGGTCGCGCAGCCCGTAGTACCAGCTGCCGAGCACGCAGTAGGGGACGCGGAACATCTTTCCGCCCACGAAGGGGATGTACTTGAGCGAAGCGAAGACGTCGAACCGGGTCATGTGGCCGTCGATCGCTTCGGCCAGGCGGCGGCCGAGCATCTGCGTCGTGGTGACGCCGTGCCCGCTGTCGCCTTGCGAGAAATAGACGCTGTCGGAGACGCGTCCAATCTGCGGATAGCGGGTCATCGTCAGCGCGAAGTTGCCGCTCCAGGCGAACTCGATCTTTACGCCCTTCAGCCGCGGAAAGGTCTGCAGCATCTGCGGCCGGATCTTGTCTTCGATGCTGGACGGATCGGTGCCGCCGTAAACTGTTCCGCCGCCGTAGAGGATGCGGTGATCGGCCGTCCGCCGATAGTAGTCCGGGATGTAGCGCACATCCTCCATCGCGCAGTTGGCGGCGAGCAGCTCGCTCACCAAATCCTCGCCCAGCACTTCGGTGGCGATGACCTGGCTGGAGACGGGCAGGATGCGCGATGACAGATCCGGGGCGGCGTCGCCGAGATAGGCGTTGCCGCAGACCAGCACTTTGTCGGCGCGGACTGTGCCTTTGGCGGTGTGGACGACCGGCTTGGCCGAGCGGTCTACATGCCTGACGCGCGATTGCTCGAAGATAGTCCCGCCCAGCATTTCGAACGCGGCGGCTTCGCCCAGCACGTAGTTGAGCGGGTGCATGTGTCCGCCGCGCGGATCGAGATAGCCGCCAACGTAGCGATCGGTGTCGATCAGCTCGCCGAGCGCGGCTCCTTCGAGCAGCCGAACCGAGGTGTGGCCGATGGAGTGCCATTCCTCCACGCGCTCTCGGATGTGGCGCATGTGCGCGGGGTGCATGGCAACCAGCGAATGGCCGTCGCGCAGGTCGCATTCGAGGGCGTATTTGGCGACGCGTTCACGGATGATCTCCGACCCTTCGAGCGCCATCGTGCCGAAGGCGCGCTCGGCCTCCGCCCCGTAATGTTTGCGCACCTCGGCGAGCCGTCGGCTGTATCCGTTGACGATCTGCCCGCCGTTGCGGCCCGACGCGCCCCATCCGACGCGTTCGGCCTCGACGACGATGACGCTGTAGCCGCGTTCGGCCAGCTCGAGCGCGGCCGACATGCCGGTGAAACCGGCGCCCACGACGGCGATGTCGCAGCGGTGCTCGCCGAGCAATTCGGCCCGTTCGGGCGCGGGATTGGCCGATGCCGCATAGTAGCTCGGGAGGTTGGCATAGAGCTCGCCGATCGGACGGTGCTCCACGATCAGACCGTTCCCAGATAAGTTTCGTATTCGGCCGGAGGCACGCGCGCGAGCA
>Ga0157380_10002475_pt1 | contig 12451 bp, 14 predicted proteins | sample S35metaG_FD_119757 | JGI IMG/M metagenome (GOLD analysis project Ga0157380, IMG submission 119757) | Switchgrass rhizosphere microbial communities from Kellogg Biological Station, Michigan, USA - S3-5 metaG | ecosystem: Host-associated > Plants > Roots > Rhizosphere > Soil | place: USA...
ATGGTCGCTGCCCTATTCCATCTACAGCGCCATCGCTCTGCTCTTCATCGGCTTAGGCGTCGTTGGCCTGGCTTTTCCCAGTCGCCACATCAGCCGCGCCCGCGGCGCATGGCTGCTTGGAGTGGGTGTCTATCTCTCCTGTGGCTACTTCAACGTGTTCGGATTGAACTGGGGCACGGCGTGGCCGATCGTCATCATCGGCGGCGGGCTCGCCGTCATGCTGTCCCGGAACGATCTGCATTGCGACGATCAAGGCCGGCGTCGCAGCCGGGTGATTCATGGCGCATGAGCCAGGCCATGAGCCCGGCAGGCCCGATCGACCCGATCGTCTGATTTCCGTTCGGTTCCTGATCGGCGTCTGGATTATCGCCAATGGCCTGATCCTGCTCGCAGGCAACCTGGGCTGGATCGAAGCCCGCCCGCTGCTCCGGCATCTTTGGCCCCTGATTTTTGTTTTCCTGGGAATCGGCATGCTGTCGCAGACCGACCGCCGCAACGGCAGGCAGACCGGATGGGTCTTCGTGATCGTCGGCCTGTGGCTGTTCGCCGATAAGCTCGACTGGATCGGCGTCAGCCTGTGGAACCTATTGTTCCCCGGCGTGCTGCTGTTCATCGGCGCCATGCTGGTCAAGCGGGCGTTCCATTCGCCCAAGCCCGTCTCCATGACGGGCGAAGATCACGCGGAATACGTTCGTTCTTTTGCCGTCATGTCGGGAAGCGAGCTGCGCCCCGTATCGCGTCCGTTTCGTGGCGCCGATCTCAATGCGGTGATGGCCGGCATCAAGCTCGACCTGACCGATGCCCGCATGGAAGGCGATATCGCAACCATCGAAGTGTTCGCGTTCTGGGGAGGAATGGAAATCCATGTACCGCCGGACTGGACCGTGACGAGCAAGGTGACTTCGTTCATGGGTGGCTTCATCGACAAGCGGCGGCCGACGGTGACGGTGCCGACGCGCACGCTGGTGATCGATGGCGTCATCGTCATGAGCGGCATCGAAATCAAGAATTAGCGCGGCGCGGTTGCCTCATGCATCCCATTTTCAAGCGTCGCAGCCGGCTGGCCCTGTACCTGTTCGTCTGGATGACGTTCGGCATCCTGATCGCGGGCGTAATGATGTTCGGCGGCGACGCGCCGACCGAGTGGGCATTCGAGTTCGCGGTGCCGATGGCCGTGGTGCTCGGACTGCAATCGTTGTCGTTCTGGTACCTGGTTCAGTCGATGCCTCCGGGCGCTACGCCGGTGGTTCGCTTGTCCGTCACCTGGTTGGCTGCGGGTGTGATCTCGCTCGCAGTGTGGCTGGCGGTCGCCTTCGGCTGGTCCCGGTTCCTGTTGCCGCCGGGCGGGGAATATCCCGACTCGGCGTGGAGCGCCGTGCCGCTGCTGATATTCGCCGGTGCTATCGGCATCCTGCTAGCGGTGCTGGGCCATTACCTGGCCGGCGCATTCCAGCGTTCGCGCACGGCCGAGCGCAAAGCGCTTGAATTGCAGGTGCTGGCGCGCGAGGCTGAGCTCAAGTCGTTGCGTGCTCAACTGGATCCGCATTTCCTGTTCAACAGTCTGAATTCGGTGGCAGCGCTGATCGGTAACGATACCCAGGCGGCGCGGCAGATGTGCTTCCTGATGGCGCAGTTCTTTCGTAAGAGTCTAACCCTGGCACGCGAGCAGGCGATTCCCTTGTCGGAGGAGATCTCGCTGGTGGAGACGTTTCTCGCGATCGAGAGGGTGCGATTCGGCGACCGGCTGCGCATCAGGTTCGATGTGAGCGAAGATACGGCCGATGTCATGGTGCCGCCACTCGTGCTGCAGCCGCTGGTGGAGAATGCGGTGCATCATGGCGTGGCTCATTTGCTCGAAGGCGGCGAAGTGAAAGTACAGGCGCGCCGCCGCGAAGGATTGGTGGAGCTGATCGTAGAGAATCCTTGCGATCCCGACAGGCCGCCGTCGCGCGGCACCGGCATGGGCCTCGCCAACGTTCGCTCGCGAATCGAGACCTTGAGCGGCCATCGCGCCAGCGTCGACGTCGATGCGACGGAAAATCATTTCCGCGTGTCGATCCTGATGCCGGCGACGTCGAAACCCACGCCGCCAGTGAGTCGGCCAGTGAGTCAGAAAGTAGAGAGGTAGTGAAGGTGCGCACCCTGATCGTCGACGATGAAATGCTGGCCCGCTCGATCATGATGGAGCACCTGGCGGCGCTGCCGGAAATCGAAGTGATCGGCCAGGCGGCCAACGGCTTCGAAGCGGTGAAGCTCGCGGAGGAACAGAGTCCGGACCTGATCTTCCTGGATATCCAGATGCCGAAGCTGTCCGGATTCGAAGTGCTGGAATTGCTGGGCGAGCGTGCGCCTGCGGTGATTTTCACGACGGCCTTCGACGAGTACGCGTTGCGTGCGTTCGAAGTACACGCCGTCGACTATCTATTGAAGCCCGTGGAGCCCGCACGATTGGCTGAAGCCGTCGAGCGGGCACGCTTGCGCCTGGCGAATCGCACGCCAGCGCCGTCCGCCGAGCAATTGTCTGCATCGGCGCGTCCGCCAGGGAAGACGCTCGAACGGATCCTGATCCGTCACGAAGGTCGCGTCCACGTGCTACCGCTCGAACGCATCGACTTCATCGAAGCCCAGGATGACTATCTTTCGTTCGCGTGCGGCGGCAAGCGGCTGCGCAAGCAGCAGACGATGAGCGACCTGGAATCGCAGCTCGATCCGACACGATTCATCAGAATCCATCGCTCGTTCATCATGAACATCGAGCGCCTGGCCAGGATCGACCTGTACGGTAAGGACAGCTGGCTCGCGATTCTCACCGACGGCAGCAAGCTGCCGATGTCGCGCACCGGGCATGCGAAATTGAAGGAGCTGATCGGTTGAGACGGTGCAACCTGTGGGCTTGCAGGAGACTCTAAGGACGTAGCCGCGCCAGAACCGCGGCGAATTTCAGGAGACCCCCATGACCGAATTTCAATCCCGTTCCGAAGAATTCCAGTTCAGCGGCGACAGCCTGCTCTCCAAGATCAAGGAGATCGTGCGAGCCGGCAACGTACGGCGCGTGCTGATCAAGAATGAAGAGGGCAGGGTGATCGTCGACATTCCGCTCACGGTCGGCGTCGTCGGCGCTTTGCTTGCGCCGCAGCTGGCAGCGATCGGCGCTATCGCAGCGCTGGTGATGAAGGGATCGATCGTGATCGAGAAAGTGATCGAGCCGGCGCCGCCGACGACGGTGGTGTGAGACGGACTGGCTAAAAGGGGACGTCCCCTTTTAGTCGTCTCATCCGATCTTCCGCCGATCGCTGAACAGCAGCGGCTTCACTATCGCATCCGCCTTCGCGAACAGCGCCGGATCGATCGACATTCCCGCTGCCTGCGCATTCTCCTCGACCTGCTCGGGTCGGCTTGCGCCGACGATCGCCGAAGCCACGTTCTGCTCTCTCAGTACCCAGGCGAGCGAGAACTGCGCCATCGTCACGCCAGCTTTCTTCGCCAACGGCTTCAATTCCTTGACCGCTTCCAGCACTTCGGGCCGCATCCAGTTCTGGATGAAGCCATTCATCTTGTTGTTGGCGGCGCGCGTGTTCTTCGGTGGCGCACAATCTGGTTTGTACTTTCCGGTGAGGACGCCCTGGGCGAGAGGCGACCAGACGATCTGAGAAATCCCATGCTCGCGGGCGAACGGCATCACGGTTTTCTCTGGCCGTCTCCACAGCAATGAGTATTCCGGCTGGCTCGATACGAAACGCTCCACGTCCGGAACGTCGATCGCCTTTGCCAGGCAGTGTGGCGGCCATTCGCTGAAGCCCAGGTAGCGAACCTTGCCTTGCCGCACGACCTCGGTCAGCGCCTGCAGCGTTTCTTCGAGTGGCGTTTGAATGTCGTAGCGGCTGCATTGGTAGAGATCTACGTAGTCGACGCGCAAACGCCGGAGCGATGCATCGAGCTGTTTGAAAATCTGTGCGCGGGACAAGCCGCGATCCGTCTCACTCATGGATCCGAACACTTTCGTCGCGATGAGATACTTGTCGCGCGGTATACCGGCAAGCGCATCGCCCAAAAACGTCTCCGCTGCTCCGCGGCCATAGACATTCGCCGTGTCGAAGAAGTTGATCCCCACATCGAGCGCACGACGGATGCAGGCCAGGGCAACGTCAGGTTCCACGCCGTTGCCGTAAGTCAGCCACGAACCAAGCGAAATTTCCGATACCCGCAGGTCGCTGGAACCGAGCTGGCGATAGTTCATTTGGAATGAATGGAGATGAAGTTGAACGACGCAATGCGGATGCGGGACCGCCCCCGATGGTTCGTCATGATCGTGGGGTTCGCCGCAATGACCGGATTCGCGACAATGACAGCATCGTCGCTCGCTGGGGCCGCATCTTCCGACGCAGTCGCTGCATACGCAACTGCCGCAGCGTCCCAACTGCCCGAACAGGCCCGCAGCGCAATCGAGTCCATCGATGGTGCGCCGAGGCGATTGCTTGCGACCCAGGCGTATCTGCGTGCCGAAAGGAACCTGCTCACGCGCTGGAGCTGGAACGACCGAGAGATTGCCGAGTACGAGCAATCCAGTGACTACCAAGCCATGAACGCGGCCGTCGCCACGGTAAATGCGCGTTTCCAGGCACAGAACCCCGGCTATTCATTGGCCGTTAATACGCAGGTACGCAGCCTTGATCTGCAGCTGCAGCGCTGGAACGAGAACCCTGCCGTGGGCCGTGCTGCCGAGCGCATCTACTCCATGGCCCGCGACGAAGTGCGAAATGGTGAGTACCCGGCAACGCCGAATGCGGTGGCGACGCAGCACTTCGTGGCATTCCTCAAGAGTTTATCGGCTGGGGCACCGCTTGCCGCACCGGGACTGTCCCTGCATGGACAAGCGCGTGCAATGGATTTCCAGGTTCGCAAGGGCAACGGGACGGTGGCGGGTCCGGACGTCGCAAGCGTTGCCGACGTGTGGGAGAAGCAGGGTTGGGCGCGTAGACTCCGGCAGGCGATTGATCCAGCGCAGGGTATTTTCGTGGGGCCGCTGCAGCAGCCGAACGAGCCTTGGCATTATGAATACGTGAAATGATTCTGCATCCGAATAAAGACGGAGAATAGAGATGAGCCCGACCCCTTCTTCCTCGTGCCTCGCGGCGCTGCTCACAGCGACGCTGGCCTTCGTCGGTTGCGCCGCCAGCACCTCCAAGGTCCGCGTCGACAAGGGCGCTGCCGATCTCGGCAAATGCCAGGCCTTCGATTGGCTGGAAGATTCGAAGCAGCCGTCGACGTTCGCCGATCAGCGTATCAAGGCCGCGGCTCTCAGCACGTTGCGCGAAAAGGGTTACACACAGTCCGCCGAGAAGCCGGACTGCAAGATTGCCTATAACTTCTCCAGCAGCATGCGGCCGAAGGCGAAGCCCGGTGTCGGAGTGGGCGTCGGCGGCGGTTCGGGCGGATTGGGGGGTGGGATCGGCATCAGCCTGCCGATAGGCAAGAAGAGCGACAACGCCAGTACCTTCACGCTCGACATCATCGACGCCAGCCGCAATGCGCAGATCTGGAGCGGCTCGCTCGACGCCTCCTTGTCGGGCCCGGAACCCACCGAAGAGGAAGCCACGAACATCGTGAAGAAAATCCTGGCGGAGTTTCCGGATCGCAAATGAGTTTCAGCGAACGACTGTCACGCAGTTTCGCGAGAGCCGCTCTCAGAAGTGGAAAGCGTTCGCCACCAGCCACACGATGAGACCGGCAACCGCGGCGATCGCCAGGAGGCGGCCGGTCGACGCTCCTTCTATTTCGGGCACTGCTGTCACGGGATATTCGCGGCGTCCATGGATCATGGCGGAGATCAGGTTCTGCCGCTTGAACAGCAGGTAGAAGAGCACAGCGGCCACGTGCAGCGCGATGAGGCAGATCAGCACGTTGAAGACAGTGCCGTGCCAGTGGGCGCACGCCCGTCCGGTTTCGAAACTCACGTAAGTGGATAGCGGGCCGGACTCGATGCCGTCCACGTCGACGGCGAACAGTCCCAGGATCACCTGCGTCACCAGCAACAGCAGCAGGGCGATGACGCTGAGTGCTCCGATGGGATTGTGACCCGGCGGCGAAGGCTCGTGATGTTCGACTCTACCGGGTGCGCCACGCACGTAAGCAAGAATGGCGCGGGGGCCGCGAACGAAGCTCGCGAAGCGGGCAGTGGAGCTGCCGAGGAATCCCCAGAGAATACGAAAGATCAGCAGCCCCAACAGGGCGTAGCCGCTGTAGCGGTGATAGTCCATGGAACCGGTCTCGGCGCTGCGCCAGGAAATGGCGATCAGTAGCACCATCAACCAATGCACGATACGCACGGGCGCATCCCAGATGCGGACGCGCGTCGTGCTGGTTGCAGCGGAATTTGTCAATGTCGGACTGGCCGCCATTGGTCGATCAATGTTCTTCGGGCTTGCGGAACGTTTCGTGGCAGTTCTTGCAGGCCTTGCCCGTGTCGCCGAAAGCGGCCTTCACCGCGGCCGGATCGCTTGAGTTCGCGGCAGCGAGCAGCTTGGGAGCGGCATCGGCGAACACTTTCTGCGCCGCCTTGAAGTCGTCGGGTTTGCTCCAGATCTCTGGAAGCGCATCGGTCTTGCCGGTTTCCGGGCCGGAGCCTTTTGCGAACCACTTGTCCTGGCCCACCGAGGCCTCGCTCACGATCTTGGCGTTCTTCTTGACGACGTCGAAATCCATGCTCGGCGCTTTGGTCTGATCACGGACCGCCTTGAAAGCGTCGCCGAGTTCGTGAAAGTGATGATGACGCGCCTTCTGCTCCTTGGTCGCGCCTGAATCGTCGTGCGCGCTCAGCGGCAACGCGATCGCGACACCCAGGCACATCATCAAGGCTGGCGTAACTCTGCTGGCCATGGAATCGATCCCCTTCAGGTACTTTGCAAGTGATGGAATGGAACGGCTACGGTGCTTCTATAGACGGTTTCGGGGGCGGCCTGCAAGGTGCGAGCACGGCCCCCGTAGCGAAGTTGCATCAATCATGTCGCGGCATGTCGACTTTGTCATTACTTGGCAATCGACTCGCCTGACGTGACGCTACGTAAACTAGCGCAGATCGAAGAGTTCCGCTGTTACGACATAGTTACCGCCACGCCTCCTACTCCTTCTCCCGCTCGGGGGCGGAAGGTGCTGCGACGAGTACGTCGCCGCGAGGCGGCAGCCACGGCGGCATGGTGGAACAGCGCTTCGCCAGCGGCGATGGAACGATCTGCAGCTCTGCAAAGCCCGCGCCGGCTTCACGGTCGTAACGTAGATCTCCCAACGTGAAAGGCGCATTCGAGACATGTTCGTTGTGTAGAAATGGCGCGCGTGCAAACCGCATAAAGCCTTCTGCTTCGCAACTGTTGTCGACCAGTTGCCGGATCAGATCGATAGCAGTCGTCACCTCACCACGCCAATGAATCGCAGGCCCACTGACCGCCGACACCGGCCGCAACTTCGCCGTCGTCTGGTTGGAGGCGACGCCATCCGGACACCGATCCGCTCGCACCCACCGCGGAGCCAGCGACAACGTCGCTCGCCGCACCACTTCTTCGGTGGCGTTCTTCTGCACCAGTAGGACATCCCAACACAAAGGGTTCACCGGCATGGGTGTGAGCACGTGGTCCAGCGTTCGAAAGCCGGGAAATTCCAGCACGGCCAATGCATCGATACGCGTGCCTGCCATGTGACTCGACACCATGAACACCGTCGTGGTCAGCAGCCAGCCAGCGATGCCGGCGAACAGCGCAATGCGTGGAGCCTGAGTCGCCAATCCAAGTAACGCGGCGGTCACGGCTAGATAGACACAGCCAGACAGCAACGGTACCAGTCCGCTGAACAGGCACAGTCCTGCACCTCCGATCAGCACCAGCCAGATCGCGGAACGCGCCCAGATCGAACGAAATAGCAAAGCCAGCGGAGCGGCAACACCCCATAGCAGCGGTTCGATGATGAACACGGAATCGTCATAGAGCCAACCGTTGTAGAACGGCCAGAACGGATGGACGCCGTAGTTGTTCGAGAAGTCCATCGCGATGTGCAGCAGCGGTGCGAGCAGCGCGACGCCGAGCAATTGCAGTGGATCCTTCGCCGCCGGCTGCAGCTGTCGCCGGTGCATCCACCACTCGCAGATACCCAGCATCAACGCCGTTGCAAGCAGGGCGCCGACGATCGTGTGCGTGTAGCCACGATGATGCAGAATGTAGCCGAGCTTGCTGCCGTCGAGCGCGGTGTATAGGAGGTCGAAATCGGGAAAGTTGCTGCCGACCAGCATCAATCCGAGGATGGCGGTGCGTTTCTTCTCAGCTGGCAGCCCGGGTTCGGGGCGGGTCGCGACCGCAGCCGCCGTCTCGCCGACCAGCAGGCCGACGAGCGAGTGGGTCAGGTTGTCCATGCGTTCAGTTGATGAAGAAGGCCAGCGCGAATACACCGAGCATTGCACAGGCAATCGCGAGCTTGGCGAGCGTGCCGAACAGCAGACCCAGCCAGGTTGCTACTCCGACCCGGCCAGCCTGGCTGATGCCGCCGTGGGTCGCGAGTTCTCCCACTACCGCGCCGATGAAAGGACCGAACAACAATCCAGGCAAACCGAAGAACAGGCCAACCACTGTTCCGATCAGCGCACCCCACATCGCGAGCCGGCTCGCGCCGACGCGTTTGACACCGAGCACCGAGGCGGCGAAATCCACGATGACGGCGATCGCGGTAAGAATGCCCAGCACGGTGAGCGTGATCCAGCCGATGCGCTGGAAGTCGTCGATCCATCCAGCGATCAACATGCCCACGAACATGAGAGGCACGCCGGGTAATGCCGGCAGGACGATGCCCGCCAACCCGGCGACGACCAAAGCGATCGAGAGTGCCCACCAGCCCCATGTGTCCATGCAGCATGGTGTCAGATTTCGAGTCGGTTATGTCAGGAGGGGCCGCCGGCGATTGATTCCCCCGCCCGCCGACGTCCAAACAATCGATAGTACTGTTCAGCTAAGTTACCCATCCTCCAGCTATCGAGCCCCAGGTTATCTGGGTCCAACCCAGGCGCAGACCGTGACCTTCTCGTGAACCCAACGCCGCTCAACGACCAGGCCCTGGTCAAGTCGATGCTCGCCGGAGACGAGCAGGCGTTTCGTCGTTTCTTCGAAACCTACTTTCCACGCGTGTATCGTTTCGCCCTGCCGCGCCTCGGCGGCGATGCCGATACGACCAGGCAGGTGGTCCAGGCGGCCATGACCAAGGCCATGCGCGGCCTGCAGAAATTTCGTGGCGATGCGGCGCTGTTCAGCTGGCTGTGCCAGATTTGCCGGCATGAGATAGTCGACTACCTGCGGGCGCACAAGAGGTATTCCGATCGCGTGGTCCTCATCGACGATTCGCCGGAGCTGCAGGCAGCCCTCGAAGCCGTCGAAGCCCCGGTGGACCTCGAACCGGCGGCCATCTACAGCAAAGAGGAAACGCGCCGGCTGGTGCAGTCGGTGCTGGACCGGTTGCCCGATCGCTATGGCGACGTGCTCGAATGGAAATATGTCGAAGGCCGTTCGGTGGAGGAAATCGGTGCGTTGCTGGGAGTGGGGCAGGTTGCTGCGCAGTCCCTGTTGGCGCGTGCGCGAGTCGCTTTCCGGGAAGCGCTCGAAACAGTCTTTGGGGCGACCGCCAACGATGTGCTTGCCGGCATGCTCGGCGGTCACTGATGGTCACACGTTATGAGTAAGCAGACCGACAGCGAAGAACTCGACGACGGTGGCATCGAGGAACTGCTGCGCCAGGTAGGCGGCCGCAGCGAACCTTCGCTCGAAATGACGAACGCAGTTCGCGCAGCCGTGCATGCGGAATGGCAGGCAGTCGTGCGGGCCCGGAAAAAGCAGCAGCGAACCCTTGCGTTTGCCATGGCCGCGGGCATCGGCTGCGTCGCGCTCGCCACCATGTTCACGCTGCGAGTCATCTCACCCGCTGCGGTCCAGGTGGCCACCGTGATGCGAGTCGACGGCCACCTGCGGGTGGTCGGCGATGACGCTCGTGAGATAGCCGCCGGCGATCGCCTCGAAACCGGTGAAGCCTTTCAGACCGATGCGCAAACCCATGCGGCGCTGGATTTCGGACGCGGCCTGTCGGTGCGCGTCGACGCCGATTCGACTTTCAAGATCGCGGCAACGGACAAGCTGGTACTCGATGCGGGTGCGCTGTACATAGATGCCGCTAGAACGCCGCAAGGTCCGGCCGCACTGGATATAGAAACGGTCGTTGGATCGGTGCGTCACCTGGGAACTCAGTATCAAGTGCGTGCGGCCGCCGAAAGCGTCGTCGTCAGCGTTCGCGAAGGCCGCGTGGAAATCAGCGGCGCTCACGGCACCAATGTCGGTGAGGCCGGCGAGCAGTTGCGACTGTCTCCCGGCGGCGATGTGCAGCGATCTCCTCTCGCAGCAACCGATGCCAGCTGGCAATGGGCTACCGACGCCGCGCCTGAATTCCAGATCGCCGATCAGCCGTTGTCTGCATTCCTGGATTGGGTTGCGCGTGAAACGGGACGCAAGCTGGTCTACCGCAATTCGCAGGCCCGGTCACTGGCGGAAAGCGTACGCCTGCGTGGATCCATCGAAGGCTTGGATGCGGAGACGGCGCTCGCAGCCGTGCTGTCGACGACCAGCCTGCGCCGGTATGAGACGAAGGACGGGTCAATCGAAATCGGCACCGCTGAAGCGATCGAGCCGGCCAGCGCGCCTCGTCCAATTCCTTGATCGCATCCGTCCGGCTGCAACCGAGCGCTTTTCTCCGATGGCTATAACAGCTGCGCGGCTTCGTGCCGGGGCGGATTCGTCAACGGCGTCGCAATTCTGGTGGGCGCATGCACGGATTCCATTGATCGTGCTGTTCGTCGTCACCCTGGCGAGCAACGCGTCGATGCTCGATGAGTCGATCGCCCGCGCCCTGTTCTTCGACGCGGGCAGCCAGGAATGGATCGGCGCCCACAATTGGTGGACCACTACGTTCCTGCACGACGGCGGACGCTGGCTGATCCGCATCGCGGTTTTCGTCGTGTTCCTGTTCTGGATAGCCACGTTTGTGCGCCGCGATTGGCGCGAATGGCGCTGGCAGAGCGGGTACTTCACGCTCGCGATGGTGCTGGCCATTGGCCTGGTGGGATTGCTGAAGGTGCTGACCAACGTCGACTGCCCCTGGGATTTGCAGGAATTCGGCGGACGCTTTCCATACGTACATGTATTCGCGAACCGCCCCGACGGGTTACCGCGCGGCCAGTGCTTCCCGGCTGCACACTCCAGCTCCGGTTATGCGCTGATGGCTCTATACTTCGTCGCTTACGAATACAGCAGACGGCGGGCGTGCCTGGGGCTCGCGGTCGGACTGTTCATGGGCCTGCTGTTCGGTATCGCGCAGCAGTCCCGGGGAGCGCATTTCTTTTCTCATGATGTCTGGAGTGCCTGCATTACCTGGCTGGTGTCGCTCAGTCTCTATACGTTTGCGTTCCAGCGCAGGATCTGGAGGCAGCCGGCAGACACCGCTCCAGCCTGAGCCGGGGACATTCGCCGCTCTGCTGCTATCTCTCCTGCTGGCAAGCACCGCTACCCATGCCGCCTCCGTGGCGGGCCGCAACATCAGCGATGTCCTGGGAGACCTGCAGTCGCAAGGATTGCACTTCATCTACAGCACCGAAACCATTCCCGCCGACCTGAAAGTCGAGCACGAACCTCGAGCACAGCAGGGCGTCGACCTGGCGAAGGAAATTCTCGCCGAGCATGGATTGGCGCTGGTCGCCATCGCGCCATCTACATTCTCCGTCGTCCGCGATCCGCCGGCTCGAGCGTCGGCAGCGTCCGCCAAGGCGTCATCGAGCCTGGAAGAAGTCGTCGTACAGACCAGCCGCTACACCGTCGCCACCGACAACCAGGGCTCGCACGCCTTCCTGACCCAGGACCAGGTGAAGAGCATGCCGCGCCTCGCCGACGAAACCCTGCGTGCCGTGCAGAGATTGCCCGGCGTGGCGACCAACGGGTTTTCCAGCCTGAATTCGATTCGCGGCGGCGAGCCCGGCGAGACCGCCATCCTGCTCGATGGCCTGCGGCTGTTCGAACCCTTCCATCTCAAGAATTTCCTAAGTCCGGTGAGCCTGCTCGACTCTCGGGTGATCGACAGCATCGACGTCTATTCGGGGGGCTACCCGGCGATCTACGGCGATCGCATGAGCGCCATCATCGATGCCACCTCGATTCGTCCCACTCAGCCGCATTACTACGAACTGGGCCTCAGCCTGTTCCACACCAGCGGCATTGCCTACGGAGAGTTCATGGATGGCCGTGCCAGCGCGCTGGTGTCGGCGCGCCGCAGCAACGTCGGCGACCTGGTGCAGTTCAGCGAAAGCGATTTCGGCAAGCCGAATTATTCGGATGCGTTCATGCGGCTCGACTACAAAATCGCCGACGACGGCCGGGCGGCGTTC
>Ga0157380_10002476_pt1 | contig 12450 bp, 10 predicted proteins | sample S35metaG_FD_119757 | JGI IMG/M metagenome (GOLD analysis project Ga0157380, IMG submission 119757) | Switchgrass rhizosphere microbial communities from Kellogg Biological Station, Michigan, USA - S3-5 metaG | ecosystem: Host-associated > Plants > Roots > Rhizosphere > Soil | place: USA...
AGTCGCTGCAGGAGCACCTGCAGGCGGCGCTGGCCGTCGAGCACGCGACGATCCCTCCGTATTTCGCGGCGTGGATCTCGATCAAGGACACCACGAACGTCGTAGCGGCCGAGATCATCCGCAGCGTGATGCTCGAAGAGATGCTGCACCTCACGCTGGCGGCCAATCTCCTCAACGCGGTGCGCGGAGAACCATCGTTGACGCGCCACGGCTTCGTCCCCCGCTATCCGCACCGGCTGCCGTTCAGCGGCGACCGCTTCGAGATCAGCATCGAGCGCTTCTCGAAGCGCGCGCTCGAGACGTTCCTGGCGATCGAACGGCCGGAGGGACCGCGGGCGCGGCCGGAGGCCAGAAAGTTCCACACCATCGCGCAGTTCTATGCGGCCGTGCGGGACGGCATCGACGACCTCTGCGACCGTCTCGGCGAGAAGGCGGTGTTCAGCGGCGACGTCGCACGGCAGATCCAGCCCGGCGCCTACTACGCGGCCGGCGAGCTGATCGTCGTCACGAACCGGGATACCGCACACCAGGCGATCACGGAGATTGCCGAACAGGGCGAGGGTGCTCACGACAGCGTGTTCGATGCCGACCAGTCGATCTGCGGCGAGGGGCGCGAGCCGGCGCACTTCTACCGCTTCCTGCAGTTGGTCAAAGGGCGGTTGTATCGCACGGGCGACACGCCGAAAAGCGGGCCGAGCGGCGCGCGCATCGACGTCGACTTCGACGCGGTGTATCCGATTCGGCCGAATGCACGGGCGAAGGACTACCCCGCCGGATCGCAGGTGCGTGGCGCGCTCGAGGCGTTCGGGCACGGCTACGGGCAACTGCTCGCCTCGCTCGAAGCGGCCTTCAACGGGCAGCCCGCCCGCATGACCGAAGGAATGGCGCGGATGTTCGCGCTGCGTGACCAGGCCCGCGCGCTGATGCAGACGCCGTCGGGAGACGGAAAGACCACCGTCGGCTTGGACTTCACGGCACCGTGAGGCGGGCCACGCCCCGCCCGATATAATTCGAGGGAATGCCCGTCGCCGCCGGCACGCAGTTGGGACCGTATGAGGTTCTGTCGGTCCTCGGCGTCGGAGGCATGGGCGAGGTCTACTGCGCCCTCGACACGCGCCTCAACCGCCGGGTCGCCCTCAAGGTGCTCCCGGCATCGAACGACGGCGACACCGAGCGCCTGCACCGGTTCGAGCAGGAGGCGCGGGCCGCCTCGGCGCTCAACCACCCCAACATCGTCACCATCTACGACGTCGGCGGCGCCGGCCCGCTGCGCTACATGGCGATGGAGCTGATCGAAGGCTCCACGCTGCGCCAGTTGATCGTCCACGACCTCCTGCCGCTCACGCAGAGCCTGCAACTGGCGGCGCAGATTGCCCGGGCGCTGGCCAAGGCGCACGACGCCGGTATCGTGCACCGGGACCTCAAGCCCGAGAACGTCATGGTGACGCGCGACGGCTACGTGAAGATCCTGGACTTCGGCCTGGCCAAGCGCACGCTGCCGGCGGACCCCGAGGCTCGCACGGGGCTGTTCACGACGCCCGGGCTCACCACCCACCCCGGCATGGTGCTCGGCACCGTCGGCTACATGTCGCCCGAGCAGTGCAAGGGCTCCCCCGCCGACTTCCGCACCGATCAATTTGCGCTGGGCGCCATCATCTACGAAATGGTCACCGGCGCGCGCGCGTTCCCTGGCGACTCGCCGGTGGAAGTGCTCACGGCGATCATGCGCGACATGCCGCCGGCGTTGTCGGCGCAGCGGCCGGTGCCGAAGGCGCTCGACGCCATCGTGCTGCGCTGCCTGGCGAAAGAGCCGACCGGACGCTTCGAATCCACCCGCGAACTGTCACGACAGCTCGACGAAGCCCTGCGCGACGTGGCCGTGCCCGACACGGCGTCGATCCTTCCGGCCGACCTGCGGGCCGAGAAGCGGGCGGCCTACGGTCCGTCGATTGCGGTGCTGGCCTTCGCCGACATGAGCCCGGGCCGGGACCAGGAGTACTTCTGCGACGGGATCGCCGACGAGCTCATCTCCTATCTGGGCGCGCTCGAGGGCGTGCGCGTCGCCTCGCGCATCGCCGCGTTCCAGTACAAAGGCAAGCCGGTCGAAGTCGCTGAAATCGGCAAGCGCCTCAACGTGGCGACGATTCTCGAAGGCTCGGTGCGCAAGGCCGGCAACCGCCTGCGCATCACCGTGCAGCTGACCGACGTCCGCGACGGCTACCAGCTCTGGTCCGAGCGCTACGACCGCGACCTGGACGACGTGTTCGCGATTCAGGACGAGATTGCGCGGGCCATCGTCGACAAGATGCGCGGACAGCTCGCGCGCGGCGACCTCTCCGGGATCATGGACCAGCGGTCGCGGCGCCGCACGGAGGATCCGGAGGCCTACCAGTCCTACTTGCGCGGGCGCTACCACTGGAACAAGCGCACGCCGTCGTCGTTCCAGCAGGCGATCGGTCATTTCCAGGCGGCGGTGGAGCGCGACCCCGGGTACGCGCTCGCCTACACCGGGCTCTCGGACACGCTCAACCTGCTGGGCTACTACAACGTGCTGCCGCCAACCGACGCCTATCCCAAGGCCAAGAGCGCGTCGGGGCGGGCGCTGCAGATCGACGCGGAGCTCGCCGAGGCACACGCCTCGCGCGGATTCTCGCAATTGATGTACGACCGCGACTACGACGCGAGCGAAACGTCGCTGCACCGGGCGATCGATCTCGACAGCGCCTACGCCAGCGGGCATCAGTGGCTCGCCTGGGTGCTGTTCGCGCGCGACCGCTTCGACGAGGCGCTGCGATCGGTCCGCAAGGCCGCGGTGCTCGATCCGCTGTCGCCGGTCATCGGCTGCCACCACGCCTACGCCCTCGAGCTGCTCGGACGGCGCGGCGAGGCGGTCGAGCAGCTGAAGACGACCCTGCTGATCAATCCGTCGTTCGGCCTCGCCCACTTCCATCTCGGGTGCCTGCGGCTGGTGGAGGGGCGCTACGACGATGCCATCCAGTCGCTGCGCACGGCCGTGGACGCCTCCGGCGGGCGCATCGGCGTCGGGTATCTCGGTCAGGCGTTCGGCGTGGCCGGCCGCAGCGACGAGGCCCGCGCGGTGCTGGCGGGCCTGCAGAGCGACGCGACGAAGGGCTACACGTCGCCGCTGGACCTGGCGCTCGTGCACGCCGGGCTCGGCGAGCACGACGAGACGTTCTCGCAGCTGGACCGCGCGGTCGACGACCACGTCAGCGATCTCGTGCGCGTGAAGCTGCTGCCCTGGCCGGCGGCGATTCGCGCTGACGCGCGGTTCGGCACTCTGCTGCAGCACCTGAATCCTTCGGGTTGACCGCCGGACGCCAGATGGAACGGCTCGAGCTTAGGGCTCCTTACGGGAACGTCCAGCCGGGCGGGCCCGGAATGGTGCGCGTGTGGTGGAACGCGTACTCGCCCAGCATCCGTTCGGCGCCCGCCTCGTCCACCGACAGCAGGCGCATGAGCACACTGTTGTCCGGCGCGGCCTTCGACCATCCGATCGACATCTGACAGATCACCTGCCCGGTCTCGGCGTTCACCGGAATGTCCGCCAGCCGGCCAACCTCGCTACCCCGCATGTCGAGGCTGAGGTCGACGCGGCCGGCTCCGCGAAGATCGGCACCGAGCCTCGCCACGAGATAGTCGTCGTCGGCCGACACCGTGCACGGCACCGACTCGCCCGGCATCGCCGCATACTCGCGCACCTGGCGGCCCGCCGCGATGGCATGCCGCACGAACGCGTCGGAGACGATGACCGGCAGTTCACCCGATCGCGCCACATGGCTCAGGCTCTCGCTCAACGCGATGGTCTCGCGCAACCGGTCGCTGCAGGCATCGCAGCCGAGCAGATGAAGGTCGACGGCCTGCTCCACGGTGGATGGCAGCAGGGCCAGCCAATAATCCATGAGGATGGCGCGGTCGATCGGATCGGAGCACGCCCCGCGAGCCGCCGTCGTCATGCGCTTCCCCCCATGCAGGCGTGCAGCGCCTTGATGGCCCGGTGGCGGATGACGCGTACGTTGGCGTCCGACAGTCCCAGCGACCGCGCGGCTTCCCCGGCGCTCCGCTCGTCGTAGAAGGTGAGCACGACGACACTGCGCTCACGGTCGGTCAGCGCCTGTATGCAGCGGGCCAGCTGGCCGTCGTCCATCCGCGGCATCGGAGGTGTGGCAGGCACGAGGTCGGCGCCATACCGCTGCAGCAACTGGTCCTGACGGCGGGCGGTGCGGCGCAGGTCGAGCACGGTCAGGCGGCAGGTACCCATCACGAATTGCACGAGCTTGTCACGGTCGCGCAGCCGGGCCGCCCGCAGCGCCTCGATCAGTTTGATCAGCACCAACTGCACGAGGTCGTCGGCGGCGGATGCCGAGCCGAGGTGGCGGCGCCCGTAGAGGTGAATGCGCGGGACCAGCCGCCGGCAGAGTTCGGCTTCGGCCGCGCGGTCGCCTTCCGCCACTCGCGAGGTGAGATCGCTCTCGCTCGACTCGACGTCCATCGACGGGCATTGTACTAACGGTCTCGCGAGCGTCCTGGCCCTCTCGACACCAACCCGCCGGTTACGCGCGAGGCGCCTACTCCGGAAGCGGCCCGAGAATCTGAATGTCGAACCGGGCGGCAGTGGCCACCAGCTTCTGCATGTCGGGTTCGGACGGGGCGGCGTTCAGCGGCTCGCTCAACTCGACGACGAACTGCTCGAAGCCGCCAGGCGACGCCAGGAGCAGCATGCGCGCGGGACCGGTGCCCGTCACCTTGAAGCCGTGCGGGATTCCACGCGGGCCAAAGACGTACGTCCCTGCACCGGCCTGCATCCACCCTCCGTCGCACACGAACGCCATCTCGCCTTCGAGCACGTAGAAGGCCTCGTCTTCGTTCTTGTGCACGTGATACGGAGACGCAAATCCAGGCGGCATGACATGTTCCAGCAGGCCGAACCCGCCGTTGGTCGTGGCGGCCGATGCCCTGAGGGTGGTCGGACAGCCGAGGAAACGGAAGACCGAGTCGGCGCGGGCGTTGATCCGGGGCTGGACGTCTTGTGCGATCACGGGGGCCTCCTGGCTGGCGGGGCCGGTCTGGCCTCCGCGCTACACCCCCTTTGTGGCACCAGGGGCCGATTCGTTACACCTCGTGATCCCTACGGCGCCTCGGACAGCGTGATCTCGCCCGCGCCGAGGCGGGCGTCCAGCGCATAGGTGCCGCCGCCAATCCAGTCGAGCGAGCGCTTGATGCCGCTCTTCGAGATGCCGAGCGCGTCGGCGTTGAGGTCGCCGAACGTGACCGACGCGTGCGCGCTCCCGAGCGATTCCGCCCGGACGCCGATTGTCAGCTCGCCGGCGGTCATCCGGATGTTCTTGTGCCCCTCGATGCCCGTCATGCCCACCTCTCCCGCGCGCATCCGCAGGTGCACATCGGACCGTGAGGGCAGCTCGATCGTGAACTCCATGTGCTTGGTGGGGCCGTCGGTGACGATGGTCGCCATCGAGCCTGCGACGTGCACGTCCACCTCCAGCTTCTTGAGGTCTTCGACGCGTGCGTCGCCGGCGGCGTCCCACCGGACGACGATGCGATCGCTGGCGCCGGCGCGCACCGTGTAATCGCCCGAGGCGAGCTGCAGGCGCACGCGGCCGCCTTCCGCAAACGGCCGCTCTATCGAATAGTCGCCGACCGGCGCCGGCACGGGCGCCTGTGCGGCCGTCTGCACCAGCGCGAGCGAGCCGAGCGCGAGAACGCCGAGCGATCCAATCAGCACGAACTGCATGAGAACCTCCAGTGGTGTGACGGGTTGCGGACGTCCCCACTGCACGTTGCTTGCCCGCGTCGAACCGCCGATTCCACGGGGAGTTCCGCCGATCGTGCGACCGGGCGATGGGCGTGCGCTCCACAGGTGTGCCGCCGCGTCACACCCGCGCTTCGTCGAAGCCGTTGCCGATCAACAACTTGTAGAATGGCCCGCTGCTTGCCCTGTCGGCGCCCATGCGAACCCTGACCCTGCTCCTTGTCTGCATCCTCGCGGCGTCATCGTCAGCCGTCGCGCAAGACAACGAACCCCCGGACGGCGTGCGCGTCGAGTCGGCGGAGATCTCCGGTATCCCCAGCGACCAGCTCAGTCCCGGGCTCCGGCGCGACATCGACGAGCTCGCGGGACGAGCGCTCGCCCGTCCGGACGTCACGCAGCTCGCCCGCCGGATCGAGGAAGAACGTCCGGAGGTCGTGGTGGCGGTCCGGATCGTGGCGCGGCCCGGCGATGAGGCCCGCGTCATCTTCCTCGTCGCCCGGATCAGCGACGATGCCGGCCTCGGCTCGAACATCAATGCCCGCTACACGGTCGAGAGCGTCGAGATCGAAGGCCTCCCGGAGCAGGAGATCAGCGCTGCGCTGCGCGACCGCCTCCAGGCGCTGGTCGGGGGACGGCTCGACCCCGCCGAGGCCGATCAGCTCGTCGAGGCCCTGAAGGCCGAGCGGCCCGGCTACGACGTCGCGCGGCGCATCGAGCGCGGCACCCGCCGCGGACGCATCCGCGTCGTCTTCAAGTTCTCCGAGACCGAGGAGCTCCGGTGGATTCCGTTCGCGCGGTCGCGCTCGAAGTTCGTCTATCACTCCGACGAGGGTTGGAGCGGGCTGCACGACATCCCGATCGGCCACCGCGACCATCGCGTCACGTTCGGCTATGCGGCCGACGACAACGACACGCTGGTCGAGGAGTACTCAGGCGTACGCCTTCGCTTCGAGACCCGGCACATCGGTACCGAACGCGTCGGCCTCAGCCTGGAGGCGTCGTGGCTCAACAACACATGGCGTGAGCCGACGCTCCTCGCGCTCGCGGCCAATCCCGAGATCCCCGAACCCTATCGCCAGCGGTTGACGGTGGAACCGGCGCTGACGGTGGCGCTGACCCGCCACCTGCGCGCGAGCGGCGGCGTCAGCCTGTCGAGCCTGGAGTCGCTGCACCGTTCCCCCGACTCCCAGATGGCGAGCGCCGTGACCGGCTCGCTCGTCTACCGGCAGCGCTGGGACCGCGACCGCCGCACCCACCAGGACGTCGAGGCCGGCTACGAGGTGCGGTCGGCGGCGGACGGGCTCGGCAGCGATCTCTCGTACACGCGGCACCTCGGCCGGGCACGGTATCAATTCGAGAGCCGCCGAGACACCGGCGTGATCGCCGAGGTCTTTGCCGGCGGCATCAGCGGCGAGGCGCCGCTCTTCGAACGCTTCACGCTGGGCGACTCCGCGACGCTCCGCGGCTGGAACAAGTTCGCGCTGGCACCCGCCGGCGGCAATCGCGTCTTCCACCAATCGATCGAGGGTCGCTTCTACGGCGCCGCGCTGTTCCTCGACGCGGGCTCGGTGTGGGACGACGGCGGCAGACGGGAACTCCGGACGTCCACCGGGTTCGGCTACCACAGCGACAACGTGTTCCTCACTGTGGCGTTTCCCCTGGACGCGCCGCGAAACGACGTGGCGTTCATGATGGGAGTGCGGTTTTGACCCGCGCCGCGCCACGGGGCTGGGCTCTCGGGTTTGCCGCGATCGTCTGGCTCGCGCTGCCGCCGCTGCTCGCGGCGCAGTCCTTGACCGTGCGCGCCGCGGGAGACATGCTCCAGGTGCGCGGCACCGGGCTGCGCCTCATCGAAGGTGTCGTCGCCGATCACCTCAAGGACGGCCGGTCGGTGCGGGTGGATTTCGAGATGACGATTCTGGACAAGGCCCAGGGGACGCCGATCACGCAGAATCGCCAGTCGTTCATCCTGAGCTTCGATCTGTGGGAGCAGCGCTACGCGGTGACGCGGACCGGCGCCGCACCGCGATCGATCTCGCATCTGGCCGCCCGCGACGCCGAAGCCTGGTGCCTGGAGAACATGGCCATCCCGCTGACCGCCCTCGGCCGTTTCGCGCGCGACCTGCCGTTCTGGATCCACGTCGAATACCGGGTGCAGGATCAACCGCCGCCCGTGACCGACGCCGAGTCGCCCTTCACGCTGCGCACGCTGATCGAAGCGCTCAGCCGCCGCCGGCCCGAGGAAGCGCTCGCCCGGTCGATCGACACCGGCCCGTTCCGGATCGGCAACTAGTGCCCACTGGCAGCTCATCGTGCAGAGCCTGCGCAACCGGCTGATCGCGGCGTACCTCGTCGCCACGCTGTTGCCGCTCGGCGCGACGATCTGGATCACGACGTCGCTGCTCGAGCGCAGCCTCGGCTACGCCACTACCGAGGAACTGGACGGGTTGTCGCGCACGCTCGAAGCCACCATGCGCCAGTTCTACGAGCGCGAGCGGCGCTCGCTCAAGCAGGATGCGGCGGCGGCGCGCGTCACGGCGACGTCGTTCGACATGCGCACGGCCGGCTCCGCGCCCGAAGCGGTGCGGGCGTTCTGGGACAGCGGCGAGGTAGAACGCTTCACCTTGTCGGGCCCGGGCGGCGACCGCCTCGACTACATGACCCGCGCCGCCGAACGCGTCGACGTCTACAGCCGCGAGCTCGGCGGCATCCACATGCAGGAACTGGCGGCGCAGCTGCGGCAGGCGCGCGAGCTGGTGGGATCGATGGAAACCCGCGACCTGCGCCGCGGCTTCACGCTCACCCTGCTGTTGCTCGTCGCGTTGGTGTGGATCGTGTCGCTGGCGCCGCTCGTGTTCATTGCCCATCGCATCAGCCGGCCGATTCAGGAGCTGACCGCGGGCCTCACGCGTTTCGCCGGTGGCGACTGGGATCAGCGGCTCGCCACCACCCGCGACGACGAGGTGGGCAGCGCCGTGGAGGCGTTCAATCACATGGCGGAACAGCTGCGCCGCAACCGCGAACGGCTCGTCTACCTCACGCAGATGTCCAGTTGGGAGACCCTGGCCCGCAAGACCGCGCACGAGCTGAAGAACTCGCTGACGCCGATCCGGCTCACGGTCGAGGAGATGCTGGCACGGCAGCCGCAGAGCGACCGCGCGTTCATGCAGGAGGCGGCGCAGATCGTGATCAGCGAGATCGAGACGCTCGAGCGACGGGTGCGCGCGTTTTCCGAGTTTGCCAGCGAGCCGCCGGTCAACCCCGAGCCGCTCGACATCAACGCCGTCGTGACCGAACGGGTGTCGCTGCTGAAGCCGGCGCACCCCGAGACCACCTACCGGTGTACTCTCGACGCTCGGGCCCCGGCGGTCTACGCGGGCGCCGACCTGGTGAAGGGCATCCTGACCAACCTGCTCGAAAACGGCGCCGAGGCGGCCGGCCGCGGCGGCACGGTAGAAGTGGCGACGCGAGGACAGGGGCACGAGGTGGTGGTGGAAGTACACGACACCGGCCCCGGTCTCGGCGACGAAGCGGCGCGCACGCTCTTCGAGCCGACGATTACCTTCAAGAAGCACGGGATGGGGCTGGGGTTGTCGATTGCCCGGAAGAACGCGCTGCGCATGGGCGGCGACCTCACGCTGATCGAGGGCACGCTCGGCGGCGCCGGCTTCCGCGTCACCCTCCCCGCCGTACGTGGCGCCGAGTCTTTAGACTCGGCCGACAGGACATGACCCGCAGATACCGCATCACCATCGTCGACGACGAGCCCAACATCGGCCTGTCGCTGCGCCTCATCCTCGAGGGCGAGGGCTACGGCGTGACCATCTGCGGCTCGGTGGCGGAGTTCCAGGCGCAGCGTGGGCCCGGCCGCGCTGATCTCTATCTGTTCGACGTGCGCCTGCCCGACGGCAACGGCATCGATCTGCTCCGTGCCGTCCGCCAGGCCGACGACACGACGCCGGTGGTGATGATCTCGGGGCACGGCACCATCCGCGACGCCGTCGAGGCCACGCGCAGCGGCGCCTTCGATTTCCTCGAAAAGCCGCTGGCCCGCGACCGTGTGCTGCTGGTGGTCAAGAACGCACTCGAGCGCTCCGACCTCCAGCGCGAGAACCAGCGGCTGGGCGAACTGGTCGGCGACGGGCCGAAGATGATCGGCCGCAGCGACGCCTTCCGCCGGGCGCTCAACGAGGCCACGCAGGTGGCGCGCTCCGACGCCGGCGTGCTCCTCACCGGTGAATCGGGCACCGGCAAGGAGCTGCTGGCCGCCCACATTCACCGCGAAAGCCGGTTCGCGTCGCGGCCGTTCATCAAGGTGAACTGCGCCGCGATCCCCACCGAGCTGATCGAGAACGAGCTGTTCGGGCACGAGCGCGGCGCCTTCACCGGCGCCGCGACGCTGCGGCGCGGCAAGTTCGAGCTGGCCGACGGCGGCAGCATTTTTCTCGACGAGGTCGGCGACCTGCACGAAGCGTCGCAGGCCAAGCTCCTGCGAGTGCTGCAGGACGGCGAGGTGCAGCGGCTGGGCAGCGAGCACGCCGTCCGCGTGTCAGTGCGGGTGATCTCTGCCACCAATCGCAACCTCGACGAGCGCATCGCCGCGAGCAAGTTCCGCGAAGACCTGTTCTACCGCCTCAGCGTGGTGCCGATCCGCGTGCCCACGCTGCGCGAGCGGGCGCAGGACATTCGTGACCTTGCCGCCTATTTCCTCGGCGAGTTCTGCACCCGCAACAACTTCCGCCCCAAGACCATCGACGAGGAAGTGCTGCCCCTGCTCGAACGCTACGACTGGCCGGGCAACATCCGCGAGCTGCGCAACACCATCGAGCGCATGGCGATTCTGAGCGTGGGCGATGCCATCACCACCGACGCGGTCCCGGTCGAGATCCGCATGCCGCCCGCGGCGCGGCCGTCTGGCCTCCACGAGACCCGGGATTCGGCCGAACGCGACCGCATCCGCCAGGCGCTCGATCAGACGGACTGGAACGTGTCGAGCGCCGCACGGCTGCTCGGGATCGAGCGCACCAACCTCCATAAGCGCATCCGCACCCTCGGCCTGGCCCGGGAGCAGTAGCCCGCACCCGGTCGAGCGGCTACCTGATCCACGCCGCACACCGGCGCAGCGTTTGCATCCAGCGTCTTTAGAGGCAGCACCATGCATACTCGGGTTCTGATTGCCGTTGTCCTTGCCACCATGGTGTCCGCGGCGGCCGCCCAGGGCGACCTGCGCGCGCCCGCGACGCTGCCGACACTCGGCACCTCGCAGCTCGCGAAGAGCCTCGAAGCCGCCCGGACGCACGCCACGCACGTCTGGCGTGACACGTCGCCGCTGAACGCCGACGGCACGGTGAACGGCTACGTCGAGATCGCGCGCGGCGACCGCCGCAAGTGGGAGTTCGACATCGGCGCCAACCGGCGCGCAATCGACCGCACCATGCCCGAGGATCTCGGCGGCTATCCGGTCAACTACGGCTTCGTGCCGCAGACCGTGTCCTACGACGGCGATCCGTTCGACGTGCTCGTGCTCGGACCCTCGGTCGAGGGTGGCACGATCGTCCGAGGCATCATCGTCGGCGTGATGCGCATGGAGGACGAGAAAGGTCTCGATTCGAAGGTCGTGGTCTCACGCCTGGGGCCGGACGGGCGGCCGCTGCATGCGCTCACCGCGGACGATCGGCAGAGGATCGGCGACTACTTCAAGCGATACAAGCTTCACGAGACCGGTAAGTTCTCGAAGGTACCGGGATGGGGCACCGTGGCCGAGGGGCTCTCCTACGTCACCACCACCCACGCGTTCTTCCAGAAGTGCCGCGACCGCGCCGGCCGCACGTGTGACATCGCGCAGCGGTAGCGTCAGGGCGGTCCTCTACAGGACCATCAGCGCGGTGATCGTGGTGCGATACGCGACTTCCTCGTAGGCGCCGAGGACGTCGCGCAGGCCGACGACTCGAGTGGCGAGCGCCTTCGGGTCGAAGCGGCCCGCGTGCAGCATCTCGACGAACCGAGGGATGTCGCGCATCGGGTTGGCGCCGCCCGCCTGGCCGCCGGAATGCGTCACGCCGCCGATGGCGAACAGGAACGCCGGCAGCGCGATCGTGCCGCGCACGAGGCCGGTGGTGATGACGTGGCCACCGGCCGACGCCATCTGGTAGGCCTGCTGCATCGGCAGAATGCCGGTGGGGTCGGGCCCGGACTCGAGTTTCGACCGCACGAACTCCGCGCCGGCGGCTTCCACCACCAGATCCGCGCCGGCGCCGCTGCGCCGGCCACCCGAATCACGTCCCCCGCTCCACGTCCGGTTCGTGGGGCCCGCCGTCAACGCGCGCACGCGATCGATCAGCTTGTCGCCTTCCACGTTGGGATCGAGGACGTGCGTGGCGCCCACCTTCATCGCCACGTCCCGGCGCATCCGGATGGGATCGATGCCGATGATCGTGGACGCGCCGGCTATGCGCGCGCCCTGCACCGCGCTCAAACCGAGCGGCCCGCAGCCCACGACGGCCACCGCCGAGCCCGGCGCCAGCGTGGCGAGCGTGCCCGAGGTGGTGGCGCCGAGGCCGGCGACGCTGACGCAGCTGCACACCATGCCGAGATCGACGTTGCTGGCCTTCGAGACGACGGGCACGATCCACTCTTCCCACGTCACCATCAGCTCGCTCAGC
>Ga0157380_10002477_pt1 | contig 12448 bp, 8 predicted proteins | sample S35metaG_FD_119757 | JGI IMG/M metagenome (GOLD analysis project Ga0157380, IMG submission 119757) | Switchgrass rhizosphere microbial communities from Kellogg Biological Station, Michigan, USA - S3-5 metaG | ecosystem: Host-associated > Plants > Roots > Rhizosphere > Soil | place: USA: Michigan...
AGAAAAGTTGGACGTTCTTATGTCAGTGTGTATTACTTTTTTTGTATTACAACAATGGCAAAATGCTGAAACGATCATATTGGAAATAAAAGCAAATAACCAAAAAATTAAACGTATAGACACATTGTATTTTACTTTCGTATTTCACTCGCTCATCCTATACGAACAAAAAGAGTGGTCCAGGCTCGACAGCCATATTAATTCGGGGTATCATTTTTTGTACAGCAATAATGCGCTGCGGCCATTTGAAAAAGATATGCTCCTGTTTATTAAAAAACTTCCTGTAGCTATGCTTAAGGGAAAGGCCAAAGAAATAATGAATGCTTTTTTACACAAGCTTGACGCTTATAGAGATAATGAGACACAAAAACTCCATTTTGCAACCTTCGACTATTATAGTTGGATTGAAAGTAAAATTGAAGAGGTCAGTTATATTACTCATATGAAAAGAAAAGCTCTTAATCAGCAAACGACCGATCGCAAATAGCATATTAAATACACTAGGCCTTATCTCCAAGTAAATCCGGCTACTGCATACGCTTATTTAATTGTCGGCTAAACAAAAAAATTCTCTTTCCTAATCCAGCTCATCTATTATAGTTTTTTGCGGCTTTGTGCTGAATAAGTGTAAAAACTTCCAAATCTCTTGCGTTTTTGTACGGGTTTTCTACTTATATTGCCCGAAGAACACGCCAAAACATGCTAAAGAGAGAAAGACAGGAGTTTATTCTTCATCAAATCAATTTGCATAATAAGGTTCTCTCAACCGATTTAAGCCAGAAGCTAAAAATATCTGATGACACCATTCGCAGAGACTTAAATGAATTAGCCGAAGTGGGCAAACTGCTTAAAGTACACGGTGGCGCTTTATCTAAATCCTTTCGTAATTCTTTTCAGCATAAAGAGATTTATTCGATTGACAACAAAAAAGTGATCGCTCAAAAAGCCGCAGCATTAATCCAGGATGGAATGTTTGTGTTAACCACAGGTGGCACTACCATTATCGAATTAGCACGCTCCCTGCCGGAAAATTTGCAGGCAACATTTATAACCGGTAGCCTGCAGGCTGCGTATGAATATGTACAACACCCAAATATCGAAGTGATTTTTATTGGTGATCGTATTTCACGCAATGCACAAATTACTGTGGGCGGGGAAGCGATTGCAAAAATCAGGCAGTTTAACGCTGACCTCTGTTTTCTTGGCATCAATGCTATTGATGCAAAACATGGATTAACAGATAACGATTGGGAAGTAGCACAGGTGAAACAGGCAATGATTCAAAGTTCGGCAAAGGTATATGCACTTGCGATTTCGGAAAAAATGAACACGGTTCAAAAAATACAGGTGTGTGAGCTTTCGTGTATTGATACGTTAATTACCGAACTATCGCCTGATGATGCCGTTTTTGAAGACTACAAAAAAATGCAAATAGAAGTTATTTAATAATTATAAACCAACTACATGCTATGCTACATTTATTAAATCTGGGAAAACAAAACCGAAGGTTTTTTTCTCTTTTTATGGTCTTCCTGGTAGTGAGCCTCGGTGCTGCTGCACAAATGCAAATCAAGGGTAGAGTAACCGATGCCGGGGGTAATGGCCTTCCCGGTATAACAGTAAGTTTACAAAATACAACTTACTCTACTGCCACTGATGTTTCCGGAAATTATTCTTTAAGTGCTGATGTAAAAACCGGGACAAATCAAATTGTATTTTCTGGTATTGGTTTTAAGACGGTCACACAGTCAGTTCAATTATCGGCGGCTAATGACAATACGGTAAATGCTCAATTAACCAGTGATGCATTAAACCTGGATGAAGTTGTTGTTACCGGGGTTTCAGCCGGTACCACACGCAGGCAATTAGGAAGTTATATCAGCACAGTAAAAGCTGATGATTTAAATAAAGGTGCAACAAGTAATGTATTGGCAGCTTTGCAGGGTAAAACTGCGGGTGCGCAGATCATTCAAAATTCTGGTGATCCCGGGGGCGGTATTTCTGTGAGGTTGAGAGGCATTAGCTCAGTTAACTCTTCCTCAGAACCTCTTTATATAGTTGACGGCGTTATTGTAAACAATGCAACTACAAGAGTTACTAATACAAGCGGTAATTATGACGGGAATTCTTTCGTTGGCGCAATTGGGCAAAACAGGTTGGCAGATATCAATCCTGCTGATATCGAAAGAGTAGAAGTTTTGAATGGTGCAGCGGCAGCAGCTATTTATGGTTCAAGAGCAAATGCCGGTGTTGTGCAAATATTTACAAAGAGAGGAACAGCCGGCGCACCAGTGGTAAACTTTCGCACCAGTTTTATGGTGAACGAGCTGCGTAAGAGTGTTGAGGTGAATCAATCTCCAACAAAATTTGGTGGGCCAACGGATGATGCAGGAGCTCAGACACAGGATATTATTAATCCGGCATTTACCGGCACAACCGCCGTAAAAAGGTATGATTATAACGATTACATTTTTCATAAAGGTTTAGGAACCGACAATAATGTATCAGTTTCCGGTGGAAAAGATCGAACCAAATATTACACCTCTGCTTCTTATTTTAAAAATGAGGGTATTGTAAAAAACACTGACTACAGACGGTACGGTTTCAGGGTGAATCTTGATCAGGGAATAGGCGATAAAGTAGATTTAAATATTGGTTTGAATTACATCAATAGCATGGGTAATGAAAAACCTGATGGTAATTCATTTTTCTCCCCGATGAACTCTATTAACATCATTGCCAATTTTCACGATATCTGGAGACGGGATGTTTTTGGAAATCTAATGGATGTTGGTGAAAGAGGACGTGTAAACCCGGTTTCTGTTATTGAAGACATAAAACAAAAACAAGAAACTAATCGCATTATTGCCAATGCAGGATTAAAAGCGAGGCCCTTTAAAGGACTGACCCTGGATTACACGCTTGGGATTGATCAGTATGGACAGAATGGACAAACATTTATTCCTCCGTTCACCTATAACGTAAGCGACGGCTTTTTTGGAGGCGGTCCAACCAAAGACCCCACAAGAAATGGTTATGCAAGTACAGCGGCATATAATTTCTTCCAGATTAATAATGAAGTAAATGCTACCTATCAAACAAAACTTACGACCGATATAACCTCTACTTCGCAAATTGGTTATTCTTCGCAATATGAAAAATCTAATTACGCACTGTTGCAAGGCCGTGGGTTAGCTCCTTTTGTCAAAACTGTAAATGGAGCCAGCACTATAATACAGGGAGCAGATGAGCGCAGTGAGCTTTCTATTTCAGGTTATTATTTTCAGCAAAATTTTGGATACAAAACCCTGTTATACGTAACCGGTGCCATAAGAGTTGATGGATCATCAGTATTTGGTGAAGACCAGCGCAACCAGAAGTATTACAAAGCAAGCGGTAGTTATGTTATCAGCGAACATGAATTCTGGAAGAATTCTTCAATAAATAATATTTTAAATTTCGCTAAGTTAAGAGTAGCCTACGGAGAAAGCGGCAACCTTACCGGGATAGGGGCCTATTCAAGATTCAATGCTTACAGTAGCAATTCCTTTTTAAGCCGTACCTCTCTTACATCCAGTACTACTTTGGCGAATGTGAATGTAAAACCTGAGCGTCAGAAAGAAATCGAATTTGGTATTGATCTCGGATTTTTTAATAGTCGTTTGAATATTCAGACAAATATTTATAACAAAAAAGTAGAAGACCTTTTGATCAATCGTTTCATTGCGCCGACAACAGGCTTCAGTAGTTTGCTTGATAATTTCGGGAGTTTAGAAAACAAAGGATTCGAAATCGTAATCAATGCTCAGCCTATACAAAACAAAAATGTTAACTGGTCAGTTACGGCCATTTACAACCATAACCGTAATGAAGCAGTTAAGATCGGCCAGGCACTAACGTTGTTATCTACAAACGCCAGCGCACCTGTCGCAATTATCGAAGGTCAACCAATTGGAATTTTCTACGGAACATTCTTTGCGGTGGATGCAGGCGGTAGTCCGGTGAAAAACAGTTCAGGTTTTATTCAGGGAGAAAGAGGAGTGCAGCCAGATCCCGGACCACCTGTCGGAGGCCCACTGTCATATGTTGTCAAGAGAGATCCTGTAACAAATCTTCCGATAGCATCTTTTCCATTGCTACGTAAAGTAATCGGCGACCCTAATCCTGATTGGACCGGAAGTCTGGTGAATGAACTTTCATATAAAAAACTTGCTTTGCGTATTCAGTTAGATGCTGTACAGGGTGTAGAGGTATTTAATGCTGACTGGAGAACAAGGCAAGGCGTAGGAAATGGTAAAGAAGCTGAGAAAGAACAAACCGGTATTTATCCCCGGGGTTACATAAATAATTTTTATACAACAATAGAAGAATGGAGGGTTGATGATGGCTCATTTGTAAAACTCAGGGAGCTTGCCCTTTCATATGCATTTGGCAATTTTAAAAAGCTAAGAGATGTTACACTTGCGCTCAGCGGCCGCAATTTAATTAGCTGGGATAATTATAAGGGATATGATCCCGAAGTAAATGCAGGTGGGCAAAGCAATATTCTTAGAGGTATTGATTTTGGAGCAGTTCCTATTCCCAAAACCTATAGCATTGGTTTATCAGCTAAATTTTAATCCCTTAAAAAAAAATTATGAAAAATATAATCATAAAAACGGGCGGGTTTATTGTAGCATCTGGAATTATGTTGGCGTATAGCAGCTGCAAAAAAAATTACATTGATCCTAACCGGGCAACGGATGAACAGGTTTTCAGCTCACCAAGAAGTTTAACAGGTGTAGCAACTGGCCTGCAGCGTGTGTATACACTTGGTCGTGCAAGTACTTTATACAATCTTATAACCATTAATGGCCTTACTACAAACGAATTGATTGTTGTAAATACAGGCAATACCGCGGAAGTTCAATTGGCAACAGGTGGAAATGCAGTTGACGGAAATCATTCGATGCTGACAACTTTCTGGTCAACCACTAATAAAGTTGTTTATGACGCTGATCTCGTTATTGCGAGTGCAAAAAATCTTCCGGATAAAAATTTTGCCAGCGGGTTAATTGCTTATGCAGGTATTTTCAAAGCATTATCCCTTGGGGACATGGCGCAATTCTGGGAAAAGGTTCCTGCGGAAATTGGTGAGAAAGTGAGTTTTATTGACAGGGTAGACGGATTTAAAAGGACAATTGCGGTGCTCGATGAAGCTTTAGCTGCAGTTGCCGCAAACCCGATTAGCGCTTCCTTTACTGCCAATATTCCTGCAGGAATCGACATCATCAATACACTGCATGCATTGAAAGCAAGGTATTCATTGTTTGCAGGACTATATCCACAAGCCTTAGCCGAAGCTAACCTCGTGGATATTACAAAAAAATCCACCTTCAATTTCGACGCCCTTTCGCTTAATCCTTTGTATGAAGTAGCTACCTCAACAAATAATGTAGTTCAACCAAAGGATTCAACTTTAGGATTGCTTGTTCCACTACAGCCCTCTCTAACTGATGGAAGGGTTCCCTTTTATACTTCTATTAATGCGACGATCGCTCCACGCTTCAGGATAAATGGTTTTGGCGCCGCTGCTGCAACTGCATTCCCTGTTTATTTACCCGGCGAAATAATCCTTATTAAAGCTGAAGCTTATGCAAGGGCTACAACACCCGACCTCGCAAACGGTACAATTGAATTGAACAAAGTGGTCACCAAAAACAATGATATTTTTGGCGTAAATGCAAATCAACCTGCTGTAGCGCCGGCAACCCAGGCAGCATTGTTAGAGGAAATATACAGGCAACGTAGCATTGAGCTTTTTATGAGCGGATTAAAACTGGAAGATATGCGACGCTTTAACAGGCCTAACAGCGAAAGGAAGAGAAACCTGATGCCTTATCCAATTAGAGAAAGAGATAATAATCCGAATACACCTCCGGATCCAACATTCTAAATAATAAATGAAGAGTCTGCTTTAATGCAGACTCTTTCTTAAATTTTATAACCAATTAACTATTGTCTTTAGATAGCAGGTAATGGTTGATTGTTTTTAATACAAACAGAATGTCAGTAAATAATTTTAAAGAATTTGTCCCTGTTACTGAATCTCCATCGCATTACCGGCACCTTGAAAAAAAACCGGTTGTAGAATTGTTGCAGATTATTAATAAGGAAGATCAGTCAGTACCGGGAGCCATAGAAAAATCAATACCGCAGATTGAAGCTTTTATACAGGCAGCCATCAAAAAGCTGTATGTTGGTGGCAGGCTGTTTTATATTGGTGCGGGAACCAGTGGACGCCTGGGAATTTTAGATGCCAGTGAATGCCCGCCAACTTATGGAGTTCCTTATGGTTTGGTAGTGGGTATTATTGCGGGCGGAGAAAAAGCAATGACCCAGGCAATAGAAGGTGCCGAAGATGATAAAATGCAAGGATGGCATGATTTGGAAAAACATAAGGTTTCTGAACAGGACGTAGTTTTAGGCATTGCCGCAAGCGGTACCACACCTTATGTAATTGGAGCATTGGCACAATGTAGAAGCAAGGGCATTATCACCGGAAGTATTTCCTGCAATCTTCATTCGCCTTTAAGTAAAAAAGCAGATTATCCTATAGAAGTAATTGTAGGGCCGGAAGTTGTTACCGGCAGCACAAGAATGAAAAGTGGAACGGCGCAAAAACTGGTGTTGAACATGATCTCTACTTCACTGATGATTTTATTGGGAAGAGTCGAGGATAATAAGATGGTGAATATGAAACTGGCAAATCAGAAATTAGTCAACCGCGGGGTAAAAATGCTAATGGAAAAAATGGGTCTCACTGATTACGAAAAAGCAAAAGATATTTTACTTCGTTTTGGCTCTGTAAAAAAAGCAATGGAAAAACTTTCAGGTTGATAAGGATATTTAAAATCCAGTAATGATCAATAATGAATAAAAACTTATGCCGTTTGTTTTCAATTGCAGAAAAACAAACAAGGCATATCGTAGGTCTCATGTCAGGCACTTCTCTTGACGGTTTGGATATAGCCCTGTGTGCCATCGAAGGAAATGGCCTAAATACCAAAGTAAATTTAAAACAGTTTGCAACCATACCTTACTCAAAGGATGTAAAAGAAAAAATCAAAAAAGTTTTTGCAAAAGAAAAAGTTGACTTCGGCTACCTCATTTTATTGAATGGATGGATTGGCAAACTCCACGGCAGATGGATAAAAGAATGTTTGAATAATTGGAATGTGGGTGCTGAGGAAGTAGATATCATCGCTTCTCATGGTCAAACAGTTTTTCATTATCCAAAAATATTTCATGGTGAAGAAGAATTTGGAGATGCAACCTTGCAAATAGGCGACGGCGATCATATTGCTGTAGAGACCGGCATTATTACAATTAGCGATTTCAGACAAAAACATATAGCAGCAGGAGGCGAAGGAGCACCTCTTGCATTATATGGTGATTATTACCTTTTTTCAAAACATGGAGAAAACCGTGTATTGCTGAACATGGGTGGCATTTCTAATTTTACTTACCTGCCCGGTTCTTTAAATGTTACTGAAGTGATGGTCACAGACACCGGCCCGGGGAATACACTCCTGGATGCTTTTGCCCGGCAATTATTTAAAAAAGATTTTGACGAAGACGCATCTCTCGCTTCTTTGGGTAAGGTTAATGATGGTTTGTTAAGAGCATTGAAAGAAAATAGTTTTTTTACCGCCCCATTTCCAAAAACCACAGGTCCTGAATTGTTTAACAAAAGCTATGTTGAGACAGCGCAACAACTTTCCTCCACTACTGATCTTTTACCTTACGACATAATGGCTACGCTTACACGTTTTTCTGCTGACACCATAGTGGATGCGTTGCAAAAAGCGTTGAATAAAAATACTGAGTATAAAATCTATGCAAGTGGTGGAGGCGCCCATAATCCGTTGCTTGTAAAATGGATACAGGAGCAATTGCCAGGCTCAGAAATTAGAACCACAAATGAACTTGGAATAAACGGCGATGCCAAGGAGGCGGTATTGTTTGCAGTGTTGGCCAACGAAACCGTTATCGGGGCGCCGGTCAATTTTGAAAGGAAGGGAATGCCGGCGATTACTATGGGTAAAATTTCTTTTCCATTTTAATCAATCTCTTTAATTTAACCTATGGACTATTTAAGTGAACTGGTAAACCGGATCGAACTCCATTCGGTTGAAGGCATTAAAGAATGTTTTTCCAATGGAATTAGTCCTAATGATTTATATAAGAGCGAACCACTTATTTATGAGTTAACCAGCGAATATACAAGAACACCAAGGTTTAAAGATTGCGTAAAAGCTTTTGTAGAACACGGACTTGTGTTTGATGATAAGGTTCTGTTATCTGTCCTTTCGGATGACGCGAAAATGCTGGAAGCATTAGTCAGTGAAAATCCTGAAATGATTCACAAAAAATATACACTTCGCTGTGCTTATACGCCTCTTTACGAAGCCAGCTTATTACATATTTGTGCGGAGTTCAATCATGTTTCCTGCGCCGAAGTTTTGGTAAAACATGGAGCAGATATAAATGCAAAAGCTGGTGTTGATGAAAACGGCTTTGGCGGACAAACACCGATTTTTCATACGGTAAATCAAAATTCAAATAATTCCCGCGACATGCTTCAATATCTTTTATCAAATGGAGCGGATTTAGCTACAACTGTTCCGGGTATTATATGGGGCAAAAGTTATGATTGGGAAACATTGATACCAGCAGTGAATCCGGTTAGTTATGCAATGATGGGGCTTTTACCTCAAATGCACAGAAAAGAGCAAACAATTTCAAAAGTGGTAACAACATTACTTGAAGCCGCCTATGGTATAAAGTACAATCCTCAAAATGTTCCTTGCAAATATTTGCAATAGTGAAATTACAGTTCACAAACGGTCGTCTTCGTCTTCAGGTATATAAGAAGTGTTACCTACCTACGCGAATTCTATGTTAGCGTGTCTTCGCCTTTGCGGAAAAAAGTAGAATAATTTTCCGCAACTTCTATTTTGAATTGCAATTAAGAAATTTATTGAAATCTTTAGGAAACCAGATTAAGGGGCAACTACCCCGGCTATTCCCCTAGAAGAGCGAACAACGAAATCTGTTCTTTTATCACCGTTTATATCACTACATTGAAAGCTAAAATTGTAACAGGGTTTACTCCAATTTTTTTGTTCTGCTACGTCTGGTCGATACCAAATAACGTCATTGACAAATTCATGGCCATTCGAAAGTAATACGTGTATCCCATCTCTTGCTCTCAATAGTAAATCGGCGCGGTTATCACCATTAACATCCCCCAGGCGAACGGTTTTATAATTTGACATTTTGTCTTTGTCCTGGATATCCGAAAAATCGGACTTCCACAAAGTTGCATTTTGAAAGCCCGTGCCGGTTGACAATGCCACCATTATACCATTTGGACTTTTCCCAACAATATCTGCGATATTGTCTCCATTAACATCTGCTAATTGTATGTCTTTATGGTGCCTGGAAATTTTCCATCCGTTCTGGATTGTATCCGAAAATTCTTTTGTCCAAAGTACTTTTGATTTAAATGAATACCCGGTGGATAAAGCAGTGTAAACGCCATCCTGTTTCCTGGCAACTATATCAGCTTTTTGATCTCCGTTTACATCAGCAATTCTAATGTTTTTAAAATAACTATCGTTTTTATCCAATCCTGTATTTATAAAATCGTGAAACTGTGATGTCCACACTTTAGAATGTTCAAAACCATTGCCGTCTGATAGCGCTACCCGTATTCCGTCATTACTTTGTATAATTAAATCCGACATCTCATCGCCGTTCACATCATCAAATTGAAGTGTACTACTGTAGTTGCCAGATTTCCAGCCCAAAGCGTCTGAAAATTCAGAACTCCATAATCGAAAAGCGCCAAAGCCTAATCCATATGACAATGCAACATGGATACCATCAGTATCTCTTCCTATTAAATCAGCCATATTATCTCCATTGACATCGCTCAACCTGATAGTACCATAATAGCTGATATCAGATGACCAATGCTTGTCATCAGAAAAGTCTTTGTATTGGTTTAGATTTTCGATGCGAGGTGAAAATTCAAGCGTAGGGGCCACAAAAACATAATTCTTGGATTTTAGATATTCCACGATGATTTTTGTTTCCTGGAGTGCAAAATCCCTCATCGTGTAAGAGTTGAAATCATGCATCTTAATTATTCCGCCAATATTATTGTTGAATTTATCCCGGTTTGAAGGATTATTTAGAAAACTTTGTACACATTGTTCCGGATTTGCATTGTTTCTAAAAAGATAATCATGTGTATCAAAATCCATCCCAATAGGACCTCTGATACCGGTTAAAGAGGGGTCTGATACAACGCACTCCGCAACCTGTTTCGACCATCCGAACCAAGGGGGTGTAAAATAACATAAGTTATTTTTGATCACCGGGCTTATAAATGACTGGTTCATTTTTAGTTGATGTCTCACTTCTTCGCATGGCAATGTTCTTAAGTCTTTATGATTATAAGTGTGGGTGCCAATACGCTGCCCATAATACACAAGGCTATCCAAATACGGATAATTAATATAACCACCTCCGGCATCGGAATTACCTACAACAAAAAAAGTAGCACAGATATTTTGTTCGTAAAGATATTTTGCTAACTCAATGGTGCCAGGTCCTGGACCATCATCATAGGTTAAACATATTAACCCTTTAGGAAGTTTTGTGTACAAGTTGGAAGTAACTGTGGCATGGTCAGTATAAGTTCTCAGGTCAGTTTTTTTACAACTGTAAGTAAGAATTAGGAACAGGACGGGCGATATATTTTGCAGAAAAAAAGTGGCGGACAGAAATTGGAACAGGGAAATTTTTACGGATTTTGCAAACCTAAGCATACAATTTTGGCAGGATTAAATATGAGCAATCTGTTCTGATAATTGGTAATTATTAGTTATACATTGGAATTAGCCGGTATGCTTAAGGATAGGTGGAAACTTCGGAATCTAACGGTGGTGAATACAAGAGTAGCAACAGCGGTAAGAAAAGATTTTCTTAACTGCTTTACAATATACTTAAATTCTTTAGCAATTCTAATTTTCGAAAAGTTTCCTGCAAGAATGTAGTTGGTGTCGATGCAAATATTTTGTTCAGCCATACACAAGTCATATCATAGCTAAATTTTTTTGAGAGTATAATTGTATCATCATCTGTTTCGTGGGGTAGAGTGTAATTTTTTTGCCGCTTGCTATCCAGAAACGCAACCGAACCCCAGTAAAGTTTTACAGACGGCAAACCCTCATTTTTTCTTTCATTTATCTTAGCCTTTAAGAAATGCGTAACTATTCAACACTTGCCGAAGATGAATTGCTGGAACGCCTTGAGTCTGGTGATGAAAATGCTTTTACTGAGATATATAATCGCTATTGGGGAAAACTTTTAGCGGTAGGTTATTATCATACGCATGATAAACAGGCTGCAGAAGATATTGTGCACGACGTAATGATGGGCCTATGGTCCAGGAAAAAAAACCTTAGGATCCAGTCCTTAAATGCATACCTGGGAAGCGCTGTTAAATTTTCTGTGTTTAAGGCCATAGTTCGGGACAGAAAACGTCGGGAATTATTAAACAGGCAAAAATTCCCCGAATCTATATCTGATATAGAAGCCAGGTTAGATGCAAAATTTTTAGAAGAATATTTTAACGGTGTGCTGCAGGGATTGCCTGAAAAAGCAAGACTTGTTTTTAATTTCAGCCGAAACGAAGAATTATCTATTTCAGCAATTGCTCACAAAATGGACGTCTCTCCAAAAGCAGTAGAATACCATATGACAAAAGCTTTAAGAGCCCTTAAAGAGAAGCTCCAGAAAATTAAATCATTTTTTATTTAGGGGTTTGGCTTGCCGGCGGTACTTAATACTATGACTGAAGAATATGTTGAAGAACTAATTCAAAAATATGCAGACGGCACGGCCAGCGAGGAGGAGATTCTGCTACTAATGAAATGGTACACTGCCGCAGAAATTGATGAAGTAAAGTGGCCGGCAACAAAACCTGGCGAGGAGCAGGAAGTATACAATAGGATGTTTCATCGCCTGCTACAGGATGCGTTATTAAAAAGAACAAAGATTTTTAATATCTCCTGGTTAAAAGTGGCTGCAGTTTTATTAGTGATAGTGGGATTGGGGTTTGTTATTCTTCAGGTCACAAAACCTTTTTCCAACTCGTACATTACAATTTCAAATCCGTCCGGGAAAATACAAACGGCAACGCTGCCAGATAGCAGCAAACTTTGGCTCAACGCATCAACGGAAATCCGTTACAGGAAATCATTTGCAAAAAACAGGAAAATTGAACTAAAAGGGGAAGCATTTTTTGACGTTGTACATGACGCTGCACACCCCTTTGTTATTGACGCAGGTGGCCTTCAGGCAACTGTAATGGGAACGTCGTTTAATTTGAAAG
>Ga0157380_10002478_pt1 | contig 12444 bp, 10 predicted proteins | sample S35metaG_FD_119757 | JGI IMG/M metagenome (GOLD analysis project Ga0157380, IMG submission 119757) | Switchgrass rhizosphere microbial communities from Kellogg Biological Station, Michigan, USA - S3-5 metaG | ecosystem: Host-associated > Plants > Roots > Rhizosphere > Soil | place: USA...
CTTGCGGTCGAACGCGTCGACGTCGGCAAGAAGCGCGTGATGTATCGCGGCGAGTGGGTGCCGGTCGAGACGACCTCCGCGGATATTCCGGTGCGCGGCCGCAGCTCGCCGTTGCCGTTCGAGGTATGGAAGACGCGCAACGGCCCGATTTTCGCGGCGGACGATCTGGATTGGGAGGCGCCGCCGTCGTGGCTTTCTCCAGACGATCGCCCCAACGAGGAGCGCAAGGCCTATTCGATCAAATGGGACATTGGCGGCGATCTCGCGACTGCCTTTGAAGCGCTCAATCGCGCGAGCGACTGGACGTCATTTACCGACGCCGTTGGGTTCTTCGCCGTGCCCTCGATGAACATTGTCTACGCCGATGTCGACGGCAACGTCGGCTATGCGATGTCGGGCAGGCTGCCGGTCAGGGCCAGCGGCGACGGGACGCTGCCCGTCGACGGCAATGCGCCCCCGGCGTGGTCGGGAACGATCGAACCGGGCTCGCTGCCGCGCCTGTTCAATCCGCCCTCGGGCCTGATCTATTCCGCGAACAATGAGATCGATCGCTCGTTCAGCGGTCTGATCACGCGTGACTGGACGGCCGGATTCCGCGCCTCGCGCCTGCGCGATGTGCTGCAGAAGGCCGAAGCCGTCGACCTCGACGCGATGGCGGCCCTGCAGAACGACAAGCACAGCGCCGCGGCCGACCTTGTGCTGGCCGGCATTGAATCCGCGCTCAAGACCGCCCGCTCGCGCGACGGCGAAGCGTCGACGGCGTCGCTTCTCGATCAACTCGGAAAATGGGATCGCATCGTCGACTCGCGGCCGGTGGTGTCGCTCTACGAAGCGTTCGAGGACGCGTTGTGGCGGCGCACCTTCATCGACGAGATGGACGACGCGCTCTTCCTGAAATTCTACGAATGGGCCGGCGCAGAAAAGCCGGCGGGCCTTTACGCGATCATCGACGATCGCAATTCGCCGTGGTGGGACGACATCACGACGGTGGAGAAGCGTGAATCGCGCGACGATATCTTCATGCTCGCGGCGCGCGACGCCGATGAGAAGCTGGACGCCGATTTCGGCGGCGACTCCAAGCGCGGGTGGGACCGCGTCCACGCGGCGCGTTTCAGCCACCCGCTCGGCAATATTGGGTTTCCGTTTCGCTGGTTCCTGAACCGGGGCCCGGTGCCGGTCGACGGCGATGGCAGCACGGTGATGCGCATCAGCTGGAACCGCCTGGCGCCGTTCGCGGCCTGGGAGCACCCGTCGTGGCGGCAGCTTTTCGACGTGGGGCAGTGGGACGACTCCCGCGTCGTCATGCCGGCCGGCCAGTCGGGCCACCCGATGAGCCCGTTCTATTTCGACCAGAACGAGACATGGCGGCGCGGCCAGTATCGAACGCAGCCCTTCTCACGCGAAGCAGTCTCAGCGGCCGCCAAACACCGCCTTTTGCTGGTCCCGTAACGGGAACCAATGAACCCCTTGCACTTTTGAACCTTTGAACCTAACATATGAACAGTTGTTCATATGTTCAAGAATGAAGAAGTCTGCGATCTCGTCCAGATCGACCTGACCCGCGTTCGGAAGATCCGCGCCGCGCTGGTGCAGCCGGACGCGGTGCAGGGGCTGGCCGACACCTTCAGCGCGCTCGGCGATCCGACCCGCGTGCGGATCCTCGACGCCCTTTCGCACGGCGAACTGTGCGTATGCGATCTCGCTGCCGTGCTTCGTCTCAGCCAGTCGGCGGTGTCGCATCAACTGCGGCTGCTCCGCGGCCTTCGGCTCGTGCGGCCGCGCCGTGAGGGACGCGTCGTCTTCTACGACCTCGACGATCAGCACATCATCTCGCTCTTCAAGCAGACGCTGCAGCACGTCGAAGAATCGTCGCCGTCGCGGCAAGCCGCTTCGGCGGAACTGGCTCGTGCCCAGAGGCAATCTCCGCGCCGTCAGAAAGCGGCCCGTGGCTAACCAGGATCACATCGGCTGCGCCCACTGCGTGGACGAACCGGCGCCGACCGGCGCGCGGATTCGCGGCTGGTTCACCGGTGTCGCGGCAGCTCTCGTCGCGGTGGCGTGCGGCGTCGGCTGGTTCACGTCGTTCCCTGGGTGGAGCGCGCCGATCTTCATCGCCGCCACCATCGTGGGGTCGGTGTTCCCGGCCGAGCGCGCCTGGCAGTCGATCAAGCGAGGCTCGCTCGACATCAACGTGCTGATGGTCGTTGCCGTCATCGGCGCGGTCGTGATCCGACAGTTCGAAGAGGCCGCGATGGTCGTCTCGCTGTTCGCGGCGGCGCAGTGGCTCGAAGCGCAGAGCCTCGATCGCGCCAGGAAGGCGATTGGCAAGCTGCTCGATCTCGCGGTGACCGATGTGCTCATCCGCGACGATCGCGGCGAGCGCCGCCTCGACATCGAACAGGTCGATCCGGGCGCGATGATGATCGTCAAGCCGGGGGAAAAGTTCGCGCTCGACGGCATCGTCCGGAGCGGGCGCTCGGACGTCAACCAGGCGCCGATCACCGGCGAGTCGCTGCCGGTCGAGAAGGTCGAGGGTGATGAAGTCTTCGCGGGAACCATCAACGGCCACGGTGCGTTGGCCGTCGCGGTGACGCGCCGCCGCGCCGATACCACGCTCGCTCGCATCGTCCACCTCGTCGAGTCCGCGCAGGCCAAGCGGGCGCCGGTGCAGTTGTTCATCGATCGCTTCGCGGCGTGGTACACGCCGTCGGTGGTGATGCTGGCGCTTGCCGTCGCGACCGTGCCGGTCATTGCATTCGGCCAACCGTTCGAAGCGTGGTTCTATCGCGCGCTCGTCCTGCTGGTCGTGTCTTGCCCGTGCGCGCTCGTCATCTCAACGCCGGTGTCGATCGTGTCGGCGCTCGCCGGCGCGGCGCAGCACGGGGTCCTCATCAAGGGTGGCGTTCACCTCGAGCGGCTGGCCGGCGTGCGCGTCGTGGCGTTCGACAAGACCGGCACCGTGACGACCGGTCGCCTGACTCTCGATGGGCTGCATCCTGTCGAGGGTGGAAACGCGGAGACCGTCCTCGAGCTGGCCGCATCGGTCGAATCACAATCGGAGCATCCGATCGCGTCAGCTATTCTTGCGGCAGCGAAGGCGCGCGGGATCACGCCGACAGCTCCCGCAAACGTTCGCGCGCTGCCCGGACTGGGCGTCGAGGGACAGGTAGGTGGCGCCGAGATCGTGTGCGGGACGCCTCGGTTGTTTGCCGAACGCGGCGTGATGACACCCGCAATCGCCGCACTCGCCGAGCGCGTCGTCAAGGACGGCATGTCGCCGATCGTGGTGGCGCGCGACGGTGTGCCGATCGGCGTCCTCGGTGTGACGGATCGCCCGAAGGCAGGGGCTGCCCGCGTCGTCTCGGACCTGCGCGCGCAGGGCGTCACGCGTGTGGCGATGATCACCGGCGATCACGCCGCCGCCGCACAGGCCACCGGCGCCGAGCTCGGCGTGGACGACGTGCACTCCGGACAACTGCCCGAGGATAAGGTCACGGCGATCGAAAACCTTCGCCACGCGCACGGCGCGATCGCGATGGTCGGCGACGGAGTCAACGACGCGCCGGCACTGGCGGCCGCCGACGTCGGCATCGTGATGGGCGCAATGGGCAGCGCCGCCGCACTCGAGACCGCGGACATTGCGCTGATGACCGACGAACTGCCGAAGGTGCCTTACACGATCCGCTTGAGCCGCGCGACCGTCGCCAATATCCGCACCAACGTTGCGATCTCCCTCGCGCTTAAGGCCGCGTTTGTGTGCCTGGCAGTTGCGGGCGTGGCAACGTTGTGGATGGCGGTACTCGCCGACACCGGCGCATCGGCGTTGGTGGTCGCCAATGCACTACGGTTGCGGCGTTTTACCTAGGACTCGAGCTTGACCGAGCGAAAGAAGTGGGCTTCGACGAATCCGTCGATCGATGCCTGATCGGCCGGTTTCACTTTCGTGAAGCGGACGCCCATGCCGGCCTTTTGATCGCTCCAGCAGACGACGGCTTCCGTTTCAATTTCCCGTTTCGCGCCTGGCAGCGCGAACTTCACCTTCATGACCGTGCCGCGCACCACCGGCTTGATGGTCCGGATGGCGACGCCGCCAGTGCTCAAATTGAGCGCGAGCGCCGCGGCAATGGTCTTGCCGATCCGGTAGGAGACCGGAATGCCCAGCACGACCCGCGGGTGGTCGCGGCGGTTGAACGTTTCCGGGAACAGGTGCGGCGCCACCGACGGTACGATGTGATCGACGGTGATGTATTCGTTGAGGTATCCCGAGACGCCGAGCGCTGCGAGCTCGCGCACCTCGTCGACTCCGTTGACGCTGCCGCTGAACAGCAGGATCGGCAGCTTGCCGCCGTCGAGCTTGCGAATCCGCTTGATCAGCTCAACGCCGGCCGCGTGCGGCATCCGCAGGTCGAGCACCAGTAGATCGAGATCGTCAAAGTCCGCCCGGACGGTCGCCAGTAGCTGCGCCACGGATTTCATGATCAGGGCGCGATGGCCGGCGGCGTCAAGTGCGGCCTTGAATCGATCGCGAACGAAGGTGGCAGCGGTTGCCACCGCCACGGTCTTGCGTATCGAAGATGTTGAAGTCATAAACGAGTGCGTAAATGCGCTCGATTCGTTGCAGACTTTATCAGGTTCTCGTTATAATTTGGGCGACAGGACCCACCCGCCTAAGGAGCACCCAGCATGTCCGCGATTTGTCCCGAGTGTGATTCGCCCATTGATGTCGACGAGTTTGACGTCGATATCGGCGATGAGCTGACGTGCTCGGAATGTGGCTCCCTGCTGCGCGTGTCGAGCGACTCACCGGTCGAGTTCGAAGTCGCGGACGAAGACGACGATCTCGAAGATGACGAGGAAGAGCCAAAGGAAGAGGACGAGGCCGCCGACGACGATGAAGACGACGACGAAGACGACGAGGACGATCCCATCGACGACGACGAGTAGCGCCCTCGCCGAGAAGGGCCGGCGGCTCCACGACATCCTGGCTGGTTATCAGTCCGTTCTGATCGCCTTCAGCGGCGGCGTCGACAGCGCCTATCTGGCGGTTGCGGCATCGACGGCGCTCGGTGACCGCGCGCTTGCGGTTACGGCCGACAGTGCCAGCTATCCGGACTCGCATCGGCGGCTCGCGTTGTCGATCGCCAGCGACTTCGGCTTCGCTCACGAGGTCATTCACACCAGCGAGCTCGAACGCCCCGAGTACCGCGCCAACCCCGCGAACCGCTGCTACTACTGCAAGGACGAGCTGTACGGGCGGCTCACGGCGCTCGCAAACGAGCGCGGCCTGGCCGTGGTCGTCGACGGCAACAACGCCGATGATCGCGGCGACTACCGGCCCGGCCGCCAGGCGGCCCGCGAGTACGGCGTGAAAAGCCCGCTCGACGAAGCCGACCTCACCAAGGACGACATTCGCGAGCTGGCGCGCGCGGCCGGCCTCGAGAGCTGGAACGAGCCCGCGTCAGCGTGCCTGTCATCGCGCATTCCCTACGGCACCGAAGTCTCGGACGAGAAGCTGCGGCAGATCGAAAAGGCTGAGACCGTGCTTCGCGACCTGGGCTTCCGTGTGTTCCGCGTCCGCCACCACGACAGCGTCGCGCGTCTCGAGATCGCGCGCTCTGAAATGGTGCGCGCGCTCGATCCGGAAGTGAACGCCCGGCTGGTCGCTGCCTTGAAGGACCTCGGCTACCAGTACGTGAGCCTGGATCTACAGGGCTATCGCCTCGGAAGCCTGAACGAGGCGCTCCGGCTGCGTCCGGTTTCGTGACCGCCCGGCGCGCGCTGGCCGCCCTCGCGCTGATCTACGCGATCGCACACGCGCCGTTCCTGGCCCCATCGCTCGAGGACATCGACTCTGTCAATTTCGCGCTCGGCGTGCGCGACTTTGACGTCGCGACCCATCGTCCGCATCCGCCCGGATATCCCGTCTACATTGCGCTTGGAAAAGCCGCCAAAGTGATCGCCGGGCTGGGCGGCTCAGCGCCCGAATCGATGATCGAAGCGAGAGCGCTCGCGCTCGTGTCGCTCGTCTCGGGACTGGTCGCGATTGTCTGCCTGTATCGAGTGTTTGCGGGCATGAGCCACTCTGCTTCGCGGGCGCCCGGCGATCTAGGCGCGCCTGTTGACTACATTGCCTTCGCGGCAACGGCGATCTCCGCGGCGTGTCCCTTGTTCTGGTATCTCGGCGTCCGGCCGATGAGCGATCTGCCAGGTCTGGCCTTCGCGCTCGCATCACAAGCCTGCCTGATGTCGGCGTGGTGGATCCAGAAACCCGGGCCCGGGGGCGATCGGCGATTACCGCCAGCTGCGACCGCCTCCTCCGGGCGATTGATCGTGATCGGTGCGTTCCTGGCGGCGCTCAGTATCGGCCTGCGATCGCAGACAGTGTGGTTCACCGTCCCGTTGCTGACGCTCGTGCTGCTCGATCGCGTCGGACGCGGAGTTGCCGGCGCGCTCATCGGCGGCGGCATCATGTTCGTCGTCGGCGGCCTGGCATGGGGCATTCCGCTGCTCGTCGCAAGCGGCGGCCTGAACACGTATCTTGCCGCGCTTGGCACGCAGGCTGGCGAGGATTTCGCGGCAGGCGAGATGCTCTACACGAATCCGAATCCGCGCGCGTTGGCCTTTGCGCTGTTGCGGACCTTCATCGATCCGTGGGATTCGACCGCGCTTGGAGCGGTCGTGCTGCTCCTTGCTGCCGCGGGCGTCGTCCAACTGCTCTGGCGCGATCGGCGGTCGCTTGCGGCAGTATTCGCGCTGGCCGGGCCGTACGTCGCCTTTCATTTGCTGTTCCAGGACACGTCGTTCATCCGTTACGCGCTGCCGCTGGTTCCGGTGGTCGCCTTCCTCGCGGTGAGGGGCGTGTCGCTGGTTTCCTTGAAGGCTGTTCCTGCAGCGGCCGCTGTGCTGTCGATTGCCTGCGCGGCGATCGCCAGCCCGGTTCTCGTGGCCTATCGCGCCGAACCAAGTCCGGCCGTCCGGGCCGTCCACGCGATGCAGATCGAAGGAACATCGGGGCGCCCTGGCGCGCTGGCCATGCACCAGACGTTTGTCCGACCCCTCGAAGCGGAGGAGGTTGGCCTGACGCCGCAACTGCCGTCGCCGCCGCGTCTCGAGTGGCTCGAGCTCACGAAGTATTGGAAGTCGGGTGAAACAGGTTCGGTTTGGTTCCTGGCCGATCCGATGCGTAGCGATCTCGCCCTGATTGATCCGGCGAGCCGCCGCGATCGAACCGAGTTCCTGTGGCCGCTTGTGGCTCGCCCGGCCTTTGGAGGCATGAGGCCGTCTGCGGTCCTGTGGTACAGGATCCCCCTGCCTGGCTGGTTCGCCGAAGAAGGGTGGTCACTGACCCCTGAAACATCAGGCATGTCAGGGCTGATGGGGCGGGCGCCGCACCTCGCTCCGATTACCGCGATGGTCCGCCGCCGGCCGCAAGGGGCGCGCATGCTGATCGGCGGCCGCAACCTCGCCGGCCCGAACGATCCGGCCGCGCACTTCAAGGTGTCGATCGACGGCGTCCTGTTCCAGGAATGGGACGCATCGCCGGGTTTCTTTCTCAAGGTCTTCGACATTCCTGCCGGACGGCTATCCGGGCAAGGCGCATGGGCTTCGCTCACGGTCGAATCGACACCGCAAACGATCCCGACCGCCGTGGAACAATTTGACGTCCAGGACGAGCAGTCGACGATGTGGGGCTATGACCAGGGCTGGCAGGAGGCGGAATACAGCATGGCGCTCGGCGTCTGGCGCTGGACGAGCGATCGTGCAACATTGCGCATTATCGGCCCGCCGCGGGCAATCCGCATCACCCTGACGATCGAATCGCCGCTGCGGTATTTCGACGCTGCTCCGATGGTGCGCGCGCGGGCCGGCGAGCGGGAAATCGCAGCCTCGGCCATCGCCGGCTCGGGCGAATGGTCGTTTGAGGTGCCGGTAGACGCCCTCCAGGCCTCGGGTGGAGCAATCACGATTGAGACCGATAAGACATTTATCCCTGCGGAGCGAGGCAGTGCGCCCGACCGGAGACGACTTGGACTGCGCGTCTTTGCAATTCAGGTCTCTAATGGATTGACACCGGCGGAAACGAGTCGGTAATCTGCCTTCACAATTTTTCTCCCAGTGGAATCGAGGAGCGACTGACAATGAACGTGTATTCACGGACGGCTGCGATAGCCGCGTTCTCCCTGATCGTGGGTCTTTCTGTTGCGGCCTGCGGAAAGAAAGAACCTGCACTGACTCCGCCACCGCCGCCGATGCCGGCCGCTCCGACAACCCCGCCCGCGCCACCCGCACCACCGGCGCCGGCGACGCCTCCTGCAGCGCCTCGCACGCTGTCGGAAGACGACATCTTCGCGCAGAAGTCGCTGGCGCAGTTGAACAACGAGCGTCCGCTGGCCGACGTGTTTTTCGATCTCGACAACGCCGCGATCAAGGATTCGGACAAGGCGGCGCTCTCGACCAACGCGACCTGGCTGAAGCGCTGGGCCAACACGAAGATCAGTATCGAGGGTCACTGCGACGAACGCGGCACCGCCGAATACAATCTCGCCCTCGGCGAGCGTCGAGCCAATGCGGTCAAGGCGTATCTGGTCGAGCTCGGCGTGCCCGGCGACCGCCTCGTCGTCGTCAGCAAGGGCAAGGAATCGCCCTTCTGCACTGAGAAAAACGACGCCTGCTGGCAGCAGAACCGCCGCGGCCACTTCGTGATTACGGCGAAGTAAGAGTTAAGAGTTAAGAGTTAAGAGCGAGGCAGCGATTCGTTCCGCTGCCTCGCGGGGATTGGCCGCCGACGTGATCGGGCGGCCAATCACCAGGTACGACGCGCCGGCGGTCATCGCTTCCGCCGGCGTCAACGTTCTCGCCTGATCGTCCTGGCCCTGCTGATCGGCAGGCCTGATTCCCGGCGTCACAATCTGAAACTCCGGGCCGCAGGCGCTCCTGATCGCCGTGACTTCCTGCGGCGACGCGACGACACCGTCGAGCCCAGACGATTTCGCAAGCTTCGCGAGGTGTACGACCTGGTCGAGCATCGGCCGCGCCACGCCGATCTCGTCGAGCGCCTGATCGTTCATGCTCGTCAGCACGGTGACGGCGATCACCAGGGGACGCGGCCGGCCGAGTGCCGCAGCCGTCTTCCGCGCCGAGTCCGCGGCTGCCGTCATCATCGCGCTGCCGCCGGACGCGTGCACGTTGACCATCCAGGCGCCCGTGGCGACCGCGGATTGCACCGCGCCCGCGACGGTGTTTGGAATGTCGTGGAACTTGAGATCGAGGAAGACGCGGTCGCCCTTGCTGGTGAGCTCGCGGACCATGGCCGGTCCCGCCGCGGTGAAGAGCTGTTTGCCGATCTTGAAGCCGCCGACCGATCCGCGCAGGGCGTCAGCGAGCTCGACCGCCCTCGCCGCAGATTCGACGTCCAACGCGACCAAGATCGGGTTCATGCGTGAACCGGCTTTGGCGGGGTGGGGTCGAATGTGCCGATCAGATCGCTGATCTTCGAGACGTCATGGCGCGTCATGTAATCGGTGAGCCCGGCCAGGACCTTTGACCAGACGAAGGGGTCGACGAAGTTCTGCGTGCCGATCTGGACCGCGGTTGCGCCGGCGAGCATGAACTCGATCGCATCGCGCGCATCGGTGATTCCGCCCATGCCGATGATCGGAATCTTCACCAGCTGGTAGCACTCCCACACCATTCGAACCGCGATCGGGCGGATCGCCGGACCACTCAGTCCGCCGAGCACATTGCTGATCTTTGGCCGTCTCGTTTCGACGTCGATGGCCATCGCCAGGAACGTGTTCACGAGCGACACCGCGTCGGCGCCGGCATCTTCAGCGGCACGAGCGAACGAGGCCACGTCGGTGACGTTCGGGGTCAGCTTCGGGATGACGGGGAGGTGCGTCGCTTTCTTCACCGCGCTGACGACATCGTAGGTGCCGGTCAGGCTGCAGCCGAACTGGATGCCGCCTTCCTTGATGTTCGGGCACGAGATGTTGAGCTCGATCGCCACCACGCCGTCGGCCTGCGACAGCACCTTGCAGACCTCGACGTATTCATCGAGCGTCGTGCCGCAGACGTTGACGAAGGTGCGCGCGCCCGCCTTGTTGAGCAGCGGCAGCTTTTCCTTCACGAATCGGTGGACGCCGATGCCCTGCAGGCCGATCGCGTTGATCATCCCGGCCGGCGTTTCGACAATGCGCGGCGGCGGATGGCCCTGGCGTTCCTTCATGAACAGGCCCTTCGAAACGACACCGCCGAGCGTCGATAGATCGACGACCGGCTCGTACTCCAGGCCGTACCCGAAGCACCCGCTCGCGGCGATCAGCGGATTGGGGAGCGTCATCGATCCGAGCGTCACCGAAAGATCGGGAGCCATTAGTCCCACACCAGCTCCGCACCATCGAACACCGGTCCGCTGATGCAGGAGCGAACGAGGTTCGCGTGTTCGTCGCCATGCTTGACCGGCACGACGCAGCTGTAACAACCGCCGAGGCCGCAGCCCATGACGCGCTCAACCGACACCTGACACGGCTGATTGTAGCGACCTGCCAGCTTCGCGACGGTCTCGAGCATCGGCTCCGGGCCGCAGGCATAGACCATGACCGCCGACGGCGCAGCGTCTCCTGGTGAGGCATTCTTCAGTGCCGCTTCGAGCGGTCCGGTGACGCGGCCCTTCACGCAGTGTCTGTTGACTGAGTGTCCGCCATCCTCGGTCGTCAAGACCAGCTTGATGCCCAGCTGTTCGAAGAATTCGAGATGGAAAAGTTCAGCCGCGGTCCGCGCTCCGTAAAACAGTGTCGACGGCGTTTTCGACGCCGCGAGCGATTCCGCGAGCGTCGCGAAAGGCGCGAGGCCGACACCGCCCGCGACCATCCACGCTTCAACCGGCGCGGCCACCGCCCTGAAGGGCACGCCGAGCGGACCGAGGCACGATACGACGTCACCCGGTTCGAGCTCGTAGAGTTTGTTGGTGCTGCGGCCGGCGCGCTTATTGAGGATGCTCACGCCAGTCACTTCACCATCGGAGTTGCGCAGTACCTCGAAAACCGAGAATGGGCGGCGGAGCAATGGATCGGTGACGCCCGCCGGCTTGACCATGACGAACTGGCCGGGCGCGGTGCGCCTGCCGACTTCCGGCGCCGCCAGGCTCAACACGGAATAGTCCCGCGACAGGCGCGCGTTGGCCATCACTGTCGCGTCGATATCAAGCGGCGGCATCGTTTCAGTATAACAACCTCTTAACCGTCGACTGTAGACTGCTGACTGAGACGATGCGCTACTTGAGGATGTTGTCGAACTCGGTCATCGCCGCGGGCCTGGCCTCGGGTTTTCTGACGGCGCTTGTTCTGCAACTGAATCCGTCGATTTCGATCGATCCCGCGACGCTGCTGCCGCTGGCGTTTATTTTTGGCGTCGCCTACGGCTCCAACTTGACGGTTGCCTTCTACTCGCTGATCGTCCTGCGACAGATCCTCGAGGTGGAAGTGCTTTCGCCCGGGTGGCTCTCCGTGAGGCTGCTGTCGTGGCTGTGCACGATCGCGGCAGGCGGTGCAGCGGCGTTGATGTGGCTGAACCTGCGTGGGTTCGGCGATGTGCTCGATCAAGTCACGCGCGATCGGATGTTCATCGGCGCGTCGTCGGTCACCGCGGCGGCGGTCATCTTTCTTGGTCTCGGGCTCTCGCACCTGGGCCGCCGCGGCGGACGGATCAGCGCCGCAATCCTGTCGACGACGATGGTCGCGTCGGTGGCGGCTCCGATCATCGCTCGCGGGCCGGCCCGGCAGCCGCTCATGCCGCCGGCGGTTCCCGCGGTGAACGAGAGTGCGGCGTCAACATCAGGCCCGAACGTGCGGATGCTGATGCTAGACGGCGCATCGCTCGAGATGATCCTTTCGTCCGTGGCCGCCGGCCGGCTGCCGAACATCGGCCGCATTATCGACAAGGGCGCCGTGCTGCACCTCGCGACTCTCCGGCCAACCCAGGCCGAACCGGTGTGGAGCGCGATCGCGACCGGGCGCTACCCGATGTACAACGGCGTTCGTTCGGCGGTCGTCTATCGAGCCCTCGGCGGCACGCCGATCCAGCTGCTGCCCGATTACTGCTTCACGCAGGCGCTCGTCACGTTTGGCTTTCTCACCGAGCAGCCGCAAACACCGAACGACCTGCTGGCGCGGCCAATCTGGAACATCCTGAGCGATCGCGGCGCGAGCGTCGGCGTGATCGGCTGGCCGTTGACGCAACCCGCACCTGCAATCAACGGCTTCGTCGTCAGCGATGCGTTCCACCGGCTGCCGGACACGGAGCTCAGTCTCGACCGGACCAACGCGTTGTGGCCGCCCGATCTGCTCGCCGAGGCGCTCACGGCCCTTCAAACGCCCGCGGATCCGGATCCGGTGACGCTGGTGACGGCGATGGGGGCGCCCGAGCCGGTCAACGATTACGACGTGC
>Ga0157380_10002479_pt1 | contig 12443 bp, 10 predicted proteins | sample S35metaG_FD_119757 | JGI IMG/M metagenome (GOLD analysis project Ga0157380, IMG submission 119757) | Switchgrass rhizosphere microbial communities from Kellogg Biological Station, Michigan, USA - S3-5 metaG | ecosystem: Host-associated > Plants > Roots > Rhizosphere > Soil | place: USA...
GAAGGCGTGCACAAGGCCCGGGTGCCGATGGTGGCCGGCAGCTTCGAAGCCAGGGCGGACGTGACCGATCGCGTGACGATCGAATACACCTGGGACGTGAAGAAAAAAGCGCTGACGGGACCGCTCAGCGTCGTCGACGGGAAGTCCGAGATCCAGAACCTCAAGGCCGACGGCACCAATTGCCCGCCGCCGCAGCTCGACGGCGAGTACGAGCATTTCCAGACGGTGTCCAACGGGATGCTGGGGGACCTCATCCAGCTGCACGGGACGCGCACCTATCCCGCGGCGCGCCTTTCCCAATACCCCGCGAGCTGCTCGTTGCGGCCCGTCAAGGGAAGCACGGAGAAGGTCACCCTGCACTTCGGTGGGAGCGCCGACCTGCAGTTCCTCGCGCTCCCGGCGATGCCGCCCGGCGCGCCGGTCTCCGTCTCGGCCGACCGGAAGAGCTTCACCATCAGGGGCGCCGAGAACTGGTACTGGACCTACACGCCGACTTTCGTTCAATGACAAACGCGAGGGCCACGTTCGGCGGTTCGATTCCCGAGTACTACGACCGCTGCCTCGGCAAATCCTATTTCGGTCCGGCCGCTGCCGAACTTGCACGGCGCGTACCCCTGAAGCCCGGCGGCGACGTGCTCGAGCTCGCGTGCGGCACCGGGCTCGCCTCGCGCCGCATCCGCGCACGCCTCGATCCGTCGGTGCGGTTCATCGCGACCGACCTCAGTCCCGCGATGATCGAGTACGCGCGCAAGCAGCCAGGCGCCGAAGGCATCGAGTGGCGCGAGGCCGACATGTGCCAGCTGCCGTTCGCGGACGGTGAGTTCGCGCTCTCGGTGTGCGCACTGGGGTTCATGTTCCCGCCCGACAAGCCGAAGGCATTCTCCGAGGCCCGCCGCGTGCTCAAGCCCGGCGGCAAGCTCCTCTTCAGCGTCTGGGATCGCATCGAGGAGAACCCGACCGGGCTCGTGGGCGCGGAGGCGCTCGAGGGCCTCGCTCCCGGCGATCCCGAGCTCGTCTTCCGCACGCAGTACGAGCTCGCCGACCCGGATGAGCTCCGCAGCCTGGCGACCGGAGCGGGATTCACCGACGTGCGCATCGATCCCGTGGCAATGGAAGTGTCCGGGGAAAGCGCGCGCACGATCGCCACCGGCCAGGTGCGCGGCACGCCGCGCGCCAACCTCATCGCGAAGAAGGGATTCGACCTCGAGAAGGTGATCGACACGGTCGCCGCCGCGCTCGCAAAGCACGGCGGCGCGGATCCGTACCGCTCACCCTCCCGGGCGATCTTCGTCGAGGCGCGCGCTCCGTAATCCACCGGCGGGCGAGCGGGCCACCCCGATGAGCAGCGCGATCACCGGGATGCTGATGAGTGCCGTGAGCAGGAAGAAGGTCGCGTAGCCGTATGCCGCGACCACGAACCCCGACACACCGCCGATGACCTTTCCGGGGAGCGCGTAGAGCGAGGAGAGCAGCGCGTACTGCGTCGCGGAGTAGCCCGCGCCCGTGAGGCTCGACATGTACGCGATCAGCGCCGTGCCCGAGAAGCTCCCGGCGAAGTTGTCGACGCTGATCGCCAGCACCAGCGCTTCCAGCGGCGCGCCGGTGGTGGTGGCGAGCCACGCGAAGAGCACGTGCGAGACGGCGCTGCCGATGGCACCGATGAGCATGGTGCGGAAGAGGCCGATCCTGCCCACCAGGTACCCGCCCACGAACGCGCCCACGATGCCGATCCACACGCCGTAGAGCTTGGCCACCGTCGCGATCTGCGCCTTCGAATACCCGAGGTCCACGTAGAGCGGATTCGCCATGACCCCGGCCACGAAATCGGGCAGGCGATACAGCGCCACGAGGGCCAGGATCGGAATCAGCGCCTTGCCGATGCGCGCGTAGAGATCCACCACCGGCTGCTTCACGGCCTCGGTGAAGCTGAAGCGCACCAGCCGCCGCGAGGGATCCGGCGCGCGATCGACCACGGGCGAGAGCAGCGCCGCGGCGAAGCCCACCGCCATGCAGCCGGCCATCGCGAAGTAGGCGGTGCGCCAGTCCACGAATTCCGCGACGTAGAGCGCGCCCGCTCCCGCCGCCAGCAGCGCCAGGCGGTAGCCGAGCTGGTAGGCGGCCGCCATGATCCCCTGCTTCTCGATCGGCGCCGCGTCGATGCGCCAGCCGTCGATCACCACGTCCTGGGTCGCCGACCCGAACGCGACCAGCAGCGTGAACGCGGCGGTGAGCGCGAGGCTCGAGGCCGGATCGCTGAATCCCGCGCCGACGAGCCCCAGCACGATGGCGAGCTGGCACACCATCATCCACGCGCGCCGGCGCCCCACGAGTCGCGAAAGGAGCGGAACGTCGAATGCATCCACGACCGGCGACCAGATGAACTTGAGGCTGTAGGCAAGCGCCAGCCAGCTGAAGAGCCCGATCGTGGTCACCGGGATGCCGGCTTCGCGCAGCCGCACCGACAGCGTCCCGAAGACCATCAGGAAGGAAAGCCCGGCCGAGAAGCCGAGGGCCAGCATCAGCGCCACGCGCAGGTCGGCGAGGTCGCGCCAGCCGAGCTTCGCCTTCGCCATCAGGGGGATGCGTGCGGGTGCAAGGTGCCGCCATCGTAACCGACTAAAATGAGTCTGGATTCCCGCCTGCGCGGGAATGACGAAATTTTGGAGAGTCCCATGGAAAAGATCGTCAAGCCCGACGCCGAGTGGAAGACCCAGCTCACCAAGCAGCAGTACGAGGTCATGCGCAAGCACGGCACCGAGCGCGCCTTCTCCGGCGAGTACCACGCCACCAAGGACCCGGGCATGTACGAGTGCGCCGGCTGCGGCCTGCCGCTCTTCAGCTCCGAGACCAAGTTCGACTCCGGCACCGGCTGGCCGAGCTTCTTCCAGCCGGTGTCGAAGGAGAACGTCGCGGAGAAGGAGGACAACAGCTGGTTCGCGAAGCGCACCGAGGTGCTGTGCGCGCGTTGCGACGCGCACCTCGGGCACGTCTTCGACGACGGCCCCAAGCCCACGGGCCTGCGCTACTGCATGAACTCCGCGGCGCTCAAGCTCAAGAAGGCGTAGGTTCGATCTTCCCGAGCTTCTCCAGCCGCAGGCGGATGGAGCTCTGCGTGCGCAGGTGGCGGCGCGCCATTTCCGGCAGCGTGATGCCCGAGTCGTACTCGGAGATCGCGGCCTGGTCTTCCTCGGCGGTCCACGGCTTGCCGAAGTTGGCGGGCAGGCGCTCGCGGCGCTTCTCGCGCTCGATCTCCTTGGTCATGAGGTCGACCGCGGAGTAGAGGGCGCGCAGGGTGCGCGGCTCCGCGTAGGGGCTGTGGTCCGGATAGGCTTCGCCGGTGACGGGGTTCACGCCGTCGGCCAGGGCCTGGACGATCGGCAATGCGGCATGGATCTGCATGGTGGGTTCTCCCGGTGCGTTGTGGGGTTGCGATACGCACGGGGCGGTCGTGCTGGTGTGATCAACGACCGGATGCGCGAGCCGTTGACGCCGACCACGCATCCTGGACCGACTGCAGCCGCTCGACAGGCCGCTGCAGCAGGCCGCGGGCGAACCCGCGCACCAGGTCCTGCTCGCGCGCCTTGCCGGCCAGGTACTCGACCGGCGACTTGCCGTCGATGCGCGCGAGCATCAGGCCCGGCAGCAGTTCCGCCGAGCGCTTCTCCAGGCCTGCGATGGGCTCGAAGTCCACCCGGCCGAGGTACGCCTGGGTGAATCGCGCGAAGCTCTCGGCCAGCTCCCCGGCGCGATCCGGACGCGCGAGCGCCTTGAGCAGCAGGTGGTTCAGGCAGAACGCGACGTCGAAGGCGGGGTCGCCGTACCACGCGCACTCCGCGTCGAGGAACACCGGTCCTGCTGGCCCCACGAGGATGTTCTTCGGGCTCACGTCACCGTGCACGAGCGCGGTCCTTGCCGCGGCCGTGCGCGCGGCGAGCGACCGCAGGCGATCCGCCACGTCGGGATGCGCCAGCGCCGTCGCCAGGAGATAGGGCTCGAGCCGCAGCGCCTGGAAGTTGGCGAGCGAGTCGAAGGTCGCCGCGACGTCGCCGCGGCCGGCGCTCGCGTTGTGCAGCTGCGCGAGGATGGAGCCCACCTGCCCCGCGAAGCCCGGATCGACTTCCCCCGCCATGAGCCGCTCCTTCCATACGGGATGGCTATCGGCGGGGAGGTAGCTCATCGCGAAGAGCGCGCGGCGTTCGTCGTGCGCCAGGGGCTGCGGCACGGCGGCAGGGACGTGCTCGCGCGCGAACTCGAGCCAGCGCCATTCGAACGCATTGCGCGAGACCGGGGCCAGCCATTCGCTCGCGACGCGCAGCCTGGGAAGCGCTCGCTTCACGCACAACGCGCGGCCGGGCAGGTCGACCTTCCACACCTCGCACGACACGCCGCCGGTGAGGAGTTGCCAGGCCGGGGTCTCGCGCGGCGAGGCCAGGCGCTGCTCGCGCAGGAATGCCTCCAGGTCGGCGGTGCCTTGCGTCACGCGCGCTGACGGCCGGCGAGTGCCGCGGCACCCGCGAAGGGCATCGGCGCCTCCCCGATGCGCAGCAGCTGGTTGTACTTGGCGACGGTGTTGGAAGTGCGCAGCGACCCGATCTTGATCTGGCCCGCGGCCGCTCCCACCGCGAGGTCGGACATGAACGCGTCCTCGGTTTCGCCCGAGCGCGCCGACACGATGGTGGCGTAGCCCGCGGCCCTCGCCTGCGCGATCACCTCCAGCGTGCCGGTGAGCGTGCCGTTCTGGTTCGCCTTCACCAGCACGCCGTTGGCCACGCCGTCGCGAACCCCGCGACCGAGGCGCGCGGGATGCGTGGCGAAGAGGTCGTCGCCCACGAGCTGGACGCGGCCGCCGAGCCGGCGCGTGAGCGCGCTCCAGCCGCCCCAGTCCTCCTCGCCCAGCCCGTCCTCGATCGATACGATCGGGAATTCGCGCGTGAGTGCTTCGAGGAGGTCCACCATCTCCCCGGTTGCGAAGCTGCGGCCTTCGCGTGCGAGGCGGTAGCCCTTCCCGGAATCGCCGAGCGTGCTCGCCGCCACGTCGATGGCGATGCCGACGTCCGCACCGGGCCGCAGCCCTGCGCGCTCGATCGCCTGCACCATCATCAGCAGGGCGCCGCGCGGCGTGGCCTCGCCGGGGCTCACCCCGCCTTCATCGGCGAGCAGCGTCGGCAACCCCTGCTCGCGGCACACCTCGGTGGCGGCAGACCGCACGCGGGCGGCGATGTGGATCGCTTCGCCGATGTCCCGCGCGGCGAGCGGCATCGCGAGGAAGTCCTGGAAGTCCATGCCGCCGGCGGCGTGCATTCCGCCGCTGAAGATGTTCACCATCGGCATCGGCAGCACGGGCGCTGCCGTCCCCGCGAGCTCGGCGATGCGCTGGAAGAACTCCTGGCCCTGCGCGGCGGCGGCCGCGCGCGCGGCGGCCAGCGACACGGCGAGCGTGGCATTCGCTCCCAGGCGGCCGAGCTGCGGCGTGCCGTCGAGCTCGCGCATGCGCGCATCGAGCCCGGGTTGCGCGAGGGCATCGAGGCCGCGGAGTGCTGCGGCGATCTCTCCGTTCGCGTTCGCCACCGCCCTCGACACGCCGAGCCCGCCATAACGCGATTTGTCGCCGTCGCGCAGCTCGTGCGCTTCGGAGGTCCCGGTGGATGCGCCCGAGGGCACGCTCGCGCGGCCGCGCGCCCCGCCCGCGAGCACGACGTCGGCCTCGACCGTGGGGCGCCCGCGGGAATCCAGGATCTCGCGAGCGTGGATCGCTTCGATGGTGGTCTTCACGCGGGCCATCATCCCCGATGGCCGCGCGAAACGCCATTGCGGCGCTCAGAGGTCGATCGGCGGCGCCTTGGAGAACATGTCGACGGCGAGCTTGGCCGCGCCGATCGTGCCGGCGTGGTCCAGGTGCTTGGCCACCACGACCTTCACCGCCTTCGCCGACTTGGGCACCGCGTGCTGGTCGATCGACTTGCGGATCTCGCCGCGCAGGAGCACCGGCATCGCCTCCGCGAGGCCCCCGCCCAGCACGATCATGTCGGGGTTGATGAAGTCCACGAGGTTGGAGAGCGCGGTGCCGATCACGTTGGCGCGGCTGCGCACCAGGTTCTCGATCGCCTTGTCGCCATTGCGGATCGCCTTGGCGAGGTCCCGCGCCCTGATTTCGGAGACGTCGGTGCCCGCGAACCTGCGCAGCGACGGCGCCTTGTGCTTGGCGGCGAGCGTGGCCGCCGCGCCGGCGATCGCCGTGCGCGATGCGACGCTGTCCAGCACCTCCTTGCGCAGCGCGTCGGCCGCGGGCGTGCTCGCGTGCAGCAGGTAGTTGCCCAGGTCGCCCGCCAGGCCCGCGGCTCCCTGGTGCAGGCGGCGGTCGATGACGATCGCGCCGCCCACGCCTGTGCCGAGCCATACGCCGATCACGTGCCGCGCCTTGCGTGCGGCCCCGAGTGTCAGCTCGCCGTAGAGCCCCGCCTGCACGTCGTGGCCGACGAAGGCGCGCGCGCCGGTGAGGCGTTCCAGGCGGCTCTGGAAGCGGAAGCCGTCCAGGAATGCCAGGTTGGGCGAGCGGCGCACCACGCCCCGCTTCATGTCGATGTCGCCCGCGCACCCCACGCCCACGACCTTCACCTTGAGCTTTGCCTTGCGTGCCTTCTTCATCAAGCACTTGACCGCGGCGTCGAAGGCCACGGCGTAGCTCTTCGCGCCGCCCTTTTCGGGATGGCTGCGAAACTTCTCCTCGGCCACGACTTCAAACCGGTGGTCGAAAAGCGCCAGCAGGCTCTTCGTGCCGCCGACGTCGATGCCGATGTATGCGCGCCCGCTTTTTTTGGCCAAGTGCGTCCCGTGAGTTGGACCCGTAGCGAAGACTCCCCGAAAGGCCGAATCGTTCCATGCGCTACACCGCCATCGCCCTCGACTACGACGGGACCATCGCGCATGACGGCGCCGTCCCCGACCACGTCCTCGACGGCCTCGCGCGCCTGAAGAAAACCGGCCGCAAGCTGGTCCTCGTCACCGGGCGCGAGCTCGACGAGCTGCTCGGCATCTTTCCCGGGATCATGCTGTTCGACCGCGTCGTGGCCGAGAACGGCGCGCTGCTCTACCGGCCCGAGACCGGCGAGCGCAAGGACCTGGGCGAGGCGCCGCCCGACGTCTTCATCGACCGGCTCAAGGCCTGCGGCATGCCGCTGTCGGTGGGCAACACTATCGTCGCCACGGTGCGGCCGCACGAGACCGCGGTCCTCGAAGCCATCGCCGACCTCGGCCTCGAGTACCAGGTGATCTTCAACAAGGGCGCAGTCATGGTCCTGCCGCCGGGCTGCAACAAGGCGAGCGGCCTGAAGTTCGCGCTCGCCGAGCTGGGGCTGTCGCCGCGCAACGTGGTCGCCTCGGGCGACGGCGAGAACGACCACGCGCTCTTCGAGCTCTCGGAATACTGCGCGGCCGTCGCCAACGCCGTGCCCAAGCTCAAGGAAGCCGCCGACCACGTGACCACCCATCACCACGGCGACGGCGTGCTCGAGATCGTGGCGGGCCTGATCGAGCACGACCTGTCGAAGATGCCGCCGCGCAAGCCCCGGCGCACCCTCTGCCTCGGCAAGGACGAGCAGGGCCACGATGTGGTGCTCCCGCGCCGGCGCGCCTCGCTCATCGCGACCGGCGAGCCCGCGGACACGCGCGAGTTCTGCATGGCGGTGCTCGAGCGCCTGTGCAAGAAGGGCTACCAGGTCTGTGTCCTCGACACGCGGGGCGATTACGTCGGCTTCAAGCCTGCGGTGGTGTTCGGCACCCAGGACAACCCGCCCGCGGTCGAGGAAGTGCTGTCCGCACTGGTGAAACCCGACGTGCAGGCCGTCGTCTGCCTGGCGGCGGTTCCCCAGGAGGATCGCCACGAGTTCGTCGAGCGCCTGCTGCTGCCCCTGCGCAAGCTGCGCGAGGCCACCGGCCGCCCGCACTGGATCGTGGTGGACGAGGCCGCCGACATCCTCGCCGCCAGCGCCCACGAGGACGACTCTCCGGGCGACGGTGCCGAGAACACGATCTACGTGAGCGCCGATCCGGCGGCGCTCGCCCCGGGAATCCTGTCCTCGGTCCACGGGATGGTCGCCTGCGGCCCGGGGGCGGGGGCGATGATCGAGGCGTTCGCCAAGGCGGTGTCGTGGGGAACCCCTACATTGCCCGAACGCGTCCCGCACGAGCACGAGGCGCTGGTCTGGTTTCGGCGCTCGGAACGCCCGGTGGCCCTGGTCGACGTCCTGCGCGTGAAGGCCGACGCCCAGCCGGTGAAGGCCCAGGCTCGAGAGAAAAGCCCCGAAGTAGGACAGGTCCTACGGCGCGCGTAAGCGCGCCCGGCCATCATGGCCGGAGGTGTATCCGCAGAGCGACACGCGAGGAATTAATGCGCGCCTGACGGGTCACATTTTCACGTCCGCCGCCCACGGCGAGACGCCATCCGGAGAACAAACCATGGGAGTGAGCGGCCTGCAGGGGTTGCCGAGACGGCGCGCGGGTTCGCACGCCATCCCGGACCGCTCGACCATGGCGCAGCTCGCGCGCCAGACGCTCGCCGTGGTCCTCGCCGGCGGGCGCGGCTCGCGCCTCGGCGCCCTCACCGACGAGCGCGCGAAGCCCGCGGTTCCCTTCGGCGGCAAGTTCCGCATCATCGACTTCGCGCTCTCCAATTGCCTGAACTCCGGCATCCGGCGCATCGGCATCGCCACCCAGTACCAGTCCCATGGCTTGATTCACCACGTGCAGCGCGGCTGGTCGTTCCTCGACGGGCGCTTCAACGAATTCATCGAGCTGCTGCCGGCGCAGCAGAGCACCAACAGCGACTGGTACAAGGGGACGGCGGACGCGATCTACCAGAACCTGCAGCTCATCGGCCGCCACGACCCGGCGCTGGTGCTGGTGCTCGCCGGTGACCACATCTACAAGATGGACTACGCCCGCATGCTCGCCGAGCACGCCGAGCGCGGCGCGGACATGACCGTGGGCTGCGTCGAGGTCCCGGTGGAGGAAGCGGCGGGACAGCTCGGCGTGATGGAAGTCGACCGCGATTTCCGCGTCGTCGGATTCGAGGAAAAGCCGCAACGTCCGAAGTCCATCCCGGGCCGCGACGGGACGACGCTGGGCAGCATGGGGGTGTACGTCTTCGACGCCACGTTCCTCTACGAAAAGCTCGTCGACGACGCGGCGCGCGAGGATTCGGGCCACGACTTCGGGCACGACCTCATCCCCAACCTCGTCGCCGGCGGCTCGCGCGTGTACGCCCACAATTTCCGCGACAGCTGCACGCAGCTGAACGAGGGCCGCCCGTACTGGCGCGACGTCGGCACCATCGACGCCTTCTGGGAGGCGAACCTCGAGCTCACGCGCGTGTCGCCCGCGCTCAACCTCTACGACCAGTCGTGGCCGATCTGGACGCACCAGGAGCAGCTGCCGCCGGCCAAGTTCGTGTTCGACCTCGAGGACCGGCGCGGTGCCGCGATCGACTCGATGGTCTCCGGCGGCTGCATCGTGAGCGGCTCGACGCTGCGCAACTCGATCCTCTTCTCCAACGTCCGCGTCCACAGCTACTGCGAGATCCGCGAGGCGGTGATCCTGCCCGAGGTCGAGGTCGGGCGGGGCGCGCAGCTCAAGCGCGTCGTCGTGGACCAGGGCTGCCACATTCCCGCGGGGCTCGTGGTCGGGCACGACCCCGAGGCCGACCGCCGGCGCTTCCACGTCACCGACCGCGGCATCACCCTGATCACGCCCGCAATGCTGGGCCAATACCAACAACACCTCCATTGATGTTGCTGAACGAGCAGGACATCTACCTCTTCCGGGAGGGAACCCACGCGTCCCTCTACCGCAAGCTCGGCTGCCAGCTGGGCCCCGGGGGCGGCGCGCACTTCGCGGTGTGGGCGCCGAACGCGCGCGCGGTCTCGGTGGCGGGCGACTGGAACGGGTGGCGCCGCGACACCGACGTGCTGCATCCGCGCTGGGACCATTCCGGCATCTGGGAGGGCGAGGTCGCGGCGGTGAAACGCGGCCAGGCCTACAAGTACGCCATCACCAACGCGAACGGCCACGTGGAGGAGCGCGCCGACCCCTTCGCCTTCCACTCGGAAGTCCCGCCGCACACGGCCTCGCGCGCATGGACGCTCGAGTACGAGTGGGACGACGAGCAGTGGATGCGCACCCGCGGGGCGCGCAACGCCTTCGAGGCGCCGCAGTCGGTCTACGAGCTGCACCTGGGCTCGTGGCGGCGCTCCGCCGAGGGGCGGCTGCCCACGTACCGCGAGATCGCCGAGCCGCTGGCGCAATACGTCCGCGACATGGGCTTCACCCACGTGGAGCTGATGCCCGTCACCGAGCATCCGTTCTACGGCTCGTGGGGTTACCAGACCACCGGCTACTTCGCGCCCACCTCGCGCTACGGCACGCCCCAGGACTTCATGCACCTGGTGGACGTGCTCCACCGCAACGGCATCGGCGTGATCCTCGACTGGGTGCCGTCGCACTTCCCCGAGGACCGCCACGGGCTCGCGCGCTTCGACGGCACGCACCTGTACGAGCACGCCGACCCGCGCCGCGGCTTCCACCCCGAGTGGAAGAGCAACATCTTCAACTACGGCCGGCACGAGGTGCGCGCGTTCCTCATCTCGAGCGCGCTCTTCTGGCTGGAGCAGTACCACGTCGACGGCATCCGCGTGGACGCGGTGGCCTCGATGCTCTACCTCGACTACGGCCGCAAGCAAGGCGAGTGGATTCCCAACGCCTACGGCGGCAAGGAGGACCTCGAGGCGATCGAGTTCCTGAGGCACCTCAACATCGCCATCGGCCGCGAGTATCCCGACTCGCGCAGCATCGCGGAGGAATCGACCTCGTGGCCCGGTGTCTCGCGGCCGGTGTATGCGGGCGGCCTCGGCTTCTCGATGAAGTGGAACATGGGCTGGATGCACGACACGCTCGACTTCCTCGGGCACGACCCGGTGCATCGCCGCTTCCACCACAACGAGCTCACCTTCTCGCTCTGGTACGCGTTCTCCGAGAACTTCGTGCTGCCCCTGTCGCACGACGAAGTGGTGCACGGCAAGCGCTCGATCATCTCGCGCATGCCGGGCGACCGCTGGCAGATGTTCGCCAACACGCGGCTGCTCTACGGCTGGATGTGGACGCACCCGGGCAAGAAGCTCCTCTTCATGGGCAGCGAGTTCGGCCAGTGGCGCGAGTGGGGCCACGACCGGCAGCTCGACTGGGAGCTCACCGCCGAGCCCGACCACTCGGGCCTGCAGCGCTGGGTCGCGGACCTGAACCGGTTCTACCGCGAGCACCCCGCCATGCACGCGCGCGACTTCTCGCCCGGCGGCTTCGAGTGGATCGACGGCAACGACTCGGAGAACAGCGTGCTCACGTACCTGCGCTGGTCCGACGGCGAGCGTCCGGTGCTGGTGGCATGCAACTTCACCCCGGTTCCGCGCAAGGATTACCGCGTGGGCGTGCCGGTCGCGGGAGCGTGGCGCGAGGTGCTGAACAGCGACGCGCGGATCTACGGCGGCGGCGACGTCGGCAACGGCGGCCGCGTCGAGTCGAAGCCGGTCAAGTGGCACGGGCGCGCCAATTCCCTGAGCCTCACCCTGCCGCCACTGGGGGTGGTGCTGCTCACGCCGGAAGAGGCGGCGTGACGGTGTTTTATCACCAGGATCAGAAATGAGCACGCCGCCGCCGCCCACCGTCATCGAGGATGTGAAGCCGAGTGTCGACGGCGGGCGGTTCGCGATCAAGCGCGTGGTGGGCGAGGACGTCGCGGTGACCGCCGCCTGCTTCGCCCACGGGCATGAGCGTATCGCCTGCGCCGTGCGCTATCGCGGCCCCGGCGAGACCGCCTGGCGGGAGGTCGAGATGGAGCCGCTCGGCAACGACCTCTACGCCGGCGCGTTCGCCGTCGACCGCGTCGGACCCTGGGAATATTGCGTCACCTCCTGGATCGACCACCTCACGGCGTGGCGCGACGCCTTCGCGCGCCGCAACGAGCCCGACGACCTGCGGCTCGCGGCCCGCATGGGGGCGGAGCTGGTCGAGCGCGCGGCGGCCCTGTGCGACGCGGCCGACTGCCAGAAGCTCGACTCCTGGGCGCGCATCCTCGGCGAGGAAGGCGACATCGAGCGCCTGCGCCTGGTGGCGCTGGACGAGGCGCTCTTCGAGCTCGCGCGGTCGCGCGCCCCGCGCGACGGCATGGCGGCCTCGCCCGTCTTCCGCGTGACCGTCGACCGCGAGCGCGCGCGCTTCAGCACCTGGTACGAGCTCTTCCCGCGCTCCTGCGGCGCGCCCGGCGTGCACGGCACGTTCGCGGACGTCGATGAGCAGCTCGACCGCGTCGCGCGCATGGGCTTCGACGTCCTCTACCTGCCGCCGATCCATCCGATCGGGCGCGAGAAGCGCAAGGGCAAGAACAACGTCACCGAGGC
>Ga0157380_10002482_pt1 | contig 12434 bp, 12 predicted proteins | sample S35metaG_FD_119757 | JGI IMG/M metagenome (GOLD analysis project Ga0157380, IMG submission 119757) | Switchgrass rhizosphere microbial communities from Kellogg Biological Station, Michigan, USA - S3-5 metaG | ecosystem: Host-associated > Plants > Roots > Rhizosphere > Soil | place: USA...
AGATCGAGAGCGATTACACGGTGATTCGGAAAGGCCGAATACGAATCCTTCCATAGGTCGGCATTTCCCGTCCAACCGTGGATAAAAACTATCGCGTTTTTCTTTTTTTGGTCTCCGATATCGTAATATCGGATCTTATTACCATCGAACGGCGCCCAGTTCTCGGTAGGGTTGCTCCCCTGAGCATACACGCCGGACGAGAGTGCAATAACAAGAATCGAGTACGTAAAAATCTTATACCGCATGACCAACCTCCTTAAAGAATTCGTTTTTTGAGATCCCATAAAACGCGCATTCTTCGCCGTAATGTGTTTCCGTTTTTTCGTACGACATTCCAAGTTTTTCCATGACGTGCCGTGACGCCGCGTTTTCGACCACGGCGACCGCAACGATCCTTTCCAAACCGAACTGGTTGAACCCGAACTCCATCCACCCGTGGGCCGCTTCGGTCGCAATGCCAAGCCCCCAAAATTCCTTTATCACGCTATATCCGACCTCGATCTCGCCCGTTTCCTCCAGGGGCTGAATGCCGGCGGCTCCGATCATCTCGCCGGTTTCCTTCCAATACATCGGGCACATACCGAAACCGTGGGATTCGTAGCACGACATATAGAAGCGAATTCGTTTTGCTAACGCTTCGGGATTTTGCATGCGTGTGCCGCCAAGATAACGGCTCATGTCTGGATCGGACCGCTGCTCGATCAGTTGGGGAAGGTCGTCCAACGTAAACGGGCGAAATAAAAGGCGTTCGGTTTCGATCATAAATAATGGAAGAATCGGCGACCCAGTCTCGTCCAATTATCGACGAAATCAAAGGGCGAGGGCAATACAAATGAACGAATATCAAGAAACAAGACGCGATTTCATTCGCATTGCGATCATTGCGACTGCAGCGCTGCCGATTTTGGCGAACTGTGAAGGCTCAATGTTCGCTGTCGAAGCAAAGCCGGATATTCTCGACTTGATCAAAAAGAACGCCAAACCGGCTGGTGCTGAAGCGATGGGAGCAATCGACGCGCCCGCAACTGTTGGTTGGACGACGACCCTATCGAATGAGACCGATAAGGGCGAGCCGATGACAATTTCTGGAACCGTTTTTCAGTCCGACAGTAAAACTCCAGCTCCCAATACGCTTATTTATCTATATCATACGGATTTTGAGGGCTACTACGGTCGGAATGGACAGCATAAGCATGGGCGCTATCGGGGCTGGATGCTGACGGACAAAAATGGGCGATATTCATTCAGATCCATCAAACCGGCGCCGTATCCGGAAATGAAATGGGCAGCGCACATTCACATGACGGTGACGGGGTTAAAGCACCGGGAGGATTGGATCGATTCGATCTTATTTGAAGGCGACCGTCTCATAAATTCTCATGAGCGCAGCATTGCCGGGCAAAAGGGCGGATTCAAACCGATCGTCTCGCTTGAGAGGCAAGGCAAGATCTTGGTGGGGACACGCGATATTTTGATGTCATAAGGTCGCTCCAAGCGCCGGCCCGTATTACTGCCGGCTGGGTCCGCAAGGCCCAGGATGTGAGAAATTGAAATCAGAGTAGAATCGTTGTCGAGACGATATGGAGCGGCTGGTATTGGTCACGGAAAACCGTTCGAATACGGACCTGCTTTCGGAATGCCGGAACGGCAGCCGCGAGGCAATGCGTACTCTCTATTTGGAGAATCAAAGACGTGTTTATTCGATCGCGTTAAACTTTTTCGGCGGGGATTCGGAGCGTGCAAGCGACGTAACACAACAAGTGTTTCTAAAACTTTTGAAAAAGATGGATTTTCGCGGCGAATCGGAATTTAACACTTGGCTTTACCGGATGACCGTGAACCAATGCATCGACGAATCGCGGAAATCGAAACGATTTTTGAACTTCGAGGATTGGTTGGGGTTTGCGGAACCGGTAACCCGAATGTCGTTGACTGACAAGCTTCACACGCGTGAGATCTCAGCGGAGGTTCAGGCGGTGGTGGCTAGCCTGAAGCCGAAATATCGCCTTCCGATACTTCTAAAGTATGTTGAGGGAATGTCGTACCAGGAGATCGCGGGAGTATTGCAGTGTTCGATCGGCACGGTTTCATCCCGGCTGAATCGCGGTCATAAGCTGCTTGCGACCAAACTTGGACACCTAAGAAACGATATTTGATGAGGACGAAACATTACAATCAGCAGCTTTCGGCATATGTCGACCAGGAGCTGAATAAGGAGGATCGGCAGGTCGTCGCCGAGCACTTAATGAATTGCGACGAATGCCGCCGCGAGTATCATGACGTCAAGCTTGGTGCTGGGCTCGCATCCCACCTGGAACCAACGGACGCGCCAGAAAATGTCTGGCACGAAATCGAAGCCGAGTTGAATGGGCAACGAACTCCCCGACTCGAAGCGTTCTCACAAAGGCCTTGGTTCGATCTTCGCCAAATCGGCGCTTTTGCGACCGCGATAGTAGTCGTCGGACTGCTGTCTTTTTTGGTTTACCGCGGCCTGTTCACGGGTGGTAGTTCAGGCACGGCACCGGTGCAAGTGCATGTGAATTCCGAGGGTCAGCAGCAATCTGTTCCCGCTTCGGAAACTGCACAGGAGCCGGGCGAAATCGCCACGACTACGGCAGAACAGCCGGTTCCTGCCGATACCAACACGACTCCGGCCGCCGAAACGGAGGGAACTTTCTTTCCGGTCGAAACGATTGCCGGGAGGCCTACAATAGGGGCGACGGCCGGCGGATCAAAGCTTGCTGTCGGTGAATATCTTGAGACGGACGCTGCCTCACGTGCACGTATCGAGATTGCTGACATCGGCAAGGTTGAGATCGCTCCGAATTCGCGTGTAAAACTCGTCGGCACTAACGTAAAGCAGCACCGTCTTTCGCTCGAACGCGGTGGGCTTCACGCAAAGATCGCAGCACCGCCGCGGCTCTTTATAGTCGATACGCCATCCGCGGCGGCCGTCGATCTTGGCTGCGAATACACCCTTGAGGTCGACAAAACCGGAAATAGCAAGCTTACTGTCACCAGCGGTTTCGTGGCTCTGGAACGAGGCGGCAGGGAATCCATCGTGCCCGCCGGGGCTTCGTGTCGGACGATGAAAGGTAAGGGCCTGGGAACGCCGTTCTCATCCGTGGTGTCACCCGAGTTTGAGCGGGCTCTGCGAAGCTTTGACTTTAGCGGGGGCGGGAGCCGGGCGGTCAAGGAAATGGTCGACCGGGCCGAATATTACGACATCATCACTCTTTGGCACTTACTCCCGCGGGTTACCAGGAACGACAGGCCTGCCGTCTATGAGGCACTTGCCAAATTCGTAGCTCCGCCTGCAGGTGTCACACGTGAAGGCGTACTTTCCCTGGATAATGGGATGCTTGAGCACTGGCGAACGAGCGTCGAAAACGCGTGGGCCAGATTTTAGAACTCTCCATTTTTTTCTCACCCTTTGATAATCTGATAATCATCAAAGGAAGGATGCGTTTTTTCGAGGGGCTAAAGCGACAGTTCGTGATGGTGCACGTTTCAGGAATACCTGTGCGCGCAGACTATCGCTGGTTCTTTGTGATCGGGCTAATGACCGCGATCGTCGCGGCGAGTCTGAGACCCTTCTCGGGAAGTTGGGGCCTTGCATTCGTGTTTGGGCTCGTTACGACGCTCATCTTTTTCCTTTCCATCTTTTTGCACGAATATGCCCACGCGGCCGTCGCCAAGATGGAAGACCTGCGTGTCATAGAGATCGTGCTGCACCCTTTCGGCGGGCTGACTCGATTTAGCCACGAACCCGAAACGCCGGGAGCGGAATTTCGTATCGCGATCGCTGGACCAGTCGCCTCATTCGTTTTGGCCGTTCTCTTCGCCTTGCTTGCGACGGCCGCAAGTGCCGCGGAAACAGAGATTCTCATAATTCTTGCGGCGACCCTTGCGATCGGCAATTTCTTACTTGCGGTCTTCAATTTGTTTCCGGGCTACCCGCTTGATGGCGGACGGGTGCTTCGAGCATACTTGTGGCGCTCGGGAAAGGATCTCAGCGAGGCTACCATTCTGACGGGCCGTTGCGGACAGGCGATCGCCGGTGTGATGATCCTGTTCGGCTTGCTTGTTGCTCTACTTCGGTCCGATTTTTTTACCGGATTTTGGGCTCTACTCGTCGGGCTGTTCTTGTGGGATTCAGCGAAAAGCATCATACACGATGTTCACCGGCAAGAGCGTACGCCTGTGGAGGCTGTGATGCTTTTGCCCGTGAGCGCTTCGCCCGATCTGACGATACAGGCGTTCATCGATACCGTCCTGGCAATGCACCGACAAAGCGCCTTTCCGGTTGTGAAAGATCGCAACCTGCTGGGAATGCTCCTGCTCGAAGAGATGAAGGCCGTAAATCCGGACCAATGGCGAAAAAAAACGATCAGGGAGGTAATGCGTCCCGTCGAGTCAGATCACTTTGTCGAGGTTGGAACGTCCCTTTCAGACGCACGCGAACTGGCACGCACGAACGGAGTGGGATACGTCGGCATTATTGGCAACGACGGCCTGCTGGTCGGTGTGGTCCGGGCTGTCTCGTCCCGGGCCGCCTGAGCCCCCTAATTGTCTGTGATATTCTAAAGCGCTGAGGTTCTTTGATCATGAACTGGACCGACTATGCACCAACGATGAGTACGCTGCGCACGTTCCTGGATATTGCGCTCGTATTTGTCATCGTTTACGTAGTGCTAAAACTGCTTCGCGGGACGCGGGCGGTGCCCACAATGGTTGGTATCGTGTTGATCGCGCTGTTGTACTGGCTCGCAGTAGCACAGGACCTGCCGACGTTAGAGTTCGTGTTGAGGTCCGCAGTTCTCTACATCGGTTTTGCGATCATAGTCCTCTTCCAATCGGAAATACGTCAGGCGTTGATCTATTTCGCTAACCGGTTGCGTTTTCCGATCCTGAAACGTCAACGCAGCCAGTTCGGCGGCAGCGTTTACGACGAGATCGTGCTTGCCGTGACGACGCTGGCGACCGAGAAAACCGGTGCTCTAATAGTGATCGAACGAAACGTGGGACTACGAAATTTTGTAGACGCTGGCGTGCAGCTTGACGCAGCTATCAGCTACGACCTCTTGGTGACGATCTTCAACCCTTCGACGCCGCTCCATGACGGTGCGATCGTTGTCCAAAATGAGCGCATCGCCGCGGCTTCCGTTTTTCTACCGCTTACCAAGAACCCTGAGATCTCCCGTGAACTCGGTACACGTCACCGTGCGGCCATCGGAATCACCGAAGGCACCGATGCGATCGCCCTAGTAGTTTCCGAAGAGACCGGATTGATAACTTACGTCGAGGGCGGGAATGTCCGGCGAAATTTGGATACGAACGCCCTCAGAAAGCTTCTGCTCGATGCGATGGAGATCCCCATCGTAGTCCAAAAACGAGAGCCGGCAAAAACGATGAGCGAAGCGGAAAGTGAAATTACGGCGGGGTGACCGACAGAAAAAGTGAGCGAGGCCAGAGCACCAAGACTTTTTTTCAAACACATCATTCGCAAGGTGTTTTTCGAAGACTGGCTGATAAAGCTGGTCGCGCTTGGGGTGACGTTTGCGCTATGGCTGGGCGTCACAGGCCTGAGCACCCCGACGACGACGCGACTCAGCGGTATTCCACTTTCCCTTCGGTTTTCAAGTGACGTCGCGATGACGAATGCGCCGATCAACGAGATTGACGTTATCATCAGCGGGGATAATCGTAAGATCGCCCAAATAAACAAGAACGATCTGGTCGCTTCCATTGATCTCACAAGCGTTCCGCCGGGCGATCGAATGGTTCAACTGACCCCGGACAACGTGTTGCTCAATCTACCGCTCGGCGTACGGCTCGACGAAGTTACGCCGAACCGGATGCCCGTCCGGCTCGAAGCCGTTGATGTGAAGGAAGTTCCGGTGAAGGTCGAAATCACCGGCAAGTTGCCCGACGGTCTCGAGGTCTATTCGCAAACGGTGGTGCCGGCGCGCGTCCGTATACGCGGCCCGCAGAGTTATACAAAAAACCTGGCTCAGATCCTGACCGAGACGATCGACGTCAGTGATAAACGGGAAGATTTCATAGCAAGACAGACGCCGCTTACCGTCGAAAATTCTGATACAGCGCTCCTGGACAGCGTGGTCGATGTGATATTCAAGATCGGCGAGAAAAGGATAGAACGTTCTTTTTCGGTTCCGGTACCGGATGCTTCCGGTAAAAAGGTTTCAGTCGTACTCTATGGCGGCAAAAAGATACTGACCGAGCTCAAACCGAACGAGATCTCGGTTGAGATCGTCAAAAACGAAGCTGGTGTTGACACACCGCAAGTCACCCTGCCGGCCGCGCTTCAAGACGTAGTTGAGATAAGAAGGTCGAGGATCAACTAACACCTGTCAGAAAAAGCTTGATATCCCGCCTCATTTCGCCCGTAATTTCGTGTTTCGCAACGTAATGCTTTGATTCGTAGTTTGGCAGCATGTCTCGGAGCTTTGCATCGAATGCCTTGAACTTCTCCTGTGTGTAAAACTCATCGTCGTCTCCATAAAGGTAAAAAGTTCGAGCGTCGAACGCCTTGTATTTCGGATTTGCGTCGAGGTCGCCGGGAATGCCGCCGCAGGCGCCGATGATGCCAGCCGCGACATCTCCGTGCGTGAAAGCAAAACGAAAATTCAACGCACATGCCTGCGAGAATCCGTATAGATAAATTTGTTCGCGGTCGATCAAACCCTCACTCTCCAGTGCATCAACAACGCGAAGTAGAAAATCATGATGAAGGGCGACGAACTCGTCGGAATTATGATCGGTTAGCCAACCAAATCCGGTGCGATAGCCTTCCTTTGTCGGACGATAATGCTGGTGCGGCCCCTGGACCGACGCAATGACGAAATTTTCAGGCGCGACAAAACGCGACTCGCGCATCATGTAGCGTTTGTGCGCACCGTAACCGTGCACAGCGATCAGAAGCGGGGCGGGAGCCTCCTGATCGTCTGGCACAAAGAGATCGTAATAGAGCGAGATCTCCGCGCGAAAAGAAACGTCTGTTTTCAACATTTGTCGGGTTCGCCAATCGTAGCACTTTCCGAAAAAAACGGTGAGGTGGGAGCCTCAATCCGGTATGAAGCCTGAAACCTGGCTGTTCCAGAGGCTTGCGTAGACGCCGCGACGCTCAACAAGTTCTGTGTGCGTTCCGTCTTCGACGATACGGCCATCCTCGATAATAACCAGGCGGTCCATCGCACGAAGCGTGGAAAGCCGGTGTGCGATCGCGATAACCGTCTTTCCACGCATCAGGCCAACGAGCGCCTTCTGGATCGCAGCTTCACTGACGCTGTCGAGGGCACTCGTCGCTTCGTCCAGCAGCAAGATCGGAGCACCGCGTAAAACCGCTCGTGCGACGGAGATGCGCTGGCGCTGTCCGCCCGATAGCATCACGCCGCGTTCGCCGACCTTCGTATCGTAGCCTTGGGGCAGCTCACGAACGAAGCAATCCGCCTGCGCTAATTTCGCAGCACGCACAACTTCCTCATCGCTAGCATCGAGTCGTCCGTAACGGATGTTCTCGATGATCGATCGGTGAAACAATGAGGTCGATTGCGGTACGAACGCAACTGACCTGCGAAGCGAATCAAGCGTAATGTCGGACACGCACTGCCCGTCGATCGAGATGCTGCCGCCGTTGAGCTCGAAGCGCCTCAGCAGCAACGACACAAGCGTCGACTTACCTGCGCCGCTGTGGCCCACAAGGCCCACTTTTTCGCCGCCCTCGATCCGCAGATCGAAATCGCCGCGGAACACATGCTTACCGCGATAGGCGAAGTTGATCGACTTGAAATCGATGCCGGCTTCGCGCACCTTGAGCGGTTTCGCCTCGGACTTGTCGACGATCTCGTGCGGTTCGAGTAGTTCCTTCAGGCCTTCATTTACCTGGCCGTAGTAGCTAACGGCCTGGGTCATGTTTTGGCCGAGAAAAAACATGCGCTGCTCGAGATTGATCACTATCATGATAACCATCACGAGCGAACCGACGCTGATCTCACCGATCGTTATCAACCACATTCCGAATGCGAACATCGAAAAGATGAAGATCGCGAGCAGCACTCCATTCGTAACGAGCACCCATTCGGACCACCACCATTCGCGCAAATGGGTCCCACGCTGTTTGCCGATGTGTTCGCCGATATGCCGTTTTTCGTATTCGATCGAACCGGTGTACTGCACCGTATCGACGTTCGAGGTGCTGTCGACCATCTTACCCTTGAGCAGTGATGACGATTCGGCGTACGCATAGCTAAGCTTGTGCAGCCTCGAAACGAAGAACACGTTCAAAGGAATATAAAGGGACACCCAAGCAAGCAGCGATAGCATGAAATACACGTGCGCCGTGTATGTCAGGTATAGATCGGCGGCCAGGCCAATGATCAAAGGAAAGAATTGCCATAGCCATTGGCCGATCAGACGCTCGATCCCCGACGAAGCATTCGATATCTTGTTGACCAGCGCGCCGGCGTGCCGGTCGCTGAAGTAGGTGGCTGAATGCTCCGAAAGGTAACCGAACAGACGGCGATTTGCCTCGGCCACTGCTCCTGTTATCCAACGCATTCCGCAGAAACCACTAGTTCGCCATATGACCTCGTTGACGAGGTATAGTACAGGAAAAATGAACACCCAGCGCCAAATAGCTTCGGCACCAACAAGGCCGTTCCCGAATGCTATCGCGTCGTCGGTCAGAAGCTTGAGCACGTAGGTCATCGCGCGCGAAGCCGCAGTCGCCACGACCACGGCCGTCATCGCTACGACCAGCCATTTGCGATATGGCACGCTGACAGCGCGTGCAAATGCCACCGGTTTTTTGGGAATCCAGGTTTTAGGCTTTTTTTCACTCATTACGTGACTGTGGTCCTCCCGCCCACCGCTCAAATAAAAAAAACGGACGCCCGCAAACGGGCCGTCCGTTTTACGATAAATTGGTGCCTAATTTAGTTGATGGCTATCGAAAATAGATTCTTCATCGCACGGGTTAACGACTCTGTAGTCTCGAAAGTTTCAAGAAAATGCATTTTTGTTCCAACTCCGACGAATAATTTACCACGTTTGCCCGATCGAAAAAAGACATTGCAAAATAAGTACCGTTATGTTTCATTTATCCTGCGAATATGCCCGCCCCCAAGATCGATAATCGTGTCCCTTCCCGAACCGAGGCTCTTGTATTCAGATTCAAGACACTGCTTCTGCAATTCCGGCGTTCGATCATGAACGTGCTGATATCGAGAACGTCCCGCTTTCCGAAACGCAAGGCGCTTTCTTCCCAAAAGGTGATCGCCGAATCGCGGTCACCCCTTTGGACCGAGACCGAACCAGCGGAACGCTTTCTGGTGGCCGGCAAGATCAATAATCTTCGTCTTGCAGTGCGCAGATTGGACGGCGTCGAGATACCTGCTGGCGAGGTTTTCAGCTTTTGGAAACACGTCGGTCGTGCTTCGCGACTTCGCGGATATGTAGCCGGACGCGAACTTCGCGAAGGATGCATTATTCCAAATGTTGGCGGGGGACTCTGCCAGATTTCAAACGCACTTTACGATGCCGCCCTTCGGGCTGATCTGGAGATGATCGAGCGTCACCCGCATACGCAAGTGATAGCGGGTTCGCTGGCCGAGAAAGGACGTGATGCTACGGTCTTTTGGAATTACATCGACCTTCGTTTTCGTTCCGCAAACGCTCTTCGGATCGAGGCGAGCCTTGATGCAGAGCATCTTACGGTGCGATTCAAGGGCGAGCATAATGGGAACGGCAAGCTGCACAGATTGTCGCGGGGCGTCATTCACGCGGATCAACCCCGTTCGTGTGTGAGCTGTGAAGTGAATGAGTGCCACAGTGTCGCAAGTCGGCCAACCAACGAGGATTTCGGACGCACGGCCTTTCTGGTTGATGAGGTATGGCCAGAATTTAATGAATACATACAGAGTGTGAGAACGGATCGCGACCTACTTTTACTCCCGCTCGACGGCACGAGATTTCGAAAGCCGAACTACTCGTGGGACACCGGCGGATTCAACGCGGTAAGGCAGAGCCTGCTAACAACGGCCATTCGATCTTTCCGTTCCCGAAGCTTGGCTGCTCAAGGCGCGGCTCGTCAAAAAAATCTATTGGCGATGTACCAGCGGCTTGCTGAAAGTTACGCCCGCCGTTTGAAGTTCGACGTGCTCCACGTCGTGGTGCAGCAGAATCTCTTGCCGTTCCTTTGGAGAAGCGGCCATCTTGGCGGACGGACGTTCGATGTGCTGATGACGGCGTTACCGATGAATGAGCTTCAGCGCACACTTGACGCCGCATCTGAACTTCATCCGAAGAGCACAACCTTAGGCGATTTCCGTGCCGATTCATGGCTTCTGGAGGCGGAAAGCGAGGCCCTGCATCACGCTCAAAAGATCGTGACACCGCACACCCACATTGCATCTTTGTTCGACGACCGGGCCGATCTGCTTCGATGGGAGACACCGATGCCCGCAGATCGTGTTGCTGCGAAAAAAGAAAAGCCCGTAGTCGTTTTTCCATCATCCACGGTTGGCCGAAAGGGCTGTTACGAATTGCGCGAAGCGCTGCGCGGACAGAACATCAAGCTCATCACACTTGGTTCGTATATTGAGTCACCGGACTTTTGGGACCGGTTCGATGTCGAAAAAGGCGACGACGATTGGCGCAACCGGGCTGATTTGGTCGTTCTGCCGGCCCACGTCGAACATCGGCCGCGTAGGTTGCTGGCCGCGGTCGCCCACGGAATTCCCGTCATCGCAACACCAAATTGCGGCGTTTCGGGCTTAGACGGTATCCAGATCGTTGACGCAGGCGATCCCGAATCACTCAAAGCCGCCATAACTAGGTTCGTTTGACGTACTCCGTTCATTTTTTCGGCCTATCGATGCAACTAATCAACCGGTTTCCGGTTCAAACTAATCGTTGAGTGGTAGGAAATTCTTAACGAGGTGGTTGTGGTGAGGTTTTTTGCGATCGTTACGGTATTTTTGTGTATGATCGGCAGCGGTATTTCGCAGGAATCCGATACTCCGCCGGCATCCGAAATGGCCGAAGTCTTTCTTGCTAAGAAGGGCGTAGACGGTCAGGCCGGCGAGCGTGCAGCCAATTTTCTGGTTACTGATATTCCGATCTTCTGTGTGGTGCGGCTTCCGTCACCCGGAGTTGCCTCCGTCCGACTGGATTTCATTGCCGCAAAGGTGCCCGGCGTAAAACCTGAATCTAAAGTAGTTTCTCTTCGCTACGTGACGAAGGAAGCTGAAGACCGCGTAAATTTTTCCGGTAAGCCTCAAGGCTTGTGGGTTCCCGGGACATATCGTGTCGATGTTTTTGTTGGAACAAAGAAAGTTTCGAACATCGAGTTCGAAATAAGGGCCGTGCCCGGCGAGGTCGCCAAACCGTCGACTACCAAGCCCTCCCAACCGAATCGAAAGCCGGTGAAACGATCGACTGCCGCGGATACATATGCGCGTCAAACGCTTGGCAAGGCGTTTTGGTGAATTTCCAACAGCCGTTTGATCTCAGACACTTTTGCTTCCCCTGCAGCCAGACCAAGCTCGAAGAGTTCCTCTGACCTTCCCATTTGATCAGGACGAATGTGTGCGATCTCCGGTATTATCACGACATCTGCCGCAAAATGTTGTTCTTTCGAGATACTTCGCATCAGAACCATCGCAGATTGAAAGAACATCCCTAAGGGCGTTCGCGGAACCGATTTGAAGGAGGAGCCCGCTCCCATCAGATCGACGGCGATGATGATGTCAGGGCCAAACTGCTTTAATGCATTAACAGGAACCGGTGATACGACACCGCCGTCAACCAGCATACGGCCGTTGTGATCCGGCACAGGAACAAAAACGCCGGGGATCGCACAGCTTGCCCTTATTGCTTCTGTCAGGTCGCCCTCACCTTTCAAGACCACCTCCGATCCCGATTCAAGATCGCACGCGACCGCAGCGAAGGGCAATTTCAGGTCTTCAAAGCGGATCGATTCGAAGTGTCGCTCGATGTATGATTTCATCTTCGCGTTCGAAAGCAGGCCGCGGGGGGAATAGGAAAGCCCCGAGATCTTGAACCAATTGAGGCCACCGCCAAAACGATAAATTTCGTCCGCGCTTAAACCGGCCGCAACAGCCGCCCCGACGAACGAACCCGCCGAAGTTCCCGCAACACAGTCGATCGGGATCTCGTTATCCTGAAGTGCTTTCAGTACACCCACGTGAGCAAACCCGCGTGCCCCGCCACCGGAAAGCGCCAGCCCGACGGTTTTTCTTGTCATAAACACCTCACCTTACCGTTCGTCACGGTTGAAATTAAGCGTCGACGGGAGTTTTACAGGGGTAAATTGATTCTAATCATTTCTTGTGGAAAACTAAAACTCCTTAAATGATACTTGCTTCCGCGACGCACATGATCGACGCACG
>Ga0157380_10002485_pt1 | contig 12425 bp, 13 predicted proteins | sample S35metaG_FD_119757 | JGI IMG/M metagenome (GOLD analysis project Ga0157380, IMG submission 119757) | Switchgrass rhizosphere microbial communities from Kellogg Biological Station, Michigan, USA - S3-5 metaG | ecosystem: Host-associated > Plants > Roots > Rhizosphere > Soil | place: USA...
CCAACCGACCAACCGACTCTTTCAGCCGCACCGATAAACCTTGATGAAGCGATAAAGGATGCTATGGATAATCGGTGGGAGCTCCGGAGACTGAAATACTCGCAGGATATAAATGCGATCGATATAGACTATTTCCGAAACCAGACCAAACCACAGATCGATCTCAACACCACATTTTCTTTGGATGGTTTCGCACAAGGCGGATCAAATGAGCCGATCAACACAAATCTGTTTACATCGCAAGGTGACCTTGCTTTGTTGAACGGTATCAATCAGGTGCGAGTATTGCCAACGATCGGACTTGCACCTGTTCCCAACCCGGCGATCACAATCCCAGCCCGTCCCGAGTTTTTGTTTGGAAGTTTCGGACGCTCGATGGCGAATATGTTTCGCAGCGACGCACCCAACTATTCTGTGGGCGTCACGATCTCATTCCCGTTTCGCAATCGGACGGCCAAAGCAAACCTGGCGGGGGCGTTGGTCCAAAAGAACCAACTCGACACGCAGGTACGTTCTCAGGAACAGGTCGTGATCGTCGAGGTTCGAAATGCCGTTCAGGCGGTGGAGACGGCCCGGCAACGCATCCTCGCATCTCGACGGGCGCGCGTGAACGCGGAGATCCAGCTTGAGGGTGAGCGGCGGCTCTACGACTCGGGACGTTCTACCACGTTCATCCTGTTTCAACGCGAGAACGCCCTTGCGAACGCGCGAAATGCAGAAATACGAGCTGAGACTGATTACAGCAAAGCTGTGGCCGACTTGCAGCGATCGACCTCTACTACTCTCCGGATCAACAACATCGACGTGGCTTCGCCGACCAAAGACAAATAGCTCCGTTCACGATCGAGATGCTTTTAGTTTTGTAACAAAACTGCGAAAATCTCGATTGTGAAGATCTCAGCCGTTATCATCACCCATAACGAGGAGCAGAATATTCTCGCGGCTCTTGAGTCGGTCTCTTGGGCCGATGAGATCGTCGTTATCGATTCGAACAGCACCGACCGGGGGTGCCAGATTGCAACCGATTACGGTGCAAAGGTGGTCGTTCACGATTGGCCGGGATTCTCGGATCAAAAGCAATTTGGTGTTGATGCAGCCGTCCATGACTGGATCTTCAGTCTGGATGCCGACGAACGTGTTAGTCCGCAATTGAAAAAGGAGATCGAGGCCCTTAGAACTGCCACCTCAAAGGCTGACGGGTATCGGATTCCCCGCCTTTCGTTGTACATGGGAAGATGGATACATCATTCCGGCTGGTATCCCGACAAGCAACTGCGACTTTTCGATCGCAGAAAAGGACGTTGGAATGGAAGGCGGATTCACGAATCCGTGGAAATGAACACGGCTTCAAAGGTCGGCGATCTCGATTCGGACATTTATCATTTCGGCGTCGAGAACGCGGCTGAGCATCATAAGATGATCGGTGAACGGTATGCTCCGCTGGGCGCCCGGCATATGTTCGAAAATGGTATCACGACCTCCCGGCTTCGGGTCGCGTTAGCTGGACCGATCGCCTTTCTACGCTCGTACGTCGTAAAACTCGGCTTTCTCGACGGTTTTCCCGGGTTTTGTATTGCCCGATTTGCCGCGTATCATGCATACTTGAAACACCTCTTATTGTTTGAGATGCAGGAGGCGCAACTAAAGGAACTCGCTCACGAAGTTACAACCAATGAAGTGCCTGAAACATCGAATCAGGCAGACTTACACCGAGCAAAATGAAACTGATTTTCTCAGCAGCGATCCTTCTTACGATATGCGTTTCAGGCGCTGTTGCCCAGTCAACGCAGAAAGGTATAGATACTCAGACGCAGAAAATAAAGGACGACACTAACAAGACCGTCGCTCGGCCGACCGACGCGAACCGTTCATTTGATTGGGGCAAAGGAAAGACACCGGTCCGCGATAGATTGGCTAATCCCTACAAGCTTAATTCCCGTCGTGACGTGCTGATCGAGACTATCCGTGAGATCTTAAAGGAAAAGCGTCTCGTGGTTGATGAGCAATCGTCCCGTCCAGCCGATGGCATCATTGTCACGCAGCCGTTCATTGTAGGAAAGGGCCCTGTGATCTCACAGGCCGAGTTGCGGCGGCTCGGAGTGCTCAATTACGCGGATACGGCGTGGTCACGTGCCCAGTATAGTTTGACCATCGAGGTGCAGCCGATAGACGGCATCGCGAATAACGTGTCCGTTACCGCTAAGGTTGAAGGCCGCTCGGGAAACGGGCTGGCGACGGAATGGGTAACTGTGCCGAGCTCCGGTTTGGCAGAAGAGGAGTTTCTCATCAAGCTTGTCGAGGCTGTAACCGGAAAGCGGCTCGATGAAGTTCCGAACAATGAATAGGCTTCGAAACAGCAGGTTCATTCGCAATTGCGCGATCATCGTATCGGTTCTCTTCTCGACGTTCGTTTTTACTACGGTCTGTATTGCTCAGATAACCACTCCGCCGAAAAGCAAGCTCACAATAAGAGAAGACCGCGACGATGAACAACCGCCCTCGGTTGGCGAGATGATCGAGAAACAGCGGATATTGCGACAAAAAAAGGAGTATGACGAGATGCTGAAGCGGGGTGATGAGGCCCTTAAGCTCTCCGAAGAACTCGAGACCTCCTTCAACAAAAGTGAAAGCCTTTCACCGCGAGACCTCGAGAAGCTGGCGGCTCTCGAAAAAGTTGTTGGCAAGATTCGCAGCGACTTGGGCGGGGATAATGACAATGACAAGGTTGAAGACAGCACCGGACCGGAAAATAACGCGCGACACGATGTTATCTCCGCTTTCAAATTCCTCCGAAGCTCGACGGTAAGGCTAGTAGATGAATTGAAAAAGTCGTCACGTTTTTCCATATCCGTGGCTGCAGTCGAGTCATCCAACGCGGTGATACGGATCGCGCGGTTCTTGCGCCTCAAGAAATAGACTATTCAGTACGATGAACCGGGCCGCAGTTTTTCTCACGATAATCACACTTGCGGCGGTCGCAATTCACGCACAAGAAGAAGGCGAGATCGTCAGGATCGATTCGTCATTGGTGATTCTTAATGCAACGATCACCGATCTCGAGGGACGTCCGGTTGCGGGACTTCTGCGAGATCGATTCAGTGTGTTTGAGGACGGCGTCGAACAGAAGATCGAGTTTTTTTCTGCCGAGGAAACACCGTTTGCGGCAGTGATCCTGATCGATACCTCGGGGAGCATGGAGGGCCGCGTTTCGATGGCCAGGGCCGCCGCAATTCGATTTCTTGCTGGTCTTCGTGAGAATGACGTGTCCTCGATCTACAATTTCGATTCAAAGGTGACGCAGGTCCAGGAGTTTTCCGATTTGCGGGACATAGACGAGCGGGTTTTTGAACTGAAAGCGCGTGGAATGACCGTTCTCAATGACGCTATCGTTAAAGCGGCCGAGGAGCTAAATAAGCGTCCTGAAAAGCGTCGTGCGATAATCGTTCTTTCTGATGGGGCCGACACATACAGCAGGCGAAGCGCCGATTATGCATTGAAAGCGGCGCTGAATGTCGATGCTGTAATCTACACCGTTGATATGTCGGCAATGGACGGCGGACGGCAGGTGCAGAACATCGGGGTTCTAAAGAATTACGCGGAAAAGACTGGCGGCAGATTCATTGCAACGCCCGGCGGGGCTCAGATGCGACAGGCCTTTGAACAGATAGTGGCCGAACTCGGCACGCAGTACACGATCGCATACGACCCGAAAAACACCGCGAACGACGGCAAATGGCGCGCGATCGAACTCCGCGTGGCGCGTAAGAACCTCTACATCCGTACCCGCAAAGGTTACAACGCACCAAAATCAAAATAATCGATACGAATAAAGGTCACTTCACTCATTATCCGCCAATACAAAAGTCACGATCATCATTACTACATACTCCGTCACGTTTCCATCGGTGACATTCACCTTTTGATCCTTTATCCACGCTCCGCGGACATTATCGATCGTTTTCGCCGTCCGTTCGATTCCCTTCTTGATGGCGTCTTCAAATCCGACGGTCGAAGTGGAAGTGATCTCTATATTCTTTGCAACTGACATTCTCCCTCCCGTGTTCAAAAATAACTGCGCGATCATGCAACCGAAGTCTTATTCCTCTTACGATCTTCATGTCGCTCAAACGCAAGCTCAACAAGCCGATCGATAACCTCGCGAAACGGCTTCCCGCTGCCCGCCCACATCTTCGGGTATCCGGAGGCATCCGTTAGACCAGGCATTGTGTTTATCTCGTTAACAAGAAGCGCTCCGTTGTCGTCTTGCAAAAAGAAATCCACGCGTGCTAGTCCGGAGGCATCAATGGCTTTGAATGCTGTTACGGCCATCTTTCGAATGCGCTCTTCGAGTTCAAGCGAAACCGGAGCGGGAACCACGAATTCGTTATTGCCCGTCCCCGCATATTTTTCGGTGTAATCGAGAAACGCCTTCGAGGAATCCCGAATGATGTATTCACCCGGGCGGCTGGCTTCGGGTTCGTCATTGCCCAACACGGCGCATTCGATCTCGCGCATTTCGAGCGCCTCCTCGACGATGATCTTCCGATCAAATTCGGCGGCGAGCGAAATGCCTTTGCGCAATGACATCGCGTCGACTGCGCGCGAAACGCCTACCGACGATCCGAGATTCGCTGGCTTAACGAAACACGGATACCCGACGGTTCTCTCGACGCCTTTGACCACCGCATTCGCGTTCGCTTCGAAATCGCCGCGTAGGAACCACGTATATTTACAGATCGGAAGTCCTGCGTCCTTGAACAATGTCTTCATCACGACTTTGTCCATACCGCATGCGGAACCTAGCACTCCGCAGCCGACATACGGTATGCCGGCCATTTCAAAAAGGCCCTGTATCGTGCCGTCTTCACCGTATGTCCCGTGCAGCACTGGAAAAATAACGTCGAACGGGATCGTTTTCGCCCTGGAACTTCCATCATGTTCGAGTCGTGCAAGGCCTTTAAACTTTGTATCACCGATCAGCCCGATCTCTCCCTCGCCGAGCTTTGCGATGTCTTCCGCAAAATCACCGATCAACTCTGGTGGAAACCACTTCGCCGATTCCGCAGGCGACAGCCAGTTCCCCTCCTTCATTATCGCAACGGGCACGATCGTGTATTTTTCACGATCGATGTGCTCTATTACCGTCCTTGCTGATCGCACAGCGACCTCATGCTCGCTCGATCGCCCGCCAAATACCACCCCGATTCGTATCTTCATAAAGTCTTACAAAATGGTTTTGCCAAGTGCCGAAAGGATCAACTCGCAGGCCAATTCCACCGTGATATTGGACTGATCCAAAAGCGGATTCACTTCGACTATCTCAAATGATCGCATTCCTCCTTGCTCCGCGATAACTTCGAGCGCCAGATGCGCCTCGCGATAAGTGGCACCTCCGCGCACGAGCGTACCTGAGCCGGGAGCGAAACGCGGATCGATCATATCGATGTCGAATGTGACGGCGTAGCCACCCGGAGCTTTCGACGCGATCGCGATCGCGTCCTCAACGCACGCCAACATCCCGCGTTTGTCGATGTCGCTCATCGTAAAGAAATTGTTTCGCAGTCCGTGATGATCGATACGAAGCCTCTCGCCTTCGTCGAAGTCCCGGCCTCCGACATGGGCGCAGAATTCCGGCTTCAGCTTTGGTGCAAATCCCTCAAGATTCACGAGGGTTTCGTTCCCCTGACCAAGCAGGACAGAAAGCGGCATCCCGTGAATGTTGCCAGATGGCGAGGTCTCAGGCGTGTTGATGTCGGCGTGCGCGTCAAACCAAATCAGCCCAACATCTTCGCCGCGCCGCCGATAATGTGAAGCAATTCCGGAAAAGGTACCGATCGCGATGCTGTGGTCGCCACCGAGGATAATTGGGAAGGCACCGCTTTCAAGCTCTTTTCGCAGTGCGCGGGCCATAATGGAACAAGAGGCCGCGATCTCCTTGAGGTATTTGGGGTTTTGGTCAATATCAGCAATTCGAGTTGGCCGAACAACCTCGACGTTACCATTGCTTCGCACGGAGTATCCCAGGTCCGCGATATGTTCCGTCAGAAATTTGCCTCGGATGCTGGAGGCGCGCATTGCCTCGACACCGAGCTCGCTCCCGGTATTCGCCGCCCCGTAACCGAGCGGGATTCCCACGATCGCAACCTGTTTGCCGTTGCCAACTGACATACGCTATTTTTCGCCGAATCCGGACTCAAACAGCTTGGTCATCGCTTCCATCGCGTTCTCCGAATCCTCACCTTCGGCGCGTACCACGAGCGACGATCCATGCTTCGCTCCAAGTTCGAGAATGCTTAGGATCGATCGCGCATCAGCGATCTTTCCATTGCTTGGCCGAACTATCGCGATCGAGCTTTTATAGTCACTGGCGAGACGGACAAGCTTTGCTGCCGCACGCGCATGTAGGCCGAGGGGATTAACGATCGTCACCGTACGCTCAGGCATCATGCGTTGGTCTTGTGCACATCAAGCAGTGCACGCGTGCGATGAATACTGTCTTTGCCCTGATCCTCGACCGCCTTGGCAAGCTCGTCAAGCGACGTTTCGCCGTTTGAGGTCGCAACTTTGAGTACCATCGGAAGATTGACGCCGGTTACAAGCTCGACCTCATTTTCCTTGATGAACATCGCGGAGATATTGGTCGGCGTTCCTCCGAACATATCCGTCATCAAAAGCACACCTTTGCCGTCCGAGACCTTTTTGATCGCCCGTTCGATCTCGCCCTTTGCAACCTCAACGTCATCGTGCCAGCCGATCGAAACAGCCGCGATATGCCCCAATTCTCCCACAACGGTCTCCGCGGCCGACAAAAGCTCGTTCGCGACTTGGCCGTGTGAAACGATTACTCCGCCAATTCTTTTACTCATTATGATTGCACTTCCAACGACTATTTTTGCACATCGCGATGGGCAGCGGAAACATTGAACCCATCCTTTTTCAGCAGCCTTTTCAGTTCGTTCGTGACCATCACCGAACGGTGCCTCCCACCAGTACAACCGATACCGACGGTCAAATACGATTTTCCTTCCCGCGCATAAAAAGGAAGCAAATATGCCATTACTTCGTGAAACTTCTTAATGGTCTCACTGACATCAGTGTGTGTTTTCAGATACTTGATCACTGTCGGGTCTTCGCCCGTCAATTCGCGTAAGGCAGGTTCGAAGTAAGGATTTGGCAGGTGCCGCACGTCGAACATCAGGTCAAGGTCCCGCGGATTTCCGAACTTATGTCCGAAGCTCAGTATTTGCACCTTCAACGGGCTTGACTTATTAGAACTGTCGAACCTCTCCAGCAAAAGCCGCCGGAGGCTGTGAACGCTTAGATCGGAGGTGTCGATGATCAGATCCGACATCGATCGAATATGCTGCAGAGCCTTCCGCTCGGCCTTGATAGCTTTCCGCAGACCCGCGCCGTTGTCAGCCGGGTGTGGACGGCGAGTTTCGGAAAAGCGAGTGCGCAAAACCTCATCCGACGCTTCAAAGAAGACGATTGTTGGTTCAAGCCCCCTCTTCCGAAGGCGGTCGATTTCAGTCGGGAAATCTGCAAGAAAATGCCGCTCTCGAATGTTGATCACAAGCGCTGCACGCTCGATCGCCTTCGCTGATTCGGCGTTCGGTTGCAGAAGCCGCGCGAAAGTTCTTAACATCGTAAGCGGCAAATTGTCGACACAAAAATATCCGAGATCCTCGAACGCATTCGTCGCCGAACTCATCCCCGAACCGCTTAGCCCCGTTATGATCACTAATGGTGCCTGCTTGTCTGCTCTAGAGCTTTTTGTCGGCATCCGAGCTTAAGGTTCGATAAGACCGAAATTACCGTCTTTGCGTTTATAAATTACAGAAATTCGCTGATTTTCGGCGTTCCGAAACACGAGAAAGCTGTTCGCCTCTCCGTTCAGCATCAAAGCCGCCTCTTCAGGATTTACAGGTTTTACCGCGTAACGTCGTGCAGGAATGATCCGAGGACCCGCGGGTGCCGGCTTGAGTTCCGACGTTCGGCGTGTAATAGCTCCTACTTTAGCCGCGCGGTGCGATCGATCGATGACCTTGTTCTTGAGTTTCAGCGCCTGCTTTTCGATCTTGTCGATCGACTCCGAAAGCGACTTATACATATCGGAGTTTCGAGTCGTCGCAGTAAGAACGTCGTTACGCCAATTCACCACGATCTCCGACCGATGTCTCCCGCGTTCAACCTCTATGATGACGTGTGCACGGATCGGCTTCCTCCTGAAAATATGTTCGATCCGTTGGAAATGGTCCTCAACATGCGTGCGGAGGGCCGGAGTAACTTCTATATGTCTTCCCGAATATTCGAATTTCATATAGCATCCCCTTGTATCTCAGCCGAGCAGACTGAATTGTTCAAACAACCGTCTTCCGTTCCCGCGAACCGGGAATGTTCATTTGATCTCGATATTTTGCGACTGTCCGCCGTGAAAGTTTCACGCCGTCCTTGCTCAGAAGCTTTACGATCTCTTCGTCAGTGAGCGGCTTCTTTGAGTCTTCATCCTCCACCATCTTCTTGATGCTGAGCTTGAGGATTCGCGTCGAAACCTCTTCTCCTTCCTCATTCATCATTCCTTCGCTAAAAAAACGGCGAAGCTCTATAACACCCTGCGGCGTATGGGCGTACTTCCGGTTGACAACCCGTGAGATGGTCGAAAGGTGCATTCCAATATCTTCCGCAACGTCCTTCAGCATCATCGGCTTAATATACTGTACGCCATGGTCAAGGAAATCTCTTTGACGCCGCACGATGCACTCAACAACGCGATAGATCGTTTGACGGCGGTGCTCGATATTTCGGAGAAGGTCCACCGCCGACCGCATCTTTTCGCGAATAAAATCCTTGGCTTCTTTAGATGTATCCGTTTGATCCAGAAGCTGGTGATATGTCTGACTGATCCTCAAACGTGGACTGCCCTCGTCCGTAAAATAGATAACGTACTCTCCGTCGACCTTTTCGATATACACTTCCGGCGCTACATAGGTCGCGTCCTCTGCGGAGTATCTGCGACCCGGATAAGGATCGAGCGTGCGAATCTTGGTTAACTGATCATCAAGAACGTGAAGATCTTCGCCCGTCGCCTTCGCCAGGTGCTGAAGACGGTGCGGCTGAAGATCGCTCAAATGATCACGGACCAACCTTGCAGTCAGGGAATCCGCTTCACCGTTCGCTTCCAATTGTGCAAGCAGACACTCTTTAACCTCGAAGGCCCCGCAACCAACAGGTTCCAGCATCATGACGACCGACCGCGCGTCCGACACGACCTCCGGCGTACAACCGGATGAAGCGGCTATGTCGCCGATATCGGCCACAAGGCGTCCGTCTTGATCGAGGTTACCTATGATATTAATCGCCGCTTTCTCGACCTGTGGGGCGATATCGAGAAGATGAAGCTGCCATTCGAGATGTTCGCTCAACGATTCGCTGCGCGAAAGGAACTGTTCGAAACTTGGCGCGTCATCTTTATATTCGACTTCCTGCGTTCGGTAACCCGGATCAAGGTAATCCTGAAATTCGCGGCCGAAGTCGATCTCTTCAAAGGAATCGTTGGTATCACTCGACGTATTCTCCGTCGCTTCGCTCTCGACGCCTGTGCCTGACTCAAAACCATTCTCGCTGGGCTCGTGTGCGAACACAGTCTCAAGCTCCATCGGCGTGTCTGTCGGAGACGCTTCTGTTGCGTCCTGGCCATTAACGTAGCCTTCGTCCGATCCATCGGAATTCTGATCCAGAATGTTGTCCGAGATCTCTTTCTCTTCTTCACCGGATTGAACTTCTTCAAGGATCGGGTTGGCGACCATTTCCTGCTCGATAAGTTCGTTCAACTCCACGGACGTCATCTGGAGCATCTCGATCCGCTGCCGTAGCTGCGGCGTGAGGATCATCTTTTGCTGGAGAGGAGTTGTGAGTCTTAGAGGCGACATAATAACGGCGTGAAAAATGCGATGTCCGTTCCGCTTCGAATACGCTGCAAGGCCATCCTACCGTCAATGTTCTTTTTGAGGGAAAGGGAAAGTATTCGTCACTACAGCTCAAACCTACTGCCAAGGTACAAACGCCGTACTTCCTCATCGCTAACAAGGGCTTCGGGTGAGCCGCTTTTTAGGATGCGGCCCTCAGACATTATGTAGGCCCGGTCCGTAATGCTAAGCGTTTCGCGTACGTTGTGATCAGTAATAAGTGTGCCGATCCCGCGTTTTTTCAGATAGAGGATGATCTCGCGAATATCATCGATCGCCAGTGGATCGATGCCCGCGAAAGGCTCATCGAGCAAGATGAACCTCGGCTGCGTGGCGAGGCAGCGTGCGATCTCGACTCGCCGCCGCTCGCCTCCGGAAAGAGCATCGCCGCGGGTCCGGCGCACATGAGTTACACCGAATTCTTCAAGCAGCTCATCGGCCCGCTCAAACCGCTCGGCTCGAGATATGGATAGTGTCTCGAGCACTGCGAGGATATTTTGTTCGGCGGTAAGTTTCCGAAAGATCGATGGCTCTTGGGGAAGGTACCCAAGCCCAAGGCGAGCACGCAGGTACATGGGAAATTGGGTTACGTTTGCGTCATTGATCTCGATGGTCCCGTTCTCAGCTCTCTCGAGTCCGACAAGCAGATAGAAGGTCGTAGTCTTGCCCGCACCGTTCGCGCCGAGCAACCCAACGATCTCGCCGCCATAGAGGTCCAGGGACACGGCATCGACTACTCGGCGTTTTCCAAATGATTTCTGAAGGTCACGAGCGGCGAGATGCGACAAGTCCGAATTCTCGGCATGGCCGTTCGATGATATCGAGTGTTTGTCGTTTATCAGAACCACAAAGATGAAGGGTCACTGGGTTTTGACTTTATAAGCGCTGCGAACACGCCCCGAAGGGTTGGAGGTCGAATTGCCGGTGCCATAGACACGGTTATCGTTCATCATCAGTACTAGCTCTGATCCTTGCGAGCTGCCCTTTTCTGTATCCTCGACCCGTGCCGGACGCCCGCGCAGCACGATCTTCCCGTCGTCAACCATGTAACGCGCATTGTCCGCGAATGCCTTACGATTCGGCTGTGAGATCGCAACGTTGGTTTCGAAATTGGACGCGACGATCTCATTCCTTTCGTTCAAGTTGAGCAGAGCCGCACCGCCCGTTATGCGCTCCGTGCCCTGCCGCATGTCCACGTCGCGCTCATATCGAACCGTTCGCGATTCCCCGTCATAGCTCATGCTCTGCGAGCTCGCAAAGACGGGCAGTGTCGAGTCCTTTCCAGGTTCTCTTCGTTTTGTGTTATACAGCAAGCTTTGAACGTCTCCATCAGCGTCCATATGCGACTGCTTCTGGTTGACCGAGATCCGGTCCGCCCGTACGTAATTATTACCCTGCCAGCCACGAGAGTTTCCGGAGAAGACGGCGGTTTCAGCGCCATGGTCCATTTCGGATTGATTCGACGTGACATAAACGGGCTTATCACTGTCTAGGAACGGTCCCGACCTGCCGAGGCCAGAGGCCTTGTAATAGGTCGTGCTCACGCCGCCGCGAAAGATCGATTTCTGATTTTTCGTGTCCCAATCTATCTCTTTTGCCTTAACTCTGGCCTTGTTGTCCCATCCCGTCGGCTCACCGCCTCGCAGCCGAACGACCTCGTCCGAAGAGACATAAGAAAACGCGTTGGCAAGTGCATTCCTGTCGAGTTCGATGAATTTCGCTTTTCCCGCTGCATCGATCTTTTCGATATTTCCGGAATTCTCGCCGAATGCGGCCGCCAGCCTGTCGGCCGTGATCGTCTGCTCACCCCGCCCTTCGCGTGCGACAGTTGGCGTTCGAACCGTTTTTGTCCCGCTGGATCCGACACATTCCCTCAAACGGTTATCGGTGGCGAAAAATTCGCAATCAAATCTCGAAGCATTTACCGATGTTCGATAATTCGAGACCGAGGCTCGGTGCGGTGTCATCAGAAATTCTGCATTTCCCACGGCCTCCGCACGGCGAAAATGTTTTCCATCCGGGTAAAAACTCGTTTTTACACTATCAGCGGAAACCTCTTTGTTTGAAGAGCTAGACCCATTGTCAGGTGAATCGAACTTGATCGTCGTTCGTCCTTCACTGTCGAAGGATTCAAACTGTCCTGGTCCTCGAAACACTGAGTGGCTCGCGTTCGCGGAAGCGATCGAGAACGACCCCTCCGCCTGATTTGCGGGTGTTTGTCGGATCTCACTTGCTCCGAACGTATCGGCCCGCCTCAGGCTGCCGTCGTCTGCAAAGACAGCAACAAGCCTAGCTGAAGAAACTTCGGTAGTATCTTCGGCACGAGCTTGCTTTACATAAGAATTTCCCTCGATCTCAACTTTCTCAATCGAATTGTCAGCTCTAAAATTGGCGACCAGATTGTCGCCTTTTACAAGATCGGCGCCCCGCGTAACCTGCGAATTCCCATTCAGTGTGACC
>Ga0157380_10002486_pt1 | contig 12424 bp, 12 predicted proteins | sample S35metaG_FD_119757 | JGI IMG/M metagenome (GOLD analysis project Ga0157380, IMG submission 119757) | Switchgrass rhizosphere microbial communities from Kellogg Biological Station, Michigan, USA - S3-5 metaG | ecosystem: Host-associated > Plants > Roots > Rhizosphere > Soil | place: USA...
CATCGATGAATTCACGGCGGTCATCGTCATCTCAGAAAGAAACGATGAAATTCGGAAAGCCATTGTTAACTGTTTGGGTCGCGGCGTTACGGTTTACAAGGGCCGTGGCGGAATGACCGGCGCCGATCAGGATATTTTGTTTTGCGTCGTAACCAGGCTGGAAATCGGGCGCGTGAAAGCTGCTGCACGAGAACTCGACGAAAACGCATTTATCGTCATCCAGCCCTTAGCAGATGCCGAGGGCGGTTTGCTCAAGCGTCTGGCCGCGCATTAATAGGTACCAGGCGTTTGTACCTGGTTCTTTGCCTGGTACGGAACCGGGGCCCGCGGCAATTCGTTTCTTAAGATGTGCGACTTCAGATTCCTATCAGTAATGACAACCGCGCCATCGTCTCTCACCGAGTTCGGCGCCCTTCCCTTCGCCGAAAGATTGTCCTGATTCTCGCAGTAATCGCAACCGGACTTTTTGCTACCTTCAATTGGCCGCTGCTGGCGAATGGAGCCGAACGCGTCGCCGGTCGAGTAATTCTCTACATTCATGTGGCCGAACTCTACACCAAAGACCCGGATCGCAAACTGGCTATGCCGCTGCTCGAGGTCGAGAAAACCGGCATCGCCAACACCTGGCACGCAGCTCGGGGCAGCAATCGCTTGCATGAAGGGCAGGATATCTTCGCGCCGCAGGGCACACCAATCTACTCCGCAACATCCGGATACGTAATGAACATTGGCGAGAACGGGTTGGGTGGCCAGACAGTCTCAGTCGTTGGGGCTGGTGGCCGTGTTTATTACTATGCTCACTTGGACTCTTATGCTCCGAGACTGCATGAAGGTGACCGCGTTGGTACGAAGACAGTATTGGGATATGTAGGAACTACGGGAAACGCGGCAGGGACTCCACCACACCTGCACTTTGGAGTTTATACGCCGGCGGGTGCTATTAATCCTCTCCCGTTGCTCGCCGATCGTCCGAAGCCACAACCGACGCCGACGAATCCACCCAGAAGAATGTCACGGGCGTCCCGCCCGTGATTACATGAGCGAGACGCTCATGCCACACCGATTAAACTATTTCTTTGAAGGCGGAGTGTAACTCTCCAGTAGCTTTTGAACTCTCACAACCGGACTTATGAGCGCCAGCTTCCTGGTAGGATCGTAACCACTCATAACACCAACAAGCTCAGCCTGCTGGTTGTACACCGGACTCCCGGAAAAACCATCTCGCGCTACGAGCTTGGCTGACCAATAGTCCAATCCATTTAGCGTATAGGGCCCGGACAAAGTCCCCTGTCGTAGAATGCTGTCGCCATGAGGTCTGGCGATAAGCAACAGCTTCTCATCTTTGACAGGCGCTGATTGAAACGCGGGAAGAGCATTTCGCTTGTTAGAACTGCAAATCTCGAGCAGTGCCAGATCCGCATCCTTATCGACTGATATTACTTTTGCAAAACAACCCCTGATAAAAACTCTGACATCGAGTTGGTCCGACGGCGAAAAGCCAAGCGCGATTTTCTTGTAATTACCAACTTCACCTGAGACCACGTGATATGCGGTGATCACCAATCCGTCCCCAACCAGAAAGCCGGTCGCGTATCCGTTTGGGCCCCAGTTAAGAAACGTCATCATCTTATCGAGAGCATTTGGGTTCTTCTTGCTGAATTCCAACTCCAACGAGACCGTATAGCGTTCGTGAAGCTTCATCGCTTCAGCCGTTTTGTCCCTGGCCGTCACACATGGCGTCGCCAACAAGAGAACCATGACCGCGCTAAGAATTAAGCAACCAAAACTTCTTTTCATCGGGACCTCCATATATGAATTGGAAATTAACAGCCCTGCTACGAAACCGCAGTAGCCTCAGGCGCCGGCAGGGTGATTCCGTTGGAATTTTGAGCGAAGAGATTTCTACCACAGAAAGCGCTTGCACTGGAAGGTAATTTGAGAAGACTTCAGACTACGATCTCTGGCCAAGGCTTCCCGGCCGAGCGAGATGCGCGCGTTGAGCCCAAAAAAAAGGCCGCCCCGATTGGAGCGGCCTGAATCCGAGAAACTTCATTCCATCTTATGGAATCGCGAAGACGTCATCTCCGACCGGCTGGTTAAGCTTTACGTCTTTGACCGTATAATCGGCAAAAAAGGCTCCCTGCGGCGTTTCTAAACGCTGAGTAAAACTGGTTAGCACCACCACGCCGTCATAGTCTTTTGTCTTCTTGATTTCCGTTCCGAAGGTGAAACCATTGAAAGGAATCAGAAAGGTCATAACACGCCCGGTGGTGGCATCGATGAAAAAGTCGGTCGAGTTACCGTCGGAATCAGCGATGCGAAACGCTCGCTGCTTTTTCTTGTCGGGAAGCGCGCTGACTGTGAAACCGGGCTGATCGTATTTACTCAACATCACGAGACCCAACTTGCTCATCGGCGGCAAGGTGAAGTTAGGCATTGAACTGTAAGCCTGATCTCCATTGTAGATGGTCTTAAAATTAATGGTTGGACGAGCATCGATGTCAATGCGCATCTTGTCCCCTGCGGTCACCATCACAAACTTGCCTGGCAAAGACTGAGTCGAGTTCGGCGCAAAAAGCTCAACGCTGCCGATCAAGACCATACTCGTCAGCTTTTGGAATTTTTCGCCTCCCTGGGCCTGGACCGCGATTCTCGCCAGCTCTAGTGGCGGGGTTGTCGCGGTTATGTTGGGCGCTGGTCCCGCTGGAGCGGCGGTTCCATTTTTGTCCTGCGCCATTACTCCGGTTGAGATCGATAGCAGTGCCGCTAGTACCGTCACTGAGAGTAAACCTTTACGCATACTATTCCCCTTCCCTTGAAACTTAGAAGCTGAAGCGAATGCGGCCGATGATGCGCCGGTTCCCCGCTCCAGCGCTGCCTGGCGCTCCGAACCCGCCAAAGCCATTCAAGCCAAGTGACTGGCCGAAACTTGACGACGAGAGACTGCCTTCGAGCGGTTGCATATTGTTTCGGTTCAATAAGTTCTGAACGCTAATCGAAAAGACCATGGTGTAACGCTTTGCTTCTCGCTGCTGGCCACCACCGCCCAGGCCACCTGGTCCAAGTCCAGGAATTCCCGCCCCGGCAGCGGCAGGCCTGGCAGCTCCCCCAGCGGGGGCAGCTCCACCTTTTGGTGCTGCTGCAGCGACGGATTTGGCGGAATGAATCGTTCCAAAAGTCCAGGTCTTATTGGCCGTGAGATTAACGACGAAGTAACCCGGAGATTGTCCGTAGTTTCTCGGAATCAAAGCCTCACCTACTGCTGGATTCAAATTGAAGTCGCCGAAGCGAGTGCAAACGATGTTCGACGGTCTAACCGCAGCAGCGCACGCGCCCGTGGGTGCAAAGGCGGGACGCTCGGTAAATTGACCGTCACCGTTGGTGTCGGCGCCCGTAGTGATATTGAAGGGAGCTCCGGTGGACGCAAGAATGAATGGATTCAAACTAACTCCCCACCATGGTGTGGTCCAGGTTCCACCAAACGAGAAACGTCTACGGATATCAAACCCACCTCGTCCGTATTCACCCCTCAGGTCGTAGGAATTCACCGGAAAGTTTCTCGAGCCGGCGCCGTCAGTATCGTTCTTTGAACTGCTCATACTGAAGTTGCCGAAGAAGCTGATGGTTGGACTAAAGCGATTATTGAAACCAACAAAGAACTGTTTTTGATTGAAGCGCCCGCTCGACTCAATTTGGTAAATCTCACCCACGTTCCCATAAGGCCGAACTCCGTTGGGATTGCTTGAGGTGATTGAGCCAGGCAGTGGTGCGTTGATGTCGCGAGTGCGAATCACATGCTGAATCTGCAAAACAAACACGCCGGCAAACATTGTGAAGCGATAAGGCAATTGACGTTCAGCCTGAAGACCTCCACCGATAACTGTCGGTGTGTGGAGATCAGGCGCCACTTGATACCTAATCTGCCGGCCCGTGTTCAAGCCGACTAATGGAGGATTTGCCGGGAAAAAGTCCAAGGCCGAGGGAGATGGCGGCACAAACACTGGATTTCCGCTCGCGTCCGTTGTGTAGAGCGCTGCTTCGCGCACCAGCAATTGTTGCTGTGTCACTCCATCAAAGCGGCGAGCCAGCAATGTCTGGTTTTCCCCGAAACGATTGTAGAAGATGCCAAAGCCGGTCCTGATAACCATCTACGGCGGGCGCGCACTATTTGCAGCTCCCGGTGACCAGGCAACCGCAACGCGCGGCGCAAAGTTGAGTGGGCTATGAGTATTAGTCTGATACTCGTAACGCAGCCCGTAACTCATGGTGATGTTCGGACGAATGCGCCAATCGTCCTGACCATAGAAGCTAACATCGAATTGCGAGACTGATGCTTCGGGATTGCCCTGGTTGATACTAAACTGCGAGGCACCGCCGCCGCGTCGCCGGATTTCAAGAGCACTCAACCCCTGGCTTGCAAAGAGCTGATTTCGCCGATAACGCTCAAGACTGTTTACCGGTATCGGAGCCAGGTTGAGGAGCGGAGCTCCACTGGCGTCAAGTTGCGGGACTAAGCCTCCGGTGAACACGTATTGCCCGCCAAAGTTCGAAGGATTGATATTGTCAACATGAACTCCACGCATGCGACCGCCGAACTTGAAGGCATGCTGTCCTTTTTGAATGGCTGTGAAGTTATTTAGCTCCCAGCGCTGGTCGGTGTTTTGGAAATGCCCAACCTGCGAACCGCCGCCAATAAATGATCCGCTCACGTTCAAGGTCGACAACGTACTATCACCAAGACTTTCTGTGCGCGTGCGCGTGAATTGGAACCGCGTTTCATTAATCGTGGTTGGATTAAGAATCGCAGTCTCGGTCAACTGAATGTTGTGCGAGTGAAACAAGGATGTATAGCCACGCTGCGGCAAAGAGAAGCCGCCAACACCGTTATTGTCGGTGTCAGATGAGTTGTAGCTGTATCGAATAACGAGAGTGTTGGTCGGGTTAATCGCGTAATCGACGCGTGGGCTGAAATTAATAAACCTCTGTGGCGCAACCACACCTACGCCGAGAAAACGCGGAACCAGGTTGGCGTCCAGAACCGTGGCAGTAACCAACTGGTTGTCGTCCACCTCTCGTCTCTCGAAATCAACAAAGTACGAAGCTTTGTTCTTGGCAAGAGGACCACTGAGGTTGCCACCATACTGTCTGACCTGGAAAGGAGCGCGGTGCTTCGTCGTAGTGAACGGGTTGCGAGAGTTCAGACTCTCGTCATTAAAGTTCATGAAAGCGGTGCCGCGCAGCTTATCCGTGCCTGGCTTGGTGAACACATCTATTCTGCCGGAAGGCTGATCATTCTCGGCCGCGAACGGATTCTGGTTAATACGCACCTCTCGAATCGAACTCTTCGAGGGCAAACTTCCTCCCGAAAATCCATCGATGAAAATCTGTCCGCCATTTGGGCCCATCGACGGCCCGGCTAAGGCCTGTAAAGCGGCAGCTAATTCTTCGGGATCATCCGGCAGAGCATCGAGATCCTTACCCGAGATCACAGTCTGATTGGCATTGGCCGACGCATCGGTGCTTACCGGAGTCTCGCCGGCGATCGTTACCTTCTGTTCTTCAATGGTGACCTTCAATTGCAGGTCGAACGATTGTCGCTGGCCGGCTTTCAGCTCAATTTCATCACCTGTTACAGCACCAAATCCTTTTGCAGAAGCCTTCACCACATACTTGCCTGGGGCCAGCCCGGCAAATTGATAGGTACCATCGTTGGCAGTGACTGTGGTCTTGGATTGACCAGCAGCGTCGGTAATCGTGACCGAAGCACCAACAATCACGGCACCCATTTCGTCGGTAATCGACCCACGCAACGCGGCACGGTTCTGTTGAGCTGAAATACCGGCGACTGCAAGAGCAAGCACCAATGCGACTCTGAGACTTTGGGGAAACAGTTTCATAAACATAATTCAAATCCTGAGGTCAGAGATGGACTGACAGATAACCAGTTAGTTGACGCTTCCTACACGCAGTCATTAACAAGGTGCGTGCACCGACGCCAGATTCCCTTGGAAATCCTTAGGTGGCTCAATCGCTATTGAGCCACCTCGTGTTGACCGTTATGGCAAGCCGATACCGAACGTGACTCCCGATCCCAATCCGGCGGCGGGATTCGGAGCCTGAGCTGCGCCTGGCGCTGGTCGCGGGGCGAGCATCGCCAGTAGCGTGTCGGCGCCACTGACTAACGTGATGGCGGTTAAGCGCGTTGGATCCGCCCCCTTGGTGCTGGAAACAATAATTGTGTCTCCGACTTTTAGATCGGTTTTGCCAATCAAAGGAAGATTCTCGAGCATGTCGTTTATATTTCGACCACCACCACCCGGTCGCATGCCCGCGCCCGGGCCTCCACTATTCGCAGGAGCTCCGTTGCCCCCTTGAGGTGGTTTTGCTGCTGCAGTCTGACCGCCCGCTGCCGGAGGCTGACCATTGCCACCAGCTGGACCACCTGCTCCGGGTCCGCGTCCACCCATCATGGCGGCAAATTCCGCCGGAAATCTTCGAAGCACTGAATCCGATTTGATTACGATGGTTAGCGGGCGTTTCTTTTCCAGATCATTAATCTTGATCTCACCCGTGGTAGCATCGATGGCTGTAATCGTCCCTGCAACTGTTTGAAAAGATCCGGTAACAACTCTCTCAGGACGAAAGTGAGTACCATCAGGACTCTTGTCTCCAAGTGCGCGCATCTGATCGCCGACTTTGAGCTCTTTAAAGTCACTCGGCTTCGCATCGCTAAACTTGATCGAATCCGGTGCGTAGCGTCGCATATCAACTTTCTCGGAGATCGGAATAATGACCGGCTGGGTGCCCATTGCGTTGCGAGTCGAAATGGTTACTTCTTTTGTATCCGGTTTAAGGGCTGAGACCACGCCGAGGATTCCACGCTGACGCCACGCGATCCGCTCGGCTTCCTGTTTCTTCGCGATGTCTGCCTTGGTCATCACCAACAAGGTACGGGCAGGAATTGATTTGCGATCTTCGGCAGTTAGGCCTGATGCCATCACACGATCGCCCTCGGCGAGATCAGCCAAAGTGATCGGTGTTGCATTGGTCGTCGTCGTAGCGCCAGGTGCTAAGCGCAAGTAGGTCGTCCTATCGGAAAGAGTGACTGTGACTATTGAACCGGCGTCGGTCTTGACGGTCAGCTGCTTGGCCGCAGAATCGATTGCTTTTACTTCACCAATTACGCGCGACGAGGTGATTCCGGCGTCTTCCTGCGCCATAATCGGGACGGCAACTAAGACAAGGACAAACAAAATTTTGAATACTGCTAACGATCTCATCAGTCTTCTCCCATTCTATTTTTGAACACCGCTCGGATTGTATTTATGACAAATAAGACGGATCAGATAACCTAAGGACAGAGTGTTTTACGCATCGACTTTGGTGAATGTTCTCAAATAGATCGTCTTATTTGCCGCTTACTGCACGAGAAAAGCCGGTCACTTCAGATATGACGATTGAGCGGTGGCAAACGTTACCGAAAAAGTTGACGCTTTTCTCGCACACGCCCTCTTTGATGCGCGGACTCGTAGTTTTTATACGATCTTTCGGATTTATGTGAAGGGTTAGACTGCCGGAGCCTTCTTCCAAATACTGCCCCGGCCTGCCGTGAGCGCCAGTCCAAGGCTAAGAACCATCGTAAAGGCAACGACGAACGGCCAGATGTAAGGTAATGAGGAGACCACGCCCCAAACCAATGTTCCCACGAGTAGTGCCGTGGTCTCAGAATTCTGTCCCAGGCGTTGGAACCTGCGTTGGAACCACTTTCCGGTCGCGGCATAAATGACAACTCTTCCAAAAACGCCCGATATGAGTATCAATAAAATAGTGAGCAGCCCAACGAGACTGCTGAATGGTGTCGGCAGCAGAAAGAGGCTCGCCTCAACACCAAGTCCAACGACGATCGCTCCCAGAAACCCTATGACTCCCACGCGAAGGCTGGTTAATTGCAGTCGCGCGACTCCTCTACTCACAGCTCCAGGCAAAATCGAAGACAAGACCAACGACACCACGAACCAGAAGAAAATCGATAACAACCTCAACCCAAGGAAAGTTCTTGACCAAGCTGGTGAAAGCAACCCGGTTGGATTGCTCATCATGTCTCGCAGCTCATGCTCATAACCCGCGTAAAGCAAAGTCCTCGTGCCGGCGGTTCGAGAAGGAACCTTATCTGCTGGTTTGTAAGTACCTCCAACAACGATGACATCGCCACCGATACGAGCACCTTCAAGTTGAATAACGGAACCACCAATGGTTGCCACATCTCCCATCACAGTTCCCTGCACTATCACGTCGCCGCCAAAAGCCACTGCGCCTTCTTTGACCGTGCCGGTGATCTTTATCGACTTGCCCACACCGTAAGCGTTCCCATCGATGACGCCTTCAACGAGTTGAATGTTCTTTGCTTCAGTAGCTGAATCAGCGTTTGATTGAGCGCGACTCGCTACGACGGTAACCAGCAACATCAGCATGATGGCGCCAACCCGGTAGGCAGCCCGCGACGAAAACGCGTTCGCGGTTCCCCAAAAGGCAAAATCATTCATGGTGGTGCTATTCGTCATAGCCAGCGGTTTCCGAGCGCCTATTCGACCAGGCGAGCTCGATGATAATTGGAGATCAAACGAGAGAGGGCGAGAACAGCCAGAGCCAACAACACAAATCCAAATAATCCCGTTAATGAACCTGGCACGAAACCTTTGCTTACCACGCGTGAAATAACCATCAATCCGGTGACGGCGTCATAAATAGTCGTCCAAAGCAAATCAAGCCCAATCCAAACTGGCCGCGAGACTGCTCTCAAAAAATTCAAGACAAAAGTTCGCGCCGCCACACTCAGGAAAGCCAACGAGGCGACCGCGAGAATGGCACACCATCGCAAGGCCCGACGATGTTCACTTGAGCTTCGCACGCCAGCCATATCGCTCTCAGCATGAACAGCAACCACTCGAGCAAAGTTCGACGGAAGTGGCAAATCTGATTTGTCGGTGAGCGCAAAGTTGAGGGTGCCCAACAAGCGTCGCTGCTCGCCCAATTCACGATTGCAGTCGCGGCATTCTTTGACGTGAGACTCGAACTGAATCAGCGCAACGCCGTCCAGCTCATCATCGAGATAAGCTCCAATTTGATCGATCTGACAGTTGCTCTGATCCATATACCTGATTGACAAACTTACATTCCGGTAATGCCTCGCTGAACAAATTGCTGACGCATCATGTCACGGGCACGGAACAATCTGTTCTTAACTGTGCCTAACGGCAGTCCGGTTACTTCTACAATTTCCTCATAAGTCAGATCCTGGGAATGGCGCAGAATAATCAGTTCCCGATAGGCTGCCGGCAGGGCGCGAACGACACTTTCAATCTCAAGCCTGCGCTCCTTGCGTTCGCTTTCCTGCTCGGGAGTTAATCTGCCACTCTCGATGGGCAAATCGTACGAGTCGCCTTCAGTACCAACCTGTAAAGACTGTTCTCGGCCATTGTGGCGTCGCAGGTAGTCAACCGCGCAGTTGTGAGCAATCTTGTAGATCCAGGTTGAGAACTTGAACTCCGGACGATACCGAGCGAGCGAGCCGTAAATCTTGATGAAAATCTCCTGCGTCAAGTCGAGCGCGGCGTCATAGTCGCCTACCATCCGATACACGTAAGCAGACAACGGACGCTGATAACGCCTGACCAATTCCTCAAAACCGCCTTCGTGACCAGACAGAGCCGTGCTCACCAAGTCACGATCGACGGCCAAATTAAGGGGCTTCAATGCAATGGAGGATGCGATCACACTCATAATGCCAAGGTTTTACGAGGCAAAAAGCGCAAATGTTTCAAGCTATAAAGAGAGGTCTTGGTCTTTGAGGATTGCGCCTGGATTCTGCCCTGGTTCCGGATTCGACTTTGCACTGAGTCAAGATCAAAGACCTCTAAGGTCTAAGACCCAAGGCCTTTCCTTACAACCAATGCATCGTAGCTAAACCTGATGGCGCGGCGATCGCGTCAAAACTCAAATCGCTGTTCGGTAGCATCAATCCGACGTCTTCAGCCCGGAGCACATGCATATGCTCGCCGAGGGTTTCACTCGCAATCTCACTGGCTCGATCTTTACCAAAACCGTGACCAATCACCATGAGTTGCGAAAGAACCTGACCTCCGCTGGCGGCTTCTGATATTTGCCGATCTCGATAGAAGAGCAACATCCGGTAGAATTCGTCTTCCCTCTCATCAGGTTCGCAAATGACCGATCGCATAATCAGAGGCTCACGATTACGAAAGATGGCTGCGGTAAATCCGTCGTCATGGGAAGTCAGTAACAAGGAGTCACCGGTGTTGCCATTCCGAGTAAGCCAGCGTGACTCGCCAAGGTGTCGTGGCAATACGAGGCCGGCGCGCCAACCCAGGGCACTAAAGACGCTTTCATATTCGGCCAACACCGAAAGTCGCACCGCTACAGCCAGGTAACGCTCACGACCCTGGCTATCTTTCGGCAACGATTGTTTCGAAATTGATAACTCATCAACACTGGCTCCGAAGCCGCGCTCGAGCTTCCATTTCAGCACTTCTTCCAGTTCGCTTTTTGATCCGACATTACCTTCCATTGTCAGAATCACTGTCTTCATCGAAGCTTCTGGCAACGATACGGACCACTTCCGCATGCGAAGTAGGCCAGCGCTAGTCGCAAGCTCCGTCAAAACTTCGGCGAGTTGGGACAAGTCACTGATATTTGATTCATCAAAGCTCGGCTGAATAAGTGAATCACTCACAGACACGCTGGCAGCTCGACGTAGCGTAAATGGTTTCCTGCTCCCGCCATCGAGCTGGACCATCGAGGCGACGCCCCGCTCCAACCCCAACGCAGTAGCTGGAAACCACGGGTCAACTAACTTTGAAAATGGATTAGGCATTAAAAATTTCGGATTGCGGATTTCTGATTGCGGATTTCTTTGAGATTACTGGGCCGTTAAATACAACTGCACACTAGCTAGTCTCAATTCGAAATTCGCAATTCTTCTTTACCATTCAGTGTAGGGACGGCCGTCGGAACCAGTATCGGCAGCGGCGCTATGAACATCGGTAACGCCCTGCTCGCCGCTGTCTGAATTAGGATCTTCGCCCGTAGTGATGGTCCAATCGGCCTGATCGGTGAATGGGTCAATCGGCAATTCGCGCATGTAACCGGCACTAACAAGTTCTTCCAGCGACTGCGGCAGTTTGCCTTTGTCCGCTGCGTACTGATCAAGCAGCGAGCGCATTTTGTAAAGGTCGTCGCGCAGGACCGCTTCGCGTGCTGCAGTGATTGTCTTCTGATACTGCGGCAACACGATTGCCGCGAGGATGATGATGATCGTGATAACGATCATCAACTCCAGGAGCGTAAAACCTTTCGATTGCTGAATGCGGATTGCTGATTGCTGATTAGTAAATCTGGATCGCCAATCCGAAATCCGCAATCTGAAATCCGAAATCGGCTTACCAGTCACTGTACTTCTCTCCATTCATTGCGGTGCCTCTGGATTTGGAGCGAACGTCGAAAACATTTTCGCCGCCCCAGGAATCCGAGTCTGCCGAATCGTAGCAAGACCTCAGATCCCATTCTGCTTTACCAGTCATAGGGTCTATCGGTATTGCACGTAAATAAATTTTCTTTTTCGTTGCCAAAGCGGAGCCGACGTCAGTCGCTTTGATATTCGGGTTGCCAGGAGCGGCGGTTGCCGACGTGGGTATGACATTAACTCCCTGAACCATCGTGTCCAAATCCGGAGGGTACCTATCGGGATTGTCGACCCCAAAAATGGTGCAATCCGTAATAGCTACCTTGATTCGAGGGTCAGTCGGCAATGGTGGCGGTCGATTACCTGGAGGAGCGTTACAGGGAAAAGCGAGAGCCTCGCGATGAAACTGATCAATCGCAGCACGCATCGTGCGCAACGATTCGCGTAGCTGTTGCTCTTTTTGACGCTTCACCGCCATCTTGACCAGTGGCACCACGCCAAGCGTCAAGATCGTCATCACCGTAATGGAGATCACCAGCTCGATGAGCGTGAATCCACCACGATCGGATCTTTGGCTGGACACGACAACGCGGTGACTAGTCGATTGCACTAACTTCACTGCGTCACCGCGTCCGTTGGTCGCCGCGAATTTTTCGCTGCGTCGTTTCATTTACGGTTTGACAACAATCGTTCCTTGAGCCAGATCAACCACAACATCCTGAGCATCGGTTGCCATCAGGTTGGTTTTTGACTTATCGAAGGCTAGTCCACTGTCGCCTGCGCCAACCCCCTCAACTTCCAGCAAGAGCAGCACGCCGGTTCCTTTTAGTGCGGGCATCCCGTTCAATGCAGATATCGACACCATACAGGTTCCAGTCGTGCTAATCGACTGACTGAGGCTAGGCACTCTGCCCGCTGCTCCCGCGATCATCGAACCAGCAGTCA
>Ga0157380_10002489_pt1 | contig 12418 bp, 9 predicted proteins | sample S35metaG_FD_119757 | JGI IMG/M metagenome (GOLD analysis project Ga0157380, IMG submission 119757) | Switchgrass rhizosphere microbial communities from Kellogg Biological Station, Michigan, USA - S3-5 metaG | ecosystem: Host-associated > Plants > Roots > Rhizosphere > Soil | place: USA: Michigan...
GTAACCACCGCGACCACCGCCACCGCCACCACCGCCACGATTTCCACCGTAGCCTCCGCGACCGCCGCCACCGCCAAAGCCTCGTCCACCGCCACCGCGGTTCTCGCGTGGCTTGGCTTCGTTAACTTTCAGCGCACGGCCAGCGACTTCTTTGCCATTGAACTGATCGATGGCAGCAGCCGCTTCTTCCTTGGTAGACATTTCGACGAAGGCGAACCCTCTTGAACGTCCCGTGTCGCGGTCTTCCACGATACTCGCTGATTCAACCGTCCCTGCCTGAGAAAACAACTCCTGGAGGTCTTGGCTGGTGGTTTCGAAAGCGAGATTTCCAACATATAGTTTGGTTGACATACAAGTGTACTTTTCCCCGGTTAGGGGGATGAAAAGAAGCTGCGAATCGGATTGGGCTTCGGCGAAACGGTAGCGGTCGAAGGACCAGGTTCGGATGCTCTGAAAAGAGCGGCTTCGAGTTTGAAACAAGCCCTTACTCTCGAACTATCCAAACGTCCGGCGCTAATCGTCTTATGCGCGGGCGCATCACCGTAGATGCGCGAGAGAAGGATTAACCGTTGAATAATGCCTGAGTTATCTTGAGGTTGCAAGGCTGCGCGGTCGTTATCCGTCGTACTGGCGATTGGAAAGCCTTTCGAAAAAAGGTACCTGTCGCTACATCTGAAGTCAGAATTAGAATCCCAAATAGCTCGCTGCCGCCATCACCAGGTGGCCCACCATATGCGCGATTATCGACGCTTCGAGTCCTTTCTTCCAATACAGGTAGCCGCAGATTAGGCCGAATGCCGAGTTTGCGGTGATTACAAAAGCAACGATGGTTGCGTTGGCTTCAGGTATCAACATGAACGTGATCGGTAGATGACCCATAGCAAAGACCAGCGCCGACAGAAGAATGGAGCCCACCATGACTGTTGTTGTCGGAGGGCTCTTCCTTTTCTGCAGGAAGCGCCAACCGAGCCAGACCAGCAGGGTCATAAAGCCCCAGCGGAGCAACAACTCCTCGGTGATGCCACCGTACAAAAGGCGCGTGGCCATCGGGAGAAGTTCTGCAAACTTGCGGCTCAGCTCAATGATTTCGGGCAACAAGAAAGGCCGGAGTATGGCACCGCAAACAACCACGAACATCCCTCCCACTACGCCGCCAATTATTCCAGGTAGCAATTGGGGTTTGAGCTTTGAAGGGACTGGTGAACCCGCGGCAATAGCTTCAGCGACTGGCGCAGACAGACCAACTTTCGGCGCAAGCAACACGCCGATTAATACGGCGAGAGCCAGGAGAACTGAAGGCTGTATTAAGCTGAGAACTTTCAGGACTGGCGTAAATGTCGGTACTTCCGTTCCGGCTGGTACAGGCATAAGACTTATCAACGCCGACAAGTCAACCAGGAGAAAAGAAAGGACTCCGATCATTCCCGCAAGCAAGAGAATCAGAAAGAGACGGGTTTTTATGCCAAGAGTCATTGCGGATGCAGAAGAATAATCGATAGCAGCAAGTCAGGTCGAAGGTGATGCTTCACCCGACATGAAGTCGGATGTCTCCAATAGGTTTTCACGCTGTCGAGAGATCAATCTGGCCGACATTGCACCCAATAGAGTTATAATCATCCTCGCCTCGCAAGCATGCAGGGTCATGGGCTAAACGAGTATATGCTTTAAATCCACCGGCTGCTTCCCCTTCGATTGAATTCGCCCCGCTTGAACACTCACAGGCGTCAGAGAATTTGAGAACAACATCTCATTCTCCTCAGGCATTAACTTGTGGTCGCGCCAGGTGAAGAGGGCGGTAACCGTTTCAAGGGGTTCTCGACAGACCCTGAGCACAAATGTTTTCAACGCATCATCCAAAGACGAGCATTCTGATTATCGACGACGACGAACTCGTTCGGAGTCTCCTGTTTGATCTGCTTGCCGAAACTTACGAATGTCGTGCGGTTGGTTCAGCCGAGGAAGCGCTGAAAGAGCTTAATCGGAAGAGTTTCGATCTGGTGCTAAGCGATATCGATATGGGCGGAATGAGTGGACTGGAACTCGTACCACATGTTCATTCTCTCGCGCCCGACACCGTTGTGTTGATGATCAGTGGTCACCACGAAATTGAGACGGCCATCGAAGCAATGCGCGCCGGCGCATTTGATTACATCTGCAAACCGATCGACATACTGCATGTCGAAGCAGCAGTCGAGCGAGCTCTAAACCACTCCCGGCTGTTGAGAGACAAGGGGATTTATAAAGAACAACTCGAGATCCTTCTCCAACAACGCACCGCCGAAGTAGATCGACTCGCTTACTACGACACAGTCACACAACTTCCCAACCGCTCGCTGTTCGAAGATCGTCTCGCACAGGCTGTTTCTATAGCCAAAGCCGAAGAGCAAACTCTTGGAGTGCTTTTCATCTCTTTTGATCAATACAAAAAAGTGAATGACACGCTCGGCCACGACCGCGGCGATTCCGTGTTGCGTGAGTTTGGTGAACGACTAAAGAGCTGCCTTGCTGAAACGGATACTGTAGCGCGTTTCGGAAGTGATGAATTTGCAGTGCTGCAAACCGGCGTTCACGATGCGAATGAGATCGTCGAGACCATCGGTTCACTTTCCAAAGTCTTGAAGTTCGCGTTTGACGTCGAGGGGCAGGAGCTTTTTGCAACCGCGAGCGTGGGCGTCAGTTTGTTTCCGCTGGATGGCGAAGAGCCGCAGACGTTGCTAAAGAACGCGGGCGCGGCTTTGTACAAGGCAAAGAGACAGGGCGGCGCGAATTATCAGTTCTATACCGCTGACATGCACTCGCTGGCAGTCCATCGCCTGGCGATGGAAACAAACCTACGACGAGCTATTCAAAATGAAGAGCTGCTCATTCACTATCAGCCTCGTGTTTCCGTCGACTCTTTAAGTATCACAGCTGTTGAGGCCCTGGTGCGCTGGCAACATCCGCAACTCGGTCTGATCTCGCCCTCGGAGTTTATTCCACTTGCTGAAGACACGGGTTTGATTGTCCCGATTGGTGAATGGGTTTTGCGAAATGCCTGTTTGCAAGCGCAGCGCTGGCAGCAGGCAGGTTTTCCGCCGATACAAATGGCGGTCAATATCTCCGGCCGGCAATTTCAAGATCGGCAGTTGTCGACTGCCATCATTAAGATTCTGGATGAAACCAATCTGGCTCCAGAGCTTCTGGAACTCGAACTCACCGAAAGCTCCATCATGCAGAATGCGGAACTTGCTGCCGAGGTTCTGCAAACTCTCAAGAACATGGGAACCAAGATCTCGATCGACGACTTTGGAACTGGCTACTCGTCACTGGCTTCCCTTAAACGATTGCCAATTGATGCGCTGAAGATCGATCAGTCGTTCGTCCGCGACGCAACGACAGATTCCGACGACGCGGCCCTCGTCATGGCAATCATCACCCTTGCTCACAACCTGCGCCTCAAAGTAATTGCCGAAGGTGTTGAGACCGAAGAACAATTGCGCTTTCTCCAGTTGCTTCGTTGTGATGAGATTCAGGGCTTTTTCTTTAGTAAACCACTGCCACCCGAATCATTGGTGGCGCTGCTGGATTCGCCAGCCGTGCAGCGCACAAGTGACGTCGCTGATTCACAATGAACTTTAGAGGTGATCGACGCGATGAATGCGCTGGTAATAGATGACGAGGTATTAGTGCGTCGATTCGTCGGCGCCGTGTTACGGGAAGAAGGCTGGACCGTCAGCGAGGCAGCTTCCGCCGAAGAAGCATTTGGCATGCTGCACGAGAAAGATTGGACCGTCGTCTTTTGTGATGTCGTATTGGGCGGGGCCGACGGCTTTAGTGTTCTCAAGCGCTTCAAAGAGGAACTGCCGCAAACGAAAGTGGTGTTGATGACTGGACACGGTAGCGCTTCGGGGGCGTTGGACGCCACTGCTTACGGAGCTTACGACTATCTCCTCAAGCCTTTCGGAATGGAAGATCTGCAATCGCTGTCGCGCGCGATTCGCGAGCGCATACTCCAAAGGCAGGAACAACTGCTCGACACGGCAACCACCAAAGCTAGAGGCTACCAATCGGATATCACGCTGATCGGTCGCAGCGCCGCTTTCATCGAAGTGATGAAACAGGTCGGAAGAATGGCTGCCACCAATTTGCCAGTGTTATTGATGGGAGAATCCGGCACCGGGAAAGAAGTGGTCGCCTCGGCGATTCATCGTCGCAGCTCACGCGCAAACCAACCATTTGTCGCCGTCAACTGCGGTGCAATCCCGGCAGATCTGATTGATTCGGAACTGTTCGGTCACATGAAGGGTTCTTTCACTGGCGCTGATCGCGATCGTCGAGGACTGTGGGAGGAAGCCGACGGCGGTACCGTGTTCCTCGATGAAATCACTGAGACGAGTCTGGCGTTCCAGGTGAAACTGTTACGCGCGCTCCAGGAAGGCGAAGTTCGGCGTGTTGGTTCGAATCGAACCGACCGCGTCGACGTGAGAGTGATTGCGGCGAGTAATCGCGATGTCGACGTGGAAGTCAAAGCCGGAAGATTTCGGCAAGATTTGTTCTACCGTTTAAACGTTGTGACGATCGTCTTACCGCCTTTGCGCGAGCGAACGGAAGACATTTTGCCGTTGGCCCAGCGTTTCGTTGAGGAAGTTTATGCGTTAAATCCGACAGTGCGGTTTGCACCTGATTCGCTGGAACTGCTGGAGCGATATCCCTGGCCGGGAAATATTCGCGAACTGGAGAACGCGATCGTGAGAGCAGCAGCACTGTGTGACGGAACGATAAGAGTAGAAGATTTGCCTGAGAGAGTTCGGGGCTATCAATCGAACTCATCCCTGGCGTCGCCGTCAAGCAAAGTCAATAGCGTCAATAAGGATGAGTGGTTGCCGTTGGCGGAGGTTGAAGCGAGATACGTCGCGCGTGTGCTGGAACACACGCGCGGCAACAAGCAGGCAGCGGCGCGTTTGCTTCAAGTCGATCGCAAGACTGTCGAACGTATCTTGAAACGACATCAAAGTCGTGCGATGGCGTCTGAAGCGCGCTAAGCGCCGTGATATTCGAATCGGGCTACGTCTGACTCGCCGAGAATTACAGTGTCGCCCGAGTTCAATGACGACTCCGTCACACGCGACGACTTAGGATCATTAATGAATGTTCCGTTGCGTGATCCCTGGTCCACAATTAACACTCGTCCTTCGCGTACGCCAATCCACACGTGACGTTTAGAAATCCGTGGATCGCTGATCACAATCTGCGCTGAAGAGCTATCTCGACCGAGATACTCTCCTTCCGGCTTCACCTGAAACTGTTGCCCCGCCAAAGTACCGGAGATGAAGCGGATCGATCCGTAATTGATCGGAGAAGTGTCAGAACCAATTGCGACGGTGCGCGACAGATCGATCGTCATTCCTTGATCGGCCGCGGCAACCGCCGGTGAAGGATGATTACTCCTTGCGGCAGGTGCCGGCGTAGGGGGCCGATTCGGTGTTGGTGAATAATTGGCCGGTGTTGGTGAATACCCGCCGTGGGCTGGTGCCCGTTGATCTTTTCCACCGGGCGCTGGTCCGGTAGAGGGTTTTGCTTTTTTCTTTCTGCGTGAGACCAGAAAAATAATCAACCCGATGATGATGATGGCGCCGATCAGAAGAACAACGATCACGATGACTGCGACCAGCCAAAACGGAAAACCTGACTTGTCGCGGCCTTCGGATTTTGCTTGCTGGCTGCTCTGAAGGAGGCGATCGACTTCCGAATGCTGCGGGAAGAGTCTCTTAACTTGTTCGAACTTCGGAATTGCGTCGGAGTAGTACTGAGTCCAGTATGATTCGAGTCCCTCCCGGTAGAGGTTGTCGGTCGGCCCCATTTCATTTGACGCGCCCGCGCTCTTCACGTACTCCATCACGGTGTTTGAGGGAACTACGAATGAGAAGCCCGATACTTCCTGGCCATTGACGGTGTCGCCACGGAACGTCAGTAAGCCGACCACTTCGCTGTTGTCGTTCACTACAGGGCCACCTGAGTTGCCGTGTGTCGCCGGCGTACTGGTCTGAAGTATCGGCGCGCCACTGCTGGAAGTCTTTCTTGCGGAGATCTTTCCATCGTTGATTGTCGCTTCTAGTGATGATTTCTGATCCAGTATTCCCGATTCGAAAGTATCGGCAGCGCCTGGGTATCCAATCACCGTCACGTGATCCTGAAGCTTCACGGCTTCAGAATCTGCCATCTTGAGGATGGGTGCGTTCTTCACTTCAATCTTGACGATCGCCACGTCCTTACCCTGATCGGAGCTTTCGCCCGTTGGCGCGCCGTACTGCTTTATCTCAAAAGGGAACGCGCTGCCGTCAGGGATGATGACGTGATGAAAGCGATTGAAGCTTTGCAACGTGCTGTGTTGATTGATGAAGTCGGCGTTAAGACTTCGAGGATCTTTTCCCAACTGCCTGGCGATCTGTTGAACCATCTGCCAGAACAACGCCTGCTTTTGCTTCTCTTCGCCTTCCTTCGTTGAAGACACTACGTGGGCATTCGTTGCGATGTAACCGTTTGAGCTGATGAAGAATCCCGATCCGAGCGAAACGGCGGAGACGTTATAAGATTGACCCTGGTAGCCTGGTGGTTGAAAAAAGATCGTACCCGCAGCTCCGTCAATGATGCGAACACCCGCCGGCTTGCTAACCATCGCAAGGCATTCACCCGCCGTATCAGCGGTAGCAATGTAACTTTGCCTGGCGGGCAGGAGAACGGCTGCAAGAAACAGGGCAACGGCCGCAACGACCACAAGTCTGCGCATACGAAACACTCCTCTGAGGTCAGAATTATTCAAAGAGAATCGGATGGAACCTTTGTTGAAGAGGCAGCGAGCGGCATTTTACGTCAAGGTAGGGCGCACGCGGCCAAGTGTCAGCATATTCGAGTTGCTTCTAAATGAATTCAGCACGAATGTCAATGGGCTCCCACTTCAACCCCACTTAAACTCCTGTCACGACTCGATGTAAGTGGCCCCCGTGAGTTTTGGCGGCAAACGCGGCATAGCGTGGCTCGTGCCCGTGACAGCCCCTGCCACAGTCTTTCCACATTTCAGTTTTGGGGTGTAGCCAAAAAATAATCGTACGGTAATTGAACGCTCAACGGTTGTTTGCGTATTAGTTTTCACTCTGAAACAACTCCTGCCTTTGCCAGCCGCAACCAATTCGACGGATAATCGAGTCTCAAAACAAACAAAACATGGCACGTTGCTTGCCGACTAAATTACGAGTGTTCCTCAGACTGGAGGGGGAAAAGCATGAGTGAGAAGCTTTGCATCTTGATGATAGTTCTGTTTGGGGCGTTTGCGGCAGGTTGCAGTAAAACCAATGAACCGACCACGAACGCGAACACAGCCACAACTACGGAAGCCACCGCATCGACCCGGGAGGCGCCAGATAACTCTGAAGTCATGACAATGGTCGACGCGAACGGAGTGAAGACCGAGACGCGGACATTCCGAAACAATCCGAGGGTGAAAAAAGTTGTAGTCACGACGAGAAACGGCGTCAAGACTGCGAAGGTGGTTACACCTAGCGGTGAAGAGCGCGATGTGCCGCCAAACGAAGTTGAGAAGGCACTTGATGCAACTGGTGAGAAAGTCGCAGCGGCTGCGGGCTTCGTAGCAGATAAAACCGAAGACGTTGCGGGCGAAGCTGGGGACAAACTAGAGGACGCAAAGGATCAAACGGTCAGCGGCGCAAAGAAGGCCGGGGAGAAGACCGTTGAGGGTGCTAAGACAGCGGCAGCGGGGGCAAAGAAGGTCGGTGAGGCAACAGCCTCAGGGGCCAAGAAGGTAGGTGAGGCAACGGCCTCAGGAGCTAAGAAGGCGGTCAAGAAAGTAATTCCATAAAAGCACTGGCGAAGGCGGTCAGCAAGAAGGGTTGGTCCGAAAGGGCCGCCCTTCTTTGTTTTTGGAGCTGACTTTGGCTCGGATGTTATACTGACGGCGTACAAATGCTTTGCCGGAGGTTTCATGGCCGATAGTTCGAAGTTCACTTTGATTTGTCCCTGTTGTGAAGCGACTTTGACCGTCGACGCCCAAACAGGAGCATTGCTCGCTCACGAGGAAAAGGCAAAACCGCTGGCGTCGTTCGATGAGATGGTCAAGGGGCTGGACAAACAGAAGCAGATGCGCGAACAAATCTTCGCGCAGGAATTGAGTTCCATGAAGGATCGCGACCGCATTCTGGAGGAGAAGTTCCAGGAGGCGATGAAGCGCGCCGAGAAAGATAAAGACAAACCGTACCGTAATCCGCTTGATATCGATTAGGTTTATACGCTCCTCAAACGCTAACTCTCCCGGGGTAAAAAAGAAAAGATGTTCGCCAACAGTTTTCGACTTTCACTACTGGCCTGCTTAATTGTTTCTACCGCCGTTTCGCTGACGGCGCAAAATCAATTGGCGAAGATGCCGCAGCTTATCTACAAGGATCGTACGTTGCCGAATGGCCTGCGTGTGCTGAGCGCAGTCGATCATTCAAGTCCAACTGTGGCCATCCAGGTTTGGTATCACGTCGGTTCAAAGGACGACCCGCAGAGTCGCAGCGGCTTTGCGCATCTTTTTGAACACATCATGTTCAAGAGCACGAAGAACATGAAGTCAGAGATGATGGATCGTCTCACTGAAGATGTAGGTGGTTTCAATAACGCCTTCACCGCCGATGATGTGACTGTCTACTTCGAAGTCGTTCCTTCCAACTATCTCGAAACCCTGATCTGGGCTGAAGGGGATCGATTGTCAGGTCTGAACGTTGATGATCCAAATTTCAAATCGGAGCGCGATGTAGTGAAGGAAGAATACCGGCAAAGGATATTGGCTCCTCCGTACGGCATGTTTGCGTATCTGCTCCAACAGAAGTCGTTTTCTACGCACCCCTACAAACGAGTAGGCATCGGCAGTATTGAGGATCTCGACGCTGCTACGCTCAAAGATGTACAGGATTTCCACTCTACATATTATCGGCCTGACAACGCGACATTCGTAATTGTCGGCGATTTTGATCAGCCACAACTCGACGCGTGGGTTGACAAGTATTTGATGCCCATTGTGAAGCCAAATCGGCCGCTGCCACGCGTGCAAGTGAAAGAACCTGCGCGTACCGCCGAAGCGCGAATAACTGAGTATGGTCGTAACGACCTTCCGGCTGTGGGTCTCACATTCCTGACTCCGCGCCAGGCCGATAGTGATTCTGAACCGCTGCGCATCGCGCAGACAGTTCTTTCCGGCGGCGAATCATCGCGCCTGTATCACGCCCTCGTTTACGAACAGCAGATGGCAGCAGAAGTTGATGCTAGTGCCGACATGCGCGAAGACGTCAGCCTTTTTGTATTAACTGCAATACTGTCGGAAGGAAAGAAACCGGAAGACGCAGAGCGATCGCTGTTGGCGGAGATAAGGAAGCTTCAGGACCAGCCAGTTACATTTGCGGAACTAGAGAAGGCAAAGAACCAGTTGATTACGAATCAATTGCAACAACGTGAAACCAGCAACGGCAAGGCGTTGGCTTTGGGAGAGGCTGCGGTGATGTTGGGAGATCCTTCGCGCGTGAATACAGACCTTGCTCGACTACAGGCAGTAACTGCTGCGGATGTACAACGCGTAATGAAGAAATATTTTACTGACAGCAACCGACTGGTTTTGTACTTTCTTCCGGAAGCTTCAAAGCGAGGAGCCAGCGGCGACAATAAACAAGAAATGCAAAGGGAGGAAAACTAACGTGAAGAAGATCCTCCTATCATTTCTCTTCTTAATGGTGGTTGTTTTGCCTTCGACGATTCTTGCGCAAACGCCACAGGCGACGCCGCCCCCTCCAGCTTCGCCGCGCTCAGGAACTTTTCCAAAACCTGCCGAACGAGTTTTACCCAACGGTTTGCGAGTTATCGTTGTCCCCCGATCAAACACTCCGCTCGTTTCGGCAACGCTTTTGATTAAGAACGGAGGTGAAGTTGATCCACCTGAGCTGTCCGGCTTGGCCGATATAACCGCGAGCCTGCTAACCAAAGGTACGTCGAGTCGAAATGCGGTGCAGATTGCTCAGGAAATTGAATCTCTCGGCGGAGACCTCGACTCCGGGGCTCGTTGGGACTCATCAACCGTGACCGTTGGTCTGATGTCGTCAAAGATTGGACCAGCGATGACCATCCTCGCTGATGTCGTAAGAAGGCCGACATTCACAGCGGAAGAAATCGAGCGACTGCGACAGCAGTACACGGACGATATAACTCTCGCGTTAGGTGACCCGGGATCGATTGCCCGATTCGTCGCGGCTCGTGTTGTTTTTGGTGACTCGCCGTACGGCCATCCAATTGCCGGGACCGCCGAGTCGCTTAAGCGAATCACTCGCGATGACATCGTGAAACTCCACGAGCGGTTCTACCGGCCCGACAATGCGATTCTTGTAATTGGAGGAGACATTCCTACCGCCAGTGGTTTTGAAATGGCGACACGTCATTTCGGGGATTGGAAGAAACCAGCAACACCGTTGCCGACTCTCAGCGCTACAACAAACACGGAGAGCAAAGGCAGTCGAGTAGTGGTAATTGATAAACCAGATGCGGGCCAGGCGGCCGCGTATCTTTCACGAATAGGTATCGACCGGAAGGACGAAGACTTCTTTCGGGGCATAGTGACTAATTCGGTTCTCAGTGGTTACTCAGGTCGACTTAATCAAGAGATTCGCGTCAAGCGCGGCTTAAGTTATGGTGCTGCTAGTACGCTTGATGCGCGGCGGGACGTCGGACCGTTTGTCGCCAGTGCGCAAACTAAGAATGAGTCGGGCGCTCAAGTTGCCGAGTTGTTGCTTGGTGAGATTAATCGTTTGGTCACGGGTCCTCCGGTAGACTCGGAGTTGACGCCGCGAAAGGCCGTGCTGATTGGTAACTTCTCCAGGAACCTTGAAACGGTAGGTGGTCTGGTTAGTCAGGTCGCTTCGTTAGCCCTAAATGGATTAAGTTTGGACGAGATCAATCGCTACATTCCTAACGTTCAAGCAATCACGACTGCCGATGTGCAAAAGTTTGCGAGCACAAAGCTCGACGCGAAGGCAAGCAACATCATCATCGTTGGCAATGCAAAACTTTTTCTGCCGGCGCTCGAAAAGCAATTCAAAAACATCGAAGTGATTCCGGTGAACCAACTCGATCTCAATACAGCTCTCCTGCGTAAGAAGCAACAACCATAGCTGAGCGGAGCTTTAGTCATGCAGTACAACAAACCATACCTGATTATCACGTTGGCGATTGTGTTTATCTCAAGCGTTGCGACGGCCGTGTCTGGCCAAACTCAAACGCCAATCGACGGGATTGACGCTCGCACAAACACAGCTGAGTTAGCGAAACAGCTCAGTGACGCTGATCCAAATGTGCGCCAACGCAGTGCTGAGGCGCTAGCGCGTTTGGCGGCAGCAGATCAGACGAAACTTGTCGAAGGCTATTATCTTCAGGAGAAAAAGAAAGAAGTTCGACTCGCGATGGACTGGGCGCTATATCGCTTTGGAAAATCGCAATCGCTCTTCCGGATCGTTCATGATTTGGATTCTGGTAGGCAGGAACAAGCCATCGGTTACCTTTTACAGTTAGAAAGTCCGGACGTGCTTTATCCGTTTTTGAAGAAGTCGAATAATGCTCCGCGCGTGAACGTTGGACTCTTGAAGTCTTTGGCTGTGATCGGAAATGCCCAAACGATCGAGGTCATCAAACCGTATCTCGAGTCTGTGCAGCCATACGTTGCGGAAGCAGCGGAGAACGCAACGGATGAAATAAATAAGCGGCTTGGGGAAGGTGAGTCGAGGACGAGTCGATCGAGACCTCGAGTTGCTAAGCCTTAGCACTTGAGAAACCGTTGAAACGGTTTCAGGAAATCTATCGAAGGCGGGAACCCCAGGCTAAAGCCTGGGGAGAATGAGACAAAACAAAGCACAAAGCACCAAGTACCAGCACGAAGCACCAAGAACCAGAGCGCCGCAACGCTAAATGCATCCTTCTCTCCGTTCATTCCTCGACACACTCACACGCGAGAACCAAATCCTTACTATCAAATCGGAAGTCGATCCGTATCTCGAAATCGCTGAGATCCATCGGCGCGTAATCGCTGAAGGTGGTCCAGCACTACTCTTCAAACATGTGAAGGGAAGTAGGTTTCCCGTTGTTACAAACCTCTTCGGCACTGAGCGGCGCATTGAACTCGCTTTTGGTCCCAAACCGGAACGATTCGTTCGCGAGCTGACGGCGATCTTTGAATCCATTCTTCCGCCGAAGCCTGCTGAGCTGTGGAAACATCGTTCCGCCACATGGGATGTGCTGCGACTGGGAACGACAAGGACCTCGCGCTCTCCAGTAACTCAAGTTCAAGATCGTCCGCCGCGACTCGATCGGTTGCCGGTGTTGACCACATGGCAGGAAGATGGTGGTCCCTTCA
>Ga0157380_10002490_pt1 | contig 12417 bp, 11 predicted proteins | sample S35metaG_FD_119757 | JGI IMG/M metagenome (GOLD analysis project Ga0157380, IMG submission 119757) | Switchgrass rhizosphere microbial communities from Kellogg Biological Station, Michigan, USA - S3-5 metaG | ecosystem: Host-associated > Plants > Roots > Rhizosphere > Soil | place: USA...
ATCTCTAATGGTCTGCGAGAACGCATAGAGTTTCAGAATTTCTTTCCGGCGTCGATGCCCAATTCCGTCTTTGTAAACCTTCTCTTTGACCGAGCGAATCTGTTTCCGTTCGCATCGGAGCGACAGGCATTCATTGACGCTATGAACCAGGGCGCCACGCGTGCAGACATTCTTATTGCGCTGGCTGAGTTCCCGGCCTTCAAACAACGTGAATACAATCCGTCATTCGTGATAATCCAGTACTTTGATTACCTCCGTCGCGATCCGGATGAGGCTGGTTACAACTTCTGGCTGAATATTCTCAACGGGCAGCCAGAAAACTATAGAGGCATGGTCTGCTCGTTCATTACGTCCACTGAGTATCAGTTGCAGTTTGGTTCCGTGGTTACGCACAGCAATGCTGAGTGCGGGCCTTGAAAACTATTGATTCTTACTTTCTGCAACCGCGTCCTTTTTGGAGGACGCGGTTGTTCTGTTTATAATCAACGCTTCTAATTATCACGTAATTCTTAACTGTGGACCTGAGCGCGAACTATGGGACTTTTTTGGAAGCGTAAAAACAAAGATCAGTTTGTCTCGCTTGGCTTGAATCAACCACGCGAAGCAGAACCAACGGCAGAGACCACTGAAGATAAACCACCGGTCGTCGAGAAGGCGGTGGAGGTAGCATCTCCGACTGTAACTTCTCCCTCGATTCCAGAGACTCGCAAGCCGGAACTGCCTGCTCCAGTACGTTCTCCATTCCAAACGTCGGTGCTGGGCTTGAATCTCTCGATGGAGGAATTGCAGGCTCAGGAGGCGGCGCTTGAGCAGGAATTGTCAGCCAGGTTTCGTCGCGCCGTCGCAGCGACTCGCGAGTCTTTATCTGAGAAGCTGGACACCGTCTTCCAGGGACGCAAGCAGATCGATGACGAACTGCTGGACGAGTTGGAAGAGGCTCTGATCGCCACCGACATCGGCGTTCCTACTACTCTTGAGATTCTCGACAACGTGCGTCGTGGAATCGCTCGCAAGTCAATTAACGATATCGATGCACTCAAGCAAGCCATCAAGGACGAGCTCTTGAAAATTCTGCGTGCATCGGAAGAAAAGGGTATTGCTTCCGAGACAAGCGTGCCCGACAACGTCGCGCCGTACGTCATGATGATTGTCGGTGTCAACGGGGTCGGTAAGACCACAACGATAGGAAAACTGGCCCAGCGCATCAAGGCTGAAAGCAATGATGTCTTGATCTGTGCTGCTGATACATTTCGTGCGGCTGCGTCCGATCAATTGGCTATCTGGGCTGAGCGCACTGGTGTGCCGCTGATTCAACAGAAACAGGGAACGGATCCTGCAGCAGTCTTGTTTGATTCGCTCAAAGCTGCGAAAGCGCGAGGTTCTGACGTGTTGATTGTCGATACCGCGGGGCGCCTGCACACGAAATCAAACTTGATGTCCGAGCTCGAAAAGATGAAGCGAGTGGCGGGACGTGAAGTTGAAGGTGCACCGCACGAAACTCTTCTGGTGCTTGACGCCGTAACTGGACAAAATGGTCTCGAGCAGGCGCGACAGTTTTTGAAAGTAGCGGGGGTAACCGGCGTGGTGCTGACCAAGCTTGATGGCACGGCTAAGGGTGGGATTGCGGTTGCCATCGCTCGAGAGCTCAACTTGCCAATCCGATATGTAGGCATCGGCGAACAAGTGGACGATCTGGTGGTTTTCGATCCAGAGCAATACGTGAATGGGCTTTTTGCCTGAGTAGCACAAACTTCAGTTTGTGCCGTGAAACAGAATTGATGTCCGCCTCCGAAACGATCTTGAATACCAGTAGCAACGCCGAACTTGACCTCCGTCTGATGAGTCGTGCGCTCGAACTGGCCGCTGAGGGCGTTGGTTTGGTTAGTCCCGGCCCGCTGGTGGGTTGCGTGATTACCGATGCTCACGGTGAGATTGCCGGCGAGGGCTACTATCTCTACGACGGTTTGCGTCACGCCGAAACTATTGCGCTGGAGCAAGCGGGTGAGCGCGCTCGCGGCGGTACCGCGTATGTTTCGCTTGAGCCCCACGCTCATTTTGGCCGTACTCCTCCCTGCACGAACGCTTTGATCGAAGCCGGAATCGCGCGGGTAGTAGCACCCATTGAAGATCCAAATCCCGCGGTCTCCGGCAATGGTTTTACACATCTTCGTTCCGTCGGCATCGATTTGTCAGTCGGGCTAATGGCTAGGGAAGCGGCGGAACTCAACGAGCGGTATCTGCATTACATGATCACTGGACGGCCATTCGTTCATCTGAAGCTGGCTGTCTCGCTTGATGGAAAGATTGCAACACGGACAGGTGACTCCCGTTGGATCGCGGGCGAAGAGGCCCGCCTGCGCGGTCAGGAGTTTCGACACCAAAGCGATGCCATATTGGTCGGCATCGGAACGGTCTTATTGGATGATCCGTTGTTGACCGACCGATCTGGCTTGGCTCGACGCCAGCCCCTGATTCGCGTCGTTCTCGATGAGCGATTACAAACCCCGGTGAACTCACAATTGGCTCGTACAGCCGCGGACGCACCCGTAATCGTGTTTGCGAGGGAAGAGATGAGCACCGTCGATGATTTACAAGCGAGCGGAGTCGAGGTTGTTACCGCGGGTGAGGGCGGACGAGACGTCGAATCTGTGCTGAACGAGATGGGCCGCCGATCGATTCAAAGCGTGCTGGTGGAAGGTGGAAGCAGAGTCTCAGGTGCTTTCATTGACGCCGGTCTGGTGAACAAAGTGACGTTCTTCATTGCACCCATTGTGATCGGCGGGGCAGAAGCACCAAGTGCAGTTGCTGGTCTCGGTGCTGAAAAGATGGCCGAGGCTTTGCGGCTAAGCAATGTGACTATCACCAGGCGCGGCGCCGATATCGAAGTCACTGGTTATCCGATCAACTTATAACTATTAGCGCCGCCCCTGGCTGAGAAATGAAGAAACGCGATCGGCAGGACACGCAGCAGCCAAGCTTCACGTCTTCAACTTACCAATCCTCATCATTTCGTCCGACGAAACGTCTCGGACAAAACTTCTTAGTAGACAAACGAATCGTTGATCGAATTGTCGATGCCGTAAATCCGCAATCCGACGAAACGATTGTTGAAATCGGGCCTGGAAAAGGGGCCTTGACCGAACGACTCATTGAACGCGCCGGTCAGGTCATAGCAGTTGAGTTTGATCGGACTCTCGGCCCGTTGCTGGCCGAAAAGTTTGCCCGTCGAGAGAATTTCAGACTTGTTCAGGGAGATGCTTTAGAAACTGACTTTTGCGCCGAGATTTCACCGGCAACCAGCGCTAGAGTCGTAGCAAATCTTCCCTACAATATTTCAACCGCGATCCTGCAGCGGCTGATTGACCAGCGCCACTGTCTGAGTGAAATGGTCTTGATGTTGCAGAAGGAAGTCGTTGATAGAATCACTGCTTCAGCAAGTTCGACGGAACGTGGATATCTAAGCGTAGTGGTCGAAGGCTACTGCGACACCGAGACTCTGTTCGACGTAGCGCCCGGCGCCTATCGACCGGTACCGAAAGTGGTGAGTAGTGTTGTCCGCCTTAAACTTCACACGCAGCTGCGATGCCAGGCGACGAATGAAGATTTACTTTGGCAGGTGGTAAGCGCGGGCTTTGCTCAGCGTCGCAAGACTATACTCAACAACTTGAGAAACGCGCCCGAGCCATTGCAGACAAAGGTAAAGCAACACGGAGGTGCGAGTATCGTGCTGTGTGTCGCCGGCGTCGATCTGCAACGGCGAGCTGAAACCTTAACGCTCGAAGAGTGGGCCCGGATCGCCAACGCGATGGACTAGCAACGAGGAGACCTCTCATTCACACCCAGTTTCAACCGGAAGCGCCATAAAATCTCTGAGCTCGAAGCCACTGAGTTGGAATGTCTCAAGGTCAGGAAGGGGATGCTTGCTCCCGCATCAAGTTGCCATACATGCAAGTGGCGGACGACTAAAAATTCCCCCTGCGCCAGCTGGGGGTTACTTCAAGTTCAGCCTACATCAATAGCCTTCCATGATCTTCTGAATACCCCCTGCGTGAGCTGGGGGTTCTTTCAGGTCCTGCCTTTGTAGGCTGGATCTGGACTATCCCCCAGCTCGCGCAGGGGGGATTTCCCCAGAACTTCTCGGCTTGAATGTGTGGCCACTTGAGCGGGAGCAAGCATCCTTCCCGACCTTGAGCTGATCCAACTGAGCGGATTCAGCTCGTCTATCTTTCCCAATTCGCATTCAAACCCTTGGCTCGATGAGAGGCATCACGCTCTACGCTCAATCACAACCTTGATGTCGTTCTTCGGACGGAGGGACATGGCGGGCATGATCCCAACCTCGAGTTCACTCACCAAACGAAGCCGGAACTTCTGTCCAATCGTAGCCAACACCAGAATAATCTCCATCATCGCAAAGGTGTTGCCAATGCAAGCTCTCGGGCCGCCACCAAAAGGAAAGTACGCATACTTCGGCAAGCTGTTGGCAAGCTCATCAGTCCAGCGATCCGGTTTGAACTCCTGAGGGTTTTGAAAATAGCGTGCGTCTCGCTGGGTCACCCATTGAAAGGCAAACACCTGCGCCTTTGCCGGTATGTGAAAGCCGCCAATCTCGCAAGCTTCGATTGCCTGGCGACCGACACCAAACGCGGGCGGATACAGTCTCATCGATTCCTTTGCAATTTTTTCCGTGAACTGCAACTGCGGGAGATCTGAGAAAGTTGGCACGCGACCATCCAAAACAGAATCGAGCTCGTCGTGAAATTTCTTTTCAGTCTCTGGATCGCGACCGAGCAAGTACCAGGCCCACGAAAGCGTTAGCGCCGTCGTCTCGTGGCCTGCGAGAAAGAGAGTCATGACCTCATCTCGCAACTGGCGGTCGGTCATCTGACTGCCGTCTTCGTCCTGTGCTTGCAAGAGCATCGAAAGCAGGTCGCCTTCATCGCGTCCGGACTTACGACGCTCGGCAATGATCCGGTAAACGATTTCATCGATCTGCCGCGCGAGCTTGTGGAAACGAAAGTGATACGGAGTGGGAAAGCGATTATCCACAATCCATTTCAGCGTAGCTTGCGAGGCGAATGGCTTGACGATTTCGGAAAGAACCTTGCCAACATAGTCAGCCTCTCCAGATACGTCGGCATTGAAGAGAGTCCGCGCGACAATTTCCAGAGTCAGTCGCATCATGTCGCGATGCACGTCTCGAGTGCCGCCCACTTGCCATTTCGAACACATGCGCTCGGTGAACTCGACCATCACATCACCGTAGCTGCTGATTCGCTGTCGATGAAACGCAGGCTGGGCCAGGCGCCGTTGTCGCCGCCAGAAGTCCCCTTCGCTGGTGAGTAAGCCTTTTCCTAACAGCCGGCTGAAGAAGTTCGAGCGCAGCGACATCGACTTGATAAAGTTTTTCGCGTTAGTCGAGAGAAGGTATTCAATGTCGTTGGGATCGTAGAGAAAGTAAGCGTTCACGTAGAAAAATCGCGCTTTGACTACATCGCCATAGGTCTTGCAGCGCTCGATGAAGCCCAGGGTGTCGCGATTGAACTCGGGCATGACGCCGAGAATTGGATGACCCTTGGGTCCAGGAGGAATGTTGTCCATCTAAATGTACGACAGGCTGCCAGCCTGTCGTTGGGTGGTGGTCACGGGCTATTTTGAGTGCTGCTCAGACAACGGCAGGCTGGCAGCCTGTCGTACATTACTTCAAGAGGTCTACGTAGATCCCTGGGTCGCTGTCGGGGATCTCGATTGCACCAACAACCTTCTTATAGAAATCGATTGGCCCGGCATGTCCGATGACCCCATACACATAACCCATATCGCGCAATCCCCATAAACACGCCAGCAACAGAGCCTTGCCGATTCCACAGCCTCGCAGCGTCTGCGAAACACCTGTCGGACCAAAGAAACTACGACGAGTACATTCGTAGGCGGCAAAGCCAACTACTTTTCTTTCCATGGTCGCGATGAAAACGGTTACCGGTTTGTGCGCGAAGCCTACGGAGATCTCATCCGCCCAACTCTCAGAAAAGTTCTCGCGGATGAAGGAGCGAACTAAGGTCAACTCAAAAGGTTGAGCGCGTCTGATAGTTAGTTGGTGTTTAGCCAAGCGTTCCAGCTCGGGATCCAGCGCGGGCAGCTTCAAGAGGTTCACCAATAGGTCAGGCATTTGAACTCGTGGGAGGCAAGATAAGTACTCGGAGGGATTGTAGCAGAAGAGACGCAAGTTGTTGGCGAGACGGTTACGTTGTTGGAGGGGCAACGCAACACGCGCCAACAGCTTGCGCGGCAGAGTCTAGCTGGTGACTTTCATTCGCTGCGGCGCGTAGTTGACGCGGCGAAGCTCGCGCATTTGGCGGCCATCGAATTGTCCTTCAACTATTTCATAACCAAGCAGTGCCAGGATTCGCCCACGAACGAATAGCGGCCGCGCGTTCCCGTACCAATCGACACAAGACGCCCGGCAGCCATCGTTCGTTGCTCTCTCAGGCCTCGCTCCTAATTCACCTACTTCCTGGAAGTGAAGATCTTCGTTTCGCAGGAACAGGATTGCCGCTGAGTTTTCAAAGAGGTGACGGTAGCCTGGTCGACCCGGCACGCTGATCGGCAAACCAAGCATTCCAGAATCATCGTCCTCCGGCTTGTAAAAGAATCCATGGCTTCTTAGCTCGCCTTGAGAGGCGCCTTCGCGAATAAAACTGTCGGCCACTTCAGGGTGGTCCTCCAAACGCACAGCGGTAAAGTGAAGATTGGAGCCGTCCGTTCCGACAACGACCGCGTCTTTTCCCATTTGTTCGATACGGTCAACGCCATGAGCTAACTTTAGATCGAATGCATCTCCACCAGCCCAGGGAATGACATGGAGACTGTTCTGCCTCTTTTGTTCCAGGAGAGAACCCCAACCACTTCCAATGCCATAGAGAAGGTAATCACCTACAAAGCGATTTTGGAAAGTGTAATTCGGGGCAGGAGGGAGCGAGCGGTAACGAAAGCGAGCAACGCTCTCGCTGCCATCAGAGAAAGATGAAATGGGAACACGCATCAGCGCGATACTGCCGGTAGCCTTTTCGGATCCCCACATCGCTTCACCAACAGCATCTGCGCGTACGAGCACGTTTAGATATTTGTCGTCGCTTTGAAGGAACGAGAACTGGTCTACCGGTGAACCCGACACGCGAAGAGCACTGGGTCCCGAGCCATCGAGCGGCATTCGATAAACCATCGACTGCGAGCGTGTTGAATCAGAGTCTCGCGACCAATCTGTGACCCAAACGTAAACGGAATCCGGCGAAACGTAGAAGACTCGACCGGGCGCGCCCAATACCGCCGTCGCTTCGCACTTGAAGCCGCCATTCGATAGATCGCAAACCGTAACGGTGTGGAGTGCAGTACCGAAAGAACCAGTTAGCGGCTGTTCCGGGCGATAAACTTTAGTTGAGGCAACGACTCGTTCAAATTCGTTATCGGTGGCGCCTTTGTGCCATCGGCGCACGGCCGGAAAAGTTCGAAAGGGCTCAGCGTCGTTAAGGTAAAGATACGAGGGCGTGTAGAAGATGAGTTTGCTTCCGATTAGCCGGCTCGCGTAATTCCGTGAAGAGTAGTAATCGTTTGAGCGCAGGTGGTAAGTCGCGCGATAGCTGATGTGCCCGCCATCATCGATTTGAAACAACCCTACTTCGGTGCCCCCACGTTCATAGCTGTAGCCGATGACTGCGATTGTGTCATCTGAGACCAACATCTCGTCATACCACGTGTTGCTCGGGTTGAGGTCTGGCCCGAAAGCATCGACTGCCGAAATCGGTCGCAACGCGCCATCACCAATGGCAACGGTGAACAGTCGCCCTCGCCTAAGGACCACGAGTTGATCGCCGTGAAGCTTAACTATTCCACCTTCATCAACTCCGGCGTGCTGAACATTGGTGATTGACTCCTGGGGCTCTTCGGCGGCTTTGCTTAAAGCTTCCCCGGTTGGTGCGGGTGCCGCTGCCTGGTTGGTGGCTACATCGAGTGAACTGGACTTCTCATGTCTCAGACTCGCCTGACGCTTCGCCAGCTCTTTAAGGTAATCACTCAGCTCTTTATCCGAACGGAATGACCGCATCGTCTTCTGCGGAGCATTTAGTTCACCTGCGAAAGCCGGCGGAATATCGCCAGGCGCTGCAGCGCAACCGACCAGACCTGAAATGAAAAGAACACTGGCAATAAACAAGAGTGGAAAGCTTCTCATGGCGCACCTCATTTTGGATTTCATCTCAATTCTCCCGTTCTGACTGCAAGAACGAGGTGATTTAGGAATCTTGCAGAGAAGGGAGAGAAGCCCGGGGATGAGGTTTAGACAGGACTTATGCTCGTTGAAAGGCTCTCAAGTGGAAGTTAGTGTCAAGACTGATCAGCTCAAGGTCAGGAAGGGATGCTTGCTCCCGCTCAACTAGCCGTGCACTCAATCTTAGAGGTTCCAACCAATCTTCCAGGCTGACCAAACTTGAGGCGGGAGCAAGCACCCCTTCCTGACTTTGAGACAATAAAGGCCAGCGACTCCCTCACGCCTTTGTGTTTGGAGGGAACTGTTTTGCCATCTTGGTGCGGAATGATTTAGGCGCGCCGCTGCGAGTTAGGCTTGCAGCGACGCGCCATCTATTGAAAAGAAGTTATGGGACCAGTTGTCTTAGATTGTAGACTCCGGCGAGCTTGTTTAAGTCGCTGCGCACGAGCGCCCACTCACTCTTGACGGGTCCACCTCTGGGCCATCTTCCGCGACGGACGATGGCATTAACTTCATCGGCTTCGTTCATCACGGTTTGGACTTGTTCACGGGTTTCCTGCCAGGTGTTGGCACGACTGAAATCGCTCTTGAGTTTATCAATCGCGTTCTCCAACTCTTTTACTTGCTCGTTAATGTTGTCTTCACGTCGAGTGCCATTGAGTGCACTTCGATCGAGTGATTTGTCGACGACCTTCCGAAAGGCATCGCTGCGATCCTCAACGCGTTTGATGATGCGCTCGACATCTTTCTTTGTGTAGAAAGTCCCGCGAGCGGTACCCTGGGCCATGGTCTGATGGCTAATTGCCAACAACGCACAAATCGCCATCAAGCTAACAAGTAATCTATATTTCATAGTCTCTTTTCTCTCCGCGTTAGTATCGAAACAGATCTGGGGAGTTTCAACGAGTGCGCCGATTATGTTTTTTGCGATAGATGTTCCGGCTGGCCCGGTTCTCCTGAGCCTGCAAACTGGCTCGCTCACGTGCAGTAACGGTGCCGTCTGCTTTGACACGTCGTTCATGCCGGCGGATCCTGGCCTGCTGTCTGGCAAGGCTTTGGGTTTCGTGACGAGTAAGTTCACCACTGCGAACGCCATGCTTAATCCGGCGCGACTGGCGATTCTCACGGCGGTCCACACTCGGCGTGGTCTGGCCGGCAGCAACGACCACCGAAAGCAAGGTTGCAGCTACTGCAAGAGTCAGTACTGTCCATTTCCTAATCGATTTCATTCAATCCTCCTTAATCGGGTTATCTGTCACGGTCAGGCTTGAATGCGACTTAACTTAGCCCTGATTTTAGACGCTAGCGTGTTCGGTTTGGCTGATTCTTATTTTGAGTTCTGGGCCAACTCTGGCGGGCGTCTTTTATCGCACTGAGGCTCTACAAGTCAATAGAGGCAGCAAAGAGCTAAGGGCAAAGAGCCAAGGGCTGAGCGACAAGTGCTGAGCAAGTGGCAATGCGAACGCACTCAGAAACAAGCGGCGGAAGGACGCGTTCGACTCTTTGCCCTTAGCCCTTAGCCCTTAGCTCTTCGCTCTTAGCTCTTCGCCCTTTGCGCTTCCTCCCATTCGGGTCGCAGCAGGCCGTAGAACAAAGCGTCTTGAATCTCGCCACCAACCTGCCAGCGCTCCCGCAGGAAGCCTTCGCGTTTGAACCCGAGTCGCTCTAGTGTTCGAATCGACGCTGCATTGCGCGGATCGACATCAGCCTCAATCCGGTGCAGCTCCAGTTGCTGGAACGCATATTCAATCAACAAATGCAGCGCTTCCTGGATGTATCCTTTTCCCCAAAAAGCCCGGCCCAATGCGTAACCGATTTCAGCTCGGCGATGAGTAAAGTCAAGGTTGATCAAGGTAACGGTTCCGATAAGCTCGTCGGAGTCGCGCAGCGCTACGCCCCACTTCATTAGCCAACGTCGTTCGAAGCCTTCAAGAGTGCTGTTCAGAAGTGCGGCTGCCGCGTCTCGGTCAACCAGGGGCGTGAAGCTCCAGTACCGCATAACTTCTGGATTGGAGAAAATTGTGAATAGAGCGTCGATGTCTTGATCAGACAAGGCTCTGAGGCGTACTCGTCCGCCTTCCAGGATGGGAAGAGAATGCCAGATGGTATCGGTGTTCACAGAGTGGCACGGGCGTCCCGCCCGTGAAGACACGCGCAAGATGCGCATGCCACATCTAATTTGCTTTTACTTTTCTTTGTAGAGCTCGGGTAGCTGCTTCTTAAGGTTCTCGACCTTGGGTATATCGTTGATGACGATGTAGGGTTGGTCGGGATGATTCGCCAGATAGTCCTGATGATAAGCTTCAGCTGGGTAGAACGCTTCGAGCGGTGTGATTTGAGTAGCGATTGGGCGATCGAATGCTTTGCTTTCATTCAATTGTGCAATGTAAGCCTGAGCAATCCGCTTCTGGTCCTCATTAGCGTAAAAAATCGCGGAGCGGTATTGAGTGCCGACATCTGGTCCCTGTCGGTTCAATTCGGTTGGATCGTGAGCTACCGAAAAGAACACTTTCAACAACTGCCCATATGAAACCTGAGACGGGTCGTAGGTAACTCTAACTGCTTCTGCATGACCGGTGCGGCCCGAGCTGACTTTTTCATAGTCGGCAGTTGCGGCCGCGCCGCCAGAATAGCCAGATTCCGAGTTGATCACACCTTTGACGTGTTCAAAGACCGCTTCGATTCCCCATAAGCAACCGCCAGCCAGTACGGCAACCTCTTGTCCCTTTTCTTTGGCCAAGCTTGAATCGTGGGCTGGATCAGGAATCTCAGTGGCAGACGCGCGAAATGTACTGCAAGAGAATGTAGTCATAACCAAGAGCATAATGGATGAAAAGAGTTTGTGCATAGCGAACATATCTACGAAGCTCACCTTCGAATTGGATGTACTGCAGGTAGCTTGCCTGCGCCGGCCATTCTTATGCACACCATCACAGCCTGGCAGCCTGTCATACGTACATAGCGATCACTCGCTCGATAGCCCTCCGGCAAACTGCGCAGAAATGATTTGTCCGCGTGAACATGATGCAGTCGACTTCGGGGCGATAATAGCCGCGAGCCTCATAGATTGAGCCCTCGAATACGCCCACGCGACCGACATATTTTTCTTTCGCAAACATGGCTTGTTCATGCGCGAGTTCCTCGCGAAAGAGTGTCTCCATCACACTTTCGGGAAGTTTGTCTTTGCGAATCTGTGCGCGCCGTTTTTGAATACTGAGAGAGTAGGCTTCGAACTCATCCTTGGCCCAGGGAGTTGGGATGGGGGTATCAGATGAAACCAGGTCTCGCCACTTCAATGCCGCGCGATCGAGCAAAGCAGTTGCATTTGGCTCCCACGGCTCGACCCGTTCACTTGCGGCCGCGTAGGCTACGGCCGACGTGTAATACTCGTCAGCCAGTCCCGCAAAGTGATGCCCAAACTCGTGTACGAAGACGTAGTCTGAGAAGGCATTGTCCGAAGCGACCGTGCTGTAGAGATTGAAGATACCTCCACCTCCATACGTGCGATTGTTGGCGAGTATTTCGATGAACTCGTAAGGCGCAAACTGGGCCACTTTGCGCAGAGCGCGATTGTCGAAAGAAAGGACATAACGTTCCGAACCAAATGCGTCGTAGGTAGCGCCAACGGGAGAATCTCGATAGATGCCAGTCGACGGGCGTGAGATGCCGGACTCGGCAGCCGGCGGGCATATGGCCCAGACATTAAAATCGCGGCGGTGTTCTTTGAACGGCGATCTGGAGAACAAGACTTCAGTCAGACGGCGCGCGTCGGCGGCAAACTTACGAGCCTCTCGAGCGGTATAGCCATCGCCCAGGATCAGAAAATCTACCTTTGTTCCCGGGTCACCCATCTTTTGGATGGGAATTAGCGGAGCGGGAGCAGCAGGCTTTGAACGATCAATGAATATGTCTTTGGGATCGATCGAGACAGTCCAGAGATTTATCCAGGCATTCTTCGCATCACGCTTCTTCAGTGTTATTTCGACAGGGGCTGCCGGAGCAGGGAAGCGAAGTGATTCGCTGAAGCTACGATTGATCGACTTGGCTTCGTCAGTTGTTTCCCATTCACCGTAAACGGAGTTGAAGCCGCGGGAATAGAGGACATCCTTCGAGAGTTGGTCCCGTACTTCAAAAAAGTACTTGCCCAGATTCGA